>Ga0074193_1000072_pt1 | contig 184199 bp, 173 predicted proteins | sample EPASupsiteHSE605_FD_64523 | JGI IMG/M metagenome (GOLD analysis project Ga0074193, IMG submission 64523) | Bioremediated contaminated groundwater from EPA Superfund site, New Mexico - Sample HSE6-05 | ecosystem: Environmental > Aquatic > Deep subsurface > Groundwater > Contaminated ... | reverse complement strand
TCGTATCCGGGAAAAGAAAAAAGCTGGTTTTTATGACACCAGCAAGTTTGACGAAAAACCTACCGATTAAACGGGGATTTTTCGACCGATTTTTTAGGGGATTTTTGAAATGTGTTTGACAGTAAACACTAAAAGTTCTGTTTTGAGTCTATTGTCTCATGTTTTTAAAGCGTTTTAAATCCATGCGTTTATTGGACGCTTACTACACAAATATCTAGAATACTTGTTTAAAACTCTTCCAGCGATACCATTTCAGGAAAACAGTGCATTGCTTGATCCATTACTCCCATGGAATCCGCAAGTTCAGACACTGTGTAAAATTTGACAATAAATAGTAATGGCGGCCATCCGGCCGCCGTAGTTATTTTTTGTACATGTTCTTATTGGACGCTTACGAAACAGACGAAAGCTGGAAACCAGAACCACCAGCCAAATCTTTTCCAGTCAAATTCCTCCAGATTTTCCAGCCACTTCAAAAAACTTAAAAAGACGACCCGAGTCCCGAAGAACCCGAATCGTCTCTATTCTCTGTTTCTAAACCATCCACCTCAATAAGTTAAGTTGAATAAGTTAAGTGACAGGCACCGTTTGTTGTCACAACACCGTATAAGTTATATGTCTTATAGTGTTATTGGATTAGTTACTGAAAGATTGCCAGCTAGATCAGATACACCAATTGCGTCAATTGAATCGCCTGTTACAACGACATCATCAACAATTGTCATAGCTAATACGACAGTTTTTCCATCAGCTTGTAATGTTGCAGAAGCTATAACTGGTGCAGTAGTAACACCTGTTAATGCAGCATCAACATAAGTATAATTAGCTACATTATTTGCAGTAGCCGCAGTAACTGTTTCATCGAATACTACTGTAATTGAAGTACCAGCAGTCGTAATCGAAGCTGCGAACCCTGGTAATGTGGTATCTGCTGTTACAGTACCAGTAGCCAACGCATTAATCTGAGCTGCTGTATAAGTTGTTGTATTACCAGCTGCATCAGACAATACATATAAACCTGTTGCTAAAGTTACAGCACCGGTATCAGTACCAGTTACTGTCAATTCAATCGTTTTGCTTGTCCCTGTTGTTGTAACCATTTCAGTCACAGCACCAGTTGCATTTGCTGATGTAGAGGCGATTTGATTATTCACAGTTGCTGTTTCACTTAATGTGATTGAGTAAATTGCTTTATCACCCGCTTTTGCTAATGTTGTAGTTGCATTATTGGATGCCAAAGTCACTCCAGTAATCGTTGGTGCTGTAATGTCAGTTCCTGAAACTGTGAAGTTTACTGTTGCTGTCACACCACCTACATATGTATATGTAGCTGTGAATTTATCACCAGCAGTTGCATTGGCAATAGTTGTAGTTGTGGTACCACTACCTGTAACTGCAAATGTTGATCCGGTTACTTTTGTCAAGTTTGATATAATAATTGTTGGATTTTCAACAATTGCTACACCAAATTGATCTAATACTTTTGTGGCATCAAATACTGATGTCAACTGTGCAGTTGAGATACTACCATTTTGAACAAATGCAGCTCCATCAACAACTTTAGTTGTGTCGAATCCTGCAGAAGCTACTTTTGGTGTTGCATGTGATACTTTTAAAGTAGTACTCAGAACTGCAGCAGCTGCTCCAGTTGTACCATCGTAAACCTGAATTGTTACAGGTAATTCAAGAACTTTAGAGAATGCAGTATCAGTGGTGCTTGTCTGGAAGTCTGCAGCATCGTATCCTGCAGTAGCTTTATCAGAAATAACACCAGTTGTGTTATTTACATCCACTTTGCCATTTACACTTGTTGTAAATTGAGTAGCAGGTAATAATACTTTAGTACTATCTGCTTTTACTCCATATACTTTAAGTGTTTTGTCATATTTAGTAGCTGTCTGTGTACCAATAACACCATCGTTATACATCGTACCCATATCAGTTACTTCATAGCTTGCATATTCAGATTGAACACCCAATGCGAAAGTAATTGATTTCGAGCTACCAGTAATTGGTGCTGGAGTCACAGTATTTGATAATGAGAATACTAAATTCTCAGTTGCTTCTAAGCCAGTACCTGTTTTTGCAGTTACTGTAAATTTATCAGTTGATACTGAAATTGTATGTCTAGCAGCATCTGTACCACTAGCTGTACTTGCAATAGTAAATGGTGTTGTTGCAACAGTCGAGCTATCCAAAATAATAGCTGAATTTGCTGTCGTGTTCATCCATGTATTTACTTGTGCATCTGTTAGTGTTCGACCATATTGATCTTGAACTACTAAGTCTTTTGCATAAATCTCTTGTGCTGAACCTTGTGCGATTGTTGTTTGAACAACTGGTGTTGTTGTTGTATCAACTCCTGCAATTGTTGTGGGAACAGCTGTTTCTTTTACATTTACCATCAAGCTTGAGAAATTACCACCATCTGTGACAATAGATGTTAAGTATACTGGTAAATCTGCATTTACTTCTGCACCAATAGAAGGAGCAGTAAATACTAATTTAGCTGTACCATCAGCTTTTTGTTGTAATGCTAAGTTTGAAGAGAAAGTAACTTTACTGTTTAAATCTGAATATTTTGTTACAGCAGTTCCAAATTGGTCAACTGCTTCAAAAGGAATTTCAACTGTTTCACCTTCTGCAATAACAGTTGTTGGAGCTGACATTGTAAATGTCTTAACAGCTGCTTTTGCTTCTGATGTAATTTCATATGTTACCGATTTTCCAGTGAGGTTAGAAATAGATTGGATGTTAGTAGTACCACCCTTGTCTGCATTCGTTCCTCTTACAATTTTAACAGCTTCATATACTACACTATTAAGTGTTACATCAGTATCAGTACCTGTTGTGGTTGATGGTGATGCAATAAATAAAGGATTTGTAGAAAGCATTGTTAACTGTGAAACAGTTGGTCCATCAATTTTGTTGCCGTATTGATCATTTACTTCATATAACAGAACGTAACGGGCATCAACAAAACCTGCTGGAAGTGTGTCAATTAATTTTGCTGTTGTTTTATCATAAATCCCTTTAAATACTGTTGTATCTGCTTTAGATTCTAAACCAACAACTACACTATCATTCACTACTGTACCTGTCGCAGCATGCACGCCTGTTAAATAAACAGTAGCACCTGGAATGAATTGAGCACTAGTAGAATAATTACCTATGGTTAATTTTCCATCAGCAGTAGTTGTTGGAGGGTTATCAATTACAGCTCCACCAGTGGATGGTGTCCAAGTAAGTGTCTGTCCAGTCATTTTTTCGCCATACTGGTTAAGTACTTGGTAATTTGCAAAAATCGTGCAATTAGCAGCATAAGAACCACTTATTGCAGGATTTAATGGTGCTGTTTCAGTTGTAACAACAATCGAAGAAACTTTTTCATCGGCAGCTGTTAAGGTAGCTGTTGAAGTATTACCATCAGCTACTAAAGTAATCGTATAATCACCTTTAGTTAAATTGCTTGTGGTATCAATAACAGCTGACATCTTATCCTCAGCATAAACAACACCATCAAGATTAACATTTACAGATGCTTTTTTGACGGTTAATGTATCTGTTGCTGTATCTACTGCCTGATTAAATGTAACTGTAATTTTATCTTTACCAGTTGCTACAGCAGTATCAATTCTAGTAACCATTACTAAACCATCAATCGCAGCGTTAATAGCCGCTGCTGCTGCATCAACTTCAGCTTGTGTATTAGCATCAGTTACAACATTATCTGTTAAAGCTGTTTGAAGAGCTGTCCAGGATGCTGCTGTATAATCAGCTTCGGTTAAAGCTGCTGCTGCTGCTACTGCTGCATTGTAAGCAGTTAAGTCAGATTTTTCTGTTACGATTTTAACTTCAAGAGCTTCTAATCGTAAGAAAGAACCAACTGTTCCAAGTTGTTGTCCATCTTCAAACCATGCGGTATCGCCCTGGTTTTGGATGTGGCCTTTGTACTGTACAGAATAACCTTGTACGGCATTGCCGGCATCGTCGACTAAATTAATTTCAATCGCTTCGATTTGTTGGCTTTTGCCTTCAGTTCCGGCAAATGCGCCGTTTTGAACTGGAGTCATCCAGCCTTCATTTTGAACATGAACTCGGTATTGGATATTAACGTTTGCTGGTTTGTTTGATAACTGAATCCAGAAACCTTCCAATCTCAGGCTTTGGCCTACTGTACCTAATTGATTAGGTCCTTGAATCCAGGTTCCATCCAGTGGGAAATTCCCAACATTTTGAATGTGTCCCCGATATTCAACACCAACTGCTTCTGTTTCAGTTGTTGTTGCGTTTCCTGGTAATAATCCCAAAAACGATTCCCAAGCTGATGGTTGTTCATTAGCTGCGAATACGCTTGAGGAGAATACCATGGATAGCATCATCAATACTGATAAAATACTAACTGTAATCTTCTTCATACTTTGTTTCCTCCGTTGTTAAAATTTTGGGTTTTTTTATCCGGAAGTTCCAGCAATAACTGTTACATTAGTCGCCTAGAAATTCCAGAGCTTATTCTTGCTCCATATTTGTGTTCTGGATTTACTGTTCTAACTGTCCCTCTTTCCTCCTTCCTAATTTTTAGCTATGCAAACCATCATCTTCGTTTGAAAAGTCAGGTCTGCCAATACAATTGAACGGTAAACCTAGAAAGAGCGTTCTTTTATGATTCTACACCTTCTTATGATGTTTTGCAATAAATATCGTTGTTTTTTGAATAAAAAACGTAATTTTTACGTTTCAAAACCGAAACAATAATGTCTTCTGCTCACATTTTTGACACATTCTAATATTTCATTTTGACAATGTATCCAATACTTTCAATTCTGGCCAAATCAACTGCACTTCTGCGGATAAACTTACTTTTATTATCTTTACTTCGATGACAGCGATCAGCTCCATTCAGGTTTAACTTCACATTGGCTTTTTTTGTTTTTTATCTCTACGGTTGGTTAACGCCCGGGGTCGGGGTTTTATTGCATAGGATTTTAAGTTTTTTTATTTTTTTTACTAGGCGGTTGGTCGAACCAGAATTGCTGCGATGCCCGGGTATGACAAGGGGACATTTCGCCAATCATCCCGATGGGCTGACAGGTGTAACGTCCCCTTGTCACACCCTACCTGAAGTGCGGGCGGGTACTACCCGCCCCTACGAACCGCGTCTTAAGGTTTGCGAAAATTGTTGTTGCAGCGCTCGGGCATTATTGGGGGTCTGTGGTGAGATCTGTCACGATTTCCGGGTCAGGCGTTGTCGGCTTGGTTTCGCTTAAGGGGGTTTTCTCTTCGCTTAACGGTGTTTTCTCTTCGTCAACCATTTCGGTTTCTTTTTCCGGTGGGGTTACCACTGGTTCGACCGGGGTTGGGGGAGCTGTGATTGTTAGATCCGGGGGGTCCGCCGTTTCGATCACGGCTGGATCGGCTGGTTCAGTTCCCTTAGTGGCGCCATTGGTGTCAACGGTCGTTTCGATAGTGGTCACCGGTGGTGTCACAGCTGGGGTTTCCTCAGTGGTGACCGGTTTGGCCAGGTCTTTGGTTTCTTTTTCCGGCTCATCCACGGTAATCACATTGGTAAGATCCACGGATTTTTCTTTGGATACGGCCAGTAAATCAGTGAGTGACATGGAAGCCAGGCTTTCCAGGGTCAGCGAGCTGTCAGCGACAATCAGTTCTTTCATGACATTGAGTTTCCCGGTGGAAACATTGTATTGTTCGGCCTCGGTCACAGCCTGGCTATCCGGGGTAACGGATTGCCGGACGACGGTAGCCGCGATGTTTTCAGCGGTGGCGCTGTCTTTAATCACCTGATTCAAGGATGTTGCCAGATTATCGGCTTTGGCAGTGCTCTGATTTTCGACGGTCACCATGACAACGCTGCTATTCTCGTCGAGATAGCCGTTTTTAATCATGGCGGTGATAATCACTCCCACTGAATCTTCCAGGTTGGTCTGGTTGAGGTTCTCCTCATCAAGCAGATCCTGAACATCCTGATCAAAGGCCTTGACTGAGAGGATCTGTTTGTGCTTGTTGGTGACGATTTCCACACTCTGGTTGGCATCCAGAGCAATGATGCTCTCGGGGGTATTAAACTCCACAAACCAGGTGGAAACACAGATCAGCATCACCAGACAGCCGGCCACGGCTGCGGAGATGGGTTTAAAGTATCGCGGCATTTTTGCATGCTTGGGAGCTGGTGTCTTCTGCCTGGTAATGTAGTCGTGCTCGGTCATTTTGATTACCGGCATGGCTGCCAGTTTTTCAAAGTCCAGACTGGGAGCCTGGCTGATGCTTCGGGCCAGCGACTCTTCTATATTCAATTTTTTATGATAGCTCATTATAACACCTCCTGTTCGATGAGATATTTTTTCAATTTTTTTAGTCCCCGATGATATTTAGACAAAACGGTGGACAGATTCATATCCAGACTTTTGGCGATTTCCCGGTGGGTAAAACCGGAAATAGCATGTAAAAGAATAATTTCGGTTTCTTCGTCGCTGAGGATTTTCAGTGCAGTCTGGAGTACCAGTTGGTCTTCCTGATCATTGACGTAGGAAAAATTAAGGTCATTTTCCATATCGGTGATTTCGATGCTGTCGTTTTTCTGTCTGTAGCGAATTTTGCTGATCGACAGATTCCGGGCAATGGTAAAGACCCAGGCCATCGGTTTGCCCATGGGTTGGTAGAGATGGGCGGCCGCCCTGATCTTTAAATAGGTATCCTGAACGACATCCAGCGCATCGTCATGATTCTTGACGGTAGATAAAACAAACGCATAGACGGTTCGTTCCGTCAGGCGGTAAAATTCTTCAAATGCGGCCATATCGTTTTCGGCAATCCGGATGAATATGGCTTCATCGATATTCAATTTTTGTTTTTCCTCGCTGCCAGCGTTATTCAGTACCACCATACTCAGGAATAGATTCATCAGGTATAACCCCCAACATTATATTAACGTTCAATAGTAACGTTTTATTGCATTGTTTAAAAATAAATTATTTAGCGCATTCTATTATCGTCTATTTTTCAGCAAATGGCAAGGTGTGGCATCTTATGTGCCGGTTTATTTTTTGTTTTTTTAATTTTGAACGGTTTTCTTCTTTATTATTATAACATAGGGTCGCTGTCAAATTGGTATTTTAAAGGTTTATTAAGATTTAAGATTAGTAATGTACATACCTACAAAGATGCCCGGTTATGACATGGGGACATTTCGCCTTTCATCCCCTTGGGCTGACAGGTGTAACGTCCCCAAGTCACACCCTACCTGGGTGAATTTTTATCTCAGGGGGGCCAAGGTTTATAGGTGACTTTTTTTAATTGACGTGATAGAATGTAGCTATTATGGGAATATAATCTGTATCAGGTTTTTATGTACACGATATCAACGATAGAACACGATGTCTTGGGATAATTTATTTTTGGAGGAATATTTAAATGGAAAAGAAATTAAGCTACACCGTCGATGAACTCATTGATTTACATGTCTTGCAGCAATTTCAGGATAGTTTTGCAAAAGCTTTGGGGATGGCCAGTGTTTCAGTTGATAACGTCAAGGGAACCATAACGGAGCCCAGTAATTTTACAGATTTTTGTATGAAATACACCCGCGGATCCACCGAAGGTAATAAACGGTGTATCGCCTGTGATATCGACGGCGGCAAGAAATCAGGTAACACCGGTAAACCGGCGGTTTATTCCTGTCATGCCGGACTGGTAGATTTTGCCGCACCGATCATTGTAGATGGGGTCCAAATCGGCGCGATCCTCGGTGGTCAGGTTCTGGATGCTCCGCCAGATGAGGATAAATTCCGCAGAATCGCCCGGGAAATCGGCGTTGATGAAGATGAATACATTGCGGCCTTACGGAAAATAACTGTTGTGCCCCGGGAAAAGATTAATGCGGCAGCGGATATGCTTTACGTTTTTGCCAACTCGATTTCAAAAATGGGCCATCACAATCGCTTACTGGTTCATGAAACGGAAAACTTCCAGGAGATTTCGGAAAATATGTTTGAAAATATCGGCATCGTCACCGATGTTGTCAATAATTTCTCGGTCCAGATCGAACAATTAATCAAGGCTTCAGACGAACTGCTGGAATCTTCTACCATTTCCAAGAATAAGGTCAAAGAAACGGATTCCATTCTCAAGTTTATCCGGGACGTTGCCACCCAGACTAATCTACTGGGACTCAATGCAGCCATTGAAGCCACCCGAGCTGGCGAATTTGGCCGGGGCTTTAACGTGGTTGCGGATGAGGTCCGGAAGCTGGCGGTAATGAGTGTGGATTCAGCTAAGAAGATTGAGAGCATTCTTGACAGTATCGTCGTGAGCATGAACTCGGTGGAATCTCAAGCTGCCAAATCCTACAAGATCATCGGTGAGCATCAGGCTGCCATGGGAGAAATCAATGAAAAACTGGCTTTACTCAACCAAATCTCAGATAAACTGAAGGTTGAGATTAATAATCTTAGAGCCAATCTTTACTAAGTTTGATAAGGCGGGAGAACCCGCCTTTTTTTTATGTCTGAAATAAAGCGATGCTAGGGTATGTCATGGAAGTACAGCGATGCCCGGACGTGACAATGGGACATTTCGCCTTTCATCCCGATGGGCTGACAGGCGTAACGTCCCCTTTTCACATCCTACCCTGTTCTAAGGTGCTGCTTTCTGGCATCTTTTTTGTTTCTTTTCCATTTAAATGGTGTGAGACTATTTTTTTGAAAGGAGGTTGAGCGATGCGATGAAGATGATTTTAGACGGTTTGCCTAAGGTCTTAGGGGTGCTGGGGTCAGTGTTGGGTTTTCTGCTGGGTGGGTTTGACGGGTATTTGTATACCCTGGTTGGCTTTATCCTGATTGATTATCTAACTGGTCTGAGTCTGGCGGTGGTCCGACGGCAGTTATCCAGTGAAATTGGCTTTGTGGGGATTATGAAAAAAATGCTGATCTTTGTGATGGTGGCGATGGGTCACCTGCTGGATCAGAATCTGCTGGGTGGTGGGGCCACCCTGCGGACGGCGGTGATTTTCTTTTATGCGGCCAACGAAGGGATCAGTATTACCGAAAACCTGGGGTGTCTGGGTTTTCCGATTCCAGCCAAGCTCAAGCAGGTGCTGGAGCAGTTAAGGGAGGAAAATTAGATGTGTATGAATGATGAGCAGATTACGGCGCATTTTAATCGGCAGGAGTTTGTTTGCTGTTGTGAGGGAAGTTATTGTGATGGGTTCCCGGCGGAAATGAACCGGGAACTGGTTGGTCGGATGGAGGCTGTCCGGATGGTTCTGGATTCGCCAATTATTGTAACCTCCGGGGTTCGCTGCCCGATCCGCAATGAGGAGGTTGGCGGTATCCCCTATTCCCGCCACCTGATGGGTGATGCAGCGGACTGCTATGCACCGGGGATCTCGGTTTATGAGCTGGCCGATGCGGCAACCGCCGCCGGGCTGGGGGTGATTGTATATGAGGATGAAGGGTTTTGTCATTTGGAGATTTAGCTAATTTATTTAAATTTATGAGGCACTTTTTTCCCAGATGTTCCATTTATAAGTATAACCGATGAAAGGAGGTACACACAATGCCAGTAACAACTGATTTTATTAGCAATAAACTGCAGGTTCGTTCGAATTATGGAATGGTCGATGGTAAGGAAGTGACTAAGTCCAAGACTTATGCAAATCTGAAAGCAACTGCCGTCAATGATGATATTTATGCTGTGGCTGAAGCGCTTGCCGGTTTGCAGGCTCCCACCATGGAAGAAGTATTCAAAATTGAAACTACCCTATTGATTCCCGGTGTTTAGTACACCACCAAAATATTAAAGAAGGAGGTAAAAAAATATGGCAGAAATTAAAGCAGCCATGGTCTTTCAACGGGCTGATGGTAAAAACGCGACTATTTCGGTATCGGATGCTGATCCGACTGTGACTCAGGCTGAGCTGAACACGGTGATGGATAATATCTTGGCCCGGAATGTGTTTGCACCTGACAATGTCGGGCTGGTGAAAAAGGTCAGCGGAAAGCTGATCAGCACCACAACCCAGGATTTTGAAATGACGGTGTAGATAGTGAGGCGGGGGGTAACCCCCGCTTTTTTTATACCCTGCTCAAACGTTTGTTCGAAAAACGGTTGATAATTGAATTTGAATGATGTATAATAAATAAAAGAACTGATGTTCTGTTTTATTGAAAGAGGTGACAATATGGAAAATAATGAAATGATTCTTTTGGTTCGGGGTGCCCGGCAAAGGGATTCCCGCTGTCAATTGGCTTTGATTGAAAGCTTCCGACCGTTGATGCTGGCGATGATCCGCCGTTATATTTATCAGACGGATGCGGTTGATGACTACTTGAGCGAGGCTGCCATTGTACTGCTTAACTCGGTGGAAGGTTATAATGAAAATCTCGGTGTTCCCTTTTCCGGCTATTTGAAAAAAGAATTATTTTATTATTTTGTCAATGTTGCCAAGGTTCACCAGAACTTCACCTCGCTGGATCTTTCAAGCGGCGATGGCGAATCTTTCTCGCTGCTGGATACCCTGGCAGATGGCACTGATATCGAGGGCGATTACGTCCGGGCGGAGGACCTGGCGGCGTTGCAGATGTACCTACCCCGGCTGCGGGAACGGCAACGCTGGATCATTGAGGAACATTACCTTAAAAACCGAAGCTTCCGGGAGATTGCTGCCAGCATCGGGGTCAGCTCCAACAGCCTGGTCAAACTGCATCGCCGGGCAATTGCTGATTTGCGCAGGTATTTTGGATTGGATCTGGTAAATTAATAAAAAGCGCCGAACAGACGAGATCGTCTGTTCGGCGCTTTGTTTGCGTGGCTGAGATTAAAAATATACAGCGTTGCCCGGGCGTGACAAGGGGACATTTCGCCTTTTCATACCCTACCTTTGTTTGAGGTCAGCGGCGATCTGATTGAGTTTTTTGAGGCGGTGATAGACCCCGGACTTTCCGACGGGGGGGTCCAGGCGTTCACCCAGTTCTTTGATACTGGCGTCGGGATAGTTTAATCGCAGTTCGGCAATGTCATAGAGATTTCGGGGCAGATTCTTTAAGCCAAACTGATCTTTAATCAGCATGATATCGGCGACCTGATCGTAGGAGGCGGCAATGGTTTTATTGAGATTGGCGGTTTCGCAATTTACCTGCCGGTTAACGTCATTGCGCATTTCCTTGACGATCCGGATGTTTTCCATTTCCAGCAAGCCCCGATGGGCGCCGATGACGCTGAGAAAATCGGCCACGCTGCTCCCTTCCTTAAGGTAAAGCACCCAATGGGCCTTTCTATGGATGAGGTTAGACTTGATCTCATAATCGTCCAAAATGCTTTTAATGCTTTGCAGGTAGGCACAGTGTTCAGCGCCAGTCGCTGGGCTGCGTTCGATTTTTTTATTCGCTAAGGGGGTTTTCTTGCCGACCAATTCTAAATGATAGGTTTTTTCGGGATTAGAGACGGACCCACATCCCAAAAAGGCGCCGCGGATATAGGCTTTGATCTGATTTTGCTGCTTTTTGAATTTCTCCGGCACATGATTGGCAAAAAATGCCTGGCCATTGGCATTGTAGCTTAAAATCTGGCAATCTTCCAAGATTATTTTTGCCGTCCACGGTTCTTCAACCACCACCCGATAGGCCCGATGTTCTTTAAATTTTCTGGTTTTTTCAATTTTAATTTTGGGTTTAATCTGATACAGCGTTTTCAGCAGCTGATAACATCTGGCCGCCACCGAGGGGTTTTCGGTTTTGATGCTGATAGTCATGGCTCCTTTTTCATCGACGGAGATGGTTGCCACTGATCCGATCATCCCGGACAGTTCGGCCCGCTGACAGGCTCTGGAACCGAAGGGAAGCTTGGAAAGATCTTTTTTAAGAATGGCTGAGAATGTCATTGCGGCTCCTTTCTGGCGCACAAGGGGACGGTTCTTTTGTGCACTTTTGTTGAAATATTCAGGAAAGCACAAGAAGAACCGTCCCCTAGTGCTCTCATCCCGATGGGCTGAAAGGTGTAACATCCCCTTTTCACATCCTACCATTCGCCTTTTTCTCTACTTGACATAGGTTTCGAAGATGCGGCGAGCCAGCAGATCGGCGTCGTGGCGAACAAAGCCGTTTTCCATGACGACGTAATCGTCCAGGATATACTCATATTGTTCGATGGGGTTTCTGATTTCAACCACGGTGGCGTCGCATTTTTTATATTTCTCTTCGATGCTCTTGGGCAGGTTGCCGATGTTGGCCACCACATAATCGAAAATTCGGCCTTCGGCCTGATCGAGATGACCTTCGATGGCCCGGATATGATCTTCCTGAGTGTAGCCATCGGTTTCTCCGGGTTGGGTCATAATGTTGCAGATATAAAAACGTCTGGCGCGACTGTCAAAAATAGCTCTGGCCACATCCTTCACCAGCAGGTTGGGGATCACACTGGTGTAAAGACTGCCGGGTCCGAGGACAATCATATCGGCATTTTTGATGGCTTCAATGGTTTCTGGCAGGGGTTTGGTGTCATCGTGTTTTAAAAACATCTGGGTGATCGGGCTCTTCTGTGCCAATGCTGCCATCGGTATAGATGATTCACCTTCGATAATTTCGCCATTTTTCAGGATTGCCATCAGTACCATCTGGGACAGGGTAACGGGCAGCACTTCCCCTTTAATCTGCAGCACATCTGAGGTGCGCCTGACAGCGTCGTAAAAATCGTGGCTGATACCATTCATGGCGGCCAGAAAGAGATTCCCAAAACTCTGGCCTTCCATGGGGCCGCCGGGAAAACGATAATTAAAGAGCTCCTGCATGACATTTTCGTCGTCGGCCAGGGCCAGGATACAGCTTCTGATATCACCCGGAGGTAGAATGCCCAATTCTTCGCGCAGTTTTCCTGATCCGCCGCCGTCATCGCCAACGGTGACGATGGCTGTGAGATTATTGGTATATTTCTTTAATCCGCGGAGGATTACCGACAAACCGGTGCCGCCGCCGATGGCAACGACCTTTGGATTTCTCACTTTTACGATATCTTTCAAGGTAAACTCCCTTATATATTCTTTCATATCCATGGAATCACATCCTTTATGTTTGTTCTTTAGTTTATTTAGAGCGATGCCCGGGTATGACATGGGGACATTTCCAAAATAAACAGAAGTGCCCGGCTGTGACAAGGGGACATTTCGCCTGTCATCCCTATCAGGCTGACAGGTGTAACGTCCCCTTGTCACATCCTACCGTCCCCAAGTCACGCCCTACCTGTAACTAATGGTCCAGGCGGTTTCTTTTGATGTCCCGGTGTTTGAGGGTGGTTTCGTAACCTTTTTCTTTGAGGGCTTTGTTTAACAGACAGGCATAGGTAACGGATCGATGCTGGCCACCGGTGCAGCCGATGGCAATTTCGATGGTGTTTTTGGACACCTTGGCAAATTGGGGAATCACAAATTCCATTAAATCCAGCAGTTTATCATAAAAGATCTGGGCTTCCTGAAAGGACATGACGTAGTCTCTGACAGGCTGATCTTCGCCGGTTAAATTTCGCAGTTCCTGTTTATAAAAGGGGTTGGGCAGAAACCGGACATCAAAGACAAAATCGGCTCCCATGGGGCTGGCATATTTAAAGCCAAAGGAATAGATTTTTACTTTTGGCTTGGAATGATCCCGATCTACCGATAATATTTTTTCCAGCTGCTCTTTGAGTTCTCGGACCCGTATGTCTGAGGTGTCAATCACCTCATCGGCTATTTCCCGGAAATGCTCCAGGCTTTTTCGCTCCTGTTGGATGGCTTCGATCAGATTACCGGCGGAATGGGTCAAGGGATGATTGCGCCGGGTTTCCTGATATCGGGATATCAGCACATCGTCCCGGGCATCCAAAAAGATCAGTTTGATATCATCTTTGGCGGCCTTGTACTCGGCCAGCGGCGTGTCTTTACCGTCTAAGAAGACATCGCCGCGGATATCTGTAACCAGGGCTATTTTTTCTATTTCGGTAGCTGATTGCTGACAGAGATTGATGAAAGTCAAAATGAGCTGCGGAGGGATGTTATCAATGCAGAAATAACCCAGATCTTCGAGGATTTGGATGGCCTGGGATTTTCCTGCTCCGGACATGCCGGTGATGATGATGATTTTCATGGGGTCTCCTTTGCTTCTACCGCACAGGGGGACGGTTCTTTTGTGCACTTTGAATGATATTTTTTGTGAAAGCACAAGAAAAACCGTCCCCCTGTGCTCATTCTACGATGTTGATGATACGGCTGATGGGGATGCCGGCGGCTGTGATGGTTTCTGGGGTGTTGCGCATATCGCCCAGGGCAGCAATGTTGTGGGCATCACTATTGATGGCAAAACTGACCGGATATTTCATGGCGACTTTTATTTCATCAGCGTTTAAATGGTGATGTCGGGGGTTGATTTCTAGAATTACACCGTGTTCGGCAGCGGCTTTAGCCACCGGTTCGATGTTAATCGGCATTTTGTCCCCAGGATGGGTGATCAGTTTAATATCGTTGCGTTCCATCATTTTTATATAGGTACGGGTGTTCATTTCCACCACCGCTTTTCTGAGAAAGGGCAGCACCCGGGCCGCGTAATTGGGTATCGAAAAGATAAAAACATCTTTGATGCTGGCAGGGATATAACCGTAATGATATCCGGCTGAGATCCAGTCACAATATTGCTTTTCTTCTTCTTTAATATCAATGTTACCTTCGGCCCCGATGATATTGGATTCGACGGAGAGGTAGATGTCGATGTCGTCGTATTTTTTATTCAGGGCATCAATTTCGGCCCGCATTTTGGCAAATTTATTTTTTCTGACCCCAAACATCGGATGGCTCCGGCCGTGATCGGAAATGGTGATGGCGGCGAGGCCGATTTTGCGGGCCTGCGCCACCATTTCGGCGATGGTATTTTTGCCGTGACTATAGGTTGTGTGGGTGTGCATATCGTGTGTTATTTTCATGCTGTTCCTTAGACATTCTTGAGATATGGGATATCTTTTTAATTATACAACGTTGCCCGGGTATGACAAGGGGACATTTCGCCTTTCATCCCGATGGGCTGACAGGTGTAACGTCCCCTTGTCACACCCTACTTAGTCATTGCCGATGACGATGACTTCGGTTTTGAGATCGACGCCGAACTGGTCTTTAACAGCTGACTGGATGGCGCCGATCAGGTTTAAAATATCCGCAGCGGTGGCGCCGCCTTTGTTGATGACAAAGCCGCTGTGTTTTTCGGACACCTGGGCTCCGCCGACGGAATGACCTTTAAAACCGGCGTCTTGAACCAGTTTTCCGGCATAATAGCCCACCGGTCGACGGAAAGTACTGCCGGCACTGGGGTATTCCAGCGGTTGTTTGGTCTGTCGCTGAGTATTCAAATCCAGCATTTTTGCCTGGATTGCCTGGTAATCGCCATTTTTAAGAATCAGTTCGACGCTGACCAGCACCCAGTTGTGTTGTTGCAGGATGCTGGATCGGTAATCAAAATGGCACTGGTCGGCGGAAATAGTTTTCAGACTTCCGTCTTCGGTGATGACGGTGATGCTTTTAATAACCTGTTTCATTTCGCCATCATAGGCACCGGCGTTCATGGTAACGGCTCCTCCCAGGCTACCGGGAATGCCGGAAGCAAATTCCAGGCCCGTGAGTTTTTGTTCTAACGCGACATTTGCCAGATCTTTAAGGCTGATCCCCGGTTCGGCAATCAGGGTCTCGCCCACTGTTTCAACCTGATTTAGGGCTTTGGTATTAATGATGATGCCGCTATAACCTTTGTCTCGGACAATCAGGTTACTGCCGTTACCCATAATATAGAGGGGTTTTTCGGATTGCTTGCAGATTTCCAGAACGGCTTGCAGTTCTGCCCGGGACTGGGGCATTAAAAAAAGGTCTGCCGGACCGCCAACCTTGAAGGATGTATGGTTTTTCATGGGTTCATTTTCTTTTATATTTTCTACCGCCATTACGGCTTTCAGTTCTTTGATTGTATTATTCATGTGATTACTTCCTAACTTTTTATACAGAGTTGCCCGGGTGTGACAGGGGGAACATTTCGAACATCCCCAAGTCATACTCTACTTCAATGCTTTTTTATAATAGTTTCATCATACCATTATTTATTAAGATTCGCCACAAAAAAAGGCCCTGGACGGGTCTTTTTAAGAATCTTTAATTCTATTCCGAAACAGCGCAGAGGGTGGCGATGCAAACCTGGGCGGCTCCGGCTTCCAGGAGGGTGGCGCTGGTTTCAGCCAGGGTGGCGCCGGTGGTGAGGACGTCGTCCACCAATAGGATGGTTTTGTTCTGAATGGCTTCAATGGTTTCGACATTGAAAGCACCGGTGAGGTTGCGGAGCCGTTCTTCCCGGCCCTGGCCGATCTGGTGAGGGGTATCCCGGCTGCGGATGAGGGTTTGGGTGGCTAATGTCGGCACTCTGGAAATTTTCTGACTTAACCCTTGCTGAATGCCCCAGGCGATCTTTTCGCTCTGGTTATAGCCCCGTTCTTCGAGCCGGTTAGGGTGCAGGGGAACGGGGATGATCAGATCCACGTCGTTGATCCAATGGCACTGCGCCATGGCTTCCCCCATTTGGGTGCCGACCCAGATCCCCAGGTGGGGGCGGTCTTTGAACTTGATGGCATGAACCAGTTTTTTGCCGGAGTCTTCATAATTCAGATGCGCATAGCCGACCGCAAAGGGGAGGTTGAGTTTGGCACAGGGGCTGCAGACCTCGCGATTGGCCCGAAAAATAGGGCGTCCACACTGGACACAGGTGGGCGTGCTGATAATTGGGAGATCATCTTCACATTGATGGCACAAAAATCGGTCCGTTACAAAAAGAACCTTACCGCAGACAGGGCAGGTTCCATTTTTTAGGAAGAGGTTGTTTTCGAGGAAGGTCAGGAGGGTTTGTTTCAGGTTCATGGTTACCTCTTTTCGGGCGACTTTACACCATTGGGTGGTTGATGTAGGTGATGATGCGGTCGCGGAGGGCGGTTTGGCGGTTTTGGGATTCGGTGGATTTGATCATTTGCCGGAAGACGTACTGGTTGCCCATCAGGATCAGCAGTTTTTTGGCCCGGGTGACGGCGGTGTACAGGAGCTTGCGGTTAAGAAACAGCGGTGGGCCACCGACGATGGGCATGACCACCACGGGGAACTCACTGCCCTGGCTTTTATGGACCGTCATGGCGTAGGCGTGGGTGATTTCGTCCATCTGGTCAAAGTCGTAGGTCACCCGCTTGCCATCATTAAAGAGAATGGCAAATGATTTTTCCCGGCTGCTGATGTTTTCGAGGATGCCGATATCACCATTATAGATCCCTTCGCCCTGCTCCATCGACAAGGTATCTTCCCACTTGATCCGGTAGTTGTTTTTGATCTGCATGACCTTATCGCCCTCCCGGTAGATGACCATCCCAAATTCCCGTTGGGCCCGATCTTCCCGGGGCGGATTGAGGACAGCCTGGAGTTCGCGGTTCAGGTTGATGACCCCGACCTTGCCGTTTTTCATCGGGGAGATCACCTGGATGTCACTGATGCTGTCAAACCCTTTAGCGATCGGAAGTCGATTAGTAACCAGTTCCAGAATATCCCGCAGCAATTTGTCGCCGTCGTTTTTATTGAGGAATAAAAAGTCAGATTCGTTGTTGATGTCGGGCATCTGTCCGTGGTTGATTTCATAGGCGTTGACAGAAATCATACTTTCTTCCGATTGGCGGTAGATCCGGTCCAGGCTCAGCACCTTGACAGCCCCGCTCTCGATGATATCTTTCAGGACGTTCCCGGGACCTACGGAGGGCAGCTGGTCGGCATCCCCCACCATGATCAGCCGGGTACCGGGCTGGACAGCCATCAGCAGACTATCCATCAGCAGGATATCGATCATCGAGGATTCATCAACAATGATGGCATCGACGTCCAGCGGATTGGTTTCGTCCTTGCTGAAGCTGGGGAAGTCGTCATCCTGACTGTATTCATATTCCAGCAGGCGATGGATGGTTTTTGCTTCGTTGCCGGTGGTTTCGGTGATGCGCTTGGCCGCCCGGCCGGTGGGGGCGGCCAGGACGGTTTTCAGGCCCAGATCTTTGAAAATCCGGACAATGCCGTTGATGATGGTGGTTTTTCCGGTGCCTGGTCCGCCGGTGATAATGATAACCCCATTGTCCATGGCGGCGGCGATGGCTTCACGCTGTTTATTATCCAGGGTAATTGAGACATCGCGTTCATAGTCTTTGATCTTGGCATCGATGTTGATGTTCGCAATTTTATAGGTCATCTGGCTAATCCTGGCCATTGCAAGAGCGGCGTTGTCTTCGGCTTCGTAAAGGTTTCTGGGGTAGTAAACCCGCTGGTCTGCCACATCCTCCTGGATGATGCTCCCCATTAAAACCAGTTCGCCCAACTGGGCGTTGATCTCGTCTTCGACCACCCCTAAAATTCGCGAGCTGGTCTGAATCAGCTCGCTTTCGGTCATATAGGTGTTGCCGCGATTATAGCATTCTCCCAGTGAATAATTAATCCCGGCCAGAATCCGGCCGGGGCTGTTCTCTTCAAAGCCCAGATGGTTGGCAATCTGGTCGGCGATTTTAAAGCCGATGCCCCGGATATCATCAATCATCTGATAGGGATTATTAAGCAGCACCGAAATGGTGTCGAACTTATAGGTCTTGTAGAGCTTCATCGCCCAATTGGCGGAGATGCCATAGTCCTGGATTTGGATCATGATCTGCCGGACTTCACGCTGTTCATGGTACACTTCTTTGATACCATCCAGGGTTTTCTTGCCGATACCTTTGATTTCAGACAAGCGTTCGGGATTGTTATCCAGGATATCAAGGGTTTCTTCGCCAAAACGGGCAACGATGGCTTTGGCCGTTTTTTCACCGATCCCGGGAAGGATGCCGGATGACAGATAGCGAATAATGCCCTCGGTGGAGGTGGGAATTTCCATGGCATAGGTTTCCATGCTGAACTGATCACCGTAGTTTTTATGCTCGGTCCAATAACCGGTCAGTTTGAGGTATTCCCCATGATTCAGTTCGTCGAAATTACCGACCACCGTAACCAGATCGCCGTCGATATCAAATTGGGCTACGGTGTAACCGTTGTTGCTATTTCTAAAGACGATGTGCTCCACCGTTCCCTTAATGCTTTCCATGTTTCGCTCCTGTTTTTAAAATATATAATTTATTATAGCATAAAAGGGGATCGGATTGGTGTTTTTAAGGGAGTTTAGCAGCAGAAATATGGTATGTTTAATAAATTTATTGTCGTTTGCGGGTGATTTATGTGTGTAGCGAGAAGGGATAATGCTTTATTTTTGCATCAAAAAAAAGACCCATTATTGGGCCTTTTTATTGATTATTTGGTGTAATTTATACGATTAAACCAATTTTGGTTTTTGTGAGTAGGTAGTGTGCAGCAGATGATGCGATTTATGACCATTTGGTTCTCCCAAATATTCTTCATAAATACGGATAACCGCTGGACTTTGGTGTGATTTACGATATTTTGTGATTTTTGCATCTGACACATAAAGAGCTTTGGCTCTTTCAGCACGGATATCAACATCCATTTTGTCTTTTGCAGACACGATGGATTGGCCACCACCGTTAACACAGCCGCCTGGGCATCCCATTAATTCAATGAAATGGGTATCAGCTAATTCGCCAGCTTGTAATTGTTTCATAACCTTATCAATATTACTTCCGCCACTGGCAACTACTAATTTAACTGCCAGATCTGGGGTTACATCAACAGTTGCTGTTTTGATTCCTTGAACACCACGAACCATTTCGTAGTCAATTTCCTGAATATCTTTTTTGTTTAAGATATCAGCAAGTGTTCTTACTGCAGCTTCCATTACACCACCGGTAGCACCAAAAATAACGGCTGCTCCAGTGTATTCGCCATAGTAATCGTCAAAATCTTCTTTAGGAAGTTTATCAAATATAATTCTGGCTTCTTTAATCATCCGGGCTAGTTCACGAGTTGTGATTGAAATGTCAACATCAGGAATTCCATCGACTTTTAATTCTTCTCGTTTAAGTTCGTATTTTTTTGCTGTACAAGGCATAACTGAAACAACTACCATGTCTTTAGGATCAATTCCGTTTGTTTCGGCATAATGGCTTTTTAGTAATGCACCAGTAATCTGCTGTGGTGATTTACAGCTTGATAAATGTGGTAAAAATTCTGGGTAGTAGGTTTCGATGTATGAAATCCAACCTGGTGAACATGATGTGATCATTGGCAGAACACCGCCGTTGGTAACACGACCAAGAAGCTCTGTTCCTTCTTCCATAATGGTAACATCCGCACCGAAGCCGGTATCAAATACTTTATCAAATCCAAGTCGTCTCAGGGCTGCTGCCATTTGATCAGTAACAGGAGTTCCCATTGGGTATCCGAATTCTTCACCCAGTGATGCTCGAACTGCAGGAGCTGTTTCTACGATAACAGTTTTTGTTGGATCTGCAATTGCATCCCAAACTTCCTGAATGCTTGATTTTTCTTTTAAGGCGCCAACTGGACAATTAATTATACATTGACCGCATCGGATACAGCCAACTTCTGCTAAAGATTTTCCAAAGACAGGTTGAACCTGAGATGTAAAGCCTCGGCCAACAGTTCCAAGAACAGAAACATTTTGTACATTTCCACAAATTGAAACACACCGTTTACAAAGAATACATTTGCTTTCATCTCTGACAATTGAGTCTGATTTATCATCAACTAATTTTCCTGATTTTTCGCCTTCGAAGGGAACTTCGGAAACGCCCAAATCAGTTGCTAATGTTTGTAATTCACAGTTTTCACTACGAACACAGGTTGTACATTCGCGGTTATGGTTTGAGAGGATCAGTTCAAGATTTACGCGTCTTGCTTTTCTGGCTGCTGGAGAGTTTGTCAATACTTCGATGCCATTGGCAACTGGGTAAACACAAGCTGCCTGTAAGGCTCTAGCTCCGGCAATTTCAACAACACACATACGACATGCACCAATCTCGTTAACATCTTTCAGGTAACAGAGAGTTGGAATGTCGATGTTGTTCATTCTGGCAGCTTCTAAAATGGTTGTTCCTTCTGGAACAGTCATTTCCTGACCGTTTATTTTAAATGTTACTTCTTTCATTATTCTAATGACCTCCTAAATTAACCCTTGGAAATGGAGCCAAATGGACAGGCTTCAATACAGGCACCACATTTAATACATTTTGCGGTATCAATGGTGTATGGTTGTTTCTTTTCACCAGTAATTGCGTCTGCAGGACATTTTTTAGCACAGATTCCGCAACCTTTACAGGTATCGGGATTAATTGTGAAGTCTAACAGATGTTTACATACGCCGGCTGGACATTTTTTATCATTGATATGTGCTTCGTATTCGTCTCTGAAGTAACGAATGGTTGAAAGAACAGGGTTTGGAGCAGTTTGTCCCAATCCACAAAGGGCTGAAGCTTTGATGCCTACTGCCAGTTCTTCTAATCGTTCGATGTCGCCTTCAATCCCTTTACCGTCACAGATTCGTTCCAGAATTTCTAACATTCTCTTGGTACCAATACGGCAAGGAGGGCACTTACCACAAGATTCGTCCTGAGTAAAGTCAAGGAAGAAACGGGCAACGTCAACCATACAGTTGTCTTCATCCATTACGATCAAACCACCGGAGCCCATCATCGAGCCGATGGCAATCAGGTTGTCATAATCAATTTTTGTATCTAATAAAGAAGCAGGGATACATCCGCCTGATGGTCCACCGGTTTGAGCTGCTTTGAAAGCTTTACCGTTAGGAATACCACCACCGATTTCAAATACGATTTCTCTCAGGGTTGTGCCCATTGGGATTTCTAATAGACCGGTGTTATTGATTTTTCCACCAAGTGCGAATACTTTTGTTCCTTTAGATTTTTCGGTTCCTACTGCTGCAAACCATTCTGCGCCTTTTAAGATAATGGCAGGAATATTTGCATAGGTTTCGACGTTATTTAAAACGGTTGGTTTTCCAAATAAACCTTTGTTTGCTGGGAATGGTGGACGTGGACGCGGTTCACCACGTTTACCTTCGATAGAGTTCATTAATGCTGTTTCTTCACCACATACGAAAGCACCGGCGCCTAAACGAATTTCAAGGTCAAAGGAGAAATCAGTATCAAAGATATTCTCGCCTAATAAACCATATTCTTTCGCCTGGTCAATCGCAATTTGGAGACGGCTAACAGCGATTGGGTACTCAGCCCGGACATATACATAACCTTTAGAAGCGCCAACTGCAAAACCAGCAATTGCCATCGCTTCGATTAAAGCATGAGGATCTCCTTCTAATACAGATCGATCCATGAATGCACCGGGGTCACCCTCATCAGCATTACAGGCGACGTATTTTACGCCATCTTCTGATACGGCGTCATGGGCAAACTGCCATTTAAGACCGGTTGGGAACCCTCCGCCACCACGGCCACGAAGACCGGAAGCTTTAACTTCATTAATAACGTCAACTGGTGTCATGGTTAACAGTACTTTTTCAAGTGCCATGTAACCGTCAAAGCCAATGTATTCATCAATGTTTTCTGGGTCAATAACACCACAGTTTGCTAAAGCAATACGTTTTTGTTTTTTGAAGAATCCTAATTCGTTGATTGACAGTGGATGATGACCATCACCTTTTTCGGTGTAGATCAGTCGATCCAATGGACGACCTTTGACAAGATGTTCTTCAACCATTTCTGGGATATCTGATGCTTCAACACGGCTGTAGAATGTACCTTCTGGGTAAACAATAACAACTGGTCCCAGTTCACACAAACCAAAGCAACCGGTTGCAACAACTTCGACTTCATCAAGTATATCGTGTTTTACGAGTTCTTTTTTTAATTCTTTTACCAATATCATGGATCCTGAGGACGTACATCCTGTACCACCACAAATCAGTATCTGCGAACGTTTATATGCCATCTGCTCTTCTCCTCCTCAATTAACCCTTAACCGTTGGATCAATGACTTTACCATCAACCACAGTCATGGTATATTCATCGACCACTTTGCCTTGAGCCAAGTGTTCATCTACAACTCGCGCAACCTTTTCAGCTGTCATGTGGACATAGGTTACTTTTTCATTGTTGGCATCGTAAACTTCTACAATTGGTTCCAATCGACATGATCCGATACATCCGGTTTGAGCAACAGTAACGTCTACTAAACCCTTTGCATCCACTTCTTCCATCAGTTTAACCATCACTGGTCGCGCACCTGCAGCGATACCACAGGTTGCCATTCCTACTACAACGCGGTAACCATTTTTGCCGTGTCGTAAATTGATTTCGTTTAATTTTTTATCACGAATCGCTTTTAGTTCTGCTAAGGACTTTGCCATAATGTTTCCTCCGTAATTTCTTGAATTTCTTCAAGACCCTCCGAAACGAATTCCCGAATCCAATTAAGAATTGACGGTTCGTTTAAAGATTCAACTTCCAGGGTCTCTTTAATTTCTTGTGTATTAAAAACAAATAGTTGGTTATTGTAGTCGTGTTCATAGATAAGATCTGCCGCTCCAAAAGACATTACCATCGTGAGGATCGTATCTGCCATGTTCCCAAGGGGAACACGATCGATATGATCTCGCATGAAGCTTCCAACCACCTTTGTTCCGACACCGGGGGTTGAGCTTATCTCGAAATATCCGCCGCATGCTTCCGCTGCTGCTTTGAATAGGGATAAACCCAGACCAACCCTACGGGTTGTTCGGGTCGTCACAAAAGGATCGGTGATATTTTGAAGCCTGTCAGCCGGTATTCCGCATCCATCATCTTCGATGATAATGGTGAGTTCATTGTTTGCCAAGGATTCAATAATCACTAATTTAACAAGCTTTGCCTGTGCTCTAATGGAATTCTGAGTAATATCCAAGATATGAAGGGACAATTCTTTCATAACTGTTTACTAGTATTTTTCTAGGATTCCTGGAATTTCATCTACGGTCAAACGTCCAAATACTTCTTCGTTAATCATCATTACTGGAGCTAAACCACATGCACCAACACATCGTGTCGCATCAACTGACCATTTTCCATCTTCAGTTGTATCACCAACTTGTGTTCCCAGAATGCCGTTAACCTTGTCAATAATTGGTTGGGCGCCTCTAACATAACAAGCAGTTCCCAAACAGATCCCAATCTTGAATTTACCTTTTGGTGTAAGAGTAAATTGTGAATAAAATGTTGCCACACCGTAGACTTCGGTTAAGGGAATCCCTAACTCATCTGCGATGGTTCCTTGTAGTTCAAGAGGTAAATAGCCGTACTTTTCTTGTGTTTCCTGCAGAATCTGCATTAAACAACCTGGTACTTCTCTGTGCTCAGCGACTATTGCCTTTACTACGTCCAAATTTTCAACTGGTATTAATTCAGCCAATTTTCAAACCTCCTAATTAAATCGTGCAAACCTTTACGCTTTGATTGCATATTTTCTAACAAAGTCATTATAACACATAACGAAATCTTTCGTTATATTAATAACAGATAAATTTTTTACCCTATTTGCCCGTTATTTTAATGAAAACCTTTAACTTTTTCAATTTTTGAAGTAAAATTTCTACCCATTTGTTTTTTTTGCGCATAAAGTGTAATTATTTTACGCAAAAAAAATAGGTATTTAGAAAAATACCTATTTTTTAATAATTGTGCTATCCCAGATAACGAATCAAGGTTTGTCGTTGCATATCCGGGAGTTCCAGAAAATACTCCCGCTCAGCCATGTCTTCTAACTGATGGGCGTCGGAGCCATGAATAAACTGATAGTCTTTAAAGAACCGGAAGGTTTTCAGGACATTGTCAAAGGTTTCTTTTTTTGAAACTTCACATGTTTTTATATCCAATTCCAGGGGAATAAAACCCAGCGATGAAATAAGGCTGTAGGATTTTCGGTCGATGTGTGCCGGAACCAGAATCCCGCCCAGATCGGTAACAATTTTCCAGAGCTGATCGATGCTGATATCGGTGGCCGAAATCAGAAGCTTATCGACTTCGCCGATGATCTGATCATTTTCGTCCATGATATACTGGGGTCCGAATAATTCTTTTTCATTCATCACATCGGGCAGATGCTGATAAATGATCTGATCCAATTCCATGGCGGCTTCAAGGGTAGGCAGATAAGCCAGGATGTGGGCTTCTTCTTTGGTTGTCACTTCGATTCCCGGGAGAATGCAAATCCCTTTTTCCATTTCTTTGGCCAGTTCTTTGGCCACGGCCATAATTGCCGGCAAATTTTTGGCAGTGTTATGATCGGTTACCGCGATAAAATCGAGTTCTTTAATGAGGGCCATATTCACGATGTTATTGGGGGTCATCTCTGCTTCTCCACAGGGGGACAAGACTGAGTGTATGTGGAGATCTATGGCTACCTTATCCATTTTAGATGCCGGCATTTCCTAAAATTTTACAGACTTCGTAGGCGTTAAGGCCGGTGGTGATAATTGGGATGTCTTCGATGATGGCCCGTTCCAGGGTGCTTTCTTCCACTTCGGCACCTTCAGGAATAATGACACAGGTCATTTCCAGCAACGTTGCCACGGCGATGATATTAACATGGGTCTGAATGGTAACCCAGGCGCAGCCATTTCCGGCATTAGCCATGACCCAGCTTAATAAGTCGCCAACGTAGCCACTTTGAATGACCCCTTCGATTCCTACCTGGGGATTGAGACACTTGAATTCTTTGTTTTCTAATAATCCACTAACCTTCATTCATATTCTCCTTTATGATTTTTTCATAAACTAATCTTTTTTAATCAGGGGTTTTTCGGTGGGGTGTTCCACTTGCAAAAGTTCATTCGTTAAGACCGAGAGATCTCTGACCCGGTCTTTTAAGACGAAAACACAATCGATTTCTTTGGCTTTTCCGGCGACGATGTCTTCAGCCAGTGCCCGGCAGCCGGGCGCCCCACAGGAGCCACAGTCCAGACCGGGCAGCTTGCTTTCCAATACTTCGATTTGTTTCATTTTTTCGATGGCTTTGTTGATGTCCTGATCCAGAGGTTCGGGACTTCTTGGCAGAATCCGCTCTTTGATGTGCATCATCCCGGAATTATAAATACTTTTGACGTATTCGTCTGACATGTGCACAATCGAAGTCTGTTTCATTTTTTTGGCCCGGTCCTGGATGTACATTTTTGCCACATAATTATTTTCAACCGTCAGACAGCCACCGACGCAACCGCCGATGCAAGCCAGACCTTCGAAAAATTCGATGGTGTCCAGTTTTCCGCATTCGATTTCTTCAAGAACGTTGATGACGTTTTGAATACCATCAACATGGAGCACATTTTTATTTTTCAGATAGTCGCTTTCTCCTCCAGACAAAGCCCAGGTGCAGGATTCCGGGGTGGTATTATGAATCCCTTCCTGGATCGGACAGTTGCCGATCAAACTGGCAAGATCACTGTAAATATCTTTGATGGCGATGGCACCGTCGATCTGGTCGTATTTGTCATACTCGCTGGAGGCTGGATTATTGACCATGGTGGCCTTTGCCGCACAGGGAGTTATGAAAAAAACTCCGACATCGCCGTTTTTATAAATCCCCTCTTCTCTGATCCGTTTTCTGACCAGTCTGGCCGTCATCGCCATGGGCGATTTTAACCGACAGATATTGCCGGTGAGCTCGGGAAAACGAACCTGGATCAGCTTGACTACCGCCGGACAGGCGGAAGAAATCAGCGGACGCGGATAGCGTTTGGCATGGTACTCATACTTCAGGGCCTGGCCAACGATCTCGGCTCCATAGGCCACTTCCACCACCTCATCAAAGCCCAGGGCTTTAACCGCCGAGAGGATCTGATCGATGGAATACTTGGGTTTAAACTGACCGATGATGGCCGGTGCCACCATCGCAACAGTATATTTATAATCTTCTTTTTTTGAAAGCGGATCTGTTTTTGCCAGCTTGGCGTGGTGAGGACAGATCCGAATACACTCGCCGCAGTCAATGCATTTAGACTCATTGATAATCGCCTTACCACCCCGAACTCGGATTGCTCCAGTGGGACAGCTTCTGAGACAGGTGGTGCAGCCCAGACATTTTTCCTCATCAAGGTATACAGAATGAAGTAATTTTTCCATATGCCACCTTCTTCCTGTTTATACTAAAAATTTCATGACAATTTTTGTGCCCTCTCCAACTTTTGAGGAGATTTGAAAATTGTCGGCGTTATTTTTCATATTGGGTAAACCCATTCCGGCTCCAAAACCCATTTGTCGGACTTCATCACCGGCTGTCGACCAGCCGGCCGTCATGGCCAGGTCGAGATTTGCAATGCCGGGCCCGGTGTCTTCAATGGTCAGCACCAGTTCCTCTTCACCGACCTCCAGAATGATCTTTCCCCCAGCTGAATGGATGGCTAAGTTCATTTCACCTTCGTAACCGGCAATGGACACCTTCCGGATTACCTTATTGGAAACCCCCAATTGCTGAAGGGTTCGTTTGATTTTTCGTGAGGCTTCGCCAGCGGTGTCAAAATCTCCCCGTTTCACATCAAAGACGAGTTCGTAACTCATCTAAGGTGGGCTCCTTTAAGACCATTTTTATAGAGAATGCCGCAGCATTCAAAAAGAATATACTTGGTGGACATGACCAGAAGATTTCGTTCTTTGGCCATGTCGATCATTTCCTGATTTGGCATTTTATCTCTGACAAAGATGATGCTGTTCATATTTGCCATATCGGCGGTATTCAGCACCTGTTTATTGACCAGACCGGTGAGCAGAATGGCATCTTCTCGGGCAAAGCATAGGACATCACTCATGAGATCACAGCCAAAACCGGACTGGACTTCTTCTTCAAGATGGTTCTCTCCGGATAAAACAACCGCATCGAGAAGGTCTCTTACTAGACTTAATTTCATCGAACGTTCTCCTTCATTTAGTTATTGCTATTATTGTAAAGGATTTCTACCAATTAAAGCAAGGTGTTTAGTCGAAATTTTACATTTCTTTGAACTATTCTTACAGATTTATTTTATGATAGGGGGCTGCCAGTGATTTTAGCAGCTTTTCTTCGTCATCATCACAGGTAAAGAGGATGACCTGACGTTTGCTGCTTAGTTCTGAGAGCAGTTTGAGAGCTTGTGTTTTTCGCTGTTTATCATATCTTACGAAGGGTTCGTCCAGAATAAAGGGCATCTCCTGGCTGATGCGTTCTCCTATTCCTAAGCGGAAGGCAAAATGAACCTGATCCATGGTCCCGGCACTTAATTGTTCGGCATCTTTAAAATCACCACCGCTGGGGTCCACTACCTTGAGTTTCATGGCTTCATCAATTTTCACCCCTTTATAATGCTGAGTGATGGTCTCCAGGATTTTCCCGATATTTTTGTTCAGTTCCGGCGCCGACTCCAGATGGCTGTCTTTTTGAATGGTTTCCAGCACTTCGAGAGCGGCGTTACAGGCTTTAATTTCGGTATCAAAGGCCTGGATCTGAGCATCCAGCGATTTAATGGTCTCCTGAATTTCCACCGGCAGACCGATTCCATCGGTAAGGGCACTGTTTTCCCCTTCCAGTCTGGCGATTTCTTTTCCCAGAATTAACAGCTCTTCTGATTTTGGCGAGGCTTTCTGCCAAACCGACTGTCCGTCATCTGTTTTTCCGCCATTAACGGTTTCCAGCAGATTTTCCAGCAGCCGCAGGTTTCCGTTGAAACGGATTTTGAGCTCTTCCAGCTGCTGACCTTTTTCGCACCGTTCTTCATAATCGGCGATATTTTGGACCTCGTATTCGGCTAATTTTCGCTCGAGTTCGCGCATTATCCCCCGGCGCTGTTCGAAGAGCACTTCATACCCGGCCTGATGACGGGAATGCTGGACAATAATCAGTTCACATTCGTTTTGCATCTGTTCCAGTTCTTTCTGGTTTCTGACTGCTTTTTTATAGAAGCTATCAAAACTGGGGCCATCTTTCAAGTTATATTTGGCCAGTATTTGTTCCTGAACCGGGATTAATTGTTTTTCTTTTAAGATTCGCCGCTTTTTAAGGGTTGCCGAGATGCCGAAACTCAAACCGACGACACCGACAATTGCCAGGGTTACGCCAACGGTTAATGACAGGTTTTCTATTCCCTGACTGGTTCCCATCAGGCCCATATTAGCCAGCCCGACCAGTCCCATACCCAGCAGGGTTACCAGCGCCGAAATGATATTAATGATAATATTTGATTTTTTATCGACTGCTTCGACTTCATTTTGATCTTTTTTGAAAACCTCGTAGTCTTCGGCAATATTATCCAGAACATGCCCGGCCAGGGAGCTGCGTTTGGACGCTTCTTTCTGGCGGATGGTTTTTAAATGTTCTGAAGCGTCGGCCATTTCCTTTTCGATGTAGTCCATCTGATCGCTAAGCCGTCCGACTTGATTGGAAATCGCTTTTAAGCCTTCCAGGGTCTTATAGTTGTAGCCTTCATAGATCTGATCTTGTTTGATTATTTTTGATAGTCGATTATTTTCTTTTTCCAGTTTGTTTATTTTTTCATAGGACTGTAGTAATTCTTTTTTTCGTTTAACGACGGATTCCTGGCTCAGATAATCATTTTCTGCTTCGATGCGTTTCATCTTCTTTTGATTTTGGGTGATTTTTTCCTGATTTTCAGCCACCTTGGCATAGGCCGCTTCGGCTTCTTTTAACAGTTCCTGCAGTTCATCGCGTTCTCTGATAGCCACGCCGATTCTTGACTTACTCTGGCCGGAACGGCCGATATTGTTCTTTTTTTCTTCTAAACGTCTGGCAATGCCCTTGAAATTAATCTCGATGCCGCTGGAATTCTGCATCTCGATATAAGAATCCCGGACTTCATCCTGGCTGCCGGACTCGATATCATGAACGGTCTGACGCATATTGACGGTGCTATTGTAGATGACCGAGGTCATGCCCTGGTTTCCCAATGGCAGATGCTGGCGAATGACGCCATCGTATTTGAATTGATCGTTGATTATTTTTCCGGTGGTGTTATCGTAAATAAATAACGAGTCTTTGGCTCTTAGAAAATTCCGTTCCAGCCGGACTTCCCGGCCATCGACCTCATAAACCAGGGAACCGCTATAGTCGAATTGAGACCAGGGCATATATTTTTCGTATTCTTCGCTGTAGGTTTTCTTTTTTCGGTAAGGTTTATAAAACCCGAAAAACATCCCTTGAATAAAGGTCTGCACGGTTGTCTTCCCAGCTTCATTAGTGCCATAAATCAGATTAAGACCGGGTTCCAGCTGAATGGTTTCGTCTTTGAATTTTCCAAAGGCTTTGATTGTCAAGGTTTTAATTCTCATTTTAAAACCCCCTCGCTGATCATCGCTTCGATGCTGTAGATGATCGCCTTTTTCCGGACTTCCGGTTCTGTTATTTTTTCCAGTTCACTGAGAATCTGACCGATGGGATTGTTTTTATTCTCTCTAATCAACAGTTCCAGATCGATATCAGGTTCCAGTTTGGAAGTGTCTGTTTCGATGTAATAAAAAGAATCTTCGAGATCGTCGTTGATCCAATCCATTTGAATTTCCGGATTGATGTAGCCGGTAAAACGGATACGATAGTAATTCTGCCGGCGGTTTATTTCGGTATCACAGCTGATGGTTTTCTCGATAATCGTATGATAGGAATCTTCCGGGGAAATCTGAATTTCCATGGTTTCATATTTTCTTGACTCGATGGGATTAAACCCGCTGCTGGTAATAAAGGTCTGGTTTTCATAATCGGTTGTGACCTGCGAAATTAAAAAACCCCGTTCGCCGGTTTCGCCAAAATTTAGGGGCACCGGTGATCCGCAATAGGCAGCTCCGCCGGGGGTCAGCCCCGGTTTGTGGATGTGTCCCAGGGCAATAAAATTAAACCCCTTCTTTTCTATCAATCTTAAATCAATGGGCAGATAGAGGCTTTGGCTGGTCACTTCGCCGTGAACCATTAAGATATTGTAGCGGGTATCATCCAGCTTAATACTGTTAAAGGAGCGTTCGGGAAAGGCCCGGTACTCGTTTTTTACCCAGGACATGCCAAAAATTTCGGTATTGAGTTCTTTTATATAAACGGAACGGAATACATCTTCTTTAAAGATGTAGACATTACTGGACCACTCGACTTTTTTGTAGGGTGAGCTGTCACCGTGATAATCATGGTTTCCGGTGATGATGACGACCCAGGTTTTATCCAGACTGGCCAATCCCTCGGCCGCTCTTTTTATATCCATGGAGAGTACATTGACGCTATCAAATAAATCGCCGGCAATGAGTAAAAGCGGAACTGCTTCTTCTTTGACATAGGCAATCATCTCGTCAAAGGCTTTCCATAATTCTTTTCTTTTGTTTTTTCCGTAGTAGTTTCCTTGCTGCAAAAAGGTAAAGGGGCGACCTAAATGAAAATCACCTGTATGAATAAAGGTTGTCAGCATCCTCTTTGCCTCCTGATCTATAAATTTTTTGCTTATTATCTGGTTTTTCCGATAACTACCGTACCGACCAATTGTTAATCTGTTATTCGCCCCGAAGCGTACAACATGATGTAACCATTGTCGGTACTAGGTTAGACTATTTTAATTGTAAGATTTCTTTCTGTCTTCTAACTGATTTTTTATTATATCATCTTTTGACAAATCTTACATTTAAATTTTATTAGAATTGATCAGTTTATCTGTTTCGAGGAGTTGAAACAGGGTAGGGGTCAAGGAAAATGCCTGGATAGCGTTCTTTACTTCTGTTAGGGCCTGGGCTTTTCTTTTTTCTGTTGATTGGGTCTTTTTGGCTCGGATCAGGATGTTTTTGGGGGTATGGGCAAGATCGACAAATTCCAGCAGCTGGACCTTGTAGCCGCAGGCTTCGAGAAGGCTGCCGCGGATGGCATCGGTGATCAGGGCAGCGGTTCGTTCTTTGACGATGCCATATTTTGTCAGTAGGCTCAGTTCTTCGGTTTCTATCTGGCCGTTTAGTTCATGCTGACAGCAGGGTACTGAAAAAATCAGGCTGGCATTCCATTTTATGGCATTGTACAAGGCAAAATCGGTGGCGGTGTCACAGGCATGAAGGGTGATGATCATATCGACCGGAAAGCTGGTTTGATAAGCATCGATGTTCCCCAGTTCAAAGCTCAGATTATCGTAGCCGTATTTTTGGGCACTGGCATTGCAGCGGTCAATGACATCGCTTTTTAAATCCAGCCCCACCATTTTCACCTTGATCTTTTTTATTTCGGTAAGGTAATAATATAGAATAAAGGTCAGATAGGATTTGCCACAGCCAAAATCGATGACATTAAGCTGGGTCCCGGGGTCAAGATTTTTAATTTCGTCGTCGATGATTTCAACAAAGCGGTTGATCTGCCGGAATTTATCGTACATCGTCTTCACCACTTTGCCTTCTTTTGTGAAGATTCCCATATCCACCAGAGGCTCAATGACGGTGCCTTCCTGAAGGATGTAGTTCTTTTCCCGGTTGTGACTTGTGGCTTTTGAAGGGGCTTCCTTGACGGCTTTTTTAGTCACCGAACTTTTCCCTTTTTTGCTGATTTGGATAATATATTCGAATTGGTCATCCCAGGCGTTGTATTGCTGAAAATCATGTTCTAGTGACTGCTTGAGGAATTCTTTAAGCTGCCCGGTTGACAGGTTTTCATTAAACACCTGGGTGGTGGTAAATTTTTCCAGATGATAGGCTTCTTTTATGTGACTGATGACTATTTTTTTATAGTCACTTGTTTTTAATCTGGGTTTACTTAGGATGATTTTATATATCTTTTGACTAAAACAAGCTTCAACCGCTGTTATCAAATCGTTCATTTGTTCACCTCGTGGTTTTTTATATGCATATGGTAACATTCATTGGGATAAAATAAAAGGATTAGGTTTTTTTGATCGGATGACTGATTGTTTTTCTTGTTTGATCAAGCCTTCTATATCTTCATTGACAACTTTGATTAATCGGTGTTAAACTCCATTTAACTACAGCTGTTTATTTCAACTTTTCAGCGCTTTCCCTGACTCACAAATAACAGACAATAAGGAGGTTCTTCCCTATGGCTATGGCAGCATTCTATGGCTTAGTAAGCGGCTCCACCCTCTTCATTGGGGCGCTTATTGGTATATATCTCAATATACCGACCCGTTTGCTGGGTGCAATTTTAGCCTTCAGTTCCGGGGTCATGATTTCTTCGTTAACCTTTGATCTGATGGAAAACGCTTTTTTATCTGGCGGCTTTGTCTCGGTGTCGGTTGGCTTTTTAAGTGGAACCCTGCTTTTTGTTCTGGGCGACTATTTAATTGATCGGGCTGATGCTTATTTTCGCAGTGACACAAAAAGAACGGTTGGCTCACTCCATCAAACCAAACCACTCCGCCGCGACGCCGGTTCCACCGTCCTGCTTGGCTTTATTTTAGACGGTATTCCCGAATCCCTGGCGATCGGAATTGGTTTAGCGGCTGAGGAAAGTATTGGTCTTTCGATGATGATTGCGGTTTTGCTGAGCAATCTGCCTGAAGGTATTTCTGGGGCGATTGATATGAAAAATTCAGGGCGTTCCAATTTTTATATCTTATCAATCTGGGGTGCCACCATTCTAGCCGCTATTCTTGCGGCGGCTCTGGGCTATGGGCTTTTAGGCGGAGCCTCCCCTCATGTCATCGCCATTAATCTGTCCATCGCCGCCGGGGCCATTTTAGCGATGCTCTCAAATAAAGAGATGCCGGAAGCGTTTGAAATAAGCGGACGTTTCACCGCTATTGTGACGGCGCTGGGCTTCTTTATCACTTTTTATATTATCCATTTAGCCGATTAGCCACTACAAAAAAACGAGTACCTGATAAATAGGCACCCGTTTTTTGAGTTTTAATTAAAGCTTACAAGACAGCTGTTCTGTTATTTTTTATACTGTTCCCATAAACATGGCCATGTCTGCATCAACTGAGTCGATGCCGCCGATCCCAAAGGTATCGACCAGAACGTTGGCAACATTTGCTGATAAGAAGGCCGGTAAGGTTGGCCCCAGATGGATATTTTTTACACCCAGGTGAAGGAGCGCCAATAAAACGATAACGGCTTTTTGTTCATACCAGGCAATATTATAGGCAATCGGCAATTCGTTGATGTCATTGAGCTCAAACACTTCTTTTAACTTCAAGGCGATTAATGCCAGAGAGTATGAATCGTTGCACTGTCCGGCATCCAGAAGTCTGGGAATCCCACCGATATCGCCCAGATCCAGCTTATTGTAACGGTATTTGGCACAACCAGCAGTTAAAATCACGGTATCTTTTGGCAGTTTTTCGGCAAATTCGGTATAGTAATCCCGGGATTTCATCCGGCCATCGCAGCCGGCCATGACAAAGAACTTTTTAATAGCACCGGATTTAACCGCATCAACCACCTTATCGGCCAGGGCAAAAACCTGTTCATGGGCAAAACCGCCGATAATTTTTCCGGTTTCAATTTCAGTTGGCGCTTTTAAGCGTTTAGCCATTTCGATAATTTTTGAAAAGTCCTTTTTGCCACTTCCATCTGCTTCAATATGAGTACAGCCAGGATGTCCGGATGCCCCGGTGGTGAAAATCCGTCCCCGGACTTCGTCGCTTTTGGGAGGCACAATACAATTGGTAGTAAACAGAATCGGGCCGTTAAAGGATTCAAATTCTTCGAGCTGTTTCCACCAGGCATTACCGTAATTCCCGACAAAGTTGTCATATTTCTTAAAGGCTGGGTAGTAATGGGCCGGCAGCATTTCGCTGTGGGTATAGACATCGACGCCGGACCCTTTGGTCTGTTCCAATAGCTGTTCCAGATCGGTTAAGTCATGACCGGAGATTAAAATAGCGGGATTCTTTTTAACCCCAATATTAACTTCGGTGATTTCCGGGTTGCCATATTTTCCGGTGTTGGCACCATCCAGAAGGGCCATCGCGGTAACCCCAAACTGGCCGGTTTTTAAGGTCAGGGCGACCAGATCATCGGCTGAAAGCTTGTCATTGAGAGTCGCTGCCATGGCTTCATAGATAAAACCATATAAGCTCAGGTCTTCTTTGCCAAGATTAAGAGCATGCTCAGCATAGGCCGCCAATCCCTTTACACCATAGGTGATCAGTTCTCTGAGCGAACGGACATCCTCATTTGCGGTGGCTAAAACACCAACGTTTGCTGCTTTTTTGATCATTTCCGCTTTTGTGGCCGTTTCGAATCTGGCAGCATCATGAAGTGCTGAAACATTTATTTTTTTGCCGTTTTGCTCTTTCTTTAAACCCAACAGCTTCTGGAAAAAGCTGGGTGAGTTCTTTTTATTAGCAGCATCTACCATATCTCTTAACTGATTTCTCAGAGTTGTCATTTTCTTTATTTCTTTGACAAAGGCATCCGCATCAAAGTTTGCATTGGTGATGGTCATAAACAGGCTTTTTAACACTTCATGGTTGACCTCCCCCAATTCTTTGGCTTCCAATTCGCCTTTTACCACGATTTCTGAAATCCCTTTGACGGTATAGATCAGCAGATCCTGAAGTTTGGCAACCTCTTCACTTTTCCCGCAAACCCCTTTAACACTACAGCCTTTGCCTTTGGCCGCTTCCTGACACTGATAACAAAACATACTCATATTGTCCTCCTGAAATTTTAATTTGTATTCTTGACAATTATTTAAAAATCAACTGGTATTGCTACCTCGTTTGTATGTTGCTATTATATCCGGGCTCTATGTTTAAAGCCGTTGCAAATGCAACGGTTCTGATTTTTTTGAAAAAATTATGTTCATCCAAACAAAAGAAAAAAAACACCTTTCGGTGTTTTAATTTTTACTCACTTTTTTTATCGTTTGTCTGAATATTCTTATTTTTGTAGAAAATGCAGCCGGTTTCTTTATATGGATTTTTTAATACATCCATGTCTGGACATCGTCCACAGACATTAAAACCGCAGTTTAAATAAGAACATGCATTTTTTTCTGTTGATTCCATTTGACTCTCCTCTTTTTTTTGACACAATAATTACCAAAATATTTTAATTTTGATTGCGAGTAATTATATCAGTAGGATGACCAATACTCAAGAGCTCATTACGCCTTAATTATTGCCGATGATTAATAAAACCATCGGTTAAAACAACTAAAAAATTCTTATCTCGTGATCTAACAATATCAAAACGAACCTCAACTACCTGGAATAAATCGCCACTAAAAAACTATAACGCACCGTTAATGGCCTGCATTTTAAATTAGGCATAAAAAAAGCAGAGTCGATAAACGGCTCTGTTATGCGCTATTATTGGTGCTCCCTCAGAGACTCGAACTCTGGACACCCTGATTAAGAGTCAGGTGCTCTAGCCAACTGAGCTAAGGGAGCAATAGTGGTGCCGAAGGCGGGACTCGAACCCGCACGTGATCACTCACAACGGATTTTGAGTCCGTCACGTCTGCCAATTCCATCACTTCGGCGTAAAAAAAAGTTATTAAATTGTGGAAATTGTACTCCTAATACGATAGAGATAACTAAGCGATTCACTCCAAATCAAAGATTTGGGTTCTCTGCTTATGCCAATTCCATCACTTCGGCGTAAAAAAAAGTTATTAAATTGTGGAAATTGTACTCCTAATACGATAGAGATAACTAAGCGATTCACTCCAAATCAAAGATTTGGGTTCTCTGCTTATGCCAATTCCATCACTTCGGCGTAAAAAAACTTTATTTAATTGTGGAAATTGTACCCCTAATACAATAGAGATAACTAAGCGATTCACTCCAAAATAATTCGGATCGTATTTTTATTAAAAACTCTTTTCATCCTTAGTGGATGAGTTTTTAATAAAAATGCGTTAGCTTTATCACTGTCGTTTCGCTTTCGCTCAACTTCCGACCAATTTCTATTCAGAAATTGGGATAAAGCGTCATTTGGGTTCTCTGCTTATGCCAATTCCATCACTTCGGCGTAAAAAACATCAGTATCTCACAGGACACTGTCATAAATAATAACACAGCTTAAAAAGAATTTCAATCATTTTTTTTAATTTTAAATTATTTTCTAAAAATGAAAACACGACAAAATATTATCTTGTTTTTTTAAATTTATGGGGTACTATAAGTTAATACTGGATTGGTTATTAACAAAGAATCTAATGGCCCTTCCGATAATCTTATTTCCAGAAAGCAAGGTGAAGTGATGAGCATGTTTGAAAACCATAAAACAATCGCTTATAAGGAATTCAGAGAATTCGTAAATGAGTCAGTTCTTGAGTTGATTAAAAAAACAAAGGATAAAAAATGCAACGGCTGTATTGATTTTGTATTTGATGAAGAAACCTCCACGGGGCATTGCGAGGCACTGGAGACCACCTGGCCGGTTAAAAACCCCGATGCGGTCCAACGACTGACCGATTGCTATATTTGCGATCTGAAAGCCATGAAATAATAAATTGTAACACCGATCATCAGATCGGTGTATTATTTTGTCCAAATTTTCCCCATTATAATTTCATCTTTTCTATCATAACTTTTTTTTCATTATTTATTATGCCTATTTGACATTATTTTTTATAGAAAGCTTCTTTTATTTTCTGACAGCACACTTCGGCGGTCCAGGTTTCGGTAGAAATCTGAAAATCACAGACATCGTAATACTCCTGCCGTTCGGCCAGCATTTGTTTGATTCGCAGCAGCGGATCTTCACACTTGAGCAAAGGCCTGGTGTCATCATCTTTGACACGTCCATAGATCGTTTCCGGCTGGGCTGACAGACTGACCACAAAAGCCTGCTCTGCCAATAATTTACGATTCCTTTTAAATAAAATAATTCCGCCACCAGTGGAAAGGACAATATTTTCCATGGCCAACGCCTTTTTTAATGCCTCATGTTCGGCATCCCGGAAGGCATCTTCTCCCAATTGGGAAAAAATGTCTGTAACTTTCATGCCCATGTCTGCTTCCACCATGGCATCGGTATCGATAAAATCATATTCCAGTCCCCGGGCCAGCAAGGGACCGATGGTGGATTTTCCGGTGGCCATAAAACCAATCAAGGCAATGCATTTTTTTTCATTTTTCATTTTGCTTTATCCCTTTCTCCAGTAGTTTTTTTCCAAACATCGGATCCGGAAAAATTCCGGTCCATAACTCAAAGGCTAAAAGTCCCTGATACAAGAGCATTTCCAGCCCGTTTTCGGTCTGAGCGCCAATCCCTTTGGCATCTTTCATCAATTGTGTCACCGGTGGACTGTAGATCATGTCATAAACCAATAACTCTTTTCTGATCAGCTCTTTGGGCAGGGGCGACTGCTGGGCGGTATCAGCCATCCCCAGACTGGTTCCGTTGACCACCACCGTTGCCTCATCCACGGCTTTTTTCAGAGCGTCGGGAGCCATTCCAATAGCCTGCGCTTTCCCTGGCCAGCTTTCGTTAATCTGGTTTGCCAGCTCTTCAGCTTTTGCTGCTGTACGATTGGCAATGATAACTTTTTTGATTCCCCAATCAGCTAAAGCCATGGCTACTGATTTAACGGCGCCCCCGCAGCCTAAAATCAGAATGGTTAATTCATCTTTGGGGATTTCGATTTTTGATTCAATCGATCTAATAAAGCCAAACCCGTCGGTATTGTAGCCCACCATTTCGCCGTCCCGGTAAACCACCGTATTGACCGCCCCGATTTTCTCGGCCAGAGGGTCCAATCGATCCAGATATTTCATGATCTCCATTTTGTGGGGTTTGGTGATGTTGAACCCGCCAAAATTCATCAGTCTGAAGCCATCCACCAATTTTTCCAAATCCTCAGACTTGACCGCAATTGGCAGGTAAAGAGCATCTGCCCCGATTTCTTTAAATAAACCGTTGTGTAATTGAGGTGATAAGCTTTGGGCAATGGGATCGCCGATGACGGCATATATTTTAGTATTAACTGAAATTCTCATTCGCGCACTCCTTAATTTATCGATTTATCTGCATTGTAACACAGGTTGGAGGGCTGGTAAATAATCACCAACAGCCTCAATCTGCTTTTTTTATTATTATGCATTTAATTGTATAAAGTCTTTGCGCCTCACCGTTCCTGTGTTATAATTTCAAAGGAAAATGAAAAGAACGGAGGAAATGTTTTTGAACAGTCGAAGAATTATACAAGTGGAGGAAAAGGTACCTTTGAAGATGCTGGTGCCGCTAAGCTTACAGCATATGTTTGCGATGTTTGGCGCATCCGTTTTAGTGCCCTTTCTGTTTGGAATCAACCCGGCCATCGTGCTCTTTATGAATGGTGTGGGCACGCTATTATTTATGGTTATCACCAAGGGCAAGGCCCCGGCTTATTTGGGTTCCAGCTTTGCTTTTTTGGCTCCGGCCGGCATTGTTATTGCCACCTGGGGATATTCCTATGCGCTCGGCGGCTTTGTGGTCGTTGGTTTATGCGGCTGTATCCTGGCCGGGATTATTTATAAGTTCGGGATTGAGTGGATCAATGTAGTGCTCCCTCCTGCAGCCATGGGCCCGGTCGTCGCGCTGATTGGTCTGGAGTTGGCCGGCACGGCTGCCAGCACCGCTGGCATTATCAGTAGCACCAGTTATGTCCTCGACGAAGCCAGCGGCCTTTATGAACAGGTGGTCACCACCATCGTTCCGGAAAATGTCATTGTTTTTCTGGTTACCCTGGCTTTTGCAGTTTTTGGATCGGTTATGTTTAGGAAATTCCTGGCCGTTATTCCGATCCTGATCGCCATTGTGGCCGGTTACATCACCGCCCTGATTACCGGTGTGGTTGGTCCGGCTACCTATGAAGCAGTGGCTGAGGCGCCCTGGTTTTCATTGCCAAACTTCCAATTCCCGCAATTTAATTTAGAAGCGATTATTATCATTTTACCAGTGCTGCTGGTTATTGCTTCTGAGCACATTGGCCACCAGATTGTCACCAGCAAGGTCGTCGGTCGGGATCTCTTAAAAGATCCGGGTTTACACCGCTCTTTGTTTGCGGATAATTTTTCCACGATGTTATCGGGTTTGATTGGATCCGTACCAACCACCACCTATGGTGAAAATATTGGTGTTATGGCGGTAACCAAGGTCTACTCGGTTCAGGTTATTGCCGGCGCGGCGATTATTTCCATTATTTGTTCGTTTGTCGGTAAATTATCGATGCTGATCTCCACCATTCCCGGCCCGGTCATTGGCGGAATTTCCTTCCTTTTATATGGGATGATCGGTGCTGCCGGTATCCGTATTCTGGTTGATGCCCAGGTTGATTATGGCAAATCCCGTAATCTGGCCCTGACTTCAGTGGTCTTTGTGGTTGGCTTATCCGGCATCGCCGTGACCTTTGGCAGTATTCAACTCAAAGGCATGGTTCTGGCCGCCGTGGTCGGGATGATTTTAAGCCTGATCTTCTTTATCCTGGATAAACTGAATCTGACCAATGACCGCGAAGAAGAACACCTTTATGACCAACCTTAAGTTAGTTGCTAATTGACCGTACCGACCAATTGTTAATCTGTTGTCCGCCACGCCATGCGAACAACATGATGTAACAATTGTCGGTGCTACGTTAGTGCTTTATCTGGAACATCTAGACTGATCATTATGATCAGTTTTTTTTGTGGCGGCTGTCGGTTGTAAAAAAGTGTGATTTCTATTATACTGAGCATAACAAACTGATCGAAAACAACTAATCGCTATAGAAATAGAAGGTACCCCCATGAAAAATGATATGAAAATTGCTGTCTTAATTGATGCCGACAATGTATCAGATAAATATATCAAGTATATTTTTGATGAAATTTCCAACCTTGGCATGCCGACGTTTAAACGTATCTACGGTGACTGGACCAAACCCCAGCTGGGGTCCTGGAAAACGGTATTACTTAACTATTCCATTACCCCTATTCAGCAATACAGTTATACCACCGGAAAAAACGCCACCGATGCGGCACTAATTATTGATGCTATGGATATTCTTTATTCCAATAACGTCGATGGATTCTGCATCGTCTCCAGCGACAGCGACTTCACCCGTCTGGCTACCCGACTCCGGGAAGCCGGGATGTATGTGGTGGGAATGGGCGAAAAGAAAACCCCCACCCCCTTTATCTCGGCCTGTGAAAAGTTTAAATATCTGGAAGTCCTGGCCAGTGATCCGGAAGCTGCGGCAGAGCAATCTGAAAGTGTCCAAAACGGAAAACAGGGCAGTCTGAAAGAGGGCATGGCCAGCAAAAAAGAATTGATTCAATCACTCAAAACCATTATCACTGAAAGCTCCGATGAAGACGGCTGGGCCAACCTGGGCGAGGTCGGCTCCCGGCTCAACAACCGCTATCCGGATTTTGACACCCGGAATTATGGTCACTCAAAATTGCGCCCGCTGATTTTATCCCTCAATCAATTTGAAATTGAAGCACGCCGAACCAGCAAGAATCAGAATTCGCACTATGTTGTCCGCAACAAAGCCAAGCAAAGATAATGATAAGCAGCTATCGTCTTGAAAATGAGGCCTTCACATCGGATTTCTTTGAACATATTGATCCAAACAATGATCAAATCCATCTCTGCATCCTTGACTTCCCGGAGCTGGCGGGCGTCAGCGGCAAGCTGGGAATCGGCGACCGACTGGTTGATGAATGTCTGAACAGCCGGTCATCAAAATTCGACAGCTATGATGGTTTTGATTTTATTACCATTATTCTTCCTGAAGCTATCTCCCAGGGTCTCAAACCGCAGCGGATCGGTATCTATTTCCGGGCCAATTTACTGGTTTTTGTATCCGATCGCAGTGACTTTATCGATGGGATTGTCATTAACATCCAAACTGAAGGTATCAAGGTTCACAGTCTGGGAAAGTTTTTCCATCTTTTTTTTGACAAACTCACCATCGATGACCGGGAGCTGCTGGTCTCGATTGAAGAGGAAATCTCCAGTCTGGAAGAAGAATTTATTGTATCGATCAAAAATGATCTGGCAGATTATCTGATCACCTTTCACAAGCGTCTTCTGAGTCTAAAGCAGTATTATGAACAGCTTTTTGAAATTTCTGAGGCTATTGAAGAAAATGAGAATAATCTGATTGATAAAAAGGAACTGCGCTATTTTAAAATTCTGACCAATCGGATCAACCGCCTCTTTACCAATGTGCTGAACCTCCGGGATTATGGCACCCAGGTTCGGGAAGCCTATCAGGCCCAATTGGACATTAATCTCAATAAGGTTATGAAAATTTTTACCGTGATTACATCCATTTTTCTGCCGCTGACTCTGATTGTCGGCTGGTACGGGATGAACCTGATGATGCCGGAATTTCAATGGCAATATGGTTATCCGTTTGTGATTGTTTTATCTGTTGTGGTGGCGGTCGGCACACTAATCTATTTCAAAAAAAACAAGTGGTTTTAGGACCGCTTTTTTTTTAGCCAATTTACTCCTCTCCTAAATAGCTTAGGATCTTGAAGGACAGCAGCAATGAAAATTTTGTTTCGGGATCTGCTAAACTGATATCCAGGATTTCTTCTATTTTTTTGATCCGGTATTTCATGGAATTGCGGTGGATCTGAAAAAAGGCGGCGGTTTTAGTAACGTTGCCGTCATGAAGCAGATGGATATAAAGATTATGCCGATAATCTGTTTGATAGCGGCGATCATAGTCAATTATGTCAAACAATGCCGGGTTGCAGAAGGCTTCTAAGTCTGAGTCTGCTCCGGCGGTTGCCAGCAAATGATAAACAGCGTAGGCATTGTAATCATAAACAAGATCTTGGGGACTTAAGGCTGTCCCCAGTTCCAGCGCTTTGACTGACTGGAGATAATGGGTTTTAAACTCAGTCAACGACTGGAAACAGGGGCTGATCCCGGCCCGCATTTCGTTGGTCGCTAAAAAGTCCCGCAGTTTATTCACAATGGCATTGGCAAAGCCCTCTTTTCGATGGCTTTGCACCAGAATCGTAATCTTATTATGATAGACGATCGATTTTTCGGTACCGATCAGACGGTTGACAATGGTTCTTAGATAACTCAGGGACATGACCTTTTCGGCTTTTTGATCCGGGCTGATTGTGACCAACAACGAATATTTTCGGGAAATCAAACTCAGTTTTTCTGCCTGCTTCTGGATGGTGTCAGTTCTGGTGATTTTCTCTTCCAGCAGATCCATCAGGAAATGCTCGTATTCATTTTCAAAATGACTGCTCTGGATATTTTCTTTTTGCAGTTCGCTGGCGACAATACTGCACAAAAACTGGAGCAGCTCCAGATCCGCGTCCGCAAATATTTTATGCGCTTCGACTACCGCAATATGGCCGATATTTTTTTCTTTGATGGTTAATTTGTGGGCCATCCAGCGGGTTGATGAATAGTCAAAATTCTCGATGCAGGGAACCGGACTGGCATAAAGGCGCTCAAATACACCGCTGTCGTTGAGTTTTTTAATCCGTTCATAGGCTTCAAATTCGGTTTCCGGTTCGGTGGTGGGCCAGGAAGGGTCGCCCACCTCGGCATTTTTATTAAAGGCCAATACATGATAACCCAGATCACTGACAAACATCGGATTACCCAGGACTTCATAACCCACATCGATGATATGCTGCAGACCACGGCATGATAAGAGTGCTGCCACCAGTTTCGCTTTTTTTCCTTCGAAGCGCCGCTTTTTCGAGAATAAGGCGGTCAGCATTTGCTCCCGGCCCGGCTCATTCACAGAGCTTTTCACCCGGATCCTATTCGGATTCTTCTTTTCTTTCTTCGTCATCATCTTCACCCTGCTTCTTTAATTTTAAAACCGCATATTTTAGTTCATATTATACGCATTTAATAATCTGAAAGCAAACACATCAATCGTCATTCTGCAATAAAACTATTCTTTATTTTTTGCGGTTCTGACATTGTTTTAAATCTCATTCCTGATAGAATTTTGTTAAGTAAACGATTTAATCAAATAGAAAGAGGTTTAATAAATGAACGTTAAATACGCAAAGATTTTCAGCCCCATTAAAATTGGCAATATGGTTGTCAAGAATCGGATTGAAACCTCCCCGGCAGCACCGCGGCTGGCATCTCCCGAAGGTTTGGTAACGTCTGAACTGATCGAGTGGACCCGGGAACTGGCCAAAGGCGGGGCCGGCATTGTCACCGTGGGTATTTCCATGGTCACTCCCCCCTTTGGACACATGAATGGCTTCTGTGTGAATATTGGCGATGACAATGTTGTTCCCGGTCTGGCTGTCCTGGCTGATACTGTTCATCGTTATGGGGCCAAGGCATCCATTGAGCTGGCCGGATTCGCGATGGGACATGAACTGCCGGAGGAAGGCAAATCACCCATCGACATGATGAGTCAGGAAGATATTGACAACTGGATTAGTCTCTTTGCCAATGCGGCCGAACGGGCCATGAAAGCCGGCATGGACATGGTGCTGATTCACGGCGGCCATGGCATTCTGGTCAGCAATTTCTTCTCCCCGCTATTTAACCACCGTACCGACAAATATGGCGGTAGTCTGGAAAACCGGGCCCGTTTCGCCTGCGAATTATTTGCTGCCATCCGCCGCAAGGTCGGCCAAAAACTGGCGATTGAGTTTCGTTTAAGTGCCGCAGAACTGGTTCCCGGCGGCGTGGAACTGGAAGAAACCATTGCCTTTATTAAAATTATTCAGGATCAGATCGATCTGGTCCATGTTTCGGCCGGGATGCTGCTGGATGACGCCATGGTCCCGATTACCACCCAGCCCACCTATTTAAAACGCGGTTATAATGCCCATTATGCCGCCAGCATTAAAAAAGCCCCCGGCATTACCGTCCCGGTGACCACGGTTGGCTCCATCGATCTGGATCTGGCGGCGGAAATTATCGAGAATGATGAGGCTGACATTTGTGCCATGATCCGGACCGTGATCGCCGATCCCGGCAGTGTTAACAAGGCCCGTACCGGCAAGGAGGCCGAAATCCGGCCCTGTATCCGCTGCGTGTTATGCTTGAACCGCACCCATGGGATGGAACCGCTGCGGGTGGCTTGTGCGGTTAATCCCAAGGCCGGCCGGGAATGTGAGTTAAAAGATACGCCAAAACTGGCGGATCAACCGAAAAAGGTGGTCATCATCGGCGGCGGACCAGCCGGTCTGGAAGCGGCCCGAACCGCTGGTGATCGCGGTCATCAGGTCGTCCTTTTCGAAAAAAGCGACAGCCTTGGCGGCACCCTGCGACTGGCGGTTGCTCCGGATTTCAAGGCCGATCTTAAAAACTATCTGAACTGGTCGATCCGCATAACCAGCCGCCACCCCAATGTCCAAATCCGGCTGGCCACCGCTGCCACCACCGAAAACATTCTCGCTGAAACGCCAGATACACTGATTATCGCCGTCGGTTCAGAAAGCAATATACCACCGATTCCGGGACTTACTGGAGATGATGTGGTTTGGGTCGGTGACGTGGAATCCGGCTCGGCTTCCGTCGGACAAGATGTCATCATTGCCGGCGGCGGATTAACCGGCTGTGAAACCGCTCTGGATCTGGCCCGCAAAGGGAAAAATGTGACCATTATTGAAATGGTCAGCGAGCAGCAGATGCTCACCCCTTCTCCGATTCCGATGACCGCTTTGCTACAGCTGCTGAAAAAAGAAAATGTCACCATTCTAGCTGAACATAAGCTCGAAAAAGTCAAAGATCATACTGTTCTGTTAAGCTGTGCTGAGGCTCAGAAAGAGCTTGCTTTTGACACCCTTATTCTATCGTTGGGGGTTAAACCAAAGCTGCTGGAAGTCTCCAAATTTGCAAATTTAATTGATGATGTCTTCTGTATTGGTGATTGCACCACCAGCCAGGGGACCCTCTACACGGCCACCACCGCCGGCTACAATGCCGGAATGGATATCTGATCGAAGCCCCGTAGCTTTGTCAGCAAAAAAACGAAGTGCCAAAAATTGTCATCTATTACTAACCTCAGGAAACGCATCAACGCGTTTCCTGTTTTTCATTGCCTCACTGGCTTTAATCATTTAAATAAACGCTTGCATTATTATTCGGCATGTTGTATCATACCCACATGGTGGCATCGTCAAGAGCTGCACATGATTAACGCATGAAAACTTTAAATTCATTAAATAATAATCAATTAAAAACCTGCTCTAATCCCTGGTGATAGAGACTGAATAAAGCGATACTGTTTTGCATTTTTATAATGTCACGATAGGTCTTTTTGCAGTTGTTTATTTTCAGTGCAGAGGACCTTTTTTCTTTGCCCAAATTTAGACTACTGTCTATCCGGTTTTGTCGAACAGAGTACCGACAATTGTTACATCCTGTTGTTTGCATCGGGGCGAACAGGTTGATAAACCTGCGTGGAGGCAATGAACCAATCACAAGCTGGCTTGTAGTTGGCGACTGCCCGCGACTAATAAGAAATTTTATTTCTTATTAGTGTCCGATCCCGCAGCAAACAACAGATTAACAATTGGTCGGTACGGGGTTTTCAACACCCTGAGTTTTCAACAGCCACAGGTTTGCGTGCCATGTGTTTCTCTGCTCTTTGCGGTCATAACCAAATACTACTAACAGGTGAAACGCATGAAAATCGGATTTATTGGCGCCGGCAAAGTCGGCACCGCCCTGGGCATTTTTTTCAAACAAAATAGTCTTACTCTCTCAGGTTACCTAAGCCGCAGCGAGACCTCGTCCCAATGCGCGGCCAAAGCAACTGATTCCGCTGTTTTCTTCGACCTTCCCAGCCTTGTTGCCGCAAGTGAAGTGATTTTTATTACCACCGGGGATGATCAAATTTCTGCGGTTATCAATCAACTCGCCCAAACCGCCTGCTTGACCGGGCATCATACTCTTGTCCATACCAGCGGTGCCCTGTCCACCGATCTTTTTGATCCACTTTTAGCTTCAGGGTGCGGTTTGTGTTCGCTTCATCCGATCATGAGTTTTTCTGATCCCTTCACTGCGTCTCAAAATTTAAAGCAAGCGGTTTTTACCCTGGAAGGCAATGAAAAAGGTCGGGCCGCTGCACAAAAAATCCTTAAGATCACCAGCAATCCCTATTCCGTCATTGACAAGGGCGATAAGGTCCTCTACCATGCCGCTGCCTGCGTCCTTTCCAACTATCTGGTGACCCTGATTGATTCGGGTTTTGAACTGCTAAAGACCACCGGAATCGCCGCCGATGAGATCACCAGGGCCTTTATGCCGCTGATCACCGCCACGCTGGGCAACATCGAAAGATCCGGAACGGTTAATGCTCTCACCGGCCCGCTGGTCCGGGGGGATGAAAACACCATCGGTAAACACATTGAAGCCTTAAAAACCCAAGCTCCGGAATTTATGACCCTCTACCAGACTATGGGTTTAGCCACCATTGACATGATCAAAGACAAACGGATTGATGCCGAAACCTATGAACATTTAGAAAGCAAACTAAAATAATAAAAATAAAGGAAGAAACTAATGAAAAGTAAATTTACTGTCAGTTCTTTTTTGCAAGCCAAAGCAAACAAGGAAAAAATCACCATGTTAACAGCCTATGATTATTCCATGGCCAAAATTGTCAACGACGCCGGCATTGATGCGATTCTGGTGGGCGATTCTCTGGGAATGGTGGTCCAGGGCTATGAATCCACCCTGGAAGTGACCATGGACGACATGGTATATCACTGTCGCGCCGTTGCCCGGGGCGCTGAAAACGCCCTGATCGTCGGTGACATGCCCTTTTTGTCCTATCACGTTTCGGTGGAAGACGCCGTTCGCAATGCCGGCCGGTTGATTCAGGAAGGTAAGGCCCAGGCTGTCAAGCTTGAAGGCGGTGTGGAGCAGGTTGCCAATGTTACAGCCATTGTCAAGGCGCAGATTCCCGTCATGGGCCATATCGGCCTGACCCCCCAATCGGTTAACCTATTCGGCGGATTTAAGGTTCAGGGCAAGGACACTGTCCAGGCTCAAAAGGTTATTGATGATGCCCTAGCACTGGAAGCAGCGGGCGTCTTTGCCATTGTTCTGGAAGGGATTCCTGAAAAACTGGCAACTTTAATTACTGAAAAAATCTCCGTACCCACCATCGGTATCGGTGCCGGTCGCTACTGCGACGGTCAGGTTCTGGTCATCCATGATTTATTGGGCATGTATTCAGGTCAATCGCCCAAGTTTTCCAAGCGCTACGCGGCACTGAATGAAACCATCAAGGATTCTGTCACGGCCTATGTCACCGAGGTGAAGACTGCCCAGTTCCCGGAAGAAAAACATACCTTCACCATTGACGATGCGGTTATCGCCGCCTTGCAGCAATAAGACCATGAAGATTGCCAAAACAATAACGGAACTTAAGACCTGTCTTGCCGAAATTGGCAAGGATAAAACCATCGGCTTTGTCCCCACCATGGGTTATCTTCACGACGGTCATCTTTCACTGATTAATGAAGCCCGAAGCCAGAACGATGTCACCGTCGTAAGCATCTTTGTCAATCCCACTCAGTTTGCCCCGGGCGAAGATCTTGATGCCTACCCCCGGGATTTTGACCGGGATTCACGACTTGCCGAAGCTGCGGGAACCGATCTGCTATTCTTTCCTGATCCGGGTGAAATCTATCCGGCGGGTGCCTCCACCTTTGTGGAAGTGGAAGGCGAGGTCACCAGAAAACTCTGCGGTCAGTCCCGGCCCGCTCATTTTAAAGGAGTGACCACGGTAGTCAATATATTATTCAACCTGATTCAGCCAACCACAGCCTATTTTGGCCAGAAAGATGCCCAACAGGTAGCGGTGATTAAAAAACTGGTCCGGGATTTACATCTGCCGATCCAGATTGTGGTCGGCCCGATTATCCGGGAAGCCGATGGTTTAGCCCTGAGCTCCCGAAATGTGTTTCTGAGTCCGGAGCAACGAAGCCAGGCCCTGGTTCTCAGCCAGTCACTGGCTGCCGCCAAAGCCCTTTATCAATCTGGTGAAGGCCGGGTTAAAACCCTAAAAGACCAGATTGTCAATCACATCAACACCATGCCGCTGGCAGTTATTGATTATGTTGATATCCTTGATTTTGAAACCCTGGCTAACATCGAAACCATCACCTCGCCGGCCCTGGCGGCGGTGGCGGTTCGCTTCGGGAACACCCGACTGATTGATAATATCATTTTGGATTAAGAGGTAAATTATGTATATCACCCTATTTAAGTCAAAGCTCCATCGGGCAACTGTCACTGAAGCTAACCTCAATTATGTGGGCAGTATCACCATCGACGAGGAGCTGCTGGAGCAGGCCGATATTCTTCCCGGTGAAAAGGTTCAGGTGGTGGATGTAAATAACGGCCAGCGCTTTGAAACCTATACCATTGTGGGCGAACGGGGCAGCGGTATTATCTGTGTCAATGGCGCCGCAGCCCGGTTGGTTCACAAAGGCGATCAGGTGATCATCATCGCCTATGCCATAATGGACCGGCAGGAGGCCCTGGCTTTTAAGCCCCGGGTCCTGATTCTTGATGATTACAATCATGTGACCGCACTTAAGGACCATGAGGTTCATGGTCAGAGTCATTAGTTCGCTAGCATTAATTCTCAATTAATTTTGAACAACAAAGCCAGGTATGATTTTTCATACCTGGCTTTGAGTTTGTTCAGTAACGCCGGTGCTTTACAATCCCATTAAGACTTCAACCTCATGATTTACTTTGTCATTTACAAGATTGATAATATTTCTGGTTGAGATGATCCCATCCACCGCAATGGTTTTGACGCCTTTATTGACCCCATCGGGATTTTTTATATTGATCTGATAGTTAGTTTCCAGATAGTTGTAGCTGATCTGATATTCTTTCATTTTGCCGGGAATACACGGATCCATGACAATGGTCTCGCCATTTTTCTGGAAGCCCAGAATATATTCCAGACCCGCCCGATACATCCAACCGGCGGCGCCGGTATACCAGGTCCAGCCGCCTCTGCCGGTATGGGGATAAGTGGAATAGACATCGGCTGCCAACACATAGGGTTCGACCTTATAACGGGTGTAGTCGCGCATATTGGTGGTATGGTTAATCGGATTAATCAATTCAAACAGTTCCCAGGCTTTATCGCCATCACCCATTTTGGCAAAGGCAATGATGGCCCAGGCCGCTGCATGGGTGTATTGTCCGCCATTTTCCCGGACGCCCGGAATATAGCCCTTGATGTAACCCGGTTCCAGCTCGGACTTGTCGAAGGGTGGGGTCAGCAGTCTGATCAGACCATCTTCACGGCTGACCAGATAGTCTTCCAGTGAATTCATGGCCTGAAGCGAACGTTCGCTTTCCCCAGCCCCGGAGATTACTGACCAGCTTTGGGCAATGGAGTCGATTTTACACTCGCTGTTCCCAGCTGATCCCAAGACATCGCCATTATCAAAATAAGCCCGGCGATACCAGCTGCCGTCCCAGGCATTCTTTTCGATGGCCGCTATGATTTCAACTTTGACGTTTTCATATTTTTCGGCCCGTTCCAGGTCGCCTTTTTCTTTACAGATGGGAATAAACAGGTCCAGATTGGCAATCAGGAACCAACCCAGCCAGACACTTTCGCCCCGGCCCTTATTACCCACGGTGTTCATCCCGTCATTCCAGTCCCCAGAGCCCATCAGCGGCAGTCCATGTTTTCCAAATTTCAGGGAAATTTCAAAGGCCCGCAGACAATGCTCATACAAGGAAGCGGCGGTCTCAATTTTCCAGGGAAGGCCACATTTTTCATCTTCAAATTCGCCTAATTCCGGCTCTTCGATAAAAATCACTTGTTCTTCCAAAATTTGCCGGTCACCGGTGATGCGAATATATTCGGCGGTGACATAGGGTAGCCATAAGCGGTCATCGGAAAAATGGGTCCGGGTCCCCAAACCCATTGGCTCATGCCACCAATGCTGAACATCACCCTGAATGTACTGGTGACTGGCATGGAGCAGGATTTGGGCCCGGGCTATTTCCGGCCAGATGTTGGTAATCGATAAGGCGTCCTGAAGCTGATCGCGGAAACCAAATGCGCCACCGGCCTGATAAAATCCCGATCTTCCCCATAGCCGACAGGAAATAACCTGGTACTGAAGCCATCCATTAACCATCAGATTGATGGAATCCGTTGCTGTTTCCACCTGGATTATTCCCAGCTTGCTTTTCCAGAAACCGATGACTTCGTATAATGCCTCCTGGACATTTCGCAGCTCACGATACTTTTGGCTCAGCATTGCCACCTCGTTTTGATTATTTGCGGCACCCAACAGGAAGGCGATATCCTTCCGCTCATTGGGTCCCAGAGTGACCTTCACCTGAATAGCCCCACAGGGATCAAAGCCAGCGCCTAAAGCCCCGTTCAGATTCTCATCGGCCAGGCTTTCCGGACATGACATATCGCCATTACCGAAAAAGGCTTTACGGTCACTGGTAACCGACCGCTCAGCGATTGATGCATCGATAAATAGGATTTCGCCGGGAAACCCTTCATTATAGGGATTTTTGATTAACAGCGCACCCGATTCATCCTGATCGGTATTAATATGCATGGCCGTTGCCTGATCACTGACGCCCAAAACCGGACGGATGTAGCAGGTCAGGGTGAGATGTCGTTCCTGATTTGATTCATTTTTTAAATTAATCAGACTTATTTTTACCGCCTCGGTTGTCGGCACAAACTGGGTCATTCGTTGTTTGATACCATGACTGGCATGTTCAAAATTGCTATAACCAAAGCCATGCTTGATGGTATAATCTTCGGCTTCGCGAATCGGCAGCGGGGTGATCGTCCAGATTTCTCCGGTATCTCCATCGCCCAGATAAATCACTTCTCCTGGCGAATCCGATACCACATCATTTGACCAGGGGGTGAGTTTGTTTTCCCGGCTGTTTTGATACCAGGAGTAACCGGAGCCTGATTCTGAAACCATAAAGCCGAAGCTGGGGTTGGCAATTACATTCACCCAAGGTGCCGGGGTATTTTCGCCGCTGGCCAGATGGATGATATACTCACTGCCGTCCGCTTTAAATCCACCAATACCATTATTGTACAGACGTTCTGGTTCATCGGTTGGTGATACGGAATAATTGATGGGCTCGTTCATCACCACTATTTTTTCAGGAATTAACTTGCCGGTAGCGGTTTCACGAACACATTCTATCTGTTCCTGCATGGTTCCCATGCCGCCTTTTAAAATCACCCGGGCAACGGCATAGAGCAGCGGAATATCGGCCTCTGCGATTTTATTTTTTTCCAGAATAAAAACATCTTCACTGGTATTTAAAATGTCGTGGGTTTGTTTGGATAAAACGATATCCGAAATAAGGGCATACAGGGGCAGTGAATAGGAATATTCCTCTTCACTTAAGATCACCAGATCCACTTTTAAATCCATCAGATGCCAGTATTCGTGAGCTTTTAAAACCTCAACCAATATCTTAACCTGATCGATTTTGCTGAGATCCACCAGCACAATGGGGTTGTCTCCGGAAATCCCATATTTCCACAAGGCCGACTGACCCTGGGTATTTTGGCGGATTATTTCCTGACTCATCATCCTGGTGGGGCTGATAAAAACAAGATGCGAGATCATATCCTGATAAAGTTCGGTTTCGTCAGCATCCAGATTGAGGTACCGGGTTTCCACCTGACTCCTTGTTAAGGCCAGTTTGAAAGCACCTTCGACGGCACTGGAGTTATCATATTTATCGATCAGGTGCAGAATCGATTCTCTGCTTTCACAGAAGGCGGTAACAAATGAAAATTGGGCGGTTTTACCGGCTTCGATCTTCACCTTGATCCGCATGCTCATGACCGGATCCAGCACCGGTCCACTGGTGTTGGATAGGGGCTTTTCCTGATTGATGACCAGCGGATTTTTAGGGTTGTTGCCCCGGCCGATCAGTTGCATCCGATCGGTTTCGTACTGGACCTCGCCCTGGGTGTTGCCTTTAACCACAACGGCATTGGCCAGCCACATACTTTTATCGCTGTCGGAGCGGGGTCGCCGGTTGGCAATCAGGCATTTTCGGTTATGTTTTATCTCTGTTTCAACAAAAAGATTACCAAAGGCCGGATGGGCAATATCCCCGGCCTGGGTTGCCATAATCAGCTCAAAATAGCTGGTCAATTCCAGGACGCAGGATTTTTTACCGTTGTTCTTCAGAGTGATTCGTCTAATTTCGACATTGTCTCCAGATGCCACAACTACCTCGGTTTTAGTGTCGATGTCGCCATCAGTCCGCTTGAATGTGGCTTTGTCAGCCGTAAAAACGACCTCATATTTATCTGGCTTTTTATTAAGTGGCGCATAAGCAGCCGACCAGACGGCTTTACTGCTGATATTTTTTAAATAGAAAAACATCCCATATTGATCCAGGGTGCTATCTTCGCGCCAACGGGTTACAGCTGCCATTTTGCTTTTACTATAACCGGTCCCCCGATCAGTAATCATCACCGAATAATTGCCATTGGAAAGGATATGGGCTTTAGGCAAAATGGTATTAGGTTTTGTATAATGCCGTACGGCACTTTTTTCTCTGGTGATCTTACCCTTGTAAGGCACCAGCTTTTCCTTGGTTCCCTTGGTAAAGATCAGGTCGGAAGAGACTTTTTCCTGAAGCAGCAATCTGGCCGCATGGATTTCCGGATCTTCATGAAAACGGGTTTGCATGATATTCTGATTGATACAATTATCGAGCGCCAGTAAACTCATGCCCTGATGATGGGCCATAAAACTTTTTACTACCGCCCGTTTTGTCTCAAAACCCAGTCGTTCCGGGGTATAATCGGCGGCTTCATAGAAGCCGTAGGGTCCTTCCAGACCGTCAGCCTTGAGTCGCTTGATATTCTTAATCGCCGCTTCCGGATCTACCATCAGGGCCAGGAAGGTAGCATAAGGCGCGGTTACCGCATCTTCAATTAAGCCCCGTTTCAGGCCCAACCAGGGCACCCCAATGGCCTTATACTTGTAATCGTGGTGTTTATCCATGGCATTAAAGCCGGATTCAGATGTGCCCCAGGGCATCTCCCGCTGGCTTCCGTATTTCTTCTGACTCTTGATGACAAAGGAATAGGTTTCGTCCAGCAAGGTATTTTGATAGCTTTTCATAATCAAGAGCGGCATTAAATATTCAAACATGGTGCCAGTCCAGGAAATCAGGCCTTTGTATCGATCTACAGTCGTCAGCGCCCGACCCAGTTTAAACCAGTGGGAAGCTGGGATCTTGCCTTTGGCAATACAGATATAACTGGTTTGTCGGGCCTCTGAGGCCAACAGATCATAGAATGAATTGGTCAGCTTGTTGTCTTCCAGATTAAACCCGATACTGAACAGTTCTTTTTTCTTGTCATACAGGGGCAGAAATTCCATGGAATCGATGAGAGCATCAATCCTTTTGAGTAACCGGGTATACCGGTCCACAAAATCCCGGCTCTCGGCCGCGGCCACGCTCAGGGTTGTCTTCGTTTCTGCCAGCCATGCCAGTGCTTCATGCTGGTCGTCCTGATCCGATGCTTTGACAGCTTCTGCCAGTCGGCCGGCCAGGGCAGCGGTTTTTTGATGGGCCTGGGGTAAATCAACCAAATCATCATTACGTGCTAACCGTTTCTGTAATTTTTTTATGTCATCAACGATTTTAGCATTGGCCTCATCTTTTTTTGCCCCAGCAATCAAGCTGTCCGGCATTTTTTTGAGCATACCCGGCCCCGGCAGACAGATTGCCATTTCGCTGCTGAACAAGGTGATCATTTCGGCAATTTTTGTTTTCCAGATGCCCTCGTCGATATCCTCCATTGCACCGGCCTTCATCAGGGTCTCCAGGGTCTGATTCCAACTCATTAAATCCGCCTTTTTTTTGTCATTGGCGTTAACGGCAGTTAAAATTATGCCGTAGGCAGCGTAATCCGTTTTTCCGGCACATTGAAGGGTATCCCGGATTCCGTTTGAAAACCGGGGGTCAATCAGCGGACTGTGGAGGTAGTCCTTTAGCCCTTGTTTCAGGGTAACGAGGTAGCAAAGAAAATTTCCGCTGTCCACCGTTGAAATATAGGCCGGGCGCAGGGGTTTTAGGGTCAGCGTGTCATACCAGTTAAGTAGATGCCCCTGCCATTTTTCCAGTTCTTCGATGGTGCCAACCGTTTTATCAATTAGCTCGATCATCCGCCCGGTGCCGATATAGCCAAAGTCTCGGGCCGTCAGTGGAGCCAGCAGACCCAACCCGATATTGGTTGGCGATGTCCGCTGGGCCAGACCTCTGGGTGGGTCGGCCTGATAGTTGTCGGGAATCAGATAATGACTTTTGGCATTGGAAAAATCCTCAAAATATCGCCAGGTTTTCCGGGTGATCCGGCCCAGTTCAAGGGACTCACTTTCCGATAACTCAAGCACTTTTTCCGGCTGATCCCGGCTGATGAACCAGGCAATAAAAGGACTGCTGATCCAGATAACCAGGAAGAATAGACTGAGGATCAGTGTTTCTGGTTTAAAAAGCAGGGCGAGGATTACTGCTATGGGCGCCTGGATCAGTGCCGCCTTCATCGTAAAAAGATAAGCGCCCAGTGAATTTTTCTGGAATTTTTCGGTATCATCGGCAGTTACCCATTCCAACAGATTTTTGCGGGTAATAAAAACCCGGGTCAGGGTCACGACGATGGCGTGGCTCATCAGCCAGGCCTGGTAGGGCAAAAAGATCAGCACCAGCAAAAACTGCATCAGCACTGCTTTGAGTCCGAACATCACCGGCATATAGCGCTTGATCCGGTCGTTGCCAAACCGGGCTGAAACGAGATAACTGATGACCCCCATCAGCAACGGAAATATCTGGGGCAGCAGGAAGAAGCCCAACCAGAAAAAAATGCTTCCCGGCAGAATTGAAAAACTTAACAAGACGAGTAACATCAGTGCCGGTGGCACCAGACTTCTTCTTAAATTATCAAACATTTTCCATTTGGACAACCGCGACAGGGGATTGAATATCTTATCGTGACGACGGTCAAAAATTTTCCGAAATAGAATCGGCACCAATTGCCAGTCCCCCCGGACCCAACGGTGCAGCCGGGCCGAAAAAGAATTATATTTTGACGGGTAGGAATCCACCAGCTTAAGATCAGTGACCAGGCCGGTTCGCACATAAGATCCCTCCAGCAGATCATGACTGAGAATGGTATTGTCGGGGATGGCATCCCGCATGATGGTCTGAAAGACTGCCAGATCATAGATGCCCTTGCCGACAAAAATGCCTTCGCCAAAAAGATCTTGATAAACGTCAGAAATGGCGGTGGCATAAGGATCAATCCCTTCCTGACCGGTGAAGATCCGGGAAAAAAGCGATTTGTTGGAGCTTTCGTTTTCCACTTCGATTCGTGGCTGCATCAAACCATAGCCTTCAACCACCACCCCGCGCTCACTGTCGATAACCGCTCGGTTGAGCGGGTGAGCCATGGTCGCAATCATTTTTTTGGCCATTCCCATTGGTAAAATGGTATCACTATCCAGAGTGATCACATATTTGATATGGTCAAAAGGTGGCTTTTTAGCCGAAGCATAGACAAAACTGGTATCGGTGGCGCCCATAATCAGGTCGTTGAATTCCATCAACGCCCCTCTTTTTCGTTCCCATCCAAACCACTTGTCATTTTTTTCATTGTATTGACTGTCGCGATGGAAAAAATAAAACTTATCAATGTCAGCCGGGGCATATTTTTGATTAAGCTCGCTGATTCCGGCCAGAGCGGTTTCAATAATCCCGGAATCATCTTTCATGACCGATTTGTCAGCATCGCTGAAGGCGCCGACCAGGGCAAAGTAGAGATGCTCTTCGCGGTTGGAAAGATAATGACTTTCCAGACCAGCCAGCAATTCCGTCACCCGTTTCTTGTCAGACAGCAGGGTTGGCACCGCAACAATGGTGCTCATACTTTCGGGAATCCCCTCTCTTAATTGTAGTCTAGGGAAAAAAGCCGGCTTCAGGGCATTACAAACAATCCAGTTCACCGCAGCCACGGCAATTTCTGTTGCCGGGATCAGCACTGCGATGATGGCTAGTACCGAAAAAAGTACCAGATGTGAGGGTGCTGTAAAATTAGAGTAACGTACTGCGACAAATAAAAAAAGCAAGGTGATCAGACCCATGGAACCCAAATAGAGGACGCCAGGATTTTTAATACCCATGCTTTCTGCTTTTGGTCTAAAGCTGTTAATTTTTTTTTCTTTGTTTTCCAGGCTTTTAAGGCCCTTGCCGATCAGGTAATATCCGACATGCCAGGTTTTCTGGATGGCGGGATCTGCCAAATGAGATTCATCACGGTCCATATAGGCTGCTTCGGCAAATAAAACCACCTCTTTGGCCAGATAAATTTCTGATACCCCAAAGCCCAATGCCAGTTCTTCGACTTTGGTTCGGTAGTATCCACGAGTGGCAATATCCATCAAAGGATAGGTTCCGTCGGGATCTTGTTTTAAGATCTGTTCGACCATACTCACCGATTCAAAGAGCTCAGACCAATCCAGGGATGAAAAAAAATGAATACTGGTGATGGTATTTCCCATCGAAATGGTATTAACGGATTGCGCCCCATGTTCTTTCTGGGTGATTTCCTCGGTGGTTGCGCCCAGTTTATTCAGGTTTTCATCCATGGTGCGGAGAACTTCCACATAACTCCGACCAGAACGTCGGAGCCGATAGAATAAATGCTCAACAAAGGAGGGATTGGCTTCGTCCAGACTTTGGAGACTGTCTTCAAACAATTTGATCGTTTTCTTCGTATCGTCGTCTTCATTTTCCAGCCATTTAGCAAAGATTTTATCAGCCTTATGCCACTGGTTCTGGGTGTTTTTTATTTCTTCACAAAGGACCCGAATGTTTTCAATGAGAGCTAAAGTGATCATCATTGGCAACGCGACAATTTCCCGGTCAAACAGAACGGCATGGGATTGGTAGGCCTTTACATAATCAGTCAGTATTTTTTCGTCGATCTGACCATCGGTATGGGCGACCAGCTCCACAGCCACTGCAAATATCCGGATTTGTCCCTTGAGTGGGCCTGATTTGAGAATCGGCAAACGGTTGTAATCGGATTTTTTCAAGTCCCGGCGCATGCCTTTGACCTGTTTTTCAATGATATAGAAATTATCCAGCAGCCACTCCGAAGCCGGCGGTACGGCCGCCTTTTTTTGGAGATCTTCATTGAGATCCTGATACACATTCAGAATGAATTTATAGTTTTCATTCATCCTGACAATTGGCGATTTCAGGGATCTTTTTTTAATTGATACCGCATGCTCGATGGCAATTCTCTTTGCATGTCCTTCCAGTTCCTCACTTGATAGGGATGCATCACGCATGTTGAGACGGGGTGATTTCCCGGCTTTCATCAAAAAAATCCATAATAAAACCAAGGTACAGCCAATCAGCACTGTGCCCTCGATTAATAATCTTAAATAAGCGTCCATTGATTCACAAATCCTTTCGTGATTTAAGGCCTATAACGATAATAGGAAAAATCTTTATATTTAAGTATATACCTCTTATATCAGTTATTAACCTTAAAATTTAAAAGAAACGACAAAAAAGTTGAGATAAAAGTAAATTAATGTGAAACTTTCCCATATTTGCCTTGTTTAATAATTTTCGTTAATAAAATAAAAGCTGATCGCACTCGTTTCAGAGCTGGATCAGCCTCGTTTTGCCGTCATTACTTATCTCATCAAATGAATCGCTTCGTCGCCTACGGCATGAGCGGCTTCCATCAGGGCTTCACCGACGGTGGGATGGGCATGAATGGTAGACATCAATTCTGCCACGGTCGCTTCCAGGCGAATGGCCAGGGCTCCTTCGACAATCAGATCGGTGGCCCGGGGACCAGCCATATGCAGTCCCAGGATTTCTCCGGTGGCGGCATCGGTAACGTACTTGACCACCCCGGTGGTTTCACCCATAATCATCGCTTTGCCATTAACAGCCATGGGAAAATTCCCGACTTTCACCTCATAGCCACTGGCCCGGGCCTGGGCCTCGGTCAACCCGACACTGGCCAGTTCCGGTTTGGTATAGACACAATAGGGGATCGTTTTAAAATCAATTTGCGATCGCTTCCCCATGATCGTCTCAACTGCAAATATTCCTTCGGCCGAAGCCACATGGGCCAGCATCACCCCGCCATTGCAATCGCCCACCGCATAGATATTAGGCTTGTTGGTCTGCATTTTTTGATTGACTTTGATGGCACCTCTGGCTGTTTCAATGCCCGCCTTTTCAAGTTCCAGGGTACTAAGTTCTGGTTTTCGGCCCACTGACAGCAGCACTTTTGCAACGGTAATGATTTTCTCACCTGCCTGAGAGCTGGTCTTAACTGCTAAACCGGCAGGCCCTTCCTGGATTGATTCGACCCTGGTGCTGGTAAAAATCTCCACTCCATCTTTAAGCAGTTTTTCTTTTAGTGGCCTGACAATATCCCGATCCATATTGGCAATCAATTCCGGTAACATTTCAATGATGGTTACCTTGCAACCAAAGGCATTATAGATACTGGCAAATTCACAGCCAATAACGCCACCGCCAATAATGCCCAGACTCTCTGGAACAGTTTCCAATGACAGGGCTGTGTCACTGGTGATCACATCAGCAAGACCAAATCCCGGTACGGTTGGTATCACCGGCTTTGAACCGGTAGCAATGATCGCAAAATCAAAATCAATGACCATTGTTTCGTTGCTTGATTCACCTTGATTTTCATTGATTATTTTAATCTGATGATCATTAACAAAAACAGCGGTGCCCATTATTTTGGTAATCGCATTGTTCTTCAACAGTCCATTAACACCGCCAACCAATTTTTTGATGATTTTCGTCTTTCTTTTCTGCAATTTCGGCCAGTCGCCTTGAAAGCCGGAAATAGTGATCCCCAGTTCTTTGGCATCATTTTTTAGAACATCCAAGAGTTCGGTGGTATGCAACAGCACCTTGGTGGGGATACAGCCAACATTGAGACAGGTCCCGCCCAGGTACTTGTTTTCAATCAGGGTTACCTCAGCGCCTAACTGAGCTGCTCGAATGGCTGCCACATACCCGCCTGGGCCTCCTCCTATAATTACAATCTTCATCATTCTGCCTCCATTACAACAGCAATAATCCCGGTTTTTCAATGAGCTCTTTAAGTCTGGCGACAAACTGTGCTGCCACCGAGCCATCAACCACCCGGTGATCGGCCGTCAAGCTCAGATTCATCATCGGTTTAATAACCACCTGTCCAGCAACTACCATGGGAGTATCCAGAATGGTATTGATCCCCAGTATGGCAACCTCGGGCTGATTGATAATCGGCGTGAAGGATTCCATGCCAAACATCCCGATGTTGGTGATAGTAAAGGTGCCCCCGGTAATTTCATCAGTTTCCAGTTCATTATTTCGGGCTTTTTCGGCCAGGGTCTTGATTTCGTTGGAAATTGCACCCAGATCTTTTTTGTTGGCAAATTTGACCACTGGGACAATCAGTCCATCCGGCAGCGCCACGGCCACGCCAATGTTCACATAATTCCGGGTCACAATGTCGGTGCCGACAATCGAGCTGTTTAAAAGTGGAAACTCCAGTAGCGCCCGGGATAATATCTTCACCAGAATATCGGTATAGGTTATTTTGGCGGTACCTTTTAATTCTTCTCGAAGCTGTTTCATGGCGGTGGTATCCACCCGCTGATTGTAATTAACAGTAGCCGATGTTTCTTGACTGGCGGACATCCGGCTGGCAATAATTTTTCGCATCGCCGACATCGGTTTGGTAAGTTCCTGAGGGTCAGCAAATTTCTGGAAGTCGGCGTTTTGTTTAAAGGCCAGCACATCAGCCTTCATAATCCGGCCATCCTTGTTAATCTGACCCGGGTCGATGCCCAAACCGGCGGCAATCACCCCGGCGGTTGGCGAAATTTTCGGGCCGGCGGTTTTTGCTTTTTCAGCAAATGCGGTAACATCTTTTTCGGTAATGGCACCTTCCGGGCCAGTTCCGGTTACCTGGAAGATATCAATATTTAGATCAGCGGCGATTTTTTTGGTTCGGGCTGAAGCTCTGACCCGCCCACCGGCAGCCGGTGGCGGTGATCCTGGGGCGGCCTGGGGCGCTTCGGCTGCTGGTGGTTTATCAGCCACAGCCGCCGGGCTATCGCCGGCCTTTTCAGCCTCGGCCAGCAGTGCCGAAATATCTTCGTCGGCCTTGCCAATAATGGCAATCGGTTTTAGTACCCCCACGGTACCCTCTTCAACTAATATCTTTCTGATAATCCCTTCTCCCGGGGATTCAAATTCCTTGGTTATTTTATCGGTTTCCACATCAAAGATAATTTCGCCCATGGCGACGCTGTCACCTTCCACTTTACGCCAGTTGGCAATATTCCCTTCGGTCATCGTCAACCCCAGCTTGGGCATTACTAAAAACTTAGCCATACTAATCCTCCTGTTATTCTGAAACCTTGAAAAATCCGTTTTTCTGTCCCACTTCGATGGCTTTTTTAACATCCACATGCCAGGGCCCGTTGCGGCTTATTTTAAAGGTAAAAGTCTGATCCTGATGGAATTCAATTTCCCGTTCGCCATCCAGGGCAATGGTTCCCCGGCAATAGGTGGTCATCTCATATTTCTCACCGAAATTTAAGATCACCGGCTCACTGGTACCAATCGGCAGAACAATCCCGGCCGCCATGGGGATCCGAATTTTGGGCGCATTTTTATCAATGCTGACATAAGCGCCAAAATCGTCATCTTCGGTGATGATGGTTTTCCCTCCTACCACGGACGAAAAACCAATCGAGGCCGGATGACTGCGGGCCACAAATATTTTCTCGATATCCTCAACTTTCCAGATGGCTCGGGACCCCACAAAGACATCCCGGGAAATCACCGCATCGATGAGAGCAATGTCTTTAAGCTGCCCCTCTGAAAATATTTCGATAATCTTATCTCTATTTGAATAGACCTCTTTATCAAATTTATGAGAAGCCACCACCGCTGCGGCAATACCAGCAATGGTCCCTTCGATCATGTCCGGATAGACATTGTTGGTACCGGTGGAGATCGAAATCATCGGGATCTCTTTAATGTCTTTGGCCACCGCCCGATTGGTACCATCGCCCCCCAGGGTGACAATACAACCGACTTTTTTTTCATTCATCAATTGGACCGCTTTATAAGTGTCTTCGACGGAGTCTTCCTTGAAAAAATCGAACACTTCAATTTCACATCTTAACTCGCCGGAAGTTTTAAGCTTATCCTCCACCCGATAGCCCATATTGTAGGGATCAGGCATCATATATATTTTTTTTACCCCATTCTGCTGGGCGCCCAGAATGATTCGCTCGACAATATTAATCTTCTCGTTATTATCGATAACCGTTGCATGAGAAACCAGTCGTCTGATGTCCTTTCCTGACGCAGGATTGGCAATTATACCGATTGAATTCATGAGTCCACCACCTTTTTTATGTCTCTAGTCTAAAAAGGTTCTGGAAATAATCTCATCGCTTGTTACTCCATTATTTCCAGAACCATGGCGCTTTTGCCATGTTAGTTGTTATCGGTTAAAATAAAGATTTAACCGCTTGAACTACGTCGTCGGCATTTGGCAGCACGTAGGCTTCCAGATTACCGGAAAACGGAATCGGGGTATTAAGGGCACAAACCCGTTTGATCGGCGCGTCGCATTCGTAGAAACATTCATCGGCAATGATGGCGGCCAGTTCTCCGGCATAACTGCCCCGTTTTGCTTCTTCAGAAACAATCACAACCTTATGGGTTTTCTTCACCGATTCAAAGATCGCTTCGGTATCCAGCGGATAGAGGGATCGTAAATCGATGACTTCCACATCAATGCCATCTTTTTCCAGTATTTCAGCAGCTTTGAGGGAGTCGTACACCTGTTTACCATAGGTAATAATGGTGACATCACTCCCTTCCCGTTTGATATTGGCTTTTCCTAACGGAATCGGTTTGACCTCATCTTCCACCTGGCTGGCGACGGCATACAAGGTTTTATTTTCCAGATAGATAACCGGGTTATCATCATCAATGGCCGTTAGCATCAAGCCGATGGCGTCCTGGGCATTAGAGGGATAAACGACCTTAAGGCCCGGCACATGGGTAAACCAGGCTTCCAGGGATTGGGAATGCTGGGCTGCCGCTGCTACGCCACCACCGGATGGCAAACGGACCACCATCGGAAGTTTCAGTTTCCCGCCGAACATATAACGCATTTTAGCCGCCTGGTTGACCAACTGATCCATCCCAACCGTCGAAAAGTCAACAAACATCAACTCGGGAATCGGTCGCAGACCAACGGCGGCGGCACCCACTGCGGCACCGATGATGGCGCCTTCAGAGATTGGGGTATCCCGGACCCGTTTTTCGCCAAATTCTTCAAATAAACCTGAGGTTACACCAAAACATCCCCCAAATAAACCAACATCTTCTCCGAAAATGAATACATCCGGATTTTCCAACATTTTTATCCGCATACCTTCTTTGATTCCTTGACCATAAGTGAGCTCTCTCATCTTGATCGTCCCTCCTCTACTATATCGGTATAGACATCTTCAACCGCGGATGATACATCTGGGAATTTACTGGCCATCGCAAAATCAACCGCTTCTTCAACCAGAGCGTCAATTTTCTCATTAAGTTTATCCATTTCTGCCTGTGTCATCACCTGATTATCGAGGATGTATTTTTCTACTCTGGGAATCGGATCTTTTTTCTTCCATTGTTCCAATTCACCTTCTGGTCGGTAAACCGTTGGATCACCTTCGAAGTGACCGCGCCAGCGATAGGTTTTACATTCAATCAGGGTTGGTCCCTGACCTTTCCGGGCTCTGGCAACAGCTTCTTGAACCGCTTCAAAAACGGCAAAGACGTCATTTCCATCGACAGTAATCCCGGGAATATTGTAAGAAACCGCCCGCTGTGAAATGTCGGTGATGTTTTGATGTCGGGCCTGGCTCACAGATATCCCGTAGCCATTATTTTCGCAAATAAAAACGACCGGCAATTTCCAGGTACTGGCCAAATTCAACCCTTCATGGAAGGTACTCTGATTGGTGGAAGCATCGCCAAAGAAGCAGGCACATACCTGATCGGTGCCCCTGTACTGAATGCCCAAACCGGCACCGGTGGCAATATTATGACCAGCACCAACTATCCCATTGGCCCCGAGGATGCCCTTGGTGGCATCGGCGATATGCATCGATCCGCCCTTACCTTTACAATAGCCGGTATCTTTACCGAAGAGTTCAGCCATCATGTATTTCATGTCGCCGCCTTTTGCTAAAATATGTCCGTGACCGCGATGGGTACTGGTGATGTAGTCATCGTCCCGTAAACTTGCGCATGCTCCCGTTGCAACTGCTTCCTCACCAATATAAAGGTGAACGAATCCGCCAACTTGACCTTCAGCAAAAAGATTCATGGCTCTATTTTCGAACTTCCTGATTTTTACCATTTTTTCATACATTTCAATGATAGTTTCGTTTGAAATTTTCAAAATATTTCCTCCTTTTTGATCTGCTCTTTTTTAGGGAATCATCTAAAAACTACGTGATTAGACACTCACGGTCACACAAACAATAGCGGCTTCAATGGTATCATCGGTATCGCCAAAACCGGGAAAGAAAAGACCGGCGGTCGTTAATCCTCCTTTCCTGGCGGTAATGGTCACCTTTCCCACTGGGAACAGTTTTTTCAACTCTTCGGTGTTTAATTCTTCCGGACGGGACACGCCGATAATGGCCTCAATTATCATTTTTTCATTGAGATTATCTTCAGTTAAACCATGGATCTCGTTCAGGCCAATCAGACAGCTTCGGGAAATGGCATCTTTGATCGCCTTTCCGGCGGCTTTATTGACATCCTGCCCATGAAAATCCATCCCCATTCCAAATTCAATGATAAACTTTTTGATAAGGGTCACCTCCTGACTTTTTCCACCGGTTAATAATGACCAGTGCTCTTTGTTCTACTAAAAAATTTCGTCGCCGCTTTTGTTCTCAAGACCGGGGTGAATATCAAATCGAACCACACCCACCGCTGCTTTTCCTTTAACAGCCTCACTGACCATTGCCGTCCCCCGGTGTCCAAACCCGCCGCAGAGTTCAAAGGCTACTACCCCTTCTTCCACCAGCTTCCGAGCTGTATCAACCGCTGCCTCGTAAGACGAAACTCCGACTGAGATCAGGGTAACCTGTTCGGTTTCAACCGCAGACCGGTGAATGGCCGGATCTGCATTGGGGGCAATAAAAATAAATGCTGCCTTTAATGCCATAGAATACCTCCTTGTTTTTATGTTGTTACATTCATTACATTATTATTAGAAGCAATATTCGTGCCAGAATCTATGAATTAATTATTTATTTAAACGTTTACTTGAACCCTGTTAATTTCCGATTTTGATAAGAACTGATGGTTTTCTCCGTAAATGGCTCAGTGATTATTTCTCATTATGAGAATTGGCGTCTCAAAATGAGAAAAGCAGTCTCAAAAATGAGACTGCTGGATTCACAAGCGTTTTAAAATATCACTGCGCAGCTGGCGCAATTCCCCGGAAGTCATCATTTCCTCGGGACTGGCATGCTTAACCGGTACGATAATTTCTTCGATAATGTGGGCCGGTGCGCCGTTAATGATATAGATCCGGTCGGATAAGAAGATCGCCTCATCGATATCATGGGTAATAAATAACACCGAACCCTCGATTTTTTTTAATATCTCCAGCAGATACTCCTGCATCTTCAGCCGGGTGATGGCATCCAGTCCGCCGAAGGGTTCGTCCAGCAGCATGATCTCCTTTGAAAACATGGTCGTTCGCAGCAGTGACACCCGCTGTTTCATCCCGCCGGACAGTTGGACCGGATATTTTCCGCCATCATCTTCAAGCTGAAAAACCGGCAGCATCGCTTTGACCTTTTCCCGGGCTTCTTTTTTAGGTATGCCACGGATTTCCAGGGGTAAGATACCATTGTCGATGACGTTGCGCCAGGGTAGCAGCAGATCCTTCTGATACATATAACTGACCACCCCGGTTTCCCCAGTGACCTCTTTATCATTGACAAAAACCTTGCCCGCTCCCGGGGTCAGCAGTCCGGCAATAACATTGAAAAGGGTGCTTTTACCGCAGCCGCTGGGGCCCAGGATGGAAACAAACTCGCCCTGATTCAAATGGATGTGGATATCTTCAATGATGTTTTTATGGTTGTATTCCTGGGTAACCCCGACTACCTTGAGCACGCATTTATTGTGGCAGATATTCATTGGTAAAGGCCTCATCGGCATTTAACTGGTTTTCCAGCAAGCCCTGGTCATACATCCATTTTCCATAGTTTTCCCAGATTTCCGGACTCATAATGCCCCATTTTTCGGCGTCACTCTGGTATTCGGCCGCCAGATATTTTTGCGAAGCCACTGCCAGCTCACGGTCAATTTCGGGGTTGTCAACTAACAACAGATCAGCTGCCGCTTCGGGATTTTCGATGGCATATTGATACCCTTTGGTGACGGCCCGCATAAACTTTTTCGCGGTTTCCGGATTCTTGGCCAGATAGTCTTCGTTGGCGATGATCACTGGGGTATAGTAATCCAGATTTTTATCGACATCCTGAAGTTTAATAAAGTTTATCGGTTCATTTTTAAGTTCAGCTGAGACCCCATCCCAGCCGTAGAAGATCCAGGTGAAATCGACATGATCTTTAACCGCGGTAAAATAATCCATGGCACCGACATCGACGATTTCCAGCTTACTGAAATCAGCATTGGCACCTTCCATCAGGCCCTTTAAGGTAGCCACTTCCATCGGAGAGCCCCAGCCGCCATATTTTTTTCCTTCAAAATCTTTGGGGCTGACAATCTTACGGTCCGCTGGCGACGCAAAACCGGAGGTATTATGCTGGATAATAGCAGCAATGGCTTTAATCGGCAAGGGATTAGCTGCGGTTCTGGCATAGGTAACCTGTTCCTGATAACTGACTCCAAATTCCCCCTGTCCGGCGGCAATCAGATCGGCTGAGCCGCCCTCGCTTGGTTGAATGATCTCCACGTCCAGTCCTTCTTCTTCAAAATAGCCCAGTTGCTGAGCCGCGTATAAGCCGGTGTGATTGGTATTGGGAACCCAATCCAGAACCACAGTTATTTTTTCATTTTCTTTTGTTGTACACCCCATTAATCCAATCATCAGTAAACAGACTAAAATAATCGCCGCTTTCTTTTTCATTCTCATTCCAATTCCTCCTTCAATTTCTCCCAGGGCATCAGTGCCTTTTGAATACCGGTAATGCCGTAAAATAGCATGATCGACACGATCACAATCACCAATATCGCTGCAAAAACCAGATCCAGAGCAAAGGCATGCCTGGCTCTTAACATATAAACACCAAGTCCGGATTTCCCGCCTAACCATTCTCCGATGACCGCCCCCATAATACTGTAGGTCGCCGCAATTTTCAGGCCGGAAAAAAAATAGGGCAGGGCACTGGGAAACTTGATTTTAGCAAAAATCTGACTCTTTGTCGCGCCCATCGACCGAACCAGATTAATCAGTTCCCCATCCACACTTTGGAGACCTTCGATCAGGTTTACGGTAATCGGAAAAAAGCAGACCAGCACCACCACAAATATTTTTGGCGCGATCCCAAATCCAAACCACATCGCCAGTAGCGGGGCAATTACGATAATTGGCACCGTTTGTGAGATAACCAGAACCGGGTAGATGGCTTTTTTTACCACCGGCAATTGATCCATCACAATCGCCATAATCAGCGATAAAAAAACGGCCACCAACAGACCGGTCATGCCTTCAAAAAAGGTTACCCAGGTGTGCATCATGATATCCGACCCGTTCGTTATCAGAGCACTGATGATATCTGTGGGCGATGGCAGAATGTATCGTTCCACTACACCCAGGTTAACCAGTAGTTCCCATAGAACGAGAATAACCAGGATAAAGATAATGGGGACGAGCTTGTCACCGATATTTTGATACTTTCTCATTGATTGTGACGCCTTCTTCCTTGTAATCAATTTTTACGATTGAAACCACCCGCTCGGCCCCATGCTTAATACAGATCGACTGGGCTCGCTTGACAATATCCAGGAGTTCATCCAGTTCGCCTTCGATGGATGTCTCAAAGGGACCCACCACATACGTAAGACCGGTCTGACTGATCATCTCAATCACCCGATCCACCACATAATAAATTTCGCTGTCCGGTACCACCGGTAAAACCTGTAAGCTAAGATTCACTTTTGCCAAAACTCTCACCTCCATGACTTATTTAAAATACTACGAATCAAGTTTTGATTCATTGCATTTTAAATAAGCAGTATTCGTGCCAACAATTATTACCTGCTCCTATTTTACCACATTTTTTTCGTAGTCAGTCTTATTCTCGCAGTCATTTCTCATTTTTGTCTCACAAAATTTCTCGAAATGAGAAATTAAATCTCATTTCGAGAAAAAAGATTATAAATTTAATTATAATCATTGGTTTTCGCATTAATCTTATTTGATCAATGCTGAAATATATTTTATTCATAATGCAATTTATTTTGATTAAAACAAAAACAGCATCAGGTTAATACCATCAACGCTTTATTAACATGGTTTTACAATGATTTTAACATTTTCATCTTTTCTATTGACGAGCTCTTCAAATCCTTTTTCGATGATATCGTCAATGCCGATTCTTCCGGTAACCAGCAGCGAAATATCGATACGGCCATCGGATACTAAATCGATTGCCGTTTTAAAATCCCCAGCATAAGCTAACGAACCAATAACGGTCTTGTCTGTGAAAACGATCGTATTCATCTGAAGACTGGTTTCTTTTTCATAGATCCCACTGAGAATTATTTTTCCACCAGTTCTTGCAACTTCAATGGCTATCGGGGTTACCTTGTCGCTGCCAATACACTCAAAGACAACATCTGGCCCAATTCCCCCTGTCAGTTCCAAAATCCGAGCTTTTATGTCGATTTCGGTCGGATCCAGAACTTCATGAGCGCCCATTTTTGCTGCAAATTCTTTTCTCGCTTTAGCCACTTCCACGACATAGATTTTTCCAGCTCCGGCGGCTCTGGCAGCGAGAAGTGTACACAGTCCAATGGTTCCTGCTCCAAAGATTACAACACTTTCTCCTTCAATAAGCGGACCTGAACGGACGGCATGAATTCCTACTGAAAGCGGCTCAATTAAAGCACCTGCTTCAAATGACATATTATCCGGCATCTTATATAAGGTGTAGTCTGGAACTACTACGTATTCTGCAAAAGCACCATCCGTCATTAGACCCGTAAATGCCAGTTTTTCACAGACGTTGTACATTCCCAATTTGCAGGGATTACACTCATGACAGACCCAACAAGCATCAGGAGCGACTCTATCCCCCACTTTAAATCCTTTTACTTCGGAGCCTACTTCAATAATCGTACCTGAAAATTCATGTCCAAGCGTAAGCGGCGCTGTCCCACCGGTTAATGGATGAGGTGTCGTAGTTGGTATAAAGATTGGTCCTGCAAGATACTCATGTAAATCAGAACCACAAATTCCACACCACTCAACTTTAATTTTTACAAAATTTTCTCCCGGTAACTTGGGCTCAGGAACATCCATAACTCTGACATCTTTTTTTCCATACCATACTGCGGCTTTCATTATTTTCTCCTTTCAATCTGATCTTTCACATAATTCCAATAACAAAATCAAAATAGCTTAACCTCCATTCTAATTCATTTGATATTGAATTTATGTTTATAGCAATTATCATGCCAGATTTTAAGGGTTCATGAAATTTCAGATGCTATGGATGTGAATATCATAGGCTTTTATTTTTCGATAGATGGTCGCTTTGCTGATGCTGAGCTCTTCGGCGGCCTTTACGGCATTCCCTTTATTAAGCAACAGTGCATGTTCAATGCTGTTTCTTTCCAGATCTTTTAGCGTTTCGCCTTCACTCTCACTATAAATGGCTTGATCCTCTTTTTCTTTTACCAGCGCTTCAATATCATCTATCCGATCATCCATTGACATATAGTAACCTCTCTGGACAATGTTTTTTAGTTCTCTCACATTCCCTTCCCACTTATATTCCTGGAGTTTTGCGGCGAATTTTTCAGTAAAACATTTGTTCGCACCACTATTTTCCTGATTTAATTGTTGTAGAAAATATTGACCTAATACCAAAATATCTTCTCGTCTTCTTTTTAGTGGTAGCAATCTCAGGTTTATAACATTGAGTCTGAAATACAGATCCTGCCTGAAGGCATCCTTGGACATCTCATTGAGCAGATTCCGATTGGTTGCTGCAATAATCCGAACATCAAGCTTCCTTTCATAATTTCCACCAATTCGCATCACTTTATTTTCATCCAAAACCCTTAGTAATTTTGGCTGCATCTCCATCGGAATTTCCCCGATTTCATCCAAGAACAGGGTTCCGCCATTTGCCAGTTCAAATTTTCCTGGCATTCCCCCTTTAACGGCTCCGGTAAATGAACCCGTTTCATAACCAAAAAACTCACTCTCAACCAGCTCCTTCGGGATCGCCGCACAATTGATGGCGATAAAGGGACCGTTACGCCGCTGACTTTCGTTGTGAATGGATTGGGCAAACAATTCTTTACCAGTACCACTTTCCCCTTCAATGAGAACCGAACAATTTGTTTTAGAAATTCGCCTGGCCGTATTAATCAGCTCCAGCATCGTCTTATTTCTGGTAATAATCTTGTCAAAGGTATAGTTGGCCCGAAAGCCAGCCAGTTTGTTGATCTCTTTGCGAACCTGTTTGGATTCTCGAATAACAAGTACCGCTCCCATGACCTTCTCGTTGAAAGCCAACGGAGTAATATCGAGGAAACAGTCAATTTTTTGCGTTCCGATAAAAAGAGTGATATCCGAATAACTGAATTTTCGCTTGTTAATGAAAATATTTTCAACCACGTCAAGGTCTTTCAACACAAAACTCATATCCAGCTTTAAAATATCTTCTTCACTCATTTGAAACAGCTCCAAAATCTTATGATTGAACTTTTTTACGCGTAGCTCGGTATCAATAATCATCAACCCGTTAAGAATTGAATCCAGGGCTACATCCATCAATTTATAAGCATCGACAATCTCATAGCGCATTTCCCGGGTTAGCACATCGCCGTTTTTCAGTTTTTCCATCAGCATCTTGACTTCCATGAATTTTACCTCCAAATGAATCACCAATTCTACTATAAAATTGCATGTTTTGCATCGATACAGCCTTTCTGACAGACATCAAACGATATGCATAGCCCGCCGCGCATTACTTTATGGAGTGTTCAGTTCTGCCACCATCCCGATTTTTTCCGGCAGTGGTTATGCTTACCAGTAATTCGCCATTATAGGACCCGGTGGGCAGAAGTTCAGTGCGGCCATTAAAAATTTGCTGGGCCGCCACTGCATAAGACCTGGCAATGCTGGCAAAAGAACCTTCTCTAATAGTTGGGTTGATATTTTTGGTAACAATTGAAATGGTGCTATCCGCGTTTTTTAAGATTTCGAAAGATCGGAAATTCTGCGGAAAATCCCGGAGTGATGCTGTTTCCACCACCCAGAAGCCACGTTCCAGCTGGTTCGGATCCGGAGATTTTACCGGGGTTATGGTATTACGGTGACGATGCCCGGCAACCCACAGGATCAGATTGGGATAAGACTGTAATTTTTCAATCAGCTCCTGTTCTGACACCGGCGAAATCGTACTCCAGGACATATAAGGCCTGGTTAATGGTTCCTGGTATTCTACCCCAATGGGGATGTGGGCGGCGATAATCATCAGCTGACCGGCCTGCTGGCCGGCTTCCAGTTCTGCCACCAGCCAGTCAAAACGCTCCCGATCCAGGGAGCCGTGGGCGTAACCTCGGACGTTGGGATCATCATCCCGTTGGGTATTGTCCAGTACAATGATCTTGATGGGAACCCCTTCTTTGGGCTCAAAGCTGTAGCAGGCAAAACCAGTTTCAAGACTTTCTTTATTAAAACCGTGACCACTGGGCTGGGTTTCGGTATTGAAAAATTCCTTCATCCATTCCAGCCGGGACAGAAACCGCCGGTTGGGATCATCGGAAACTGACTGCAGCGGTTTATCCGGCCAGATATGATCATGGTTGCCAATAATCTGATACCAGGGAATCTGCTGATTTAGTCCCACCGCCATAAAATCGTCATAGAAATCTTTCCGGGGGCCAATCCGGGGATTGGGGTTGATGCCAAAGTCCAGATTTATTTCCTTGCCGTCAAAAATATCGATGGACCAGCGGAGTTCGTTATACATGGCATTGTTGGTATTATCACCCATGGACAAACCGAAATCCAGGGGGTTTTGATGATGAATGGCATTAACCGAATGAATCGCCCCATCCAATACGTGGGTGGTATAGTGGATCATCTCTGAATAAACTGACACGATCCCGCCGCCGTATTTTGAATAAATACCGTGGGCCGGAAACTCCCCGTCGGTGATATGGATATCGGTAATGGTAAAGAAATGGAGCAGCTGTTCGGGCTGATTTCCGGCCGGATTCTGGTAGTCAGCTGGCATCAGATCCAGCCGCAGTTCCGGTTCCTGATTGGAATCTGCAGTCCATCCCCCATAGCCATCTTTTGCATATCTGAGGATTTCGGTGTCCTCCACCTGGGGCGCGGTGGCAATCACCGGGTCCAGATAAAAGGTATAGGCTTCTTTTTCGGAGTGGAAGTCCATTTCGCCCTCATTGACTGACACTGCTAGGGGGCTAATCAGATGTTCTATTTCTTTAAGTTGTTTTGATAAGCGACTTGCTTTTTTTGAACGTTTATTTCCCATTGGTCTGCCTCAACAATTTCCAGCATAGACAAAGTCCAGGGATTCTCTGGCAATATCGGCCAAATGATAAACCTGGGCCACGTCGGTGGCATCCCGATCAATCATTTCATATCTGGGAAAAAACCGGGACAGATGAAGCGGAATTGTTCGTCCCACCGATCCCAGCCATTGGGATAAGGCCCGAATTTCCTCTTCGCTGTCATTCTCACCAGGAACTATCAGGGTAGTTACTTCAACATGACTGGTTTCGCTGGCAATTCTAATCGCCTGTTTGACCGTTTCCAGATCGCCGCTGATGCTTTTATAGAATTTTTCATTGAATGATTTTAAATCGATGTTTAAGGCATCAATATCCGGGAGGATTTCCCGCAACGGCTCTTCGCAAAAGCAGCCATTGGTCACCAGTACATTTTTTAAACCGTTCTTTTTGGCCTCTTTGGCGCAATCCCGGACAAATTCATAGCCCACCAGGGGCTCGTTATAAGTATAGGCCAGCCCGATATTCCCTTCACCCACCAGTCTGAGAGCATTAGCCACCAGGCTTTGCGGACTCATGCGGCGACCATGAGCTTCTTCCATTCCAGCCATGGAAATCTCGTAATTCTGACAAAATGAACATCTTAAATTACATCCAAAACTACCCACTGATAAAATTCGGGAGCCCGGATAAAAATGACGTAATGGCTTTTTTTCAATGGGATCCAAGGCAATGGCCGTAACCACTCCATAATTCAAATCTTCAATGACATCCGACTGGTTGATCCGGGCCCGGCAAAATCCAATCTCCGCCTCATCCAGTTTACAATGATGGGGACAGAGTCGACATGCTATTTTACTCACAGTTTTTCCACCCTTCGTTGATTTACACTATCCTAACGCGATATCCATTTCAGATCAATGGACCTTTCTGATGCAATTAAAAAAGGAAAACTTCATTATGTCTCCCTTTTTTGCATGCTATTTTTTTTATACCCAAATCTTTGGTCTAAAAATCACCCCGTGGTGATTAAATACCCTTTTTCTTGTAAACTTTTTTCGACCCTTTGGAGAATACTGTCTGAGGCAGATTCGACGGTATGATAATGATACTTGTCAGTGAGTTTCATCAGCGGGCTGGTCTTTTTTTCTTCCAATCCGGCCACAAACGCATCTACATCGGCCCGGGTGGCCAGAAACAAATTGACCTGAATTTTTCCATAGATGTCATGAATAATAAAAACATCCTTAACAAAACCACCGGCATCAACGATAGTATAGAGTTCATCGCCAATTTCTTCGTGGCTGTGATAGACTTTAAAGATCTTTTCCTTGGGCGGCGGATCCACGATAATATAGCCTTTATTAGTCGAAATAATATTATAGTGGGCGGCTTTCAGGAGGGCAATATCCTGGACAATGCTTTGCCGGCTGACCTGAAAAATTTCAGACAAGGCGGTTCCTGAAACCGGTTCCGGGGAAGACCGGAGTGTCTTGACAATATCTTCCTGTCGTTGCTGTTTTTTCATGGTTTACACTCCTTTGTCATAGTGTTTGCTACAATTCTTATAAAATCCGCAGATTTTTCATCGATAAATCAAGAATCGGCGAGGAATGAGTCAGAGCACCGCAGGAGATAAAGTCCACCCCGATCTCATCAAGCTCTTTTAATCGCGCTTCGGTGACATTCCCGGAGCATTCGGTTATTGCGCTGCCATTGACAATTTTAATGGCGGCCTTCATCGTTTCCACATCCATATTGTCCAGCATGATGATATCTGCCCCAGCCTCCAGAGCTTGTCTGAGCATCTCCAGATTTTCCACTTCCACTTCTATCTTGCGGACGAAGGGGGCATATTTTTTTGTCGCGGCAATGGCTTCTTTGACACCGCCGGCGGCATTGATATGATTATCTTTGATCAGAATGCCATCTGATAAATTAAAGCGGTGGTTATAGCCGCCGCCGACCGTAACGGCGTATTTTTCAAAAATCCTCATATTCGGTGTGGTTTTGCGGGTATCCAGCAGTCTGGTTTTGGTGCCACTCAAATAACCCACCAGTTTCCGGGTGTAGGTGGCAATGCCACTCATCCGCTGCAGATAATTCAGAGCAGTCCGCTCGCCGGAGAGCAGGGTTCGAGCATCGGCTGCCACGACAGCCAAAAGATCACCGGGTTTAACGGTATCGCCATCGCTGACATATTTTTCTACTGTGGCACTGCCATCCAGGAGTTCAAAGGTTCGCTGGTAAACCGCCAGACCGGCAATGATGCCCGCTTCTTTGGCAATCAGATTTACCTGGGCTCTGACCCCTGCTTTGATGACCGCGTTGGTGGTGATGTCCTCACTGGTAATATCTTCCTGCAGCGCCAGTAAAATAAGTGGATCCATGTTAAGCTTTATCAATTCGTTCAATGACTTTGCTCCTTTCGATTTCGTCCAGGATGATTGTTTTGTAGTCCCTTCGCAACTTTTCCAGATCCCGGTAGTCATTCAGATCCAGCGTTGCTTGATGAACCTCATTAATTTCATAATGATCGTGGGTATCTTTAGCCGCTCTTTTGGCAAAGACCAGGCTTTCCAGTAGGGAGTTGCTAGCCAGCCGGTTGGCACCATGAACCCGATTGCAGCTGATTTCACCGATGGCATAGAGCTGCGCCATGGAGGTTCGGCTGTCCAGATCCACTTTGATACCGCCCATAAAATAATGTTGGGCTGGAGTCACCGGGATGCATTCCCTAGTAATGTCATAGCCTTCTTCCAGACAATGCTTAAAGATATTGGGAAAACGATGCGTGATCACATCACTGCCCATGTCCTGCATCGACAGCCAGACAAAATCACTTTCGTCCTGTTCCATTTGCTCATGAATGGCCTTGGTTAATAGGTCCCGGGGTAACAGTTCATCCACAAACCGCTGCATTTTGCGGTTATAGAGTACCGCCCCTTCCCCCCGTACCGATTCGGAAATCAGAAAACGGCGCCCGGGCTTTTGAGAATACAGGGTAGTGGGATGGATTTGAATATAGCTGATGTTTTCCAGTTCGATCTGACGTTTTAAGGCAATGGCAATGGCGTCCCCGGTGAGATGGGCTAAATTGGTGGAGCTGTGAAACAGCCCGCCCAATCCGCCGGTGGCCAGAACCACGTAATCGGAACGGTACAAATGAATGGCGCCAGCCCTGTCATTGGCTACTACCCCAAGACAGCGATTATCCTGACAGATCAGATCGACCATGGTCATATTTTCGATGATGGTAATATTCGGTCGCTTTTTAACCTGAGCCAACAATTTACTGGTGATTTCTTTGCCGGTGAGATCTTCGTGATAAAGAATCCGGGCCCGGGAATGGGCCCCTTCTCTGGTGTAGACCAGTTTGCCGTTTTTCTTTTCAAACTCCACCCCAAGTTCAACCAGATCGCTGATGATTTCTGGGGAGGTGCGGATCATCACATCTACCGAAGCACGATCATTTTCATAGTGTCCGGCTTTCAGGGTATCCTCGAAAAAACTGTCATAATCATCCTGATCCCTTAAAACGCAGATCCCACCCTGGGCCAGGTAAGAATCACTTTCATCCACGGTTGTTTTCGTGATCATCAGAACTTTTTTGTCTTCTGGAATATTCAAAGCATAAAACAAACCAGCGGCACCGGTTCCGACCACCATAATATCTGTTTTCCCGTTCATTGCCGATGCTCCCTCATTTGGCCAGTTCCAGCATTTTTTCCAGGGCTAAAACTGCCTTGGTCCGGGTTTCATCATCAACTTCCATCTGATTGATGCCGTTTTCCAGGGCATAAGCCACCTTAGCCAGGGTGATCTTTTTCATGTTGGGGCAGATCTGGTTTTCATTGATGGTATAGAACTTTTTATCGGGATTGTTTTTCTTGAGTTGATATAAGATACCAATTTCCGTCCCGATAATAAATTCATCGGCGTCACTGGCGGTGGCGTAATCAATGATCCCCGAGGTACTCCCCACATAATCGGCGGCGCCAATCACGGTCATCGTACATTCAGGATGCACCAGCACCTTGGCCTTGGGATGGGCGGCTTTGGCATCTTCCACCTCGTCGATCATGATTTCGTCATGGACGTGACAATAGCCGTCATTAAAAATAAAATGCTTTTCTGGAACCAGACTGGCAATATATTGGCCCAGGTTTTGATCCGGCACAAAATAAATATTCTGCTGGGGCAAAGCCTTGACTATTTTTAGCGCATTGGATGAGGTCACACAGACATCCACAACTTTTTTGATTTCGGCCGTTGAATTGATATAGCATACCACCGCCAGATCATCATAATTTTCCCGGACTTCGGCAATTTTCTCAATCGCCGCCATATGGGCCATGGGACAATCGGCAAGGGCTTCCGGCATGACTACGGTTTTTTCGGGACTGAGAATTTTGGCACTTTCGCCCATAAAGGTAACCCCACAAAAGACAATCATTTTTTGGGGCAGCTCAACAGCAATTTTGCTGAGATAATAAGAATCACCGACATAATCGGCAATTTCCTGGATTTCGTCATTGACATAGTAATGGGCTAAAATAACCGCATCTTTTTCTTTTTTCAGTTTTTCTATTTTTAACAAGATCTCTTTCATTTTTTATGCCTCCTACTTTTAACCGGGTTTTGATGATTAAAAGTATAGCACTTATCTTTACACCTGACAAGCTGACTGTAAAGTTTATTTGAGATATTTAACGGTTATCATTAAACTACCGTACCGACCAATTGTTAATCTGTTGTTCGCCGCGGCCAATACGAAATCCGCTTTGCTCCTTTCGTATTAGTCGCAGGCAGTCGCCAACTACAAGCAAGCTTGTGATTGGCTCGTTGCCTTTGCGAAAATCGGACAGGTTTATCAACCTGTTCGCTCCGATGCGTACAACATGATGTAACAATTGTCGGTACTGCTTTATCTTTTTGTCTAACGTTTTTACTTAGTTTATCAACTTCCTGATCTTGCGATTGCCTGCCATCATCTGCCAGCCGATGATGATGCCGGCCTGGTAGTGGAGTTGGCAGTCAGCGCTTGCTACGACAAACTGTTCTAGCAATTGCTGGTTGGCAAAGACATCGTGGTAATAGCCCAGATCGTCCTGCATTTTTTCAAACGCATCCATCGATTTGCGGGTCTTCCGATCAAGAATCGAAGCTAATTGTTCGATGACATAACGAAGTTTTTTGCTCTTGATGCGAACCCGGTGAACCGCATGCTGGTCCTTTACATCCAGATTTTTCATACTTCCCTTAATTTTTTTCAGCCAACTGCTAATATGTTTGTCGGTATAGTCTTTGATTGATAATTGCATATCCAGTGATCCCGCTTCCCAGGGATCATTGAGCTTCCAGACCCAGATGTCCAGCAAATCCAGGGCAAAGGCATCGGTTTTAAGACGCGTCAATAACTGTTTAAAGGCCATATCCCGTTTGCCTTGAAGATGATCTTTGAGCTTCCCGAAATCACTGCTCTCCAGGTTCGCGTTTTTTTCCACTTCTGAAATTCCTGCCAGCAGAACATCCAGTTGCCGGACTTCACCAAATTGCTGTCCCATTTTCCGCAGGGTATCCTGTTGCAACTGATAGCTATCGGCTTTGAATAGTGGCATAAAAAAAGCCAGGATAGCCCGAAACTTGCGGATTCGGACCCGGACCTGATGAACACCTTCAGGATCGCTCTGATTCTCAAAAAATCGATCATAAGCATTTAGAATTTCATTAAATCCGCTATTTATGATGATCTCCACCGACACGGCCACCTTCTTTTTTGCTTTAATATTCATGTTTGATTGACTAACAACCCGCACTGATTTTATCGGCGGTATCTGGGGCTGCCGTAAACCTTTTTCATAGCGCCCCTGATTTTCCATTAATAATATCGACAGCTTTTCCATCATCATCGCTATTTTCCAACCTTTCAGGTTTATTATTTCATCGTTCTTAATTTATATACCCACCGATGCCTTAAACCCATGATTAAAGGGATTGTTTTTTAGAAAACAAAAACAGGAAATCAACACAGCTGATTTCCTGTTTTAATTATGAGACAATGGTGGTTAAATTTACTCAGCAACAAAGAATATGAATTCCGGATTGATATAGATGACGAATGGTTCACGCCGGTTAGCTAAATGGTTGCGTTCCTCCCTGCTGATTTCGCACTGGAGATGAAAATCATGAATCGATTCCGGTTGGGAACCAATTTTTAAATACAACGATGTTCGAAAAGGTCCATCGCTTTCATCAGCAATCCAGACCTTAAAACAGTTTTCTTGCTGGCCATCCTGCTCGTCTACCAGTTTAACCTGGTTGGCTCTAATCCCCAGAAAACCGTTATTGTGTTCTATTTTCATAACCGTGGCAAGCGAAATATTCCACTGCGGTACCTGCAGCCGGTTTTCAGCCAACCGGGTTGCTGCCACAATATTTTTGCAGCCGGTAATTTTGGCGGTTTCCAATGATGCCGGCCATTTGAAAATGGCATCTTTCTGTCCATAGATTTCAACCTTTCCGGTATTGAACACGGCGATATAATCTGCCAGGCGGTAAGCTTCCTCGCGATTATGGGTGACAAAGAGGGTCAATCCCTGAAACTCTTTTAATAACTCTGACATTTCTCGCATCATGTGATTGCGGAGATGTACATCCAAGGCTGAAAATGGTTCATCCAATAAGAGCATATCCGGTTCAACCGCCACTGCTCTGGCCAGAGCCACCCGTTGCTGCTGTCCCCCGGATATTTGCCCGGGGTATCGTTTGCCAATATCACCCAAATGGTATTTTTCCAGTAAGGCACTGACCCGATTATTTTTTTCAGTCTTAGGCAGCTTATCGAGTCCAAAGGCGATATTTTCCTCAATCGTCATATTGGGAAAAAGGGCGTAGTTTTGAAAAAGGAACCCCACTTTTCGGTCCCGCATCGACAGGTTGATTTTTTTTTCTGAGTCGAAAAATATTTTGCCATTAATAATAATCTGGCCTTCGTCCGGATTTACCAATCCGGCGATGCATCGCAGTAACATACTCTTTCCCGAACCGGAAGCGCCTAAAATTCCAATAATTTCTTCCTTTGATTGAAGTTTTACATCCAGTTGAAAATCATATAGTTTCTTTTTTATGTCAATCCTAAACTCCATGAATCACCCTCCAAAACCCCGTTGCTGGGTCTTTCTGCGACTTTCCCAGTAATTGTTGATAACCAGCACCGTTAGAGAAATAGCAAAAATGATCAGCACCCAGATCAGGGCTACTTGCATCTCACCACCCTGAGTGGCAAAATAGATGGCGATCGGGATGGTTTCAGTTTTTCCGGGAATGCTGCCGGCCACCATCAGGGTCGCCCCAAATTCGCCGAGACAACGGGCAAAGGTCAAGGCTGTAGCGGCGGCGATCCCCGGCCGGGCCACCGGAACAGCAACCCGCCAGAAAACTTTAAATTCTGAAGCCCCCAGGGTTCTGGCGGCACTGAGGATATTGGGATCAATTTGTTCAAAAGCTCCCATAGTGGTTTTATACATCAGCGGAAAGGCCACCACGATGGCCGCAATTACGGCGGCATACCAGGAAAAGATAATGTTGACACCAAATATTTCCAGGAATTTTCCAACCGGGCCATTATTGCCAATCAACAACAAAATCCCGAATCCGGCGACGGTCGGCGGTAAAACCAGCGGGAGTGTTAAAATGCCATCGATCAAACCCTTCCAGCGGCCATTATATTTTGTCATCAGCCAGGCCGTAATGAGGCCCAGAAAAAAGACGATGACCGTGGCGCTCAAGGTAACCTTGATTGAAATCCATGCCGGCGATAAATCGAAATTCATTGGATCACTCCCTTTCTTTGTTATTTTGAGTTTCCGCTGTGAGTTTTTATCTTACAGGGTGGTGAAACCGTATTTGACAAAAACTGCTTTAGCGGCGTCACTGCTTAAAAAGTCGACAAATGCGGCCGCCGGCTCGGGGTTTTTGCTGGCTTTTATGACTGCGGCCGGATAAACAATCGCCTTATGTGATTCGGCTGGGGCGATTGCAATAACCTTAACTCCCGTTGATGCTTTCGCGTCGGTTGAATAAACAACACCAGCATCCACATTTCCTGTTTCAACCCAGGTTAATACTTCTTTAACATCTTTTCCATAAACAATTTTTTCCGTTATCTGATCGATCACGTTATAATAGGTAAACACGTCCACTGCATATTGACCGACTGGTACGCTGGTTGGTTCACCCAGGCCCAGTTTAGTAATGGCGGGATCAACAACCTGGGCAAAATCGGTAATCGTTGACTTAGAATCTTTGGGTACAATCAATACCACTTCATTTCCAAGGATGTTTTTGAGTGTGTCATCATTTAATAATCCGGCATCTTTCAAGGTCGTCATATCCTTTGATGAGGCCGGCATAAATACATCAACTTCGGCGCCTTGCTGAATTTGCTGGGCCAGTGATCCTGATGATCCCAAATTCAGGGTTAAGGTGGTATCCGGTGCTTCTTTTAAATACAGGGTCTGGATTTCCGCCATCGCATCTTTTAAGCTGGCTGCCGCAGAAATGGTCAGGGCCACTGGTTCAGACTTCGCTTCCTCCTTGGCTGCTGGCTGACAACCGGCCAGGGCAAAAACCATTGACAACAATGCGATCAGTACAATTCCTTTTTTAAACAACTTCATCATGTTTCTCCTTTTTCTTTATTTAGTCCTGTTTTGTTATGTTTGATTGTTTTTCATTATACAAAATAGAATTGTTCAAGTCAAATAATTCTGCTGTTTTTTTTTAGTACATTTAGATCCCGCTTTTTCTTAATTAACCTCATCAGCGCGTTTAATTCCTTTTACATTCACCCGAGATTGGTTATAATAGATAGTAGCATGCAATTGCGAGAAGGCCATCAGTTTCGCTGTCTTATTTAAATGCAATAATTTACTAACGCTTTATGGTCTCGCAATTAGTCAATAAAACACCACTCAAGAGGAGGCGATCATAGTGAATGACGAACTTTTATTCACCCCGGAAGAAATCAGCAAGAAACTTAAAATAACTAAAAACACCGTTTACGAGATGATCAAACGGGGGGATCTTGATGCCCATCGTCTGGGTAAGCACCTGCGCATTTCCCAGTCCCAGTTCGAAAACTATTTATTAAAGTCAAAGGGTTCCGCCAATCAGTACCAGGGAACCGTATTTATCGAAGATGATGACAAATTCGTTAAGATTGATGCTGTCAATATCCATGTGCATACCGATTTAGCTGGTGAAGTGAAGCTTTCGATCAGGCCGGAGGATATTATTCTCAGCCTTGAACCATTTACCAGCAGTGCCCGGAATATTTTTAAAGGCACCGTCGTGGATCTTATTGAAAATGATGATGGCGTCAAAGTTGTCCTGGATATCGGCATTCCGTTGATGTCAAAGATTACTAAAAAGTCAATGGAAAACATGAACATTTCCAAAGGCAGCGAGCTTTATGGCGTTTTTAAAACGATGTCCATCAATGTTTATAAATAAATTACTGATTTAAAAGGACGATTAATGATTCTTCCAAAAACCGTTATGTAACGTTTCGAAACGTTACATAACGGTTTTTATTTACCTTTTTTCCTATTATAGTTATTTTCGTCATGTTTGTCAATCAATTTAATCAAAACTCTGTTTGCTAAACGTGACGAAACGTGTTATAATTCATTTAATTAATAACAACATGGAGATGAATATGGAAAATAACACCGCTTTAACAGCTCAAGATGTTGCTGACATCCTTAAAATAGCCAAGAATACTGTATATGAGTTGATCAAACGGGGCGAATTGAATTCCTATAAGGTTGGCCGCAAGGTTCGCTTCACGCTCAGCGACGTGGAGGAGTACATTGCCAGTTCCAAGAGTATCCAAAAGCCTCTGGCTGGATCCGTAGTCAATCCTTCGCAATCCTCTTTAATCCAGACCAACCCGGCATTTCCAGGGAATGATTTCATTATCTGCGGCCAGGATTTGATGCTCGATGTTTTGTCCAGTTATGTTGAAAAGCAGGCTCCGGGAACCCGTACCCTGCGCTCTTATATTGGTAGTTATAACAGTCTGGTTGCCCTCTATCAGGGTCATGTTCAGGTTGCCACTGCCCATCTCTGGGATGGCGACACCGGCGACTACAATCTGCCCTATGTACGGCGCCTGCTGCCAGGCATTCCCACCATTATTATCCATCTGACCGCCCGGATTCAGGGTTTTTATGTGGCCAAAGGCAATCCCAAAAACATTCACACCTGGTCAGATCTGGTCCAACCGGATCTGACCATTATTAACCGCGAAAAAGGTTCAGGTTCACGGATCCTCTTGGATGAACACCTGCGTCTCCTGGGAATCAATGGCGCTTCAATTAACGGCTATCTGCGGGAGAGCCAATCTCACTTTGCCGTTGCCAGCACGGTTGGCCGGGGCGGAGCAGATGTGGCCGTGGGACAGGAAAAAGTGGCCAGCCAGATTAAGGACATTGATTTTATTCCGCTACAAAAAGAACGTTATGAACTGGTGATTAAAAAAGAAGATTACCACACGGCCCCGGTTCAGGCTATTCTTAAAATTCTCCGTTCTGAAGAATTCCGGTTGGAATTTGAAGGTATCGATGGCTATTACATCGAGGAAATGGGAAATATTATTGCGGAAATATAAAAACGGCTTGCGCCGTTTTTTATTTATTTCCCAATATTTCAATAATTTCGTCAGCAATCTGTGCTGGCAAAAACCCGCAGCAGTCATCCAAAGCAGCGAGATCCCCTTGTTCCATCAAGGGATTTTCAATGGCGCGAATCCGAACCTTGCCGGGCTTAAATTCCTCATTCTGAGCGATTGCGGCCGCCAGCTTCTCGCCGATTCCACCGCTTCTGATCCCTTCTTCCAGTACATAAACAAGCTTTGGCTGTCCCATTAGTGACAGAATTTTTTCCAACTTCAACGGGTAAACCTGGACCAGTTTGATTAACCTGATCCGGTTGTTTGCTTTTAATAATTGGATCGCGTCATAGCCGTTTTTGGTAATTCGGCCATAGGTTATGATCACCATTTCGGGATACTCAGAGTCATTTCCCACTTCTGAAAAATCCTGATAACTGAGATCACCATCATGAATAAAACCGCTGCGGTCGTATTGCTGTTGGGCTCCTTTGGGGTAACGGATAACGGCCAGATTTTTGTTCTCAAAGCACTGCTTAAAACTCTGCCTCATTTCGTCATAGGTTTCCGGACTGAAAATCTCCATTCCCGGGATCGAAGACAGATAGGAACAGTCGTAAATGCCCTGATGAGTAATCCCGTCTCCGGGGACAAGCCCGCAACGATCCAAAGCCATAATCAACGGCAGTTTTTGAATCGCGGCATCATGAATCAGTTGATCATAGACCCGTTGGACAAAGGTTGAATAAATGGCACAGACCGGGATCTTACCATTGGCCGAAAGACCGGCAGCAAAGGTAACGGCGTGTTCTTCGGCGATCCCCACGTCGTAAAAGCGTTGCGGATGAGTCAGGCTGAATTTATCCAGACCGGTACCACCGGTCATGGCTGCGGTAATGGCACAAATAGAATCGTTGCTATTGGCGGCTTCAACCATTATTTTTCCAAACGCGGCTGAAAAGCTGTTTTCTGATTCTTTTTTTTCAATCCCCCTGACCAAATCAAAAGGGCCTGACGAGTGATACATTTCTGGATGTTCCTCAGCGTGAGGATAACCCTTTCCTTTAACACTGTGGATATGTACCAGACAGCAGTTGGCTTTGCTTTTTGCTTCGTTAAGCACCGATTCCAGTTTTTTAAGATCACAGCCATCAACTGGTCCCAGGTAATCCAGGCCCAGGTGTTCAAAAAAATTCTCTGCTACCACCCGTTTTTTAATATGCTTTTTAAATTTTCGGGTACCTTCAACCAGGCCATCCCCAACTAATGGAATTTTTTGTAACAACGACTGGGTGTGATGCTTTAAATTAAAATAATTCTGACTGTTTCTGATTTTTGACAAATAATTCGACAGTCCGCCAACATTTTCCGAGATCGACATTTCATTATCATTCAGAATAATAATCAGTCGCAGATTTTTTTTATTGCAATTATTCAAGGCTTCATAAATCATCCCATTGGTAAATGATCCGTCACCGACAACAGCAATAACATAATTATCCTTACTGTCCAGCTGATTGGCCATGGCCAGACCCAGCGCTGCCGATATCGAGGTGCCGCTGTGGCCGGCCCCAAAAGCGTCTTTGTCACTTTCTTTCCGATTGGTGAAACCGGAGATTCCATTCCATTGACGGAGGGTGTCAAATTCCTGCTGGCGCCCGGTTAATAATTTATGGGCATAGCATTGGTGACCCACATCAAAAACGATTTGATCTTCGGGATTGTTAAAAACCCGATGGATGGCCAGGGTTGTTTCAACTATGCCCAGATTTGAAGCCAGATGTCCGCCATTCTTTGATACTGTTTCTAAAATTCTATTGCGCAACTCCCCCGCCAGATTTTGAAGCTCTATCTCGGATAGATTTTCTAAATCCTGGGGGGACATAATATTTTTTAATTGCTTCACTTTGAATCCTTTCACCGTTTCTTACCCTCAATAAATATAGCAACCGGGGTCATTGAAACAATTGCCATCAATTACAGCATTTTTTTATTTTACAGATTCCTTCTTTGCGAATCCAATTTAATGATTAATCATATCATATGAAGGGTTATTTTTCTTTAATTCTCGCTGACCGAAATCTTCTCAGTTATCAGCATTTCAAAGTCCTTTACCGACAGCGGTTTATGGAAATAATAGCCCTGAATTTCATGACAGTTATTATCTTTTAAAAACAAAAACTGTTCCTGGGTTTCAACCCCCTCGGCAATCACATTTAAATCCATTTGAGCGGCCAGATTCAAAATCGTTTTGGCAATGTTTCCAGTATCATTTTCCGGATAATCTTTGATAAATTCCCGGTCAATTTTCAGTTTATCAAAATTGAGGTTCTGCAGGTATTTTAATGATGAATAACCGGTTCCGAAGTCATCGATAGCCACCTTCACCCCCAGCGCTTTGATCTCCTCCAGTTGGCTGCTGGTTCCTTCCATATTTTCCACCAGGATCCCCTCTGTAATCTCAACTTCCAACAATTCTGCCGGCATTTCATATTTTTCCAGCAGGCCTTTAATGATTTTCGGCAAATCTGATTTTTTGAATTGAATCGGGGATAGATTAACCGCAACGCCGAGTTGACGATTGGTCAGTTTCTGCCATTTTTTATTTTGCTTAATCGCTTCCTCCAAAACCCAATTCCCGATCGGGATGATTAAATCGGTCCTTTCTGCCACTGGGATAAATTGCCCCGGACTGACCTGTCCCAGATTCTGATTATGCCATCTCAACAGTGCCTCACTGGCGATGATTTCTCTCGTCTCGACCTGAACCTGAGGCTGATAGGCTAAACTGAGTTCGTTTTTTTCAAGAGCACTTCGTAATTCCGTTTCCAGCTTTAGATTATTGAGATAGTTTTCCTTGATTTCTTTCTCGTAAAAAACATAGGTGTTGTCTCCGGTCTGAAGGGCATAGTTTTTTGCAATATTTCCGTATTCAATAAGTTTTTCCAGATCGGCGCTGTCCTCCTGAAAAACGGCGATGCCAATTGACACATTTAAATAAACCTTCTCGTCTTCAATTTCAACCGGCTCTTTGAGATAGGTCATCATTTTATTGATCAAGTGTCCCATTTCCAGTTTATCGTTGCTATCGATCCGGGCGATGATGAATTGGTCTTTGTGGAGAATCCCTAACAGATCCTCATCTCTCAAAAATGTCTGTAACCGCCGGGATACTTCATTGATCAAAATATTTCCGGATTTTTTCCCTAAATTATCATATAGAGCGTTAAAATTTGTAATCTGAAGGATAATGATAGCCAGGCTATCGTATTGTTTGATGAATTCCCGGGTTTTAATTTCAAAAAGTGCCTGGGTTGGCAATCCGGTGACCTCATCGTAATGTTTAATTTTATTGATGGCCTCTTCAGTAATCTTGGTCTTGGTTAAATCTTCAAAAACCTCCAGATAATTGCTTAAGGTGTCGCTTTTACTGTCAAATATTTTTGAGATGGTAATATATTTGGGATAGGTTGTGCCGTCTTTTCTGACATCCACAATTTCGCCCTGCCAATTGCCTTCTTCATTGACGGTTTCCCAAATATTGCTGTAGATCTCTCTCAACTTCTCCCCTGACTTAATATCGATGGGTTTTCGGCCCATGACTTCATCTTCGGGATAGCCGGTTATGGTCGAAAAGGCCTTATTGATATAGACAATCCGCATTTTGGCGTCCATAATCATGATGCCTTCTTTGGAATTTTTGAAAATACCGTCGGTTATTTTTTCTCGTGAGCTGGCTTCTTTCTTGATTAGCAATAGCCAGGAAACAACCAGACTGATGATACCTAAAACGAAAATCAATAGGGCGGCGATGAGCACCATGTTGCGGTTGTCCTCGTTGGTAAACACACCCAGAACATCCAAAGACGCGGCACCAACCAGTACCCAATGGAGATTCCGATAACCTTGGAGAGGATAAATGGGGGTATAAAAGTAAAGATCTTTGCCATCATCAAAATATCCCCTGCCGTTATTCAAGATGGCCTGCCAGATTTCCGGATTTTCCTGACTGAACGAAACACCCTGCTGATCGGCGTACACAAACGAAAAGTCTTTGTTGCTGTTCTCACTTAATAAATAATAGCCTTCGTCATTTAACAGCAGAATTTTCATATCCATATTGCTTTTTGAATAATTCTCGATTTGATCCAACATGTTTTGGGCCAGATAGTTTAAAACCAGCATTCCCTGACGCTCGTTTTGATCATTAAACACCGGCAACACCAGTCGCATCACCGGTTTGACCGGCGTTTCGACTTCTTCGCCATTCATACTTAAATCCATGGGTGAAATAAAAAGCTCTCCGGAATTAAGCTTCATTCCTTCCGCGAAGTAGAACTGATCGCCTTTGTACTCTAACTCGCTGTCCGCAACGGCAGCCGTGGTTCTATTATCGGCCGCATTCACCCGCACCTTCTCATAGCCATCGACGCCGACAAACTGGATCGAATCATAGATTTTTTTGTTGATCATCATATTGGAAAAAATTCGTTTTAATTCGTCTCGATTGAGAACCACTGCCGAATGATCAACATAGGTCTTGACTTCATTGGAGTTCAGGATAATATTTCCGTCTGACTTGATATCTTCAAAGATCGAATTGACATTGACGCTGACAATTTCGCTGTTGTTCAGTTGTTTGATTTTGATAATATTTTTGCCGTTTTCAATATTGATATTAATAAACATCTCCGCCAGAACCACCACAATAAGTAATCCAGGTACAAAGATTATGGCAAAACTCTTGAGCATTTGATTTATTCGTCTATTTTTAAAATCCATCATAAGCGCCCTTTCAGTTTTTCTTCTCAATCATTATACTAAACTAACCGAAGTGATGCAAACAAATACAAAGCCCCACAACCAATTTGAGATTGCGTTGTCGAATTTGTAATCAAGCCAAAATAGCCACCTATCATTTTGACAGGTGGCTATTTTGGCTAAACTACTTTTATCGTTCTGATCTTTAATTTTTTAAAATCGCTAGAACAATGAGGGATCGATAATCACATTGGTATTTTTAACACCCATTTCAGCTTCGGTTTCACATCTTAAATTCATTTCATGAACATCTGCGGTTTGGAACAACGATATTTTTTTAATTACTTTTACCCAGATCACTGAATAAGCAATCAAAATGACAAACAGTCCAAAGAATATTTTGTAGACCAGCATTCTGGCATCGCCTTCGGCAATATTCCAGATCATAAAGACATTACCAGCAATACATAGAATCTGGGGTATCCCGAAGAGGGTCAGTTTATTATTGCGACCAGGCATATCGGGATATTTCTTGCGCAGTACCAACACTGAAATGTTGACCAGAATATATGATGTTAGCCAGAAACATGATGCTGCCAACAGAATCGTCGCTAGACCTGAAGACTGGGTAAATCCGGTGATCAGCATCACCAGATCGCCACCAAAAATCAGAACCAGTCCAGCTACCGGGATATTGCTTTTATTCTTTTTAGCAAAAATCCGAGGCATCATGTCATCTTGTGCCATTCCCGACAGTATTTTACTCACACTGCCCAGCACCGTATTGGCTGTGCTGATACCTGCCAGCAGGGTCACTATTCCCATCCAGTAAAGACCGACATCGCCCAATAAGTTTTCGGCAAATAACATATGCGGCATCGGTGAACTAGCCAGGGCTTCCAGCGTAACATAATGGGTCATCCCGACACCGAGCATGGCTTGAACACCAAATAACAAGATCAGGCCGAGAATCATTGATAGGGTAACATCACGTTTGGGGTTCTTCAAATCCTTAGCCATAGGAATGACAAATTCAATACCAATGAACAACCAGAATGCTAAAGCTGCCAGTGAAGCATAACCGCTGATCCCAGTCACCGGAGCTGGTGTTTGCTGAGCAGCTGTGATCACTGTTCCTGTTCCCAGATTAAAGAAACTGATAATACCCAGGGCAATCAATGAACCAATCAGTAACACAACCACCACATTCTGAACCTTGGCAAAAATATCCACGCCATTGTAATTAACTAAAAACAAAATGGCCAGCAACAGCACACTGAGAATCGGGGCCGGGATCATTGGCAAAAAGATCTGATTCATCACCATCCCGCACATCGCCATTTCTACCGAAGATGCCAGGATCATAGTAATAACATACGCTGATAAGTTAGAAATAATTGAGGCCACCGGACCGAGTCCCGCCAGGGTATATTGACCCAGACCCCCTTCCACATCTGGCATAATCGCATGAAGTTCTCCAAATGTCAGCGACAGCATCACATTTAAGAAAAGAACAATACCTAACGAAATAATAAATCCTGAACCTGCCAAACCCATTCCCTGGCCGAGTAAAAGCAAACAGCTTGTTGCCACGATTAGACCAACACAAACTGATACCGCCGAGCCTAATCCTAGTTTTTTTTGATTCTCCATAATAATCTCCTTCTAAATATTTTCTTGACACTTTATTTCTTCATTGAAAAAAAGTGTTGCTATGGTGTTTATTACTATAAAAAAATGCCCAAATATCACATCAGGATATCTGAGCATCATTGCTCCCGTTATTATTCAGTTAACAATAAACTAGAATATGATGAGAAATACATATTCGCATTTCTCATCGCTTTTTGGAAAACCGATGCCCACACGCAAGCCTAGTTTTCCGATAAAAAAAGACAAAACAGTTGATTTCCCAAAGGGAAATCAGACTGCTTTGTCTTTCTGATCTAAATATACTCTATTTCGCTCTGCTTTTATTGTAAAAATCGGAACACTTTATAATTTTCCAGGTTTTTTATTCAATCGGAATGGTAATATGAGCAATCTCTCTGCTTTTCCCTCTGATAAAGGTAATGTTGAGATTTTTACTATCCGCTTCCAGTCCATAAGCAATACTGGCCAAACAGGTGCCACCGATGGGTGTTTCCTGAATCATCCGGTTGGGCTCTTTGATATTATAAGTCTCCAAAACATTTCCTTTGTCATCGGTGACCACAAAATCCCCCTGGGCTAAAAAGAAATCCATATCATTTCTTTTTTCATAACTGATATTTTCGTAAGTAAAATCCAGAAACACCACCTGTTTGGGATCAGTCTTAGAGTTTGCATTTCTTTCCGAGGTTGTTCTTATCCCGTTAATTGCGACACTATAGTCGCCATTGACAGTATTTACCAAAAAGGGCTCATTTAATACCATTTCCGGCAGTTGTTTTTCGGTAGCCGCGCTATCCTTTTGATTATTGAAATAGTCTTTGATTCCACAGCCGGTCAGTCCAAAAATCACTAAACCCAAAACTAAAAGCATTATACCTATCTTTTTCATACTTGCCCTCCGCATGCTTAAATTATAGCCCCACTGAAAGCGGAAGGCAAGGAGAATTCAAATAACAGATTTTCTTTACTTTGTCAGCGGTCCGATTTTGCCAGCCCGGTATGCTTTACTGTATTTCCGGCAGTGTTTATCCAGTCCTAACAACGCTTCGGTTGCAAAAATGGTCCCCATCATGTCACGGTTCATGGGGTCCATTACGGCCGAGTCCATCCCGGCCTGAATGGCAAATGCCAAAGCATTTCGATTAATCAGCGGTCGAATCGGTAAACCAAACGAAATGTTGCTGATGGCACCGGTGACATGAATGGCCGGGTACAGTGTTTTGATGGCGCGGATTTCTTCAACAAAATTTAACAGGGAATGATTGTCAGTTGACAATGCCATCACACAGGGGTCGATATGAATACGATCCTGATTAATGCCATAGCTGGCGGCTTCTTCGACCATCCTTTTGGTGATGTCCAGCTTTGTTTGCAAATCTGTGGGAATCCCGTTATTGTCGCAGGTCAGTCCCACCACTTCCCAGGTATTGCCTTCCATCAACGGCAGCAACACCTCGCACTTATCGCCTTCTGCGGAGATCGAATTAAGCATCCCCGGTTTGTTGGCATATTTAAAAACCGCCTCAATGACCCGGGGATTGGGACTGTCAATACATAAGGGTGTATCGGTGATATCCTGCACCACTTCGATCAACCATTTGAGGGTTTCGATTTCGTATTCTGGTGCGGTGCTGGCACATACATCTATGAAATCAGCTCCGGCGACCGTTTGTTTCACTGCCCGATCTGCTATAAAGGCAGCATCTCTTTTTTCAATGGCTTCCTTCACCGTTGGAATGGTACCATTAATTTTTTCTCCAATAATAATCATCGGTGTCTCCTGTTCTTAATATAGTTATCTTATAAAAATACATCTTTTTCTAGATGAATGATCTGTTTGACTCAGCTGTTCGGCTGATAAGTATCACCGCAATCAGCATCAACGCAGCACCAGCAACGGTATTTCCATTCCACTGCTCCCCCAAAAAAACAATACTCAAAATTAACGTTACAACTGATTCAAATGAAATAATCAGCGAAGTTTCGGTCGGTCCAATTTTTTTTATCGCAAAGGTAACCATCTGCATAACGACAATCGTAATAACGGCCAACGTCATTGTAAGAAGAATCCTTTTTATGGTCAAGCCTGATAACAGTAAACTATCTGCGGTGATTAAATCTTGGATTCCTAACAGCATTGCACTCATTCCACCCAGATAAAAGATAATTACTGAGCTGTCAATTTCCCTAAGACTACTTTTCTGCAGACCAACCAGATAAATTCCGTATGCCAATCCTGAGCCCAGAGCTAAGATGCTCCCTTTATTTATCAAACTTGTGTCAAAGTTCATGAGCAATACAATTCCTGCCCCAACAATGACCAGAGCATAGATTTTTAACCGATTGGGTGGTTCTTTAAATACCACACTCATAATAATGAAAACAAAAAACGGGTAGGTAAAATACAACATACTTGCCATTCCAACGGGCATAAAATTGAATGCCTGGATCAGGAGAAAAGTCGCTCCACAATAGCCAAATATCGAAAAAATAGCCAGCTCAACTAGTTGTTTTTTTGATACTCTAATATTTTTTCTTCCAGCTGCTAATGCAAATCCGGATAATATAACAATAAAAGCATACCGGTAAAACAAAATGGTCGTAGCACCGATACCGTCCAGCATTAATACCCTTGTTAATAAAGGTATGGTTCCGGCCAACAAGGCTGCCACAATCGCTGCCACAACTCCTAATGACATTAGCTTTCCTCTCATCTCTAACTCACATTATTCTAAAAAGACACTCCGTTTAAGAGTGCCTGAAACAAATATGAATTTTCTATAGCACACTCTCCATCGCCACAAAATTATCGAAATCTTTGCTATCCAATTCTATTAAATCATACTTCCAATTTTTTCTTGCGATATGCCTTCAGGTATTTCACATTAAAATCATCTCGTCCTGCCAGGGTTTCTGCTGCGCAAATGCTAGACATCATCTTTTTGTCCAGTGGGTCTATTAAGAGCCCATCCAGTCCTTTGGCAATGGCCATTACCGCGAAATTACGATTGAGAAATTTTCGTTCCGGTAAGCCATACGAAATGTTAGACAACCCACAGATGGTATGAATCCCAGGATAGTTTGTCATAATTGCCTCAACTGAATCAATAAAACCCATACCAAATGTTTTATCTGTGGAAATCGGCTGAACCAGAGGGTCAACATAAATATTTTCAAGTTTGACATTGTTCTGGATTAGTTTATTGATCAGAACATCGGCAATTTTTAAACGTTGTTCCAGAGTCTCCGGCATTTTTTCATCATCCATGCATAAGGCCACAATTTTATAGGGGGTTCCAGCAATGAGCGGTAAAATCGCATCCAATCGTTCTTTTTCCAGTGAAATGGAGTTAATCATCACATCATCGCCATTGAGTTTCAAGCCCTGTTCAATTACTTTTGGATCAGGGCTGTCCACTGAGCACGGCAGATCTGTGACTTCTTTGATGTTTTTGATCAGCCATTCCATGTATTGGCCTTCTTTGCCCACGAATATACCGGCGTTTACATCAATATAAGTGGCTCCAGCTTCGGTTTGATCGATGGCCAGTTTTTGGATAAAAGCGTGATCTTCCTGCCTGATGGCTTCGCCAACAGCCTTGCGGCTGGCATTGATTAATTCTCCAACTATAATCATCGCGATCCCCGTTTAAGAAGCCATCAGGTTTCTGCCCAGCATAACCGCTTCACCGGCATCCGGGGCATATCCATCGGCGCCAATATCATTGGCAAAATCCTGTCCGACTGGTGCGCCGCCAACCATTGTTTTTACTGGCAAGCCCGAGCTTTTAATGGCCGCCACGGTTTCGCCCATCGCTGCCATGGTGGTTGTCAAAAGGGCTGACAAACAAATCAGATCCGCATTTTTTTCTTTCGCAACTTCAATGAATTTCTCCGCTGGTACATCGATTCCCAGATCGGTCACTTCAAAGCCCGCCCCTTCCATCATCATTGATACCAGATTCTTGCCGATATCATGTCGATCTCCGGCAACCGTGCCAATAATAACAATACCTCTACCGCTGCTATCACCTTTTAGCAGTGGCTTGATCATATCTAAACCAATTTTCATGACATTGGCTGCCATCAGCATTTCCGGGACAAAAAGGGTTCCCGCTGAAAACTGTCTGCCGACCTCATCCATTGCCCCGATGAGTCCTTCATTTAAAATTACACTGGTATCAACCCCAGCATCAATGGCTTCCTGAACAGCTTCAACTATTTCTTCATCTTCAAATTCCAGGATCGCATCATAAATTTTCTGTACACTCATTTTTTTCTCCTTATTCCTTATTTAACTTCAGCTAATAGTTTTTCCAGATCAGCAGCTTCTTCAGCGGCGATCACATAGGTATGCACTTCATCATCAGGAAACGAACCATTGCGCACTTCTTCACAAAAGGCAGTGAATCCTTTAAGTAATTCTGCTCCGACGTTGGCATATTTTTTTACGAATTTAGGGGTAAAATCATCATAATAGCCGACCATATCAGCATAAATTAATAATTGACCATCCGTAAATGAACCAGCCCCGATTCCCAAAACCGGAATGCTTAAACGATCTGTTATGGCTTTTCCGACCACTGCGGGCACTCCCTCAACGAGTATAAATGAAGCCCCTGCAGCTTCAATAGCCAGGGCCTGTCGCAGTAATTCCATGGCCGCGCCGGCGCTTTTTCCCTGCGCTTTATAACCACCCATTTGGGCGGCAAATTGAGGTGTTAGCCCTATATGGCCCATAACCAGAATACCAATATCGGAAATTGCTTTGATTCGTTCACAGACAGAATCCGTTCCGCCTTCCAATTTAATGGCATCAACCAGCGATTCTTTAGTGAAACGTCCGGCATTGAAAACAGCTTCTTCATTGGATATCTGATAGGACATGTAAGGCATATCTCCAATAATAAAGGTATTCGGAGCCCCCCGACGGACGGCTGAGGAATGGGCAATCATATCATCCATGGTGACGGGAAATGTTGTCTCATAGCCTAATGTGACCATGCCTAACGAATCCCCCACCAGAATCATATCAACCCCGGCACGTTCTTCATATTTAGCCGTTAAATAGTCATAACCCGTGATATAAACGATTTTTTCTTTTTTTTCTGCCATTTCTCTAAAATTAATAATACTTTTTTTCATCATACTCTCCTTTTTCTTATTCACTTCAGACTAGTCTTCTTTATCAACCGTCCATCACTCGCTGATAAAGCCTGTGATGGACGGGCGGTCTTTATTCCAGTTTCTGTTTGAGGGGGAGAATTTTGCTATTTTATTTAAGTTTCCCGGTTCTTAAATAATCGTTGAGTTCTTCCTTGGTCATGTTGTCAATGCCGATATATTCCAATGTATAACCATTGGCCGTTAAATCTCTGCCCAGAATTGCTGATGCCAGACTGATCATCGAGTCCACCACTGGCGTATTGACTTCATAGGCGTCTCCCAGCTGTTGATAAACATAGCACCCTACCGGGATATCTTCAGTAATGTATCGGTTTTCCATCGTAAATGGACCGGTGCCGTATTGGATGGGATCCTGTTTATCAAAGGGAATCAGGTAATCCAGTCCCATGTATTCCTGGCCCAGGACGTTTTCCCGGGAGAAAAAGTGCTCTTTTTCATAGGGTTGAATGCCCACCCCAATGGTATCTGCCAGAGCACATTCTTCCTGATAGAAGGTATACTGAACCTGGGAAATGGACGGGCAGTAGGCGTGGGAGTAAATTGAGAATTTGAATTTATCCTCACCGAAAATGGTACCAAAGTTTTCCATCGTCGATACCCCGAGGATTGCCCCAGGACAGTGCAGCACCGGATTAACATTTGAGAACCCGGTATCTAATACGGTGTCCCCGGCGACGGCACCTTCGCCTTCAGTTACTGCATCCATTGATGGCAGGTATTTAGAGCTTGCAATAAAGGCTTCCGTATCAGTTGCCGGCATTGCTGCCCCACGCAGGGTAATGGCCCGGTAATAGACCCGAATTTTATGAGTAATGACCCCACCTGGCATTTCTACCCGGCTGCCATAGGTTGAGCTTGACCATCCGCCGATGATAACATTTTTTGTACAACCAGCTTCCCGCATCATTTTGCGCAGGATTAAGGTGCCAAAATTATCGGGGAAAATATGAATGACCTGTCCATCTTCCAGACAGGGAATCAGTTTTTCAAAAAAAGGTTTGTGTCCAAAAGTTGGGGTGGCAATAACAATGATGCCGGCTCCTTTGACTGCTTCGGCCACATCGGTGGTGACCTTCTCCATTTTGGCAAATCCTTCCCGTTCAAAACCATAAAGATTGACTTGTTCCCCAAAAAATTTGATCCCAACTTTTTCAACATTTTTTAATGTTTTTTCGGCGAAAGGTTCGAAATCACAAATTCTAACCTTTGCTCCACCCAAAGCGCAGTCTCCGGCAATTGCCTTACCAACTGCACCAGCCCCTAATACTGCAATGGGCTTGTCTTTTAAATAACTCATGTCCGCCATATTTTCTCTCCTTTTAATCATCTCAATTAGAAATAATTGATAGTTTACTTACTGCTGAATTAAAGCAAGGTTCATGCCAACATAACAATGGCACCTATTTTTCAGGTTTTCACTTGTTTGTTGATAACACGAAATCTCGCTTTTTGTTTGATCTGAAAGTCCTGGTGCAAAATTTCAAAACACCTTAACTGCCAATCAGGCTGATCCTGCTTGTTTATTCTTTGCCAACCCCAGTTTAATGAGCTTTTTTATAAGTGCCAATTTATTTTGCATGGTATCTTTTTTTGCATGCTTAGCTTTGTTTATCTGCTCCAAAGTAAAAAAGAGCAGGCTTGACGCCATACTCTTTTTAATCTATCCCGTTTATTCTTTTTTATTATCTTTTTGTTTTTCTAAGGTAAACCATTTTTTGTGGATATGAGCATCGGCAAGTTCAGCTTCGGCCTCAGCAGCTGCAGCGGCAACTTCACCATTCATAAAATCTGCATATTCAATTTCATCCCGCTTATGTTTGCCGGAGAATAAATGATACAAGAAGCCCAGAATCATCGCCAATTCGATAAAGAGTATCGGGAAACCGGCAATGGTTTTAACGATCTTGATGCCGTCAATCCCACCGCTGATAACAAATACCAGCGAAATTAAACCAATAAACACGCCCCAGAACACTTTGATTGAAAGTGGTGCTTCTTTCACACCTTTTGATTGTTTTAATGACATAGTCGAGATCGTCGATGTCATCGAATCCGCTAGGGTAATGAAGGATAAACCAATGGTTACCAGCATGATAATCCGGATTAATTCGGTGAATGGCAAAAATTCGAAGATATACATCATAAACGACTGGGCGCCATTGTCAGTCAGGTATCCGGCCATATCGGCAACACCTCTTAACTGCAGGTCTAAAGCCAAGCCGCCAAAAATACTGAACCAGATAATCCCGAACATTGCTGGCAGAATGATATTAACCGTAATAAACTGACGAATGGTTCTGCCATAGGATAATTTAACCAGGAATAAACCAACGATTGGTCCAAAGGATAACCAGTCAACCATCCAGTACATATCCCACCATTGAGGCCATAAATCGCTGTCAACAATTGGTTGGGTGAACAGACTTAGATCAATAAAGTTATTGACAAAGAATCCAAATGATTGGGTAAACAGATTGAAAATGTAGGCCGTTGGTCCGCAAACCAGCACAAATATCATCAGTCCGATAAAGATCCAGGCATTTTTATCACTTAACCAGGCAATCCCGCGATCAAGACCGGTTGCACTTGAAATTGTGTAAGATGTTATGATCACTGCCGCAATAACTGCCCAGACCATCGGTCCCGGTTCAATACCAAAAACGAAATTGAGTCCGCTGCCAATCTGGAGTAATCCGTATCCCAGAGAACCAGCAACACCACCACAGATGGCAAATAAGATAATACCGTCAATGATTGTATTAATCTTAGAATTCAGTTCTTTTCCGTCATTCAGAAAGACCAGCGCTGAACTGGCGGTATAACTTTTGTTCATATTATAGTAAGCATAACCAATGGTAATGCCTGCTACCGCATAAATGGAATAGGGTGAAAATGACCAATGAAGAAAGGACTTGCTCATCCCCCAGATTACCGCATCCAAACTACCAGGCTCTAACCCGACTGATGGCGGTGGGGTAAATGTATGCATTAATGGTTCAGTAGCGCCCCAAAAAACGATTCCGGTTCCGATCCCGGCGCAAAGCGAAATGGCCCACCAGATCCAGGTTTTATACTTGGGCAAGGCATCTTTCCCGCCAAATTTAATACTCCCGAACGGATGAATAAACAACAATACCATACAGCCTACAAAAATCAATACCCCAATGGAAACCATCCAACCGGCATTTTCCATTAATGCGATAAAGAAATCGGTCATAATGGTGGTAAACTGCTCTGGAACGATGAAACCAATAATAAGTATAATACCCATTAATACAATTGGAATCGCCACTGGAACAATACGTATTCTTTTTAACATAAACTCTCTCCTTCTGATTTTCGAACTTTTTTATTCTGTCTGTACCTACTTGTCATGGTTTTACCCAAAATCTAAACGCACGCATCTTACATCAACGTTAAATCGACACCTCCCCATCCAAATTTCACACATCGTTATTATTCGATAGTTTAAAGCAAGCTTTATGCCAATTCGTAAAATTATCGATTATTGATATTATCGTGATTTCTGGCCTGATTTAGGGTGTTTGATTTTTATTTTAATATCTCGATGCAAAATATTATGCACTCAAGTTGCAGTATTTTTGAAAACCTTTGCACAAAACCCTTTCAGGGTCTCGTTTTTCTTTGCATTGCCATTATATTTTGCATGTAATCGTTTTTTGCAGACGTTTTTCGCCGTTTTCAGAGTTGTTTTGAATATTTCTTCTGCGCTGATTTATAATTCAATTATTTACACGTCATCCCGCGCTTTTTTATTATACCGTAACACCTGCGCCGCTGCACTGATTTGATTGTTGCAGAGCTTCCAAATTGGTTCATTTTCGTAAATAATTATTTATCGACATTTCGCTATCGTTTTTTCTCATGTTTACATTGGCATAAACCTTGCTTGTTTTAATATCAACTCGCAATAATCCAAACAGCCAAAAATTTTAGGAGGAAGAAATGCAAAGAGATTTAGAAATTAATTACATGACAACCCGAAAAAACCATACCTGTTACGGTATGGGTATTGGAATCATGGTATTAGATGATGCCTATCCCGGCTTTCCCGGCGATGTCCGCAATGCCAGCGCCTGGAACTTTCCGATCCAATATGAAATCGCCAAAGGTGTGGATAACTATACCCTGGTATGGGAGCAGGATAAAACCCCTTGTCGCGCTCCCATTGTCCAAGCTGCCAAAAATCTGGAACGGATGGGTTGTCGGGCGATTGCCGCCGAATGCGGTTATTTTGCCTATTTCCAACAAGACGTTGCGGCTGCGGTAGATATTCCTGTTTTTATGTCCAGTCTGCTGCAGGTTCCATTTATTCAGCAACTGATCGGACCCACCAATGCGGTTGGAATCATCTGTGCTCAAAAACGGTTCCTGACCGACACCCATCTGGAAAAGGTCGGCATCAATCTAAACAGTAATTTCTATATCGCCGGAGCCCAGGATGAATATGGTTGTCCTCAGTTTGATACGCTTTGGGATCATGAAAAACGACCTGAGATTCCGGAAAGTTATTATGATGAATCAGAGCAGGATATGATTCGGATCACTAAAGAATTTATTGCTAAACATCCGGATATCAAAGCGATTATGTTAGAATGTACTGGAATGCAGCCTTTTGCCCGGGCGATCCAACGAGCTGTGGATTTACCGGTATTCAGTTGGGGAACCTTGCTGGATTATGCCTACTCCTGCGTTGCTCACCGTGATTACTACGGACATATCTAAATATTATTTGTTAAACTTAAGCAATCATTACTCACTATATTCAAAAAAGGGGATTAAAACAATGAAGCCATATGAAAAATATGTATCAAAAAAAGATATCCAATTAATCCACGCAGAATCGCTTAAAATTCTCAGCGAAGTTGGCGTTAAATTCGAGCATCCGGAAATATTGGAAATTTTCAAAAATCACGGCGCCCGAATTGATGGGGATACCGTCTTTTTAGATGAAAAAATGATCATGAATGCTATTTCAACCATTCCCGAAACCTTTACCATTGAAAACTCCAAAGGAAACCAAAAACTTGGTGGCGGAAGCCTGGTATTAATGCCTGGCATCGGAAATATTTTCCGTCTGGAACAGGGTCATTTGCATAAAATGACCAATGATGATACCGTCGATCAATTTAAGCTGTCCGATACCAGTGACGTCATCAATTGCAACTACTTTAATATTTTTCTGGACGACAAAAGCCTCTCCCTGGATGAACGGGTATTTAGTCCCATCGCCATGATTTTGAAATATTCCAACAAAACCGCCTTACACTTACAGGCAAATACCTTCCCGTTAAAATCCAAGATGCGGGAATCATTTAAAAAAGGTCTGGAGCTTATTGAAAAATTTGAAGGCCGCAGTGGTGTTTACAATAATATTGTCCATGTGAATTCCTTGTCTCCCTTATGTTTTGATCATGATCCGCTGGAAAAATTCCTGATCGCCGCACAAATGAATCAGCCGGTCTGGTTTAGCCCCTGCGCCATGCCGGTACTCACCGGACCGCCTTCAGTAGCCGGACTGATTGCCATGACAAATGCTGAAGTCCTGGCCGGTATGGTTATGTCCCAACTGGTCAAACCCGGTCTGCCAGTGGTTTATGGGCAAACCTCTGCCTCCACCAACCTGCGAACCGTCCAGCTCAGCATCGGTGCCCCTGAAACTGCTTTGATTGCTTATGCAACCCGGGGACTGGCTGATTTATACAAGCTCCCCTGCCGTACCGGCGGCGGCTTAAGTGATGCCAAAGATTTTGATATCCAGGCTGGTATTGAGTCAGACATGATGATTCGTTCAACCCTGGAAGCAGCTCCGGATCTGGTGCTCCATTCCTGTGGAATTATGGGCAGCTTTAACATTTTGAGCTTTGAAAAATTCCTGATCGACGAAGACACTTATCGGATGAATCGCCGTCTCTTAAAAGGGATCAACACGGAGGAAAGCTACCTCTGTCATGATCTGATTGCCAAAATCGGACCTCGGGGTAATTTCCTCCAGGGACGAACCCCTAAAATGTTCAAAGAAGAATTCTTCGTTCCTAAATACTTTAACAAAGAAGATCCCAACCAATGGCAGGAAAGCGGGAGCAAACCGGTTCTCCGTGATGTCCAGGCCGCTGTTGCCGAACGGCTGGCTTCCTATACTCCGCCGGACATTACCAGGGAACAGGCCAATCTTTTGAATGACTTTATCCCGGCCTGTTACCGCGACCGAATATAATTTGTAACCGAATATAATAATCAAAAATTAATTTTAGGAGATTAAAATGGAAACAACGCAAAGAAATATCGAATTTAATGTTTTAAATCAGACCAAAATCGAAATGATTCATGAAAAAAGCATGGATCTGCTGGAAAATTTTGGGATGCGGGTGAATGGTGACCGAACCATTGACTGTTTAAAAAAATACGGCTGCATCGTTGACGGCGATATGGTCAAATTTCCCAAAGCGATCGTGGATAAAGCCCTCAACACCATCCCCAAAGAAATTACCCTTTATAATCGGGATGGTCAGAAAAGCATGGTGATCAACAGCGAAAACAACGTTTATTTTGGAACTCACTCCGATCAATTGGAAATTTTAGATTATAAAACAAATACTGCCCGTCCTTTTGTTAAATCTGATATCAAAGATATGTGTAAAATAGCCAGTGCTTTATCCAATATCAGTTTCGTCTTATCGGTGGGAATGTGTGCAGATGTCGATCCAAAGGTTCAATCTCAAATCACCTTTATCGAAACAGTGAAAAATTTTGATAAAACCATTAACTTTTCTACCAACGATATCGGGTCACTCCAGGAAATTATTGATATTGCCGCCATTGTTGCCGGAGGACACAAAGAACTGGCTGAAAAACCCTTCATCTTTAATTACTGTGAACCCATTCCGCCTCTAACTCACCCGGTGGAAAGTACCGAAAAATTATTTATCAGTGCCACCAATAAAATACCAGTTGTCTATATGCCTTACTCGATGATGGGTGGGACTGCACCCCTTTCGATTGCCGCAGCTTTAACCCAAAACAACGCTGAAATTTTGGCCGGCGTGGTGATTACCCAGGCCGTCAATGAGGGTGCTCCGATGATCTATGGTTCGATGCCGACAATTTTTGATATGCAAACCACCATCGGTTCATATGGCGCCCCTGAATTCCATAAATCGATTGCGGCGGCCTCCGAACTGGCAAACTACTATAATCTGCCCTTTTATGGCACCGCTGGATGCAGTGACGCTAAAACAATTGATCCCCAATCTGTTGCCGAAGTCCAAATGGAACTGTTTTCAACCATCTTAAGCAAAGCTAATCTGATTCACGACGTGGGCGTTTTAGATCATTGTAACTCAGTGGCCCCAGCCATGGTTGTTCTGGCCAATGAAATGATTGATCAGTTGTCAGCCTATTCCAAAGGTGTTGAAGTCACCGAAAAAACTCTTGCCATGGATGTAATTAAAGCGGTGGGTCAAGGTGGTCATTATCTGAACGAAAAACACACCCTTAAAAATTTCAGAAATGTCTGGTATCCGGAATTCTTTAAGCGCCGGATGGTCAACCCTGATCAATCCGATGTTATGGAAATGGTCAATACCAAAATTGAAGGGATTCTTGCTAACCATGTCGTTCCGTCTTTGGATCCGGCCATTCTAGCCGAAATCGAAAAAATTGAAAAAAAATATCGTTAAGATCGAGTCGTTTCAATCTTTTTTATAAATGAAACAGGCAACCTCGGGAATGAGGTTGCCTATATAATTTTTTTGGATTCCATGTTATTATATTGTCAAAGTCAGTCCACCCCGAAATGGAGCACCGAGAAATGAAATCAGATAAAGAGTCCATTTTAAAATTAGCCCGACCTTTTTTTCCGATTCAGGATGTAGAGCGGATTGAAGATGTCTGTATTCATGTCGTCGATAGTGAGGGAAAGATCGTCTGTTATTCAAAAGGCTGTGAACTCATCGAAAACATGAAGCGTGAAGATGTGATTGGCAAAAACATGTCTGACATCTATGACTATCTTGAAAACGAATCGATGGAATCCCTGGTCTTGAAAACCGGTAAAAAAGTGCAGGATGTGCATGTTAAATATACCTCCCCTTCTGGGAAAATTGCCGATGTGATCAGTAGCACTTACCCGATCTTTTCAAGAAAAGATCCCCAAAAAGTTGCCGCCGCCATTTGTATTTATCGAGATATTTCGGCCTATATTCATATGTCAAGCACCATTAAAAAACTGCAAAGTGATTTGAATACGCAGCAAACCAAAAACAATGGTACCCAATTTACATTCAAAGACATCATCGGAACAAGTCCCAATCTTTTAGAATGTATTCACCACGCCCAAATTGCTGCTCAAAATACGGCTCCCATCCTGATTGCCGGACCTACCGGTACCGGCAAGGAAGTTTTTGCCCAAAGCATTCATAATGCCAGCGCCCAGGCAAGCAGGCCTTTTGTGGCCATCAACTGCAGTGCCATTCCTGAAAATTTACTGGAAAGTTCGCTTTTTGGCACGGTTAAAGGTTCTTTCACCGGGGCTGTTGATTCTGTCGGGCTCCTGGAAACCGCTGAAGGTGGCACCATCTTTCTTGATGAAATCAATTCGATGAATTTAGAACTCCAATCTAAACTCCTCCGGGTCCTGGAAACGGGAAAATACCGAAAGGTCGGCGGCCATAAAGAAATATCTGCCAGTGTCCGTCTGCTGAGTGCTTTAAATCAGGATCCCTTAAAAGCCATTGAAGAAAATCGACTCAGAGCTGATTTATTTTATCGCCTGGCCGTTTTCTCAATTCATTTGCCAGCCCTTAAAGATCGGAAACAGGATATTGTCAGTCTTAGCCGTACTTTTCTAACCACTGAGGCTTCTGCCATGGGGAAGCAGCTATTCACGATTTCTCTATCAGCCCAGGAAATTCTGCTCAGCCATGACTGGCCGGGAAATATCCGGGAGTTAAAGCACGCTGTTACTCATGCCATTTATCTTGCCCAGTATCAGGATACGATTCTGACACCAGACTTGCTGCCAGCTTATTTAAGGAAAAATATTTCAGATAGAAAGATCTATGAGAAATACTTATCCGCCAGCATGGATGATAAAAATTTAAAAAACACCTTAAATAAGATCGAGAAACAGATGATCATCGACATTTTGCAGGCCAATGATCATAACATTTCAAAAAGCGCCAAAGAACTGGGGATTTCCCGTCAGAATCTGCAGTATAAGATCCGGTTACATGACATTAAGGATTCCGCTGATTAACAATAAAGAAAGGTTTCCGCCGGTTCAGAATTGGGTGGGAACTTTTTTTTCAACTTGCTATATGTACGGTTGGCAAACTCCCTCAGTCAATAACATAAACTCAATTCTTCAATTTCTTTCTGATAAATTGACAGACTTCTTCCAAGGCTGCTGATGCTTCTGGAAACATTGGGGCCAGTAGCGGAAAGCAATGAAACATCCCTTTCCAGATTTTAATCTGAACTGTACCACCTGATTCGATGGCCTTTTTCGCAAAACGGGTTGAATCATCCCTTAAGGTTTCGTTATCGCCAACCTGAATAATCGTTGACGGCAAACCACTTAAATCGCCAAACAATGGTGATGCATAAGGATGTTTCCGATCTCCGCTGCCAACGTAGTAGCCCAGATAGGTTTCATTTGCGCCTTTGGGCGTGCAGGGATCTGCCTTTGCCCTTGTTTTATGGGATTCTCCTGAAATCGTCATATCAGTACATGGTGAAAATACCGCACAGACCCCCGGCCGCGGTATGCCATCATCTTTGCATTTTAGCAGCGTGGCAAAAGCAATCCCGCCACCAGCCGAATCTCCGGCAAAAGCAATGTTTTCTGGTTGATACCCTTGTTCAAGGAGCCAGCAGTAAACTGCAGCTGAATCATTGACTGCTGCCGGTGCCGGATGTTCCGGGGCCAGTCGATAGTCAAAGACCAGGGCCTTAATGCCCAGATGTTTGACAAAATTCCCGACAATATTTCGGTGTGATCTGGCATTGCCCATCACAAAACCGCCGCCATGAAAATACAAAACCATCTTTTCAGCAGGGGCATCTTCACTTTCTACCCATTCTGCATAAAAGTCTTGATAGTCACTGGGTTTAAAACTGATCCCTGGGATAGGTTTAAAAAAGCGTTTGGCAGTTTCATCACAGTCTTGACGCAACTTTTCAATTGAGGTGTTTTTATCAATCACTTCCGGATGCAATTGTCCTTTAAAGAAATGTCGATATTTCAATGTATAGTGCATCATTTTTGCTTTTGTACTCATATTAACGTTACTCCTTTTTCCTCTTTTCTCTTTCAGTTTCAACCAAAAACATCGAAGCAATCACCTGATAATCCAGTTTTACGTCTCGATTATGATTAGTGGAGTAGTATATTGCCAGGCCATTGATACTGGTCCAGAAAAAGATTGACAGCATTTTGGGATCACCCGCTACAATAGTTCCTTCTTTTTGTCCTGCTGCTATTATCTGCTCAATGACCTGATAGGGGATGTTCCTTTTTTCCAGAATAAGATCCTGAGCCTGTTGTGGAATTGCGGTTGAATTAGTTGCCTGCGTAATCAAGCGACAGGTGTCTAAAAAAGTCTGACTCTGCTCAATGGTCTCAACAAGTCGTTCCAGCGCAAAGCGGATTTTTTCTCCTGGACCAGTCTCCATATCCCTTACTGAATAGGATGCGTCAATGGTCTTATCCAATGCATCATTGATGAGATCCACAAAAATCTCCTCTTTTGATGAATAGTAATGATATAAAAGGCCTTGTGCGATTCCGGCTTGGGCCGCAATATCCTGGATACGGGTGGCAAATAGCCCCTGTTTGACAAATTGCAGCAGGGCGGCGTCACGAATCTTTTCTTTGCGAGATTCCCTCATTTTTTCGTTTTGTTCCTTTGATCGAGCCATGATCCCTCCCGGATGATATATTGAATATATATTCAATATATCATCCGGGCTATCTCTTGTCAAGTCTCAAGTTCTATTTTTATATACAACGCGCTGCAGCGCTGCCTGAATATTTCTTAGGTTAGTGCGTCTAATTTCAGGTTTTTCTTAAGGAACCGTTTATTTGCCGTTTTATGTGGTATGATTAAAAGAGTGCATATCGAACTGCCTTTATTCTCAAACACATTAAGAAAATTTAATTGAATCGTTTGTCTTGTAAAGAACTTGTTCTTGTCACGCGAAAGGAGTGCTAAACTCTATGAAAGAAAAAGCTTTACTCTACTGTGAAGGTCAATTTGGTGAATCCGATGGAAAGACTGCCAATGGTTTAATCCGACGTTCTCAAAAATACCATATCACATGTGTGATAGACAGCACCAAAACAGGCATGGATGCCGGAAAAGTACTGGAAGGGGTTGACAATGGTATCCCCATTTACCGTGATTTATCCGAAGCCATGGATCAATTAACCGAGGTACCCAAATATTTTATTTACGGTATCGCTCCAAAAGATGCCGTCTTATCCACTAAAGAACGACGAATTTTTCTCAAGGCCATGTCTTTAGGCATGGATATCGTTAATGGTCTGCATGAATTTATTTCTGAAGATTCTGAATTTAAACAACAGGCCAAAAAGTATCGAGTTAAACTCTATGATATCCGAAAACCGCTTGCCAATCGCTACCTCCATCTTTTTACTGGCGATATTTTAAACGTAAAAACTCCGAAGATTGCTATCCTTGGCACCGATTGTGCTGTCGGTAAACGAACCACCGCAATGCTGCTGATTGCCGCTCTGAAAGAACGGGGACTGCGGGCCAGCTTTATCGGTACCGGTCAAACCTCACTGATTCAGGGTGAAAAATACGGAATTGCCCTGGATGCCATTCCCTCTGAATTTATGACTGGTGAATTGGAAAATGCGGTTGTGGAAGCAAATATTCACGAAAAACCGGATGTGATCATTCTGGAAGGACAGGGTTCCCTCAGTCATCCGGCTTTTATCAGCTCCTGTGCCATCATCCGCGGCGGAAAACCGGATGGCATCATTGTTCAGCATCCTCCCAAACGAGAAAACCGGGTCGATTTTGATTATCTGCAAATGCCCACCCTCTCCAGTGAAATTGAACTTATTGAACGCTTCTCCGAATCAAATGTTATTGCGATTACGATTAATCATGATGGTATGAATGAAAATGAAGTTGCTGAAACCATTAAAGCTTATGAGCAGGACTATCAGCTGCCCACAACTGACACCCTAATCCATGGCTGTAACAAACTGGTTAAAGCTGTTCTGGATGCCTTTCCTGAGTTAAAAGAAAAAATCACCAACTAAAAAAAGCCCATGCGATTTTTCGCATGGGTTTTTAAGTTGGCATCAAACTACCGTACCGACCAATTGTTAATCTGTTGTTCGCCGCGGAATCGGACAGGCTCTGCCGTGTCCGCTCCGATGCGTACAACATGATGTAACAATTGTCGGTACTGGGTTAGCTATTACTATCTGGTGGCGTGATAATAAGCGTAGGTCATTGGTTCGTCTTTGCTGAATCCGTCGCCGTCAACAACCTTACCGATGAACATATAGTGGGTTCCCAAATCAATGGTCTGTTCCACTTCGCATTCAACAAAACACAGGGTTTCCAATAATCCGGGACAGCCGGTTTTACCGGTAATATAACTGAGGGTTTTAAATTTATCAACATCTCTGCCGCTTTGGTAGCCAAAATGTTTGATCAGATCATGATTATCTTTGCCCAGAATGGAGACCCCAAAGACGCCGGATTCTCGGACATATTCAGCAGTCAAGGTTCCTTTTCCGAGGCACACGCTGGCTTTTAAAGGGGTGCTGGTGACCTGAATAAAGGTATTGGATACCATCCCATTCAGCTTTTCGTCTTTGATCGATGAGATAATATATAAGCCATAGCTGACATTAAATAATAAGGTCTGCAAGGCGTCTCTTTTTTTATCGGTTAAACCATCCTCGACTTCTTCTACCAGAACAAACTTTTCCGGTCCCACACCGCAAACCGGGCAAACATCGGGAGGGGTTTCACCCACATGTATATAATTACAAACGGTACAACGCCATTTTTTTTCTTTAGCAGAATCAATGACTTCCGTATCGTCGATTAAAACAAACTTATCCGGTCCCACTCCACAAATCGGGCATTTGTCTGGCGGGGTATCACCTTCATGTACATAATTGCATACTGTGCAGCGCCATTTTTTCATTTTGTTCACCACTTTCTTAGAATTACTATCTACTTTGTAATTATTATAATTTATAAGCAAATTGAAGTACAGGAATAAATTGATGTTCTGATTGTCATTATAACCCTTTTTTGATGAGAATCATATAAAAAATGCATTTTTTTGTAAAAAAAGGGGATATATCAGGTTATAATAATTCATCGCTCCCATTAGAATCGCTGCTAAAAATTTTTAATTATAGATAGGATGGAACATGAGAAAATATAAAGAAGATCTCAAAAAAAATATTGCCGTAGCCAACGGCTTTGAAAAAGCTGATCTGGTTTTTAAAAATGCCCGAATTCTCAATGTATTTTCTGAAGAAATCTGCCTCGGTGATCTGGCTGTTAATAATGGCACTGTTGTGGGGATCGGATCTTACGAGGGCATCGAAGAAATAGATCTGGCTGGAAAATATCTTGTACCGGGATTCATTGATGCCCATATGCACATCGAATCCACCATGGTTACACCCTTTGAGCTGGCCCGGGCGATTGTTCCCACCGGTACCACGACGATTATTGCTGATCCCCATGAGATCGTGAATGTAGCCGGAAAAACCGGACTGGACTATCTGTTGAACGCCACTGAACATATCCCCTTAAACGTTTTTGTGATGCTGCCCTCTTCGGTGCCAGCCACCCCCTTTGAAACAAATGGTGCCGGTCCTTTTGGGGCCGCCGATATGCAGCCCTATCTGGATCATCCGCGGATTCTTGGTCTCGGGGAAGTGATGTGTTTTCCCGATGTCCTGGCTGGTGATCCGGTTATTATTGATAAGCTGACGCTATGCCGACACAAGCTTGCTGATGGTCATGCGCCGGGGCTGGCGGGCAAACCACTCCAGGCTTATGCCTGCGCCGGGATCAACAGCGAGCACGAATCAACCAACTGGTCCGAAGCCCTTGAAAAACTGCGGGCTGGTTTTTATATTCTGGTTCGGGAAGGTTCTGCGGCCAAAAACCTTCATGCCATCATCAGCGGCTTATTAGCAACGGCGTTACCGATCGACCGGTTCCTCTTCTGTACCGACGACAAACATTTAGAAGACATCCATCAGGATGGCCATATCCGCTGGAATATCAAACAGGCCATTGATCTGGGGTTGTGCCCAATCAAGGCGATTAAGATGGCCACCATTAACACCGCCCAGGCTTATGGGCTAAAAAAACTGGGGGCCATTGCACCCGGTTACCAGGCCGATCTGGTGATCGTATCGGATCTTGGCACCATGCATGTGGAGCAGGTCTATCAGCATGGCCACCGGGTGGACGACAGCATCTGGAAGCATCAAACCCATCACGAGATTGATCCCCAGCTGCTTAATTCGGTTCATATCCAGACCCTCAGCCTGGAAAAACTGCAGTTACCGATTAGCGAAAAAAAACATGTCATCGAAATTGTCAAAGATCAGATCGAAACCCACCATCTGCTAGAATCCCTACCCGGTAAAGACGGCTTTTTTATTCCTGATGAAAACTATGCTAAGCTTTGCGTTATTGAACGGCATCGCCATACTGGTAATGTCGGTGTGGCGGCGATTAAGGGCTTTGGAATCCGGAACGGCGCGATTGCCACCACCGTTGCCCATGACTCCCACAATATTATTGTTGTTGGCGATAATGACGAGGATATTCTGCTGGCGGTCAATCATCTCGCTGAAATTGGCGGCGGCTATGTGGTGGCTGGCAATCACAACATAATCGGAGCCGTCCCCCTGACCCTGGCCGGACTGATCAGTCTTGAACCGGGCCAGCTGGTTCAGGAAAAAGTCGCTGCTCTTATTTCAAGTGCCCACGGATTAGGAGTCGCCCCCGGAGTCGACCCCTTTATTACCCTTTCCTTTATGGCGCTGCCAGTAATCCCTTCACTGCGGTTGACCGACCTGGGACTTTTTGATGTCGATGCCTTCCAATTGATTCAAGATTGAGCAAACAAAAAAGACAGCCATTAGCTGTCTTTTTTTTCGCTTTTACTCAAATACTGTTTTGGCAACGCTGGCGCCTTCCCGGGCGTCTTTGCCGTAATAATCGGCGCCGATGGTTTTGGCATATTCGGGGTTTAAAACCGCCCCACCCACCATGATGGTGGTGGCCGGGCAGTCGGCCTTGATTGCAGTGATGATTTTCTGCATATTTTTAACCGTTGTTGTCATCAGGGCACTGAGACCCACCAGTTTGATGTCTTCAGCCTGAATGGTCTGGATTATCGTTTCCGCCTTGACATCCTTGCCCAGATCGAGAATTTCGTAGCCGTAATTCTCGAGAATAACCTTGAGAATATTTTTCCCGATATCGTGGACATCTCCCTCAACGGTAGCCAACACAATTTTTCCTTTGGCCACCTGAGCCTGGCCATCTCGCGCCATGGTTTCTTTGATCACTTCAAAGGCCTTCTGCGCTGTTTCCGCCGCAAAAATCAGATGGGGCAGGAAGCACTCACCGGTTTCAAAGGCATCACCCACCGCATCCAGCGCGGGCACGATTTCGTTGTTGACAATATCCAGCGGTGCTCTGGTTTCTAAGAGAATCGCGGTCGCCCCCGCCGCCTGATCACTGAGACCTTCTTCAATGATTTCTTTTAAACTCAGAGCCGCTCGCTCCGTTTCTGATTTAACTTCGCCAAAGCTGCTGTCTTTATAGGTGTTGGCATAAGCGAGACATTGGCCATCTAAGCCCCAGAGCGCCCGGAATGCTTTAATGGTGTCCATCATTTCCCGGTCGCTGGGGTTCATAATCGGGGTGGTCAGTCCCGCTTCCAAGGCCATGGCTAAAAAGGTCCGGTTTAACAACTCGCGGTTGGGTAAGCCAAATGAAATATTGGAAACCCCCAGCACGGTTGGTACCCCCAGTTCAGCCCGAAGTTTTTCCAGTGTTTTGATGGTTTCCCGAACTTCTGCCTGTTGGGCTGAGGCCGTTAACACCAGGGCATCAATGAGGATATTTTTTTTACTGATACCGTAGGACTCAGCGGTTTTGATGATTTTCTCGGCAATGGCAAAACGATCTGCCGCCAGACTGGGGATTCCGGTTTCGTCCATGGTCAGCCCCAGCACCAGGGCTCCGTACTTTTGGGAGATCGGAAAGATCGCTGCCATTGAGGACTTCTTGCCATTAACCGAATTAATGATCGCTTTGCCAGGATAGCTTCGCAGCACCGCTTCGACGACTTCCGGATTGGATGAATCAATCTGTAACGGACAATCCACCAGGCGGCTGACCGTATCAACTGCCTCTTGCATCATCGTCAGTTCATCAATGTCCGGCAAACCTAAATTGATGTCCAGAATATGAGCCCCATCTTTTTTCTGATCAGTAGCCAGTTGGGTCACTACTGAGAGTTCGCCCTGGCGCAACGATGCCTTAAGCACCGGATTGGTGGTGGGATTGATACATTCGCCAATAATATCGATATCCTCACCCAAAATAATCGTCTTGGTGCTTGAGGATACGGCGGTAAAAGCTTTTTCCGTTACCTGATAAAGCGGCAGATTTTTGGTGGTTCCTTTCATTTTTTCAATATAAGCCGGGGTTGTGCCACAGCAGCCGCCCAGAATTAGTGCGCCCATTTCGGCAATTTTCACCATATAGTCGGTAAACTGATCGATGGTGATGTCGTAGACCGTTTTACCATCCTTCATATGCGGCAAGCCGGCGTTGGGTTCTACCATTATTGGCACCGAGGCATAGCGGAGCAGCTCTTCGATAATCGGCAGCATGGCATCCGGACCAGTGGAACAATTAATGCCGATGGCATCGGCACCAAGTCCTTCCAGAATGTTAACGACGGTCAAGGCATCGCTGCCGGTTAAGGTCCGCTTATTTTCCTCATAGGTCATCGAAACAATCACCGGCAGATCTGACACGGCTTTGGCCGCAATCAACGCCGCCCGGGCTTCGCAGATATCAGTCATCGTTTCAATGACAATTAAATTGGCACCAGCTTTGTCACCGGCACTGATTATTTCCTTGAAATAATCAACGGCTTCATCAAAGGTCACTTCTCCCAGGGCCCCAATCAGCGTTCCCAACGGTCCGACATCCAGGGCTGTATAATCGGGATTCAATGATTTTACATTCTTAACCCCGGCCGTAACCAGTTGTTCCACCGTGTAACCACTATCTTTTAATTTGTAACCATTGACGCCAAAGGTATTGGAAAGAATAATATTGGCTCCGGCATCAATGTATAATTGATGGATCTCTTTGATCAGTTCCGGTTGACTCAGATTTAAGGCTTCCGGTACTGGTCCGATCGTTTCAATACGATTCTGGAGCAGGCTCCCCATGGCGCCGTCCAGATAAAGCCGTTTCTTTTTCAGTATTTCTTTTATATTCAATGGTATGTTCTCCTTTACGGGTATTCGTTTCTATTTGCTATTTACCCAATTTAGACCAAATACAGACTAATTTAAAATAGTTTTATACAAGTTTAAAACTAAGAAAAACCTCGTCCGTGACGAGGTTAATGATAACATTAAATCCCATCATTGCAAATAAATCTGCTGGTATTGGCACCGTGCTTGCGCTGGTTGCCGGGTTTCATAGGGCCTGTCCCTCCACCTCTCTGGATAGGTAAATTATTCAATTGCTTTTGTGCATGATACCCTTCAATATTTTCTTTGTCAAGCACAAAATTTCAATCGTTTTTATGACTGTTCGGTTTTCCCGCGACTAATTTTCTATCAGCACAATTCAATTTCACCCCAGGCGCCCAGTTGATCTTCGATGATGATTAATACTCCCAGTATCTCCGGAATATTTCTTGCCCACTCAAGTCCGCTTTCAACATCTTCCGGTTTTTTAATGCGATTTCCAAGCGCCGTGGCTACGGCATCGGCCAGGGGAATATTGGGGCTGATAATCGTCACCGCATCGGCTTTTCCAAAACTCAGGGAATGACCCATCACCCCAGATGAAGTGCAGACCCCCAGGGGTTTCGCGCCGGGTTTTATTTTTAACCCTAAATCAGTAAAGCATGGATTTCCGGTGCGAATCGCAATGCGCCGTTCTTTTAGCGTTTTAATCAATAAATCACCGCCATTTTCGACGATAATTTCCGCGGCGAATGCTTTCAGCAAGCTGCCGATATATTTAGATACCGCTCCGGCTACTGCTGCCATCGGGCCCACTCCGGCTATTATTCCAGCTTCCAGCATATCGCAAATAATCGGCTCGGCATGTGGCTCGAATTCCAGCGGAATCAGAGATTCAATAAAACCAGGATGGGTCTGATTGTGGTCAACAATTGCTTGCCGCAGTTTTTTTAATTCAGCCGTTACGATTTTGGGGAGCTCGGATGACATCGCCTGGTGCTCGACCCCAATAAAAAGGTCAGATTCGAATTCGAGGACCTGGAAATAATCCAGATCCTCGGCTTTCATCATTTTTCGATAGGTTCGCGGTTCATATAGCATCTTCAGATAACGGCATGAATGGCCCGCATCGGGCAGGCTTTAACGCACAGCATGCACTCCAGACATTTATCGTCGTGATGTACTAAAGACCAGTCTGCGGTCATTTCCAGCGCACCGACGGCGCAGACTGCGGTACAGGCGCCACAGGAAACACATTTATTTTCATCAACCTCAACCACTGACTGAATATCTTTTACGCCAATCTGGTTTTGTCGTAAAAAGACAATCCCCGCTTCAATATCCGCTTCTTCGCCTTTTATTTCGAGCAGCAGGGTTCCTTTGATATTGTCATCAATAAAGGCTTTGAGAATATTAAAATCGAGATGGTAGGTTTTAATTAATTCCATCGCCATCGGCTGACCCGTAGCTATTTGTGGGAACGATAATAATATTTTTTTCGTCATCATCGGGATTCTCCTTCCTTGATTTCGAGACCCTTAATGGTATTTCCCATGGGGAAGCTCTTAATCGGTTCCTGAAGGAAAAACTCGCCTTTTTTAATCCAATTGTTCAGTTCCTCGGCGATTTCTCTGGCCATTTTCAGACTGGAAAGCGGCGAGGTCTTAATGCTTTTGCCATTAATATCCACCGATCCACTTCTGAGTTCGGCATACGAGACCTTTTTCAGGGAGGGCTTGGCTTTTTTGGGGACACTGTAGTCAATCACATTAGTGTAAAGGTCCTTATTCTCCACCGCGACAAAGGCCATGATTTCCTCATTGAGGATCGGAATCGGGATCCCCACGCCGACAAACATCGAGGCGCCATAGCCTTCATAAACAGCACCGCGAATATATTTGGGATTCATTTCTTTCATGTTTCCGATTAATGCCAGGGTTGCACCGGGGGTCTGGGGATAGCCCTTGTCATCCCGGGGACAGGCGGTATTAAACTGGGTTCCCATCCAGGATACATGACCCTGGGCACCGCCAAAAAAGATCCGGGTTCCCATGCCGATGGTCTTAAGCAGGGGATCATTGAGGAGGGGACTTAATTCACCGGCGGTGCTATACGTAATATTGCCCATATTCGGCTGTAATATCCCCATATAGGTATAAAGACGCTGGCTGGAGCCATTAATGGCCGCATTATAATTCTGATAAACATTTCTGGGATTAAACAGATAGGCTTCATTTAGATCTTCCAGCTTCACCCAGGTATCCAGTTCTGTTCTGGGGTAACAATCCGTACCCTGGGATTTTGCCATCAGATGGACTTCTTTTCCGGCGATCAGGTCATGAATCACATGAGCCCCGCCATATTCAATGCCCCGGTCCTGGGATGGCTGGGTTGCGCCCAGATAGGTATCGACGGCAGCCAGACCGCCGTAGGCTTCAACCCCATTGATGGTGATCTCACCCATCCGGATCGGTGGATCCGAGTGTCCAAAATTCAGAAAGGCGCCGGATGAGCACATCGGTCCGAAGGTGGCGGTGGTGACCACATCCACATATTCGGCAGCCTCTTTAACGCCCCGTTCTTTTACGATCTCAATAACTTCTTCTGCGGTAACAACCACCGCCTCGCCTCTGGCGATTTTTTCGTTAATTTCCTGATAGCTCTTTGCCATTTTCCCCTCCAACAATTCTTCTTAATTATTCACTGATTTATAACGTGCCAGATTATACCATGGTATTGAGATAGGCGTTCATAAAGCCGTCCAGATCGCCATCCATGACGCTGCCGACATTACCCACTTCGACATTGGTGCGGTGGTCTTTGACCATATTGTAAGGATGAAACACGTAGGAACGGATTTGGCTGCCCCAGGCAATCTGGCTGTAGTCGCCTTTGATGTCTTCTATGTGATCCATCTTCTCCTGTTCCATGATTTCCACCAGCTTGCCTTTAAGCATGTTCATGGCTACCTCTTTGTTCTGATGCTGAGACCGTTCATTTTGACACTGAACCACAATCCCAGTTTTTAAATGAGTAATTCGGATCGCCGAGTCGGTGGTGTTGACATGCTGACCGCCGGCACCACTAGAGCGAAAGGTATCAATCCGGATATCTTCCGGCAATATTTCAATTTCCACTGATTCATCGACCTCGGGCATTACGTCCAGAGACGCAAACGAGGTATGACGGCGGCCGGATGAATCAAAGGGTGAAATCCGGACCAGCCGGTGCACGCCTCGCTCGGTTTTTAAATAGCCGTAGGCGTTAATCCCTTCAATCAATAGGGTGACGCTTTTGATGCCAGCCACATCGCCGGGTTGGAGATCCAGGGTTTTAACCTTGTATTTTTTCTTCTCCGCCCACCGGGTATACATTCGCAGCAGCATTGAGGCCCAGTCCTGAGACTCAGTTCCGCCAGCCCCGGGATGGAGTGAAATGATGGCATTATTGCTGTCAAATTCACCAGACAGTAGGGTCTCAGTTCGAAAATTGTCCAGATTTTCATCGAGTTCCCGGATCGATGTGCTGAACCCTTCCAGCAACTCCCCTTCTTCCGCCAGCTCCAGCATGACCATAATATCATCCAGCGCTTCGGCCAGTTCATTAAAATGATCGACCTTGATTTTAATCAGCTTCTGCTCTTTTAAAACAATTTGCGCACTTTTCTGATCATTCCAGAATTCGGGATTCTCGGTTTTCTTTTCTAGCGCTTCCAATTCTTTGACAAGCCGTGGCAAGTCAAAGTGAATTCCCCATTTCCTTCAGTTTCGTTGCCATTGCATTGATGATCTGTTTTTCTTCATACAAATCTATCATCAATATCACACCCCTTCGTTTTTTATTGTTAAATAATTATGAAAATTATTTGAGATCGTCAAAAAAGATAACCCAGTACCGACAACCTAAATTATTTTTATGCGCCACAGCATTTCTTGTATTTTTTTCCGCTGCCACAAGGACAAAGATCGTTGCGGCCGACCTTATCATGAGCGCTGGCCGGTCCGGCCGGTTTTCCCTCAATTTGATTTTCGTTGGTTTTCAACTGACTGAAATCCACCACTTTGGCCTGCTCTTCTTCCGCTGGGACAACCTGGATATTGAGGTTGAACAGGTATTTGACGGTATCTTCCTGAATCCGCATGATCATGTCGTCAAACATGTCAAAACCCTCTTTGGTATACTCTTTTACCGGATCATTCTGGCCATAGGCGCGCAGACCAATCCCCTGTTTCAGCTGTTCCATGTTGTCGATATGTTCCATCCAGGCGGCATCGACGCTTCGTAACAGAATCATCCGTTCAATATTCTGAAGCTGCTCCAGACCCAGTTTTTCTTTTTTATCTGCCAGCACTTTGCGGCATTCGCCCAGAATTGCTTCCACCAATACTTCGGTACTCTCCGGTTGGTCCGGCAGGGTTAAGCTTTCCTTCGGCAGAACGTTAGCCTCCAGATGCTTGTGTAAGCCTTCCAGATCCCAATCGTCGTAATATTGACCATCGCCGGTATACATGCTGACATAAGCGTTAATCAGAGTTTCGGTCATGCTCCAAATTTCATTTTCCATGTCTTTGCCATCAATAACCTGTTGGCGCTGTTCGTAAATCAGCTCACGCTGACGATTCATGACATTATCATATTGAAGAACATGCTTCCGGATATCAAAGTTACGGCCTTCTACCCGTTTCTGGGAATTCTCGATGCCGCGGGTGAGCATTTTGTTTTCGATGGGGGTTTCTTCGTCCAGACCAATGGACTCAACCAGACCCTGAATTTTTTCTGATCCGAATACCCGCATCAGATCATCTTCCAGCGATACAAAGAATTGGGATGAACCGGGATCGCCCTGACGGCCAGCCCGACCACGGAGCTGGTTATCAATTCGCCGACTCTCGTGGCGTTCGGTCCCGAGAATGTGAAGACCGCCCAGTTCGATGACGCCTTCGCCAAGAACAATATCGGTCCCACGACCAGCCATATTGGTGGAAATGGTCACGGCATCTTTTTGACCGGCATTGGCAACTATTTCAGCTTCTTTTTCCAAAAATTTGGCATTTAGGACATTGTGCTTAACCCCAGATCGTTTCAGATACGTACTGAGCAGTTCTGACTTTTCAATCGAAATGGTCCCGATCAGAATTGGCTGGCCGGTGGCATGGCGCCGTTTGACCTCTTCGGTGACAGCCAGATACTTCCCTTGTTCACTTTTATAAATCAAGTCATTGAGATCTTCCCGAATCAATGGTTTATTGGTGGGAATGGATAACACATTGAGGTTGTAGATCGTCTGGAACTCATCTTCTTCAGTTTTGGCAGTCCCGGTCATCCCCGATAACTTGTTAAACATTCTAAAATAGTTCTGGAAGGTGACGGTTGCCAGGGTTTTGGATTCCCGATTGACTTTGACATTTTCCTTGGCTTCGATGGCCTGGTGAAGGCCATTGGAATAACGTCGGCCCGGCATTAACCGTCCGGTGAATTCATCGACAATAATAATTTCACCATCCTTGATGACATAATCCCGATCTTTGAACATCAGGGTATTGGCATGAAGGGCCTGGTTGATATGATGGGAAATCTCCATATTTTCCATATCCGCCAGATTGGTAAGATTAAAATACTTTTCTGCTTTAATAACCCCTTCGTCTGATAACATGACTGATTTTGCTTTTTCATCTCTAATATAATCATCGGCTTTCAGGCTTTTAGCAAAGCTATTGGCCAAGGCATACAGTTTTGTGCTTTTGTCACCGCTGCCGGAAATAATCAGTGGCGTTCTGGCTTCATCCACCAACACGCTATCGACTTCATCGATGATGGCATAATTAAGTTCCCGCTGGACCTGCTGGGCCTTGACGGAGGCCATATTATCTCTCAGGTAGTCAAAACCAAATTCATTATTGGTTCCATAGGTAATATCGCAGGCATAGGCATTCTGCTTTTCCTGAAAGGATAAGCCATGGACAACCAGCCCCACTTGCAGTCCCAGGAACTCATGAATTTTTCCCATCCATTCACTATCACGGCGGGCCAGGTAATCGTTAACCGTGACGATGTAGACACCACGGCCGTCCAGAGCATTCAGATAGGCTGGCAGAGTTGATACCAGGGTTTTACCTTCCCCAGTTTTCATCTCGGCGATATTGCCTTCATGGAGAGCCATGCCCCCCAGCAATTGAACCGGGAAATGTTTCATTCCCAGGACCCGGGCGCCAGTTTCCCGAACAGTGGCAAATGCATCCACCAATAAATCATCAAGGGTTTCCCCTTGCGCGAGTCGCTCTTTTAATATCAGGGTTTGACCTTTTAACTCGTCGTCACTCATCGCCGCGAAACGGCTGTCCAACTCCAGAATCTGGTCCACCTTTTTTTGCATGCGTTTTAATTCTTTTCTATTGCTATCAAATATCTGATCTAAAATTCCCAATACTTTCACTCCTTTGTAGCTTTCTTGCTATAGTTATTTATTGAATTAGTACACTAAACTTTATTATAGCATACTCTCTTTAATGAAACTTTATATAATTTAAAAGGGACTGTATTTTTTTATACAGTCCCTTTTACTTATTTCATTATCTATTTTTTCTTGCGCCAAAAGGCCACATCTTTGCCATCCAGTTTCAATTCAACCAGTTCATAGCCGGCCCGTTTTCGTTCATCGACCGTTTCCTGAAAGTCTTTTCGTTCATCATCATCCATATTTGCCAGCATTTTTTCCTTGTCTTCACTGGTACTTTCGTATACCCGGCCAACAACCGATTCAGTAACTTCTTCTATTTCCTTCAACGGAATGCCGACATCGTCTCGGGGTGTTCCGTTAATCAGGGATTCCGCTTCTTTACTGGTTTCTCGCATTAGTTGTTTGCGCCGATCGGCTTTACGTTTTTCGTCTTCCAGATTCAGTCGCTGCCAGACATTGAGCATCTCGTCTTCCGAAAACTCGACATCTTCCTCGTCTTTACTTTTGACGCCGCTATCATAGGTGTTGGTTTCACTGCGCAAAACAAAGGGCTGGTCGAGGTCAGTCAGTTTGAAACTTTCCACAATTCGCAAATCTGATTCTGGTACCGGATGGGGTTCGCCCTCGGGATCGCTGAGGGATTTAGCCACCTTGTTCAGTTCCATTTCCCGCATTTGCAGAATCAGCCGCTCTTTTTCAACGGCCAGTTTTTCTTCGTAATACTTCTTGGTAAAGAAGCCGGCATCGTCACTGTTGAGGATCTCTTCCATATCGGCAGCTTCGAGTTCTTTATCACCCTTAACATAGGACCCAACTTCCTGGATATTGCTGATAATCTTTGTGCTACCGTCATCAACCGGTTCCATAACCCGAGTTTCCTGATTATCATTACTGATAATTATCTCTTCGGTTTCAGTCCCGATTCCAGAGTCCACCTCATCCAAAGCGGCCGGAATCAGTCTGGTTTCAAAGCTATCCTGAGATCCGATACTCTCGTTTGAGTTAAAGATTTCTGTTGGTATGACAATCGTCGCATTTTCATCCCGGTCGCCACGAATGCCGCCGGTTGCCGCCATATCCCGATAGTAATCGTCGATATCTTCCGGTTCATCATAGCCTTCCTGATAACTGTTCTGGATTGATACTCCATCAAATCCATTATCTTCATCATCACCAAAAATCCCCTCATCTTCGCCATGATCATTTCGTTCGTCATGCATAATCGAGGCCTTTTTGTTCATCACATATTGGATAAAACCGATTAAACCAATGAGGGTCACAATCGTACCAACCGTAACACCGGCGACGGATCCGTAAAGACTCATGACCAGGGGCACGTAGGGAACTGGAATGGGTAGATTGATCCCCAAAAACCATAACAGCGTATTGGGTTGAATCAGTGAGTATAAGGGGTTCAGTCCCTGGGTGATCTGTTCACCGAAAGCTGCTGGCAAAATATCAATGACCCCCTGGGCAACCGGCATGTGACCGCCATTAATAAAGATCACTACAAAATTCGAGGTAATCCCGACGGCCATCAAGATAACCCAGAAGTCATCCAGATTAAACACCAACATTACCAATATCAGGATATAACTGGCAAAGTTGACAATTTCCAGATAGGGTTCAATCAGTGAAATACCTCCGGTGTATATGTAAAGATGCAAGGCAATTTGCAACACCAACCCTAAAATTCCTACAGGTAACAAGGAAATTTTTCTGACTGTGAAGCCATGCAGGCTTCCTCTTCGAATTTTTCCAATTAAAAAACCTAAAATAATCGCAATTAGTATTAACATATTTGTTTTAACCCCACTATTTATTTATAATCATTTCTTAGGTGTTATCATCTATATCGATGCTTAGATAATAATGCATATAGATCTATTTTAAAACAAAAGAAAAGTTCTGTCAAAACTTTATGCCTAAATAATGTATAAATTTGAAAATAAATTGAATTTATAAAATAACATCATCAAAAACACCCCTTAAAACTATTATTCAAGGGGTGTCTGTCGTTCTTTTCAGTTTTTTCTTAAGAATCTTTTAGAAAGTTGGTTCGATCAAACCATAATTTCCGTCTTTTCTCATGTAAACAACATTGACATCATCGGTATCTCCATTGAGAAACACGAAGAAATCATGTCCAAGTAATTCCATTTGCAAAGTTGCTTCATCAACATTCATGGGTTTGACTGCAAATTTTTTGGTTCGAACTACTTTAGGCTGGAACACATCGTCTTCAATAGCTTCGATCCCTTCCAGGTTGAATTTGGCTGTTTCATCCTGATTGCGTTTCTGCAATTTGGTTTTATGTTTTCTGAGCTGACCTTCAAGTTTATTAACAACATCCTCAATGGATGTCACCATATCCTCAGATCTTTCTTCTGCTCTTAAAATGGTTTTTCCTACAGGAATGGTTACTTCCAGCATCTGGTAATTCTTTTCTTTGCTGAAGGTCGCATACACTTCTGTTTCCTGACCAAAGTAACGATCAAATTTCCCTAGCTTCTTTTTTAATGTTTCTTTTAAACCTTCTGATACATGCATATTTTTTCCGTAAATTGTGAATCTCATAACGACAACTCCTTTCAAAAGGTCAACCTTACTCGTTTACACACATTATTAAGTGCTTTTGAGTATATTTCTATTATACCCAATCCAATCCCCTTTAGTCAAAATCATTTGTGTCAAATTCTTGTCACAAAATATCGTCTAAAAAAGGAGCCTCTTTTTTATAGCTGTCTCAGTTGACCTGGTCTTTTCCCCCACACTCGCCAGCTGGAAGTTTAGCTCAGTGTTCGCATCACAACTCCTTCTCTCGGTAGACCCGGCTGGACTTACTTCTAAGACGCACTATGATCAACAACTCTCTATTGAATTGTCTTACGTGGATCGCTTCGCCTGCATCTGGCCTCGACTTTCAACCACAAACCTGAGACAACGTCTATTATAAGATCACGATCCGGAAAATGTCAAGGGAAATCAAACCAGCCCGGATCAGGACTATTCCATTTGATGCCTTTTATGCTATAATAGACGAAATAAACTTTCGGAGGTTTTCATGTTATTGGGCATTACCGTAATCTTAACAGCGATTTTTTTCATCGTAAATATAACATTGACATTCACGATAATTTTTCTGGAACGAAAAAACCCTCAAAGCACCTATGCCTGGTTATTGTTTTTATGGATGGTTCCGATTATTGGTTTTTTATTTTACATCCTGTTCTCCCAGAACTTAACCAAACGGAAAATTTTCCGCTACAACACCCCGGAAAATATCCAGTATCACCATTTATTAAGACAGCAGCAACGGTCGCTATCCCGGATTATCGCCATCGATCCGGACAGCCCCATCGAGAAATACCGTCATTCCATCGAATTCCATTTAAATGTCAGCGAATCTCTTTATACCAGCAATAATACGGTTGAGATTTTCACCGATGGCTATCAGAAATTTGACGCTCTTTTTCACGCCATGGAATCCGCCCAATCATCCATTCATGTGGAATACTATATTATTAAAAATGATACCCTGACCGCTAAACTATTTGATGTTCTGACCCGAAAAGCGCTTGAGGGTGTCGAGGTCAGGCTGCTTTTTGACGCTATGGGTGGCCGCTATCTTCCCCGCGCGATGCTTGATGGCTTTGAATCCGCCGGTGGAAAAATCGGCGTTTTTTTTCCATCCCGATTCAAGATGCTGAACCTCCGGGTGAATTACCGCAACCACCGCAAGATTGTGGTCATCGACGGCGTCACCGGTTTTGTGGGCGGGTTCAACATTGGCAACGAATATCTGGGCCTGGAGAAAAAAATGGGCTATTGGCGGGATACCCATTTGAAAATAGTTGGTTCGGCGGCCTATGAACTTCAACATCGCTTTCTGCTCGACTGGCGAGCCAGTTCCAATGAAGAACTGCTTATTGACGATACCAAACTCAACCATTACTTTCCCACGATCTCACAAAAATCCGGTGCCGGCATCCAGATTGTCTCCAGCGGTCCGGACAACATCAACCAGCAGATTAAACAGGGCTTCCTGCGGATGATTAACACCGCCGAGGATTATATTCTGATCCAGTCGCCCTATTTTGTGCCCGACGAAAGTATTCTGGAGGCTTTGAAAATTGCCCTGTTATCCGGCATTGACGTCCGGATTATGATCCCCAACAAGCCGGATCATATTTTTATCTACTGGGTCACCCTGGCCTATGTGGGTGAGCTGATTGAATATGGCGCCAAAATTTTCATTTATGAAAATGGCTTCCTCCATGCCAAAACCATCGTGGTGGATGATTCGGTTTGTTCGGTCGGATCCTGTAATTTTGATATTCGCAGCTTTCGACTGAATTTTGAAACAAACGCCTTTATTTATGATCGCAAGGTTGCTATCCACCTTAAAAATATCTTTGTTGAAGACATCAAAAAATGCACCTATTATAACAAAGAACTCTATCGCAACCGGAGCCGACGGGTCAAAATCAAAGAATCGATATCCCGGCTATTTTCTCCACTGCTGTGATTAAAACCTTATTACAACAAGCCCTGCATTAAAATCAATTTGTTATCATCTTGATTTTAATGCAGGCTTTTTTATTTTAAAAAAAGATTGACCACACAATACTATGTGTTGTATAGTATTGTGTGAGGGGAGGTGTTTAAATGGACATACAATTAAAACGCGGACTACTGGAAATTTGTGTACTGACCGTTCTCAATCGCGGCGATTCATATGGTTATCAGATTATCAAAGATGTGAGTCCCTATATCGAAATTTCCGAATCCACACTTTATCCGATCTTAAAAAGATTGGAAACAAGCCTATGTGTGGTTGTGAATTCGGTGGAACATAACGGCAGACTTCGAAAATATTACAAAATAACCGCAACCGGTCGTAATCGAATCGTAGATTTTCTTGACAATTGGAAAGAAGTTATGACGGTTTATAATTTTATTACAGAAGAAATGAGGTGTGATACAGATGAATAAAATAGAATTTTTATTAAATCTGGAGAAAAAACTTGTTGCCCTGCCCCCCAATGAAATTGCAGTAACCCAGGGGTTTTATTCAGAAATGATTGATGACCGGATCGAAGATGGTATGAGCGAAGAAAATGCCGTGGCCGCCATCGGCGATATCGATATCATTGTCCAGAACACCCTGCTGGAGATGCCGCTGCCAGCGCTGATGAAAGCCAAAATTCAGCCAAAAGCCGGCTTGAAAATTTGGGAAGTCGTCCTGATCGTGCTCGGATTTCCACTCTGGTTTCCATTAGCAGCGGCCTTTTTTGCAGTCATCCTTGCCGTTTATGTGTCAGTTTGGGCGGTTATTATTTCCCTCTACACTTCAGTTGCTGCTTTTGTGATTAGTGGTATAGCCGGAATTATCAGCATCTTATTTGCTCAAAGCTTTGCTACTGGTCTGTTTATTTTCGGTTTATCCCTTATCTGCATCGGAATCGGCGTACTTGCTTTTTTTGGTGTCACAAAACTATCGCTATGGCTGATCAGTTTGACCAGACGATTTCTTCGCTGGGTTAAATCGTTGTTTATCAAGAAGGAGATCATATAAATGCAATCAATAAAAAAAATAATAATGCTGGTCGCCGGTGGTTTGATTATAATTGGAATCGTGATTGCCTTACTGGCATATGCTCTGGTGGGTTTTAAATGGAATGCATTTAATACGAGTCGTGCTCTTGAGGAAAAAAGCTATACTTATAATCTTTCTGAAGTTTCAAGCTTAACCATCAGTGAATTGGATGCGGACCTTATCATTGTCGGTACGGATGATGATCGCATAAAAATAGATTGCTATGAAAGTGAAAATGATAGCTATAATATCCAACTGTTGGGAAACGGAAATCTGAGTGTCAACCGCGACCGATACGAACATTGGTACAAGCAAATTGGTTTCAATTTCAACAATCAACCAAGAACTGTGACTGTTTCAATTCCCCGAAAATTTAATGGCGACATCGAGACTTCTACCATGAGTGGTAAAATTTCCATGTCTGACTTCAATGGTTTAAATGCCGTCAATTCCAATACTGCAAGTGGGGATATCAACCTCAAAAATCTGATTGTCAATAATGATGTCAGTGCTTCGACCATCAGCGGCAATGTGGATCTGAGTAATATTAGCACTGGTAAAGATATGAATATGGAAACAGCCAGTGGTGAGATCCAATTCCAGCAAGGTAAAACCGACGGAAATCTCGCAGTGTCTGCTGTCAGCGGCGCTCTGAACTTTTCTGACATCACGATTAAAGGTGATACTTCTTTTGAAAACGCCAGTGGTAATGTGGACTTAAATAAATTTGCTGGCAATCGTATCCTGATCTCCACCATCAGCGGCAATGTTCTGGGGCAGATGATCGGAGATCCCGCTAATTATGCCATCACTGCCGATAGTATCAGTGGTAAAATTGATGTCCCCCACTCCGGTCTTGGCGAAAATTCTTTTGACATATCAACCAGCAGCGGTAATATTGATATTGAATTCACCGCGGCTAATTAAAATGTCAATTGATTAGCTTCCTAATTTTAACGGGACTCACGCAAATTAAAATCATTTGAGTGAGTCCCGTTATTGTTTTAGAATCTAAAATCCCGTTTGCCGGAATTGAGTTCGGTTAGATGCGCCGTGGCAATCCCGCGGACCTTGTCGTTGGGGATCGAAGCCAGCTCCCGGGCAATGGTTTTTTCACCATTTAATTTGGTCTCCGGGGCGGCATAATCTTCCAGATATTCTTTCAGGGTCATGATCGCGTTGGGCTGACAGCAGTTGGCAATCTGGCCGGATTTGACCAGTTGCATAAAGCGGTCACCGGTGCGTCCTTCCCGGTAACAAGCGGTGCAGAAACTGGGAATATGTCCCATTTCTAACAGCCAGTTGACAATTTCATCCAGTTTCCTGGTATCATTCAGTTCAAATTGGGCGGAGTTTTCTTCTTCCGGTTCGGGGGTATCATAACCACCAACACTGGTGCTGGAACCACCGCTGATCTGCGATATCCCCAATTTCAGAACCCGCTCCCGGGACGCCTGGGACTCCCGGGTGGAAATGATCATCCCGGTATAAGGTACCGCAATTCGCAGTACCGTGACGATTTTTTCAAAGATTTCATCGGAAATGGCGTTGGAAAAATCGCCGGTGTCAATATCATCAGCGGGACAGATCCGCGGCACCGAAATGGTATGGGGACCAACCCCCATGGCGGCTTCCAGATGTTCAGCATGCATCAGCATCCCGACAAAATCATAGCGGTACATGTTTAGTCCTAAGAGGACCCCAATCCCGACATCATCGATGCCGCCTTCCATGGCCCGGTCCATGGCTTCGGTATGCCAGGCGTAATCGTGCTTGGGACCCGTAGGATGGAGCATTTCATAATTTTCTTTATGGTAGGTTTCCTGGAACAGGATATAGGTTCCGATTCCGGCTTCTTTTAACTGTCGGTAGTCATCCACGGTAGTGGCAGCGATATTGACATTGACCCGGCGAATATCGCCGTTTTTATGTTTGATGCTGTAAATGGTTTTAATGCTCTCTAAAATATATTCCAGGGGATTATTTTTTGGATCTTCGCCGGCTTCCAGCGCCAATCGCTTATGGCCCATGTCCTGAAGCGCAATGACCTCTTTGGCAATTTCTGCCTGGGTCAATTTCTTGCGGCTGATATTTTTATTTTTGAAATGATAAGGACAGTAGACACAGCCATTGACACAATAATTTGACAGATAAAGAGGAGCAAACATAACAATGCGGTTGCCATAAAATTTGTTTTTAATATCCATGGCCAGTTTTACCAGCCGCTGATTCTGTTCTTCCAGCTCACAGGCCAGTAAAACCGCCGCTTCCCGATGGGTCAAACCCTTATAGGTGCCGGCCCGCTCAATGATCTCATTAATCAGGGTGGCATTTGTCTTATTTTCTTCTGCATAGGCCAGGGTGTCCAAAATTTCCTGGTTATCAATAAATTCGACTGCTTTTTTTGACATTACATTATACATTTTACGCTCCTAAAGTTTTTATTTTGGTTTATTGAACTGTACCTGAATTCTAATTTTGGGGGTAATCGCCCCGGTGGGTTAAAATTTCGTAGCCAATTCCTTCCATCCGCTTACTTAAGCAAACCCGACATTCGGCGGCTTCGTCGCCAGTACAGATCTTATTGTCATAAAGGCTGTAATCTTTTCGCACGGACACCGGAGACAGATTGGGCATGACCACATTGGCCCCAGCCAGGATTCCCAATTCCCGGCCGTTGGGATCAATCGTGCCCAGCGCCGTGGTGGCCGGAATCAGCGCTTTCGGCAACATCAGCCGGAGGATCGAAATAAGCAGCAGGGTTTCTTCCAGGGTGCCGGCCTGAGCATCCTTATAAGGCGTATGTTGATGGGGAATAAAGGGTCCGATCCCAATCATCTGGGGGTTCAGTTCCTTGATAAAGACCAGGTCCGCGACAAGATTTTCCACGGTCTGATGGGGTGACCCGACCATAAAGCCGGTGCCGACCTGAAATCCGATTTCTTTGAGATTTTGGAGACATTCGGTTCGGTTTTCCAACAACAATTCCCGGGGATGGAGTTTTTTATAATGCTCCGCGGTGGCGGTTTCGTGGCGGAGTAAATAACGATTGGCACCGGCGGCATAAAATGCTTCATATACAGCTCGGGGCCGCTCCCCCAACGAAAGGGTAATGGCACAGTCGTTGTAGCCAGCTCTGATTTTCCCGATCAGTTCAACCATCATTTGATCTGAAAAATCCGGGTCTTCGCCGCCCTGAAGGACAAAGGTGCGAAAGCCTAAATCGTATCCGATCGCACAGCAGTCGAGAATTTCTTTCTCACTTAAGCGATAGCGGTTGGCCTGCTCGTTGCCGCAGCGAATGCCGCAATAATAACAATCATTTTTACAATAATTGCTGAATTCGATGAGTCCCCGGACATAAACCCCCTGGCCAAAGGTTTCTCTGGCCACACTTTGAGCCCGCTTTGAAAGATCCGCCCGTAATTCGGGGGTGTTATTTTCCAGTAGCCATCTGAACTCGTCTTTTTCCAGATACTGCTCTTTTTCCAACTTTTCGGTTATTTTATTCATGGTTTTCATCCGCTTCTTCACCTTTCGGCAATTTTGAATAAACAGTTTTAATATTCACGCCATCAATCATTCCCAGCTTCCCGGACAGCGAGCTGATAATATTAGTGGATGCATCGACAACCACACTGATCACCGAAACATTGCGCTGATGATAGGGGATTCCCATTCGTCCAACAATATGCTCGCCATAATCATGAAGTACCTGATTCAGCTTTTCCACCGCTTCTTTTTTTTCCACTACAATTGCTATAAGTCCAATTCTCTTTTCCATCTTAAGCTCCTCGTTCACCTTCTTTTTAACCAGCTACCCTTAGCCAAAAAATTAAGAATCCCTGTACCGAGGCGGCACAGGGAAAAACACGCAAATAGTCAAACCATTTATGAAAAATGATATGAATGACACATGATTCTCTCGCCTTTCCATTAGGGACGAACCCGGATGGCATCAGTACGATAGCTTTGTTTCTATTTTGATAAATACTTATCAATGCTTGTTCGTTGTTCAGTTTGCTGTCAGAATCAGAGGCTTCATCATCTTTCAGTTCACTGTTGTTGAAAAGGATATCATATAATCCGTCTTGCTTCAATGCTTATCAGAGGGAAATTTTTGTCTTTTTTGCCACTCCAGCAACAGCACGACCAAAAACAAAGGACAATGCTCAGTCTCGTGGGTTTCTGAAATAAATCCGAAACCCGATAACACCGGCATTGTCCTTTTATTTTAATTTTTATAGATTATGAATAAATAATCCGCTTCTTAATTTTGGTTCAAACCAGGTAGATTTTGGCGGCATCACCATACCGGCATCGGCAATGTTCATCAACTCTTCGATGGAGGTGGGATACATGGAGATCGCCAGAACCATATCTTCGTTGACCCGACGCTCCAGTTCTTTTAAGCCCCGGATGCCACCGACAAAGTCGATCCGTTTATCGGTTCGGATATCGCCGATTCCCAGGATTGGGACCAGAATATTGTTTTGCAGAATCGCCACGTCCAGTGAATTAACCGGATCAGCGGGATCATAAACGCCTTCTTTGACGGTCAGCAGATACCATTTACCATCGACATATAAACCAAAACTGCCTTTTTGCGGCGGTGTCACCGGTTCGATATCCTTAGCTGTTACCTCGAATTTTTCTGACAGCGCCGTTAATAGCTCCTCAACACTGAGTCCGTTGAGATCCTTGACAACCCGGTTATAGTCCATGATATAGAGCTGTTCATCGGGAAATAGCACTGACAGGAAGTAGTTAAATTCTTCTTCGCCGGTATAATTGGGGTTTGCTTCCCGACGCATCAGACCAACCTTGACAGCCGAAGCCGAACGGTGATGTCCGTCAGCTATGTACAGACTTTCAACATGGCCAAATTTTTCAACTAAACCATTAATCACGGTCTCATCGTCAACAACCCAGGCGCGGTGAGTAATACCATCTTCGGCGACAAAATCATAAACAGGTTGATGCTCATTGCGCCAGCTGTCGACCATCGCATTGATAGCATCCTGAGCCCGGTAGGTCAGAAAAATCGGTCCGGTATTGGCATTACAAGCGTCCACATGTTTAATTCGGTCTTCTTCTTTATCAGCCCGGGTCAGCTCATGTTTTTTGATGGTATTATCAAGATACTCATCAATAGCGGTACATACAACCAGCCCGATCTGACTACGGCCATCCATGATCAGTTCATAAATATACAGGCAGTCTTTGGTATCTTGAGTCAAGGCATTCCGATGAAACAGTTTTTCCAGATTTTTTCTGGCCGTTTCATAAACAAAGGGATCATTGATTTTAGTACGCGGGTCCAAAGTCGTTTCGGGTCGGTCGACCCGTAAAAAAGAATCCAGTTTACCCCGGGCTGCTATTGCTGCTTCTTCCCGGTTATAGACGTCATAGGGCAGGGCTGCCACATCCTGAGCTTTTTCAGGGAAAGGACGAACCGCTTTAAAGGGTTTGATTGTTGCCATTTTTTTCCTCCTGTTTTAATAAAGAAGTGGCTTCGGTTTAGCGAAGACCACTTCTTTGGATTGGTACACTTATTTTAGAATACGGACCCGGGTGACGCCTTTAATGCCTTTTAAAGCTGTTTTCACATCTTCGCCGACATTGCTGTCAACGTCGATCATGGTGTAAGCCCAGGCACCTCTGTTTTTGTTAGTCATCACCGCAATATTAAGATCGTGATCAGCCAGAATTTTCGTGATCTGTCCCAACATGTTTGGCACATTGGCGTGGTTCACGGTAATTCGATTTTCTGCTTCACAAACACCCATGTTGCAATCCGGATAATTGACGGAATTAATAATATTTCCGTTTTCGAGATACTCTTTTAAAGAATGAATGGCCATTTCGGCGCAGTTTTCTTCGCTCTCTGGGGTTGACGCACCTAAATGAGGAATGCTAATAACATTTTTCATTTTCAGCAAGCGTTCATTTGGGAAATCGGTAATATAGGTAGCCACGGTACCTTCTTCGATGGCATTTTCCAGGGCATCATAGTTAACCAGTCCGCCCCGGGCAAAGTTAAGTAGTCGCAGCCCTTCTTTGGTATCTTTTAACAGATCGGCATTGACGTAATCTTTGGTTTCATCCATATATGGAATATGTAGTGAAATGTAATCACAGTTTTTAAAGATTTCTTCTTTACTGACGGCACGTCTAACTTTTCGGCTTAATCCCCAGGCATTGTCGATGGAAATAAAGGGATCAAAGCCGTAAACCTTCATTCCAAAATCAACGGCCATATTGGCAACCAGCACGCCAATGGCACCCAAGCCGATAACGCCCATTTTTTTACCATAAAGTTCCGGACCGCCAAAAGCACCCTTCCCCTTTTCAACCAGTGCGGGTACTTCGTCACCCTTATCGGTCAGTGTGCTTGACCACTGGATCCCATCAATTACCTTACGTGAAGAGATCAGCATCCCAGCGATTACCAGTTCTTTTACCGCATTGGCATTGGCTCCAGGCGAGTTGCAGACTACAATTCCCTGTTCTGAACATTTATCCAGGGGAATGTTATTGACTCCGGCGCCAGCCCGGCCAACAAATTTAACCGACTCGGGAATATCCATATCATGCATTTTATAGCTTCGCAGTAAAATCGCATCGGGATTTTCCGGTTGGTCTAAAACCGTATAATTTTCACCTAATAATTTTAACCCTTTTTTAGAAATATTATTCAGGGTTTGAACTTTATAATTCAATATCGTAATTCCTTTCTTAGCGAAAATGCCTAGGCGTTTTCTTTTTCAAATTTCTGCATGAAATCAATCAGGGTATCAATTCCCGCCATCGGCATGGCATTATAAATGCTTGCCCGCATCCCGCCAACGCTACGGTGACCCTTAAGATTTTCCATTCCGGCTTTCTTGCTTTCTTTAACGAATAGCGCATCTAATTCGTCTGTTCCGGTGATAAAAGGCACATTCATCAATGAACGGTCTTCTGCAACCACAGTCCCTTTATAAAGCTTGCTGTTATCAATGAAATCATACAGCTTTTGAGCCTTTTCTTTATTGGCCGCTTCCATCCCGGCAACGCCGCCGTTTGCTTTAACCCATTCAAAAACAAGTTTGCAAATATAAATGCTGTAGCATGGTGGGGTATTGTAGCAAGAATCATTATCGGCATGGATCTTATAATCCAGCATGGTTGGTGTGAAGTCTTTGGCATGACCCATTAAGTCGTTGCGAATGATCACTGCGGTTACACCAGCAGGTCCCATGTTTTTCTGAGCTCCGGCATAAATCAGACCAAATTTCGAAACATCATATACTTCTGATAAGATATTGGAAGACATGTCTCCAACTAATGGCACATTTCCCGTATCGGGAATATTTTCAGGTTTGAATCGCGTTCCGTAAATGGTGTTATTAACGCAAATATGGAAGAAATCAGCATCTGGTGTAAAATCCTTGGGATCCACCTTGGGGATGTAGGAAAAGTTTTTATCCTGGGATGATGCGATAACCTTTGCTTCTCCATAACGGGCTGACTCTTGATAAGCCTTTTTGGCCCAACTGCCAGTAATCATAAAATCGGCTTTATTGGTTTTTGAAAAAAGATTCAATGGAACCATGGCAAACTGAGTTGATGCTCCACCTTGTAAAAACAGAATCTCATAATTGTCGGGTACATTCATCAGTTCTCGGTAAAGACTTTTTGCTGCTTGAAGAATATCATCAAAATAGGATGATCGATGACTCATCTCCATTACGGACATGCCTGCATCTCCATAGGATACCATTTCAGACCCAGCTTTTTCCAGGACTTCTAGCGGTAAACAAGATGGTCCAGCTGAAAAATTATAAACTCTTTTCACTTTTAATTTCCTCCTTAAAATAGTGTTTTTGGTGTGAATGTAATTCTCTGAAAAAATTACTTCCTGCTATTATATGTTAAATTATTGTCAAATGCAAGATTTTGTATTGAATTTTATGGATATTTTATTGTTCGGTTGAATTTCTCACTCAATTATTACTGTTGTTTTTGCCGGGGTGATTGATTTGATCAAAGACTGGGATAAATTGGTCTGAATCGGCAATTCATATTCACCTGGCCCCAAATTGGCGCAATCGACAAAGGCCTCAATCTGAGACGCATTTAAATTGTTTAAAATACTGCTGGCACCTTCTAATTTAACCACAACCCGGGAGTCTTTGACTTTGGTAGTCACCAGACCGGTGCCCAGATTCCTGGTACTTATCTTATCAATAGTAAAGCTTTTTTCTATTGGACTTTCAATGGAAACCGTCACTTTGACTTTTCCACTGCCATCAAGGAAATAACATCCCACCGGTGGTGTCAGATTAATGTCTCTGGTAAATGTTTTTGATTGTCCCGATACATCAATGGGCTCCATGGGGATCGTCTCAATTGTATTCAGCAATGCTTCTTTAGCACCGATGAGAACCTTTGATGGCTCAACCTGGATGCCGGTGACAATATAACCACTGGCCGGGCTACCAGTTGTTGACGGAATAATCCCAATTGATTTTGTTTTCCCAAGGATGATCTCAGCTTCGACAACGTTTGGCAAAATCTCCAGATCCGTGATGGGGTTACCGGTGGCATCATAAGCTGCGACTTCCAGATGGCGGATCGTGTCGGATTCCAGACCACTTACATCAGCGGTTGTGGTAATTTTATCAATCCGGGCGATGGATGTTTCCGGTCCTTCCACTTCGACCTGCTCCAGCGATTCGGCCGAAATCACCGATAGATCATTAGCCGGTTTTCCCTCCAGTAAGATAACCACATCTAATGCTTCTTTAATGATGTTGTCTACTTCAATTGGGAGACTGGTCGGATTCATACTGCCGATAATAACAGAGTTAGCCAGCCCCTTGACTTCTACTTCAAGGTCATATGTTCCCTTCTCTTCAATATCACTGAGATCAACTTCAGCGGTTACTTCTTTCATATTAACATTTCTCAGGTTTTTATCAGTACCCTTAACTTGTAAGTTAAGATAATAGTTTTTATCATCTACCAATACCAGGTTTTTTTCGGTTAGCGATTCGACATTAGTTAAGGTAATCGGGATACTGTTGAAATCCTGGGTGATCAGCATATCGGCGTTTCCATTGACCATAAACCAGAGGGTGATCGCAATGCCGACAGATGCGAGGATTCGTATTAATCGTTCACGCAAAGAAATCTTTTTTTTATTTGCTGCCATCTATTCTCCCCCAGAGTTTGTTAATCCACCCGCTGTCAATATTACCTTCCTCGCTGACTGTATAGTTTTCCAGAATAATCTGTTTGAGAACTTCGCTGATGATGTCCTGAAACAAGGTGCCTTTAGATGCATAAGATATTTGACCGGTTTCTTCGGATACGATAATCACCAGCGCGTCGGATTTTTCAGTCATGCCCAAGCCCGCCCGATGCCGGGTTCCCAATTCACTGCTTAAGTCCCGATTATCTGAAAGAGGCAGCAAACATCCTGCCGCACGAATTTGTCTCGACCACAGTTTGATAATCACGGCACCATCATGGAGGGGACGATTGGGAGTAAAAATATTTTCCAGCAATTCACTGCTGATATCTGAATCCAACTCGGTTCCCGTTTTAACAATATTGTTGAGCCCGGTATCTTTTTCCAGAACAATCAGCGCACCGGTCCGTTCGCAGGACAGTTTCCCCACAGCTTTGATAATTTTGTCGACATCTTCTTCCAGAAAATCCATGGATGGCTTTTTCATCATTTCTTTGAAAATCCGGTTGTTTCCCAATTGTTCCAAAGCCGAACGGAATTCTGGCTGAAATACCACCACAATGAAAATAAACGCCCAGGTAAAGGCGCTGGTGATAATCAGATTCAAGGTGGTAAAACCCAGCCACGCACTGACGGGCGACAAAAAAAGCAACACGATCAAGCCTTTAAAAACCTGTTCGGCCTGGGTTCCCCGAATCCACATCAATAATCGATAGACGATAACCGAAATGATGACGACCTCGATGATACTGGCGACGGTAATTCTTGATTGAATATATAACAAAAACTCTTCCATTTTAGTTCCCTCATTCATTCGTTACTGTTAATTATACACTAATAAGGCCATTTCGTGAAAGGGAAATTGGTTTTTTTGATATTATTATTGTCGTCGTTAAGAAAATTCTTAAGGGAGACTTGTGAAATTCATGTTAATATTAATTTTAAATTCAAACCTTCCCAATCTTTTATAAAGAAAAAGGAGCTCATTTGCATGAAAAACCATCTGTTCTATTTACTACCAAAAAGTGAAACCGTCTTTTTAACCAATACCGATTCATTTAATCAAGCCTATAATATGTTTGTCATCACAAACTACACAGCCCTGCCGGTGATTAATAAAAAAGGACAGTACGTGGGTACTATCTGTGAGGGAGATCTGCTCCGGGTTTTATCACTGAGTCTCACCCATCCGGAAATTGATTTGGCATCTTTCGAAATCAAGGATATCGATTTTAAAATCAATCTGGAAGTGGCCAGAATCAATGAAAGCTACGAACATCTGGTAGAGCTTGCCGTTAAGCAGAACTTTATTCCGCTTGTTGATGACCAGGGTATTTTCATCGGCATTCTCCGCCGCCAGGAACTGATCAAAGAACTGATCAATTTTTTATCTGATAAGGTTGCCGAACAGGAAGCCGGCTGAGTATCAACTAAACAATGTTAAAGCCAATTAATTGGTCTTATTTCCCACATCTCCCGGTCAGACCATGCTGATCAGGAAATGCTGGCATAAGCCTGGATTAATTGGCTTTTTTAGTTACTGCTTATTTCTGATATTTGCTTTTAATTGTTTTAACAGTGCCTGTCCGCTTCTGGGACAGGGAATCGCTTCGGCTTCCAGTAAGGCTTCATAGCGGCTGATAAACCTCACTAATGGTTGATTAAGGTGTTTTTCCCGCAGACCTTCATCAAGCCCAAAACATGCCAGAGCCTGATAGACTTTGGCGCCTGTTTTTTCATCACTTACCAGTGCCGGAAGAATGCGTTGCAGAATAGCCAGATCGATGACCTCCTGTTCATTGAACAATCCCTCGGCACCGCTGTTGATCCCAAAGGCCAGAATTTCATTCTTGCCCCGATATCCCATCGGGCAGTCATGCTCAATTAACAACTGTTGTACCTCGTTGAGCAAATGCATCAGGCGCTCGAGAATTTCCGGCAAGCCCTTGGCCTGGTTATGGATTTTAAAAGCACTGTTTTCCCAGTCACTGTCACCAGCAGGACTGCCATAATCCGGAAAAACCCCAATTTCAACCACCGGCATCGGGATCACATTACCGCTGTCAATCACCCGGGCCGGGACAGGAAAACTATCCGGTCCTTCATTGATAATTGCAATGATATAAAGGTTATCCGGAAAATTCAAGTTGCCGTATTCCCGGTAAGCCGTGATATCGGCACCAAAATCTTCCCGGTTTAAAAAAGCTTCCTTACTGCCATTGATCCCTTCCAGCAACAGCCGCAGATAGTCTGCCGCCGGAGACTGGTCCATTTCATCAAGCAGCAAAAAATGCGGTTTATCCGGATATTCTTTAGCGGCCTTTAACATTAGCATCATGGGTCCGGGAATGAAGTGCCCGCGGCTGTCCAGATGACCCATCAGATGGGAGTCGTCCTGCCAGTTTTTTCCTACCAGCAGCCGTTTGAAGCGACCGTTTTCGGGGCTGGCACCGATGACCTCGGCAAAGAGACGGGGAAAGCTGGTTTTACCGCTGCCCACCCGGCCTTTAATCATTACGAATGGTTTTGATTTGATCGACAGGTAATAGGCTTTTATTAATTCTGCTGGATAGTAATAGCCTTTGTTCCCCATTTTTGCCTGAACCAATTGGAGATAAGGGGTGAGATAATCATTCTTCACCGGATAGCGGATAAATGATTGCGTCGATACTTTTTGTGCTTCTGCATCGGATTGAACGATGACCGCTTCAGTAGAAGATTCTGCTATTTCAGGCTGGGGTTCCCCACTTATTTTCAGATCTTCATGCTTTTGAATTTCGGCGCCGAGCTGTTCTTGATAAAGGACTTTCAACGTTTCCTGTTCAGATTGGGTTTCGATCAGATTTTCTTCAATTGGGCTCTCTTCACGCAACTTTTCTTCACCCGGTTTTTCTTCAATAGGGTTATCAAAGACGACCGCTACGGTTTCTACAGGTATCGGTTCGGACTCCGCTTCTAGCATTTCCGCAGTCCGCTCCTGAATGAATATTTCTGGCGGTACCGGGATTTCTTCAAGCGCTTTATTTTCGACCCGGGCATCCAATATGCTGATAATTTCTGTAATTGGTTCGCCGCTGACCGCTGCTTCATCAGCTGCCTGATCCTGCGCTATACATAATTTATACATTTTTCGGAAATCTTCAAATTCAGCGGCCAGCACCGCATCTTCAGGCATATCCGTTTCGGTATATTCGCGATAGCAGACAATCCCTGATACCAGGCTGGCATTAGCCAGCAAAACCTCTTTATGATTGGTTTGATATTTTCCGGTCACGATTTTTTTTCGGTACTCAGAGGCTTTTTCAGAAAGACTTCTGACCCCGACGCCTTCTTCACTATAAACGATGGCCAGATAAAGCCTACGGCTATCCATAGCCAGAATATAAGCCAGATAAAGGTCTTCATTATTAATACTTTGAATTTGTTTATCCAGCACTTTAATCCAGGGGATCTCAGCCCATTGACTGTCTCCGGCAAAGCCCAGTACCTTATAATGGCCGGATCGGATGCTTTCAAAGCTTTCGATCACCTTGGGGATCTCTTCGTTGATCACATCTTTAAATGAAAAACGAAAGTCTCTGGGATAATAATTGGGATAACCGGCAATCCATTTTAGAAATAACTCCTGGAGTCCCGCCGCTGGTGGGATGGCGGTCATAATCGGGTCGCTTTTTTTCGCAGCTTCAATATTACCCTCTTCATTTTCCATTATTAAGCGCAGGCTGAAAACATCGTTGGCCTTTGTCATTTCCAGCCGTGGTGTTTTGGCGCCCGCCAGATCGCTCTGAAACCACGATTCATAATCCGGAAAGGCTTCGCCCAGTTTGCGAATCAGGACCTTGCTCCATTTAAGTTTGGCATTACCGCCTTCTGTTTCCAGATAAGAAGGATATTCCCGATTCTGATAAATAATTGCCAGCCGCTCGCCGGCACTGCCAAAAAAACTGATCAGTTCTTTTGGAATAATCATCTCCGTGTTAACGAAGTCAGATAATTCTGTTGTTTTGATAATTCGATCCGATCCTAATAATTCCCAGCTCATTGCTATTGCCTTTCTCTTTTTCGCTCATTTTTTATGCATTATTTTTTCTGTTCTTCGCCCTCTGCGCTATTCTCATTGGCTGTTGTTACTTTGTTTTCGGCTTCCAGCTTCAGACGATTCTCTTCTCGCAGACGCCATTCATTTCGCATTTCTTCTTTTATCTGTTCCTGTTCCTCTTCATAGGCTTTACGTTTTTCAAAAATCAATGCCAATTCTTCCGGCATCGACGCTCCCTCGTTTTCAGCCAGGGTGGTTCCGGAGCCACTGATGAAATACTGACGCTCGCCGGGCCCCTGAAATTCAACAAAATAAATACTCTGATTTTTGTCCAACATCAATGTCCCATTGTGAACCATCACCTGGAGCGACGGCCCAAAAATCGTTGCCTTGACACAGGAGGTAGTCCAACCGGTAAACTTCATGCCGTCATACTTGGGCATCAGATGGTTCAGCTTATCGAAAAACTCCCGCTGCAACCGCCAGTCATCATTAATTGAAATGATCACTGATGCAGTTCGCTCAGGAATTTGAATCTGCACGAATCCATCTTTTAACCGGGACTGGTCGACATATTCCCGGACACTTCTGGTAATATCAATAAGTTGTTCGCTGCTTGTTATCTCAATCTTGTTGGCTTTCATTTGCGCTCCCTAGTTTTGTTGGTTTTTCGTTGCTTGGTCATAATTCGGGGTATATCTTTCATTATAAACGATCCGATTTGAAAAAACAAAAACATATCCATCCATGATGGATAAATATTTGCAATATAAATGAATTGCTAAATTATTTTTATGAACGATTTATCTATGAGACCGTAAAATGATATGTTAAAATGATTCAAAGTTATTAATTTGAAAGGAATCATTTATGTATTATAATCTGAGTCTGTTATTTATTTATTTTTTTCTTTACGCGATCATCGGTTGGATGTGTGAAGTGGTGTACTGTTCCATCCCCGAAAGAAAATTTATTAACCGGGGCTTTTTAAATGGCCCTTATTGTCCAATTTATGGGGTTGGTGCGCTGATTATTATTATGTTTTTAATGCCCTATATCAGTGATCCGATCCTGGTTTTTTTCATCGGTATTATTCTCACCAGCACCCTGGAGTATATCACCAGCTGGGGCATGGAAAAACTTTTTCATGCCAAATGGTGGGATTATTCGGACCACAAATTTAATATCAATGGCCGGGTCTGTTTATTGAATTCTTTTCTCTTTGGGCTGTTATGTGTGGTGCTGATGTATGTGGTTCATCCCATTGTTAATGATCTGATCAACAGTTTTTCGTCTTTCTGGATCCAGGTTATTGCCACCGTTGCAGCAATCTTCTTTCTCAGCGATCTGGTGGAATCCACCCGAGAAACAGTTTCTTTTAACAAAAAACTCAGCAGTGTGTACGAAGCGACTACCGAGCTTAAGGACAATTTAAAAGAAAAGGGCATTACCACCGCCCACGAAGTCACCGCCAGAGTCCGGGATCTGAAGGATGGCAAGCTTTCCGAAGCCAAGGATTCAGCCCACCACTTAATTGTGTCGCTGACCAATCGCATCAACGAAACCAAATTCATCAACCGTTACTCCCATCGCCGGATTATGAGTGCTTTTCCTAAAATGGCACATCAAGATCATCAGAGTGCTCTGGAAATCTATAAGGCCTACATGGAAAAGAATAAGTCCCGCCAAGCGGAGCGTGATGCAAAATAATTTTGCCGGCTCTTTATGATTGTTTTACTAGTATTTTGCTTATATCACAAATGAATTTCTTACCAAGGAGGTAAGAGCCATGTTGTATCACAGTGAACTTAATTTGATCAGTCAGCTTGCCGCTCTGGATCTTCCCGTTGAACCGTCTCTGCTGCCAAAGTATACGGTGGCCGAAATGGTGGCCGCGCTGCTGCAAAATGTCAAAGATCTTCAGGGGGATTGCGCCATGTCGTCCTCTGAGTGGGATAAATCACTGCATCTGATGATGGCGAATCCCAAGCTCACCGCCCTGAGGGTTATGGCCTACACAAACCAGCCTGAAAATGGCCTGGTCGCCTATTGTTTTTCCGATCTAACCCCAGACTCCGGAATCATCGCTTTTCGGGGTACCACCGGCATCGGCTGGGTCGACAATATCAAAGGTGGCTTTTTAACCGATACGCCCCAGCAATTAAAAGCCCTGGAATTTTTCCATGCCGTTGATGCAGCTTTTAATTTTAAGCAGTATACCTTGACCGGACATTCTAAGGGTGGCAATAATGGTCAATATATTACCATTGTCGATGGTAATAAGATCAACCGCTGTGTCACCTTTAACAGCCAGGGGTTTTCGGCTGAATTCATTCGCAAATATGCCCCAGCAATCAGCGCTAACCAGGGGAAAATAATTGCCTACGAATCCGCCTGGGATGTCGTCAACATCCTGTTAAACAGTATTGCCGGAAAGCGGGTTGTGGTTGGCGGTGAATCCAAACTTCCTCATCATAACCATCCGCCCAACCGCTTACTGGATCCCCACGGTGAGATCCGAAAGTTGGATATGCGGCATCCCTTTTATACCGGCTTTCAGAATTTTACAGTGAGTTTAACACTGATCGCTTCCAAAGCCAAACAGCAGTTGGAAAAGAACAAAATAACTAAAAAATAAACCTGAAAAAGCGTCCTTTCGCGATTGAACCGGCTGGTACAATCCTCTAAAGGACGCTTTTTTTCTGACTCGACCTTTGCTTAGGCCGGTTCTTCCTGTTCCGCTGTCATTTTTTCAATCCGTTCATTGGTAATTTTTCTGAAGACGGCGTAGAATACCGCAAAGGTCGGAATCCCCAGAATAATTCCCATGAAGCCAAATAGGCTGCCACCGATAATCATCCCGACCAGTACCCATAAACCAGATAAGCCAATCGATCCTCCCACGACTCGCGGATAAATCACATTACTTTCAAACTGCTGCAGGGCAATAATATAAACCACAAAGATCAGACAGTAAATGGGGTTCACCACCAGCAAAATAAAACCGCTGGGAACGGCCCCCAAAAAGGCGCCGAAGACCGGAATTACGCTGGTCATGCCAACCAGAACCCCGATCAGCAAGGCATAGGGGATCTGTAAGATGGCCAGACCAACGGTGCATAAGAATCCTAGAATAAAAGCTTCAGTTATTTGTCCAGCAATAAAGCCATGAAATACATGGTTGGCAGTGGTGCTGACATCTTGAATAAAATCAGCACGATCTTTTCTGACATAGGCATAAATCAGTTTATCCTTGAGAGCTAATAAATTCTCTTTGTCCGCCAGCAGATAAATAGAAATAACAATCCCCATGATCACATTGAAGAAACCCACGGTGATGTTTTTTGTGGCATTGAATATCTCCGGAACGGAGCTCAGCAAAAGACTACCAAACTGTTCCAGCAATGCATCCCATTCAACCACAATATCATTCCATAATGTTTCAGGTAAATTTAAGAACGCCAGAACATCATCTACCAGAGAATTAAATGAGTCAATATAACCCGGTAATTTTACCATCAGGGTGTCGACACTTTCGCTGACCTGAGGAATAACAAAGGTTATCAACCCGGCCAAAATGCCAATCACGAAGATGAATGTCAGGGCAATTGCAATCATTCGTTTACCCTTGTTTATATCACGATTTTTTTTGCTTTTAAACCGTCTTTCTCTGGTTTTGAAGCGATTCATAAAGCCCAGAAAATGCTTCTCAATAAACGACATCGGGATATTTAAGATAAAGGCAATTCCCAAACCAATCAGCACCGGTGTGATAATATTCATAAACAAGCCTAGATATCCAAGCAGGTACTTAAAATTCAGCAGGGCCACCAGTAAACAGATTCCAAAGGTAATCAGAAAGAAATAATTGCTGAAGGTTTTGTCAGTCATTTCCTTGTTTTTGTTTTTCCACTCATTGTTGTTTTCCACAGGTTCACCGCCTTTTCATTTTTTTATTATAGCACGAGGAATTCGGATTTCGCTTAATTTTTTGTTCACCAAGTAAAAAGCATCGCCTGATTAAGCAATGCTTTTTATGTATCTATGATGATGTATGAAGAACGACTTAATAGGACTTAATCAGGGTGATGCCACCAATCAAAGGAAGGGGCTTGGCTTCCAGCTGAATCACATTAATGATCCCATAAATGGCAAAACCAATAAATGCCAGAGGTACCGCACTAAACAGAATAGTGGACAGGATCCATCCGATAAAGGGAACCAATCCGATAATCAGACCAACAAAGGTCAAGACCAGCCACGCCAGAAACAGCACCACACCCTGATTAGTATGGTATCTGGCAAATTGATTATCACTTGCTGCGAATAAGGGAATCAGAAAAATAATATAGGCAAAAATAGCCATAACTTTACCTTCTTCAGCTTCTTGCTTGTCAATATCAATCATATCGTTTACCTCCTGTTTAAAATCAGACAAGCTAATCGAAAACTGGTCCGCTTTGGCCTCAGTTTGCAATTACTTGTACTGATTACATGATATCACACTAAAAGTTTAGTGGTCAATTGTTATTTTAAGTACCGCCGTTGTTATCTCACGATTTTGCCATTAGTATACGCAACCACGATTCCGCTCCGCTCCATCTTTGGTTCGCGGGCAGTCGCCAACTGCAAGCGAGCTTGCGATTGGCTCGTTGCCTTCGCGCAACCACGATTCCGCTCCGCTTCATCTTTGGTTCGCGGGCAGTCGCCAACTGCAAGCGAGCTTGCGATTGGCTCGTTGCCTTCGCGCAAAAAAGGAACGCTATTAAAGCGTTCCATGATTTTTAGCGGGAGCTACGTTTTCGTTCCAGTTCGCCCAGGACTTTCTTGCGAATTCGGATATCGGTTGGTGTCAGTTCCACCAATTCGTCATCAGTAATAAATTCGATCGCTTGCTCTAAAGTCATAATTCTCGGCTCAACCAATTTTAATGCCTCATCTGTTCCGGAAGAACGAACATTGGTCATTTTTTTATTCTTAGTCGGATTAACCGTCATGTCATCACTGCGGTTATTGATTCCGATAATCATGCCTTCGTAAACTTTCGTTCCGGCTCTAACCAGCATTTCGCCACGATCGCTTAAATTAAACAATGAATAAGCCATTGTTTCACCAGCAAATTGGGAAATAAGAACCCCATTGAGACGTTGTGGAATATCGCCTTTATGCTCTTCAAAAGCGGAAAATCGTCGTACCATGGTTCCTTCACCATGGGTATCATTGATAAATTCACTTTGATAGCCCAGTAATCCCCGAGTCGGTACAAAAAATTCCATTTTTGTCCAGCTTTCGTCGGTGTACATACTTTCCATGCGACCTTTTCGAATGTTCAGTTTAGAAATAACGGCACCAGAATATTTCTCCGGTACAGATACAATCACCAGTTCAACTGGCTCCAGTAGTTTATTATTCTCATCACGGTGCATAATAACTTCTGGTTTGGAAACAGCTACTTCATAGCCTTCGCGACGCATATTTTCCAACAGAATCGATAAATGAAGCTCGCCACGTCCGGAAACCTTGAAACCATCAGTGGTATCTTCCAGTTCTTCGACTAACAGCCCAACATTAACTTCAAGCTCTTTTTCCAATCGGGCCCGAATGTGTCGGGTGGTAACAAATTTCCCGGAATCTCCGGCAAAAGGCGACTTGTTGACCAGGAAGTTCATTGACAGGGTTGGCTGTTCAATCTCAATCAGTTCCATCGGTTGAACCTGATTGATCTCGCCAATGGTTTCACCGATAGAGATATCAGGGATTCCCGAAATAACGACGATATCTCCGGCCTTTGCTTCTTTGACTTCGACCCGGGCTAACCCACGGTAGACAAATACCTGGTTGATTTTTTCCTTTTTAAAGCTACCATCTGTCTTGCAGATTTCGATTTGTTCGCCGGCATGGATGGTCCCAGAATAAACCTTACCAATCCCCAGACGGCCAATATAATCGTCGTATGCCAGTGAAGAAACCTGCATCTGCAGGGGTTCAAGACTCAGATCATCCTGAAGGCCAACATGTTCGACAATGGTTTCAAAAAGCGGTGCCAGATCCACTCCTTCGTCATCCATATCACGAATGGCAATACCTTCTTTGGCCACGCCATAAAGAACCGGGAAATCCAACTGTTTATCATTGGCTTTCAGTTCCACAAATAAATCAAATACCATATCAACGACCTCTTCAGCCCGCTGATCTTTTTTATCGATTTTATTAATGAAAAGAATTGGATTCAAACCTTTTTCCAACGACTTATTCAGGACAAAACGGGTTTGCGGCATCGGACCTTCACTGGAGTCGACCAATAAAACAACCGTATCAACGGTCTTCAGGATTCGTTCAACCTCTGAAGAAAAGTCGGCATGGCCGGGGGTATCGACAATATTAATTTTAATGTCTTTATACATAATGGAACAGTTTTTTGAGTATATGGTGATTCCGCGTTCTCGTTCAAGGTCATTGCTGTCCATTACGCAGTCCACGACCTCCTGATTTTCTCTAAAAACATTGCTTTGTCCTAAAAGGGCATCTACCAGGGTAGATTTTCCGGCATCGACATGGGCGATGACTGCAATGTTGATAATGGGTTGTTTGTTATTCATAAATTCCTGCTTTCTTAATTTTGTATTACATAACACTGAAAAGTCCTGCAACATTGAATGTCGCAGGACCTTGTAAAAAGTCTGATATTAACGTTTTGAAAACTGTGGTGCACGACGGGCTTTTTTGAGACCGTATTTTTTTCTTTCAACCATACGTGAATCTCGAGTTAAGTATCCGGCACGTTTCAGTGCTGGTCTCAGGTTGATATCTGCTTCAAGCAGGGCACGGGATATCCCATGTCGGATTGCTCCAGCCTGTCCGGTAAAACCGCCACCGTGGACATTGACAATCACGTCAAATGTATTTAGTGTATCAGTTAATGTTAGTGGTTGTCTTGCGATAACCTTTAAGGTTTCCATTCCGAAAAATTCATCAATATCACGTCCGTTAATGGTGAATTTTCCACTCCCTGGTAATAATCGAACTCGGGCAACCGAGGTTTTTCTTCGTCCAGTTCCAAAATATTGTACTTTAGCCATTCTCTATTTCCTCCTTCTCAGCGTTAAAATTCGTAAACTTCAGGCAATTGTGCAGCGTGTGGATGTTCGTTGCCAGCATAAACTTTAAGTTTAGTCGCAATTTTATCCCCTAATTTGTTATGTGGGATCATACCCTTCACTGCTTTGAAAACCAAAAGTTCTGGTTTTTCAGCTAAGAATTTTCGGTAAGTCATTTCTTTTAACCCACCGCAATATCCAGAATATGTTTTATATAATTTCTGATCTAATTTGTTTCCTGTTAACACAATCTTATCGGCATTAATGATAATAACAAAATCTCCACAATCCATATGTGGTGAAAAGATTGGTTTGTTTTTTCCTCGTAAAATATTTGCAACTTCTGTAGCCAGTCGTCCTAATACCTTACCTTCAGCATCAATCACATACCATTTACGGTCTATTTCATGAGATTTGGCCATTATTGTGGCGTTCGCATTCATCTCAAAAGTCCTCCTCAGTTAATAATTTCTTTATTTTTTATCTATTGGCTTTCCGATAAGTGGGAGTTATCAGAAATCGTTTTTTATCGTATCGGGGCTAGTGATACATTAACGTCCATCGTTAATTCTATAGCATCTTCCCGGGTGTGTCAAGTTATTTATGCCTTTGAATAGTATTATTTTTAATAATATTATAATGTTATTTTTAATAATAAACTTCCTTTAAGTAAAGACCATGGGCCGGAGCGGTAATTCCGGCCTTGCGCCGATCTTTGCCTTCGATGATCGCTTTAATATCCCGGGCTTTTAGGCGACCATAGCCAACTTCATAGAGGGTCCCAGCCATAATCCTGACCATATTGTACAAAAATCCATTTCCGGTGAAGGTCATTTCCCAGAGGTCGCCATTGTTGTTAAATGAAATTTCGGTAATGGTGCGCACTGTCGTTTTGATCGAGCTGCCGCTAGCCATAAAAGTGATAAAGTCATGCTCACCCAGAAAACTGGCGGCCGCTTCTTCCATGGCCGCCCAGTCCAGCGTCCGGGTTACGTGAAACGCCAAATCTGTCAGGAACGGGCTGGCCACAGGGCTGGCTAAAATTTTATAGACATAGCTTTTACCTTTGGCATGATAGCGGCTGTGAAAGTCTGGGTGGCAGGCCCTGCTGCTGATCACCCGAATGTCCGCTGGCAGCCGGGTATTCAAAGCCCGACACCATACCTCCGGCGGGATCGTTGCAGCGGTGAAAAAATTTGCACTCTGCCCTAAGGCATGCACTCCGGCATCGGTGCGACCAGATCCAATCAGGCTGACTGATTCGCCGGTAAGCTCTTTGATCGCTCTGATGATGACTTCCTGAATGGTCACACCATTTGGCTGAACCTGCCAACCGCAATAATTGGTACCCCGGTAACTGATGATGATCTGTATATTTTTCATTCTAAGTCGGATCCTTTATACCGGGAACACTAACGGAATTTGAATCATGGTCGTCAAGTAAAGACCCACAATCATTATAACCATCAGCACCAGACTGGCGCCATCCCGGAATTCAAAGGTTAATTGTTTCATTCGGGTTCTGTTTTCGCCCCCCCGGTAGCAACGGGCTTCCATGGCAGTGGCCAATTCGTCAGCCCGGCGAAAGGCAGAAATAAACAAGGGAATCAGAATCGGGATCAGGTTCTTGGCCCGGGAAATGATGTTCCCGGTTTCAAAATTAGCCCCCCGGGCTTTTTGGGCTTTCATGATTCGTTCGGTCTCTTCCATCAATGTTGGGATAAAACGCAGCGCAATCGACATCATCATTGCCAATTCATGGGCATATCGCCGGACAAAGGGAACAAAGCGCATGCACCACTCCATCCCATCGGTTAAATCAATCGGTGAGGTGGTCAGCGTCATGATGCTGGTACCGACAACCAGAAAGATCAGACGCAGCGCCATATAGGTTGCTACCTTCAAACCTTCCAGCGTTACTGTCAGCGGCCCCAGAGTCGCTACTGCGGTTCCTGGGGTCATAAACAGGTTCAGAACCACCGTCAGCATGATAATCAGGACTAAACCTTTAATCCCCCGGATAATGTACCCCACCGGGATTTTAGAGAGCAGGGTGATGGTTGCCAGGATCAGAAATGTGGCTAGATAACCCCACAGATTATTCAAAAAAAACAACATCACAACAAATGCTGTGGTAAACAGTATCTTCGTTCTTGGGTCCAGTTTGTGAATCACCGACCCGGTTGGATAATACTGGCCAATCGTAACATCTTTTAACATTTTATTATCCTCTTATGACTTTGAGAATTTCTTTTTTGGCTGCTTCCACCGTAAAAATGTCTTCTCTAATTTCTGGATATTTTTCTTTCAGCCGCCGCATCAGATAGGTTACTTCTGGTACCGCCAGGCCAATGCTCTCCAGTGTGGAAATTTCAGTAAATACATGATTGGGGGTATCGAAAAAAACGACTTCCCCTTCATTCATAACCAGAATTTTGTCGACCATTTTTCCGATATCTTCCATACTATGAGAAACCAGAATAACGGTTATTTGTTTCTGGCTGTGCAATGCTTTGATCTGAGCCAGTATTTCTTCCCGGCCCCGGGGATCAAGGCCAGCTGTCGGTTCATCAAGGATCAGCACTGAAGGCTCCATGGCTAAAACACCGGCAATGGCCACTCGCCGCATCTGTCCGCCCGATAATTCAAAGGGGGACTTATCCTTGATCGCGTCAAAATCCAGACCAACCATCTTGATCGATTGTCTAACCCGCTGATCGATTTCGTCGTCATTGAGCCCCTGATTTTTGGGACCAAAGGCAACGTCCTTTTGGACGGTTTCTTCAAATAACTGGTGTTCCGGATATTGAAAAACCAGACCGATATGGTGCCTGAGCTGAATTAGTTCAGCTTTTTTTGTTTCGAAGATATTTTTTCCATCGATTATAACCGTGCCGGAAGTGGGGGTTAACAAACCGTTAAGATGCTGAATCAGCGTCGATTTACCAGAACCGGTATGGCCAATAATGCCAATGAAACTGCCATCTTCGATGGTGATGTTGATATCCTTGAGGGCTTTGAATTCAAAGGGCGAACCTTCGGAATAGGTATGGGAAAGATTTTTAATTTCTACTGACATAAGGCATTCACCATTTCCTCAATACTTAAAACATCATCGGCAATTTTTAGTCCTTCACTGCGCAGTTCATAAGCTAACTCGGTCATTTGGGGTACATCCAGACCGATTTCTTTTAGCCGTTTTACCTGTCTGAAGATCGTCCGGGGTTCACCTTCCATGACAACCTTGCCCTTGTCCAGCACAATAATCCGATCCGCAGCCACGATTTCTTCCATAAAATGGGTAATGTGGATAACGGTCATATCTTTATCCCGGTTAAGTCGTTTGATGGTTCCCATGACTTCCCGTCGTCCCGATGGATCCAGCATCGCTGTGGGTTCATCAAAAATGATGCACTCTGGCTCCATCGCCAGAATCCCGGCAATGGCAATCCGCTGTTTTTGTCCCCCGGATAATTGGTGGGGCTTTTGATGAGCGTAGGCCTGCATCTCGACAACTGCCAAGGCCCGGTCTACCCGTTCTCTAATTTCTTGCGGCGGTACACCGAGATTTTCCGGCCCGAAGGCCACATCTTCTTCGACGATGGTAGCGACCAGTTGATTATCGGGATTTTGAAACACCATCCCGGCAGTCTGACGGATCGTCCATAGGTTTTCATGATCCTTCGTGTTAAGACCACTAACAACCACATCACCCTGAGTTGGAAATATGATTGCATTCAGCAATTTGGAAAGGGTGGATTTCCCCGAACCATTATGTCCGATGATTCCGACAAATTCACCTTTTTCAATATGCAAACTGACGCCGTCCAGCGCTACGACTGATTCGTTTTCGTTATTATGAGGATATCTGAAATAGACATCCCGCACATCAATCATTCTATTTTTACTTTCCACTGTCACTTGTAATCACCTTCTTTGGTGTAAATTAATTAACTTTATAATACAAGAAAGGGATTAAGCGTAAATAACATCTTAATCCCCTGTATGCATCTTAAATTATACTAATTCAATTATAGCCATTTCTGCGCCGTCGCCACGACGTGGTCCCACACGATAAATTCGAGTGTAGCCACCGTTTCGTTCAGTATATTTAGGTGCTATTTCGTCAAACAATTGTTTTACCACTGCTTCTTGAGTGATATATGAAATTGCCTGTCTTCTGGCATGTAAGTCGCCTCTTTTACCTAAAGTGACCATTTTATCTGCTATTCTTTTAACTTCCTTCGCTCTGGTTACGGTTGTTTCAATTTTACCGTGTTCTAAAAGGGCAGTGGTAAGATTACGCAATAATGCTCTTCTTTGATCAGAGGGACGGCCTAGTTTTCGATATCCCGCCATAGTGTTACTCCTTTGCCTTTTCTTCTTCTTGACTCAAGGACAATCCAATCTCTGCTAGCTTGTGCTTGATTTCATTAAGAGATTTGCGACCGAGGTTACGAACTTTAATCATATCCTCTTCGCTTCGTTGTGTTAATTTTTCAACTGTATCGATATTCGCTCGTCGTAAGCAGTTACTGGATCTTACTGAAAGTTCCAATTCTTCAATCGACATTTCGCGAATGCGTTCTTTTTCACTTTCTTCTTTTTCCACCATGATTTCCACAGTGGTGGCATGCTCGGTTAAATTAATGAACAGGTTGAGATGTTCACTCAAAACCTTGGCCGCCAAAGAAAGCGCTTCTTCCGGGGTAGTCGTTCCATCTGTCCAAATATCGATGGTTAATTTATCAAAGTCAGTAATTTGACCAACTCGGGTGTTTTCCACTAGAAAATTAACTTTGATAATCGGAGAGAAGATTGAATCCATTGGAATGGTCCCAATCGGCATACCCGGATATTTATTTTTATCTGCCGCCACATAGCCTCGGCCCTTTTCAATACGCATTTCCATGTTTAAGGTTGAACCCTTGGACAAGGTAGCAATGTGCATTTCTGGATTAAGGATGTCAACGTCAGAGTCTGCGATGATATCACCAGCTGTGATTTCACCTTCTTCTGATGCTTCGATGTAAATAACTTTAGGCTCATCGGTGTAGATTTCTGCCGCCAGACCTTTGAGATTCAGGAGGATTTCAATAACGTCCTCTTTTACCCCGGGAATGGTTGAAAATTCGTGCAATACGCCTTCAATTTTTACTGATGTAACTGCTACACCCGGTAGGGATGACAGCATTATTCTTCTCAGACTGTTACCAAGGGTGGTTCCATATCCCCGTTCTAAAGGTTCAATGACAAACCGCCCGTAGGTATCGTCGTCTTTTTTATCAACAATTTCGATGACTGGTTTCTCGAATTCGATCATTTATCAGACCCTCCTACTTATTTATAATCCATACATTAACATGAGGGTTAATTGGTTCCCGAACATGTAGCCTATTTAGAATACAATTCAACAATAAGATGTTCAGCAATTTCGACATCTAAGTCTTCTACTGCCGGTCTGCCAATGACTTTTCCTGATAGTGTTTCAACATCTTTAGACAACCATGGTGCAACGGTTCTATTTTCAGTCACTTCTAAAATGTCTTTGAATTTCTGAGATTTTTTGCTTTTTGGTCGAACTTCAATCACATCGCCATCTTTCATAATGTAAGAAGGGATATTCAATTTTTTGCCATTGATCAGGAAATGTTCATGATCGACCAGCTGACGGGCTTCTTTACGGGAAGTTGCCAAACCAAGGCGATAAACAACATTATCCAAACGTGACTCTAAATGAATTAACAGGTTATGACCGGTAATTCCTTTTTGCTTTTCCGCAATTTCAAAGTAACCACGGAATTGTTTTTCAAGCACACCGTAAATACGTTTTGCTTTTTGTTTTTCTCGTAATTGCAGGCCGTATTCAGATAATTTTGTTCTTCTTTTACCGTGTTGGCCTGGTGGTGTTGGACGTCTTTCGAACGCACATTTATTTGTTGAATAACAACGTTCTCCCTTTAGGTACAATTTTGCACCTTCACGTCTACATTGTCGGCATGATGCTTCTATATTTCTTGACATAATTTTCGCCCTCCTATTATACTCGTCGTCGCTTAGGTGGTCGACAACCGTTATGTGGAATAGGCGTAACATCGCGGATCAGGGTAATTTCTAATCCAGCCGCCTGTAAGGCTCGAATTGCTGCCTCACGTCCGGAACCAGGGCCTTTGACTAAAACTTCTACGCTTTTAAGTCCATGCTCCATGGCCGCTTTTGCTGCTTCTTCTGCTGCCATTTGAGAAGCAAAAGGGGTGCTTTTTCGCGATCCTTTAAATCCTAATCCACCAGAACTTGCCCATGAAAGAGCATTTCCTGACATATCTGTAATGGTAACAATCGTATTGTTGAAAGAAGATTGAATATGGGCTTGGCCACGTTCGATATTCTTTTTGACTTTTTTAACTTTTCTTCGTGCTTTTTTAACTGCCATTCTTTAGCCCTCCTTATTTCTTTTTACTTACGAGACGTTTAGGACCTTTTCGTGTTCTGGCATTAGTTTTAGTCTTTTGCCCTCTAACAGGAAGTCCTCGACGATGACGTAATCCTCTATAAGATCCAATTTCTATCAGTCGTTTAATGTTTAAGTTGACTTCTCTACGAAGGTCACCTTCAACGGTGTATTTATCAATCGTATTTCTCAGATCATTCACTTCAGTTTCAGTAAGATCTTTAACTCTGGTATCTGGATTGATATTTAAAGTTTTTAAGATTTCTAATGATGTTGAATGTCCAATACCATAAATATAAGTTAATCCAATTTCGACCCGCTTATCTCGGGGCAAATCGACTCCGGCAATTCTTGCCATAGGGTGTGTACCTCCTAAATTGTTTTCTTAATGCTGGTGGATCAATCAAGTTAGTGACGTAACTGATTTTATTCCCAGGGTGTAGTTTATATCATGAACATGACTAAAATTGCCGCGGTCATGTTCTTTTTTTCTGGACTCGACGGTTTAACCTTGTTTTTGTTTGTGTTTTGGATTTTCACAAATAACCATAACACGACCATTTCTCTTAATAATTTTGCATTTTTCACAAATCGGTTTTACTGATGGTCTAACTTTCATTTGTATGCCTCCTTTATGATTTCCCTTTTCCACGCCATACGATACGCCCGCGGGTCAAATCATATGGGGATAATTCAACAACTACCTTATCTCCCGGTAAAATTCTTATGTAATTCATGCGAAGTTTTCCCGAAATATGTGCAGTTATCTGATGTCCATTTTCCAATTCAACTAAGAAAATAGTGTTTGGTAATGACTCAACAACTGAGCCTTCTACCTCGATAACATCTTTTTTGGCCATTGATCAAACCTCCTCACGATTCTCATCCCCAATACCATCAGGCATGTGATAGGACTCGAGTATTTTTCTTATCTCAGCGTTAGTTATCTTTTTTCCATTTAATATTTTATCACGAATATCTGTGGCTATGTGATTCGTCTTCGCCAAGTGTTTGATCTTTTTTCTCTTTGGATTACTCACTTTTCGAAGCTTTCCATTCGATACAGTGGTGAAATGGTCGTCCACCACTTCAATAACCACCATAAACTGACCTTTATCCCGGCCAGCTGTAGAACGAACCACTTGTCCGACTTTAAATTCATTCATCCAACCACCAACTTAAATCACAGTTAAAATTTCAGGATCGCCGGTTCCGGTAATTAAAATGGTGTGCTCATAATGTGAAGAGAGCTTACCATCTGTGGTCACCACCGTCCATCCGTCTTTTAATGTAACAACCTCAAAGGTTCCCGCATTCACCATCGGTTCAATGGCCAAGGTCATTCCCTGCCGCAGCCGGGGACCTCGTCCCTTCGGCCCATAGTTGGGAATCGGTGGATCTTCGTGCATTTGCTTTCCAACACCATGTCCGACATAGTCGCGGACAACAGAAAATCCGTTATCCTCAACATACTTCTGGATGGCATTTGAGATGTCTGACAATCGAAAACCATCCTTAGCATAGGCAATCCCTTTATAGAAGGACTCCCGGGTGACTCTGATCAGTTTTTCTGCTTCATCTGAAATGTTACCTACTCCGTGGGTAACAGCAGCATCGCCGACGTAACCGTTGTATGTAGCTCCGATGTCAATACTGATGATGTCGCCATCCTGCAATTGACGCTTTTCGGGAATCCCATGGACAACCACTTCATTAATTGAAGCACAGATTGAGTTTGGGAATCCACCATAGCCTTTGAATGTTGGAATGGCTCCTGCATTGCGAATGTATTGTTCGACTGCATGATCAAGTTCTTGTGTTGTTACCCCAGGTTTGATCATTTCACCAACTAAGGCATGGGCGCCTGCCACAATTTTACCGGCATGACGCATCAGATCAATTTCCTTTTGGGATTTTATGGTTATCATCTTTAATTAACTCCACTTAGGATTTTTTCAATGTTATCAAAAACGTCGTTCATATGTTGCAGCCCATTAATATTAATGATCTTTTGTTTGTCTTCATAAAACTCAATTAACGGTTCGGTCTGATCTTGATAAACTTGAATTCGCTTCTTTACTGTCTCAACTTTGTCGTCTTCCCGCTGGTATAATGGTGTTCCGTCTAAATCACAGACACCCTCAACCTTTGGTTTACTGTACTTGATGTGATAGGTTGCATGACAGGTCGGACAAATCCGCCGGCCGGAGACACGTTCTATCAAAATATCGAATGGCACATCAAGGTTAATTGCAAAATCCAACTCACAATCGCGCTTGGCATTGATTCGACATAAGGCTTCAGCCTGATCCACTGTCCGCGGAAAACCGTCTAGCAAATAGCCGTAACCAGCTGCCAGCACATCATCATGGGTCAAACGGTCGGCAACCATATCAATTACTAAATCATCTGGTACCAAAAGGCCTTGTGACATATATTCTTTTGCTTTTTTGCCTAATGGGGTGTCTTTACTCATGTTATCTCTAAAGAGATCACCGGTTGAAATATGTGGGATATTATAGGTTTCGCAAATGCGTTTAGCCTGTGTTCCCTTGCCAGCTCCCGGAGGTCCTAATAATACAATTCTCATTTTTCACTTAACTCCAGTTCATTTTAAGATTTTAAAAATCCCTGATGGTGTCTCATCATCATTTCTGCTTCAATCTGTTTAACCGTTTCAAGGGCTACCCCAACAACAATCAGCAAACTTGTTCCGCCAAATTGAAGATTGACACCCATAAAATTACCTACAAAAATAGGAATAACAGCAATGATCGCTAAGAAGACGCCACCAAATAATGTTAATCGGTTCATAATTCTCGACAAGTACTCTACGGTTGGTTTCCCCGGTCTGATCCCAGGAATATAACCGCCTTGTTTCTTAATATTTTCTGCGATATCAAACGGATTAAATGTTACAGCTGTATAAAAATAGGTAAACGCAATTATTAATATGATGTAAATAATATTAGTAAGCCAGGATCCCCAGGCTAAATAAGTTGAAATAAAATTTGCAAAGGCAGATGTTGGAAAAAAGCTTGCAATTGTTGCCGGGAATAAGGTTAATGAACTAGCGAAGATTACCGGAATAACGCCTGCCATATTCACTCGCATCGGAATGTGAGTGGTTTGTCCACCATACATTTTTCTGCCAACAACTCGCTTTGCATATTGAACCGGGATACGTCGCTGCCCTTCCTGAACTGCCACCACACCAAACACGACCACAACAATGAAGACAAGAAATACGATCAAAGTGATAATATTCAGTGTTCCAATGGTAAGATATTGATACATTTGGTTAATCGCAGATGGAATCTGGGAAATGATACTGACGAAAATAATCAGCGAGATACCGTTGCCGATACCACTTTCAGTGATTTGTTCACCCAGATACATTAAAAACGCAGTCCCTGCAGTAATACATAAAACAACAGTAAATACGGTAAATGGTGTTTTTTCAATTAGCAAATCGCCGAAGGATAAGCTCATTCCCAGAGCCTGGATCAACGCCAGAATAATGGTCAGGTAACGGGTATACTGAGCCAGTTTTTTCCGTCCTTCTTCCCCTTCTTTTTGAAGCGCTTCCAGAGCTGGAATTGCAAATGCTAACAGGTTCATGATAATTGATGCATTAATATACGGTGTGATACTCATGGCAAAAATAGTGAAATTACCAAAGTTACCACCGGATATAATATCAAACAGACCAAAAATCCCACTATCATTGACGAGTTGGCTTAGCTGTTCGGTATCAATAAAGGGAACCGGTATGAAGGATCCCAAACGATATACAAACAGCAGTGCTAACGTAAATATTATCTTTCGTCGTAGATCTGGAATTTTCCAAGCATCCTTCAAGGTAGAGACCATACTAGATCACCTCTACCTTTCCTCCTCCAGCGAGAATTTTCTCCTCAGCTGATTTGCTGATTTTATGTGCTTTGATGGTAAATGCCTTTTCAACTTCTCCGTTTCCAAGGATCTTCAGGCCATCGTTTAATTTGCGGATAAATCCGTATTCCAGCAATAGTTCTGGGGTTATTACTGTGTTTGCATCAAATGCATTCAGTTCTCCCACATTCACAATTGCAAAAGTTTTTTTGAATCGGGCGTTTGAAAAACCACGTTTTGGTAAACGACGTGCCAATGGCATTTGTCCACCTTCAAAACCTGGTCGAACACCACCACCGGAACGTGATTTTTGTCCATCTTGTCCACGACCAGCTGTTTTTCCAAGACCAGAACCAGTACCGCGTCCTTTTCTCTTGGGTGCCTTTTTTGAACCTGGGGCTGGACTTAAAGTATGTAACTTCATATTGACACCTCCTATACTTCTTTTACTTCGAGCATGAAGTCTGTTATATGAATCATGCCACGAATCTGAGGTGTATCATTATGAGTTACGGTCTGGCCAATTTTCTTCAGGCCTAAAGCTTGGATGGTTGCCCGTTGTTTCGGGTTACGACCAATTAAACTTTTCTTTAGTGTAATTTCTAATTGCTTAGCCATAATGATTCCTCCTAATCTAAAATTTCTTCAGGTTTTTTACCGCGTTTTGCTGCTACTTCTTCAAGTGTAGTCAGTTCTGCAAGGCCTGCCATTGTAGCATTAACCATGTTACGGGCATTGTTTGATCCTAAAGATTTAGTACGAATATCTCTGATACCAGCTAATTCCAATACCGCACGGACAGGTCCGCCAGCAATAACTCCAGTACCTTTTCCGGCAGGTTTCAGTAATACATGACCTGCGCCAGCTTCACCATTGACTAAGTGAGGAATGGTTGTTCCAACCATTGGCACTTTGATTAATGATTTTTTTGCTGCATCGATACCTTTACGAATCGCATCTGGAATTTCCATCGCTTTTCCTTTACCGACGCCAACATGACCGTTTTCGTCTCCAACAATCACAAGACAGCTGAATCTGAAGTTACGACCACCTTTAACAACCTTAGTTACGCGGTTGATGGCAACGACTTTTTCCTTCAAATCTAATGTACTTGGATCGATTTTTTTGTTTTGCATCAAATGACCTCCTTTACTTAGAATTTCAGGCCGGCTTCACGAGCGCCGTCAGCCAATTCTTTTACTCTACCATGATATACGTAACCGCCTCTATCAAATACAACTGCTTCGATGCCTTTTTCAAGAGCACGTTTGGCAATTGCCTGACCTACGGCTTTAGCTGCTGCTTTATCTCCACCTTTTGACAGCTGACCTTTAAGATCAGAGTCATTGGAAGAAGCAGAAACCAATGTGATACCTTTAGTATCATCTATAATTTGAGCATAAATATTTTTATTACTTCTAAATACGTTTAAACGTGGTCTCATTTCAGTTCCGGTAACTTTGTTTCGGACCCGATAGTGACGAGCGATACGTATTTTATTTTTAATGGGTTTCTTAATCATCGAGTTTTACTCCCTTCATCATCTTTGACGGGCTAGCAGGTTATTTACCTGTTTTACCTTCTTTACGTCGAATTACTTCGTCAGAATATCGTACCCCATGACCCTTATAAGGTTCTGGTGGGCGTTTTGCTCGAATATTGGCGGCATGTGCGCCAACGGCTTCTTTGCTAATGCCTTTAATTACGACTTTAGTATTTGTTTCTGGAACAGCTTCTACGCCTTCAGGATCTTCCATCTCAACGGGATGTGAGTACCCTAAATTCATCACTAACTTGGTTCCTTTTTTTTCTGCTCTATATCCTACTCCACTGATTTCCAGGGTTCTTGTAAAGCCAGTGCTGACACCAGTAACCATGTTTTGAATTAAAGCCCGGGTTAAACCGTGAAGCGATTTATGCAGCTTACTTTCAGATGGTCGGGTGACAACGACTTCGCTATCTTGGACATCGATGATGACATCAGGATGAAAAGTTCTAACTAGTTGTCCTAATGGACCTTTGACTGTCAAAGTCTGACCGTCTTTTTTTATGTCGACTCCTGGGAGGATCGCAACGGGTGCTTTTCCTACTCTTGACATCTTTTTACCTCCTGTCTTAATTTGTTACCAAACGTAACATATCACTTCGCCGCCAACGCCGGCTTTTCTTGCTTTTTTATCTGTCATTACGCCTTTTGATGTAGAAACGATAGCAATGCCCAGGCCGTTTAATACCTTTGGCACATCGTCTTTACCGGCATATACTCTTAAACCTGGTTTGGAGATTCTTTTGATGCCTGCAACGACACGACTTTTGTTTTCTCCGTATTTGAGTGTAATTTTAATTACGCCTTGCTTTTCATCGGCAATGTAATCAACTTTAGTAATATAACCTTCTTCTAAAAGAATTTGAGCAATTGCTTTCTTTTCTTTTGAAGCAGGCATCTCAACTGTTTTATGACCTGCATCATTTGCATTTCTGATGCGTGTTAACATATCCGCAATAGGATCAGTCATAACCATACTCGGTACCTCCTTTTCTTTGCCAGTTTGTTTTTACCAGCTTGCTTTTCTTACGCCAGGGATTTCGCCTTTATATGCTAATTCTCGGAAACATATACGACAAATGCCAAATTTCTGTAAAACAGAATGTGGTCGTCCACAAATTCGGCAGCGTGTATACGCCTGAGTTGAATATTTTGCTTTGCGTTGTTGTTTTTCCTTCATCGCTTTTTTTGCCACTGTATCGTCCTCCTTATGCTCTACTGAATGGAATGCCAAGCAGTCTTAACAGTTCGTGAGCTTCTTCATCTGTATTTGCCGTTGTGACAAACATGATATCCATGCCTCGGACTTGTTCAACCTTGTCATAATCAATTTCAGGGAAAATGAGCTGTTCTTTTATACCAAAAGCATAATTACCACGTCCGTCAAAGGATTTGTTGGACAAACCTCTGAAGTCACGTACTCGAGGAAGGGCAACGTTGAATAACTTATCGGTAAATTCGTACATACGATCACTTCTCAAAGTTACTTTCGCTCCAATGTTCATGCCTTCTCGGACTTTAAAGTTGGCAACTGACTTTTTCGCCTTTGTTATTACTGGTCGTTGACCGGCAATAATTCCAAGGTCGATCACTGCGGCTTCTAAAGCTTTAGAGTTGTCTTTGCAATCTCCTAAACCCATGTTGAGCACAACTTTTTCAAGTTTAGGAACTTCCATGACGTTTTTATATTGAAATTTTTCCATCATTGCTGGAATCACTTCAGTTAAATATTTATCTTTTAATCTGGGCATATTGGTCCTCCTTCCCGAAATTAATTATTGAATGTTTCATTACATTTTTTACAAAATCTGACTTTTTTTCCGTCGCCTAAAACTTTATGTCCGGTTCTTACACCTTTATCACATTTTGCACAGTAGAGTAACACGTTAGAGGCTTCAAGTGCGCCTTCTTGTCGAATTATTCCACCCTGTTGCATTTGCTGTGTTGGCTTCTGGTGCTTAGTAACCATGTTTACATTTTCCACAAGGACTTTTCCATCTTTAGGATAAGACTGAATCACTTTTCCTTTTTTTCCTTTGTCCTTACCGGAAATTACCATTACGATATCATCTTTTTTAATATGCATCTTTCATTTCCTCCTTAAAGTACTTCAGGAGCCAAAGATACGATTTTCATGTATTTCTTGTCCCTTAACTCTCTTGCGACAGGTCCAAAAATACGTGTACCTTTTGGGTTTTTATCATCTTTTATAAGAACCGCTGCATTCTGATCGAATTTGATGTAACTGCCATCGTCTCTTCTAATTCCGCTCTTTGTTCTAACGACAACGGCTTTAACAACGTCGCCTTTTTTAACATCGCCACCGGGTGCAGCACTTTTAACAGCACACACGATAATGTCTCCGATATTTGCATATCGACGACCGGAACCACCAAGAACTCGGATGCACAGTAATTCCTTTGCACCGGTATTATCTGCTACTTTCAGTCTCGTTTCTTGTTGAATCATCCGAAATACCTCCTTCCGCACATTGACTTATAGTGCTTTTTCTACGATTTCTACTAATCTCCAGCGTTTGTCTTTGCTGAGTGGTCTTGTTTCCATTATTTTAACGGTATCACCGATATTACATTCGTTTTGTTCGTCATGGGCTTTGAACTTTACAGTGTGTTTCACTCGTTTTGAGTAAAGTGGATGTTTTACAAAACTTTCAACAGCTACAACAATGGTTTTTTCCATTTTATCGCTGGTCACTTTACCGATTCGAGTTTTTCTGTAACCTCTTTCTTCCATAAGCTAAACCTCCTTATCTATTGGTTTATTATGCTTCATCAGACTTCATGGCACGTTCCTGGATAATTGTTTTAATCCGTGCATAAGTCTTCTTAACTTCTTTAATCCGCATTGGGTTTTCCAACTGACCTGTCGCATGTTGAAATCTGAGGTTGAATAATTCTTCCTTCAGATCACCCAGTTTTGCTTCAAGTTCGATCGTTGTTAATTCTCTTAATTCACTTGGTTTCATGCTTCATCACCCACTTCTTGTGCTTCCTGATCTTTACGAGTGATAAATTTAGTTTTGATCGGTAATTTATGTTGAGCAAGACGCATGGCTTCCCGAGCTACTTCCTCAGAAATTCCGGCAATCTCAAACATTACTCTACCTGGTTTTACCACTGCAACCCAATACTCTGGAGAACCTTTACCGGAACCCATTCGAGTTTCTGCTGGCTTTTGTGTCACAGGTTTATCTGGGAATATTTTAATCCAAACCTGGCCACCTCTTTTAATATATCTGGTCATAGCAATACGGGCAGCTTCGATCTGATTAGCAGTAATCCATGCTGGCTCCAATGCTTGAATAGCGAAATCTCCGTAAGTGATTTTGTTACCACGAAGAGCTTTTCCTTTCATACGACCTCTATGTTGTTTTCTACGTTTTACACGTTTAGGCATTAACATATGCGTTGGCCTCCTCTCTTAGTTTTCTGTCCTGTTAGTAGGAGCTTTTCGGCGTGGTGCGCTTTTTTTAGCTTTAGCGTCATCTTCAGCAGCTACTGCCAAAACATCTTCACGTCCAGTTAAAATCTCGCCTTTATTGACCCAAACTTTTACACCTAGTTTACCATAGGTGGTATCAGCTTCGGCAAAGCCATAGCTAATATCAGCTCGGAGGGTTTGAAGGGGAACCTGGCCTTGGGCATAATGTTCGTTACGTGCCATTTCAGCTCCGTTTAAACGGCCGGCTACAGCAGTTTTGATTCCCTTAGCACCAGCTCTCATGGTTCTCTGCATGGTTTGTTTCATTGCCCGTCGGAAAGAAATTCGTCGTTCCAGCTGAGCAGCAATGTTTTCTGCCACTAATTGAGCATCCATATCAACGTTTTTAACTTCAACGATGTTGATAAAAACGGTTTTCTTGGTCATCTTTTCAAGTTCAAGACGTAACGCATCAATACCTGCACCACCACGACCAATAATCATTCCAGGTTTTGCTGTATAGATATGAATCTTTACCTTATTACCAAAACGTTCGATGACAATTTTAGAAATGCCCGCCTGGTATTGATTTACTTTTATATATTTACGAATATCATAATCTTCAATTAAACAATCTGCAAAATCCTTGTTGTTAGCAAACCATTTTGCATTCCAGTCCTTAATAACGCCAACTCTTAATCCGTGAGGATTGACTTTTTGACCCATCTATGCCCTCCTTACTCTTTTTCTTTTAATACGGCTGTAATATGAGACGATCTTTTTCGAATAATTGTTGCACGTCCCTGTGCACCCGCTCTGAATCGTTTTAGTGTTGGACCCTGATTTGCATAGATCTGATCGATATATAAGTTTTCAGGATTCATGTTAAAATTATTTTCAGCATTTGCTAAAGCAGATTTTACAACTTTGTCAATTATTTTAGCTGCTTTATTTGGTGTTAATGCTAGAATACTTAATGCTTCTCCAAGACTTTTGCCTCGAATTAAATCAGCCACTAACTTAGCCTTTCTGGATGAAACACGTACATATTTAGCTGTCGCTCTTGCTTCCATTCGTATACCTCCTTCTGGCTATCTTAATTTAGATTTCTTTTCTCCAGCATGACCTCTAAAGGTTCTGGTTGGTGCAAACTCTCCAAGTTTGTGTCCTACCATATCCTCGGTAACATAAACTGGAACATGTTTTCTACCATCATGAACTGCGATGGTGTGTCCTACCATTTGTGGGAAAAGTGTAGAGCTTCTCGACCAGGTCTTCAGCACATTCTTTTCACCTTTTTCGTTCATTGCTTCGATGCGTTTAAGTAACTTTTCGTCACAAAAAGGTCCTTTTTTTAATGATCTACCCATTATTCAACCTCCTCTCGGTTCGTTATCTTATGGTTGTATGCTTATTTTTTATTTCGTGCTCTTACGATATATTTATCGGAAGGCTTGTTTTTCTTTCGTGTTTTATAACCAAGTGTCGGTTTACCCCATGGTGTAACTGGGCCAGAACGTCCGATTGGGGCACGTCCTTCACCACCACCGTGTGGATGGTCACATGGATTCATAACCGAACCACGAACAGTTGGTCGAATACCCATATGTCTTTTACGACCGGCTTTACCAATTCGGACATTTTGATGATCTAAATTCCCGACCTGGCCAATGGTTGCACGACATTCAATTCGAACGAGTCTCATTTCGCCTGAAGGCAATCGTAATGTTGCGTAATTTCCTTCTTTCGCCATCAGCTGAGCGCTGGCTCCGGCTGAACGGACCATTTGAGCACCTTTTCCGTTTTTCAGTTCAACACAGTGAACAGTTGTACCAACGGGAATGTTTTTGAGTGGCAAACAGTTACCAATGGTAATATCTGATTCTGGTCCAGAGAAAATAACATCTCCAACCTTTAACTTGAGTGGTGCAATAATATAACGTTTTTCACCATCTGCATAGTGAACAAGTGCTATATTTGAGCTTCGGTTTGGATCGTATTCAATTCCAGCAATTTTTCCCGGAATGTTATCTTTATTTCTTTTGAAGTCAATAATTCTGTACTTTCTTTTAGCTCCACCACCTTGGTGTCTAACGGTGATACGGCCATAGTTATTACGACCAGCATGTTTTTTAAGTGGCTTTAATAAGGATTTCTCAGGCTCATGCTTGGTGATTTCCTCGAATGTATTGACGCTCATATTTCTACGTCCTGGGGACGTTGGTTTATACTTTCTAATACCCATTAATCGCTACCTCCTTTTTTTGTATGCTTCTCGGGTTGTAGTCTCGTTTGTTTGCTTATACGCCTTCGAAGAATTGAATACCCTTACTTCCGGGTGTTAATTTCACGATTGCTTTTTTCCAATCTGATCTTCGACCAACGAAACGTCCGGTTCTTTTCAGTTTGCCTTTCATATTCATGGTGCTCACTTTTTCAACTTCAACACCAAATATGACTTCTACAGCATTCTTGATTTCAATTTTATTCGCTCTTTTATCCACTTTAAAGGTGAATTTTTTTTCTTCGGCATCGGCCATACTACGTTCGGTAATAATTGGCTTGATAATAATATCGCGAGGATTTTTCATTATGCGTATACCTCCTCAATTTTTTGTAATGCTTCCTGAGTCAAGATCAACACGTCATATTTCAACATATCATATACGTTTAATTCGTTGACAGTAGTTGTTGCAACTTTTGGAATATTGTTTGCGGAACGGATAATTGCTTCGTTGTTTTCCGGAAGTACAATCAAGGCTTTTTGAGCATTGATATTGTTCAGCACGGCAATCATTTCTTTGGTTTTTGGAGCATCCATCACCAATTGATTTAATACGCGAAGTTCGTTGTCCTGAGCCTTTGCTGAAAATACAGATTTCATAGCTAAAGCTTTAACTTTTTTGTTAACCTTTTTGCTATAGTCTCTTGATTTTGGTGCAAAGATCACACCGCCGCCCTTCCATAATGGAGATCGGATGGTACCGGCACGAGCCCGGCCTGTTCCTTTTTGTCTCCAGGGTTTACGACCACCGCCACGGACTTCTGATCGAGTCAAGGCGGAACGTGTTCCCTGTCGTCTATTTGCAAGTAGTGCTACCACTACTTCATGTACTACGTGTTCGTTGGGTTCGATTCCGAAGATTCCTTCGCTTAATTCGACATCACCAACAACATTTCCTTTTACATCTAAAACGTCAATTTTAGGCATTTGATTTCCTCCTTTCAGGCTTGATTTTTTTATGCTTTAACACTGCTTTTAATTGTAACAAGTGCTCCTCTAATGCCTGGTACCGCACCCTTGATTAAGAGCACATTGTTTTCAGCATCGACTTTAACAACTTCCAAATTAACTGCAGTTACATTTTTGTTCCCCATTTGGCCAGGAAGTTTCTTGCCCTTGAATACTCTTGAAGGCGAAGAAGATGCTCCCATGGAACCTGGTCTACGGTGATATTTGGAACCATGAGCCATCGGTCCTCTGGATTGGTTATGTCGTTTAATAACCCCCTGGAATCCCTTACCTTTTGATGTTCCTGAAATATCAACTCGTTCACCAGCTTCAAACACATCAGCCTGAATTAATTGACCGGTTTCATAACTTGCATAATCATCAAGTTTGAATTCCCGGATTACTTTTTTATACTCAACACTGTTTTTGTCATAGTGGCCTTTTAGTGGTTTTGTCATTCGACGTTCTTTAACTTCACCAAAAGCCAATTGCAGTGCTTCATATCCATCCGTTTCGATGGTTTTCTTTTGAAGCACAACACAAGGTCCTGCTTCAACCACGGTAACTGGAATGACAGTTCCGTTGTCTGTGAAAATCTGGGTCATTCCAATTTTTCGTCCGATAATCGCTTTTTTCATTATTTCCTCCTAAATATCATTGGATTGCTGTGCAATCATAATACCAATGGGGTCTATAGTTTGATTTCTATATCAACGCCTGCTGGTAAGTTCAATCGCATTAATGCGTCTACGGTTTTTGGGGTTGGGTTTAAAATGTCAATTAACCGTTTGTGTGTGCGCATTTCAAATTGCTCTCTGGAATCCTTATACTTGTGCACTGCTCGAAGAATCGTGATGATTTCTTTGTCAGTTGGCAGTGGTACTGGACCAGATACGCTCGCACCTGTTCTCTTTGCTGTTTCAACAATTCGTTCAGCCGATTGATCCAAAAGTTTGTGATCAAACGCTTTTAATCTGATTCTGATTTTTTGTTTTGCCATACCTAAATTTTACCTCCTTATCAATTTTTACTCGTCATTTAGGTACTCCAACCACTCGTCAACCCATCCGGGTGTTTCATCATTATTTTTTTTCGCAAAATGACGGATCATTTTGCAAAAATCACATGATTTTAAGTGGTTGTCGTCCGATTCAAAGATCGTGACATACTCCATGGGAAAACCTGTCTAAGGCGACAGCAACCTCTCACTTCATCGCAGAGTGTCAACCTTTCACATTATACAAGAAAAAAACGCCTTTGGCAAGCGTTTTTTCATATTTTACAATAATTTTCAATTTTATTTTTTTCTTACTTCAATATTTCTTCCGGGTGCGTGTCCAGAAAATAAATCCCTGTTCCCTGAAGGCCCAGATGAGCCGCCAGCACACAGCCAATCGGGACTGGTTCGATGTTCTTAACCCCCATCAGACGAAGCGCTGCCTGATATTCTTCGACTGGCTTCATCGAGCCAGTATAGGCAATGCCAACGTTCTGATCCAGATAACCGGCAATATTTTCGGCTGTTTTATCAATAATCGTCTTTTGCGCTTTTTTCGTCCCCCGGGACTTGCCGATAATTTTCAGTTCCCCTTCTTCAACCGAAACGATCGGATGAATTTTCAGGAACCCGCCAACGACTGCCGCACCTTTAGACACCCGCCCACCCATGTAAAGCCAGTTAAGATCTTCAATGCTGAAATAAAAATGGGCGTGGGGAATGAATTTAACTGCCGCAGCGGCCAGATAATCCAGATCTTTTCCCTGGTCGATCAGTTTCAGTAATTCCACTGCAATCAAGCCAATACTGCCGCCACTATGAAGACTGTCAACGATCCGGCATTTGAAATCGGGATATTTTTCCATTATATCTTTCAGGATCAAACAAGAAGTTTCATAGCTCCCTGATAGTTTTGACGTAAATGCCAGATAAAGACATTCGACATTATTTTTTGCGCAATCTTCAAAATACTCCATGAAGTCCCCGGGGTTCACCTGGGATGTGGTCGGGACAATTCCCTGTTCCATAAATTTATTCATACCGTCCAGATCAATTTCCCGTTTGTCCCGATAGGCCACGCCTTCAATAATAACATTCAACGAAACCATGTCCAGATTGGGATGATTCACAAAACCTTTTGGCAGATCGCACATACTGTCAACTAAGAGTCTAATCATTTCTCACTTCTTTCCAATTGCCAAACGCAATTTTCAACTTCTATGCAATTTATCAATTTCCTCGAATACATATTTTATCACTATCTTTTAAATTTAACAATATGCAAGTAAAAAAAACCGCCCCATAATATGAGACGGTTCAATTTTTATCTTTAATTAATATTTAGAAAATATTACTCTAGAACTTTTCTAAGCATCCGCCAACATTTTGGCTACGACACCAGAACCAACAGTACGTCCACCTTCACGAATCGCGAAACGTAAACCTTCTTCGATCGCGATTGGTGTGATCAGAGTAATTTCCATTTGCACGTTATCGCCAGGCATTACCATTTCTACGCCTTCTGGTAATTTGATGATACCAGTTACGTCAGTTGTTCTGAAGTAGAACTGTGGTCGGTAGCCGTCGAAGAATGGTGTATGACGTCCGCCTTCTTCTTTGGTTAAGACATATACTTCTGATTGATAATGAGTATGTGGTTTGATGGAACCGGGCTTAGCCAGTACCTGTCCACGTTCGATTTGAGTACGGTCAACACCACGCAGTAATGCTCCAACGTTGTCGCCTGAGCGGCCTTCGTCCAGTAATTTACGGAACATTTCGATTCCGGTTACAACTGTTTTTCGAACATCATGAATCCCGACGATTTCAACTTCTTCGCCGACTTTGACAATCCCACGTTCGATGCGTCCGGTTGCTACTGTACCACGGCCGGTGATTGAGAAAACATCTTCGACTGGCATCAGGAATGGTTTGTCTGTATCACGAACGGGATCGGGAACCCAGGTATCAACAGCGGTCATCAGTTCAACAATTTTGTCTCCCCATGGGCCGTCTGGATCTTCTAATGCTCTTAAAGCAGAACCGGGGATGATTGGTGTATCATCGCCTGGGAAATCATATTCGTCAAGCAGTTCACGAACTTCCATTTCAACTAATTCCAGTAATTCTTCGTCATCGACCATATCAACTTTGTTTAAGAAAACAACGATGTATGGTACGCCTACCTGACGGCTTAACAGGATATGTTCACGGGTCTGTGGCATGGGACCATCAGCAGCACTAACAACCAGGATTGCACCGTCCATTTGGGCAGCACCGGTGATCATGTTCTTAACATAATCGGCATGTCCCGGGCAGTCAACATGAGCATAGTGACGAGCTGCGGTTTCATATTCAACGTGAGCAGTTGAAATAGTGATTCCACGTTCTCTTTCTTCTGGGGCTTTATCGATATTTTCGAATGCTACGGCTTCCCCTGTTCCAAATCGCTTGTTTAATACAGATGTGATCGCCGCTGTTAATGTTGTTTTACCATGATCGACGTGACCAATTGTTCCAACATTTACATGGGGCTTATTTCTTTCAAATTTTGACTTTGCCATTTGTATTCTCCTTAAAAATCTAAAAATTATCGTTTTACTACTATGTCAAATTTAATTTATGATATAAAAATGGAGCCCTCATCCGGATTTGAACCGGAGACCCCCACCTTACCATGGTGGTGCTCTACCTACTGAGCTATGAGGGCTTATAATAAAATGGTGGGAGAAGATGGTTTCGAACCATCGTAGACGTCGTCAACGGATTTACAGTCCGCCCCCTTTAGCCACTCGGGCATTCTCCCACTTGCTTATTAATTCAGCTTCTCTATAATAGTTTGTTTTTCCTTTTTTGTCAACTGTTTTTTATATTTTCTTACCGATTTTTTTTCGAATTCGCTGCAAGGCATTATCCACCGATTTATTACCGCAGTCCAGAGCCCTGGAAATTTCGTAGTAAGAGGCGCCCTGAATATAGTAGGCAAGGACTTTTTTTTCAAAACTGGACAATTCCCGTTTAACGTCAATCATCAATTGTTCCAATTCTTCGGCTTTGATTAATTCCACCCCGGGTTCCACGCTTTTTTTTGCGGCCAGCCGATCAATAATGATATTCTGGGGTTCTTCTTCAGACACCGCCGCATAAATTGACACCGAATTATTCAGCGGCATATGTTTCTGGCGGTTGGCGGAACTAATGGCGGTTTGGATTTGACGTTCAATACAGAGATTGGCAAAGGTCGAAAACTGGGCTTCCCGATCCGGGCGAAAGTCCCAAATCGCTTTGAGCAAACCAATCATCCCTTCCTGGATCAGATCTTCATTGTCCCCACCGACCAGATAATAGGAACGGGCCCGGATCAGGACATTTTTTCGATATTTTTCCAGCAAGAATTCTTCGGCTTCCTGGTCCCCCTGTTGGGCACGGTTTACAATTTCTGATTCTGATATTTTTTCATTGCTAATCTTTACCATTTGGTCCTCGCATTATTCTTTAACGCGCATTTTGTTAAATTGATCCAGGGTTTCTGCATCCAAAAAATCACTGAGCTTGACCCCTTGTTTTTGCACACTTTTTTTCTTGTCATCACGAAAGCTCTTTAACGTTGCTCCCATATCCTGGATCAGTTCCCGTACCGGAATCCGCTCAGCACCGCTGGCCATCACCATCTGCTGCAAGGTAAAATCCGATGTCACCACCCGGACGCTGTAAGCTTTAGGCAGACTGTAAACCAGTTTTTCGATATAACTATCGGCGGTTTTATTCTTTTCGGTAAAAACGACCTTGATCCGACCCACCAACTCTTCCCGTTTTTCCAGGGATTGCTGCTGATAGGCATCGAAAACAAGGATGGTTTCCCATCCTTTGAATCCGCTGTAGCCATTTAAATCATTGATCAGTTTTACTCGTGCCTCTTCCAGCTGGATTTCCGAAAGACGTTTTAAATCATCTGAACCGTGGATGACATTATAGCCATCCACAATTAATATGGTTTTCATTGAAATCGCTGTTTGGCAGCCTCTGCAAAAATGATCGCTGCTGCTGCCGAAGCATTAAAGGATTCGATCTCGCCATGGACGGGAATGGATACCGAAAAATCGCATTGTTTTTTAACTTTTTCGCTGATTCCAGTACCTTCATTACCGATGACAATGGCCAGCGAGCCCTTATAGTCGGCTTTATAATAGGGATTACCCTTCATGTCAGTCGACATGATCCAGAACCCTTTTTTCTTGAGTTCATCAATCGTCTGGCTGAGATTAGTCACCTTGACAATCGGGGTGTGCGATACTGCCCCGGATGAAGCTTTGACCGAAACAGCGGTCAAAGAAGCGGACCGACGGTTAGGAATAATCACACCGTCAGCCCCGCAAATATTAGCACTTCGGATAATTGCCCCCAGATTATGAGGATCCGTCAAATGATCTAAAATAACAATAAAGGCGTCTCGTCCCTTGGCTTTGGCATGATTGAGAATATCCTGCAGGTTACTGTAAGGGAATGGCGCCATCAGCGCGACAATCCCCTGATGAACCTGACCATCGGCCAGATACTCGAGTCTTGCTTTTTCGACTGAATGGATAATGATATTCTGTTTTTTGGCCATATCAGTAATCTTTTTGAGAACGTGATCGGTGTTATCTTTTAAGATCAACAATTTATCAATTTCCTGGCCGGAACGGAGGGCTTCCATAACCGGGTTTTTTCCCACGACTATAAACGTTTCTTCTGTTACGCCATCATCTTCACGATTAAAGCCCTCATGCTTGCGCGACGGTTTCGAATCGTCAAAGCGACGCGGGCCACGATCCAATTTAGGTCCTCTGCTGTCAAATTTACGCGGCTTTTTATCGTCCTTGGCGCCACGTTCTTCAAACTGGCGGGGCTTTTTATCGCCTTTTGAAGCATTGTCGTTTTTCTTGCTCCGGGGTTTATCACTGGTCTTGCTGCTATTCGATCGACTATTTGAAACTTTTTTCATTTTTTCACCTATTCTTTTATTTTTTTTCGATTTATTTCTTGATAAATCGATTCTGCATTATTTTGTTGTCTTATTCGTTTGTTTCGTTTGTTTCGTTTGTTTCAGTCGTATTGGCAATGACTTCCGTTGCTTCATCCAGTTTTCGTTTGCGCGGTGGCAACGGTCCATAATATTGGTAATAATGGGTCTTGATATCGCCATTATACAGTTTTCTGTTTTTGGTTGATGCTTCGCCAAAGAATTTCTCAAACTTTTCATAACCGGTAATAATAAAGTAGGACCAGTCCTCCAGACTTCGAAAGACCTTACCCATATCCCGATACAAGCGCTGGATTTCTTTTTCTTCCCCAATTCGCTCGCCATAGGGCGGGTTGGTGATAATGACCCCATATTTTTTCTTGGTGGAAATGGACTGAACCGCCAATTTCTGAAAAGCAACCAGATCGGCAACCCCGGCCAGTTCGGCATTGGTTCGAGCCTGTTTCAGAGCATCCGCATCACAGTCGGATCCCAGCAGCAAAAACTCCTTATCATTGATGGCATCTTTGGCTTCCTGCCTGGCCTGTTCCCACAACTCGGCGGGAATGGCGTCCCAGGTTTCGGAAACAAAATCCCGTTTCAGACCTGGAGCAATATTTTTACCGATCAGCGCCGCTTCAATGACAATCGTCCCGGACCCGCAAAGAGGGTCCAGAAAAACGCGATCGGGCCGCCATCGGGACAGATAAACCAACGCTGCTGAGATGGTTTCTTTCAGAGGCGCCTCATTTCCATACTGACGGTAGCCGCGCTTATTAAGACCGGAGCCGCTGGTATCAATAGACAGGGTGACCTCATCCTTTAGAATTTGAATATGAATGGGGTACTTGCCGCCATTCTCATCAAACCATTCAACATGGTATTTTGATTTTAATCGCTCCACCACCGCTTTTTTGACAATTCGCTGCCCGTCAGATTTACTGAACAGGGTTGATTTAACGCTGGTGATTTTAGCCGCTGGAAATTCTCCGTCAACGGGGATCCAGTTTTCCCAAGGCAAGGCCTTTGTTTTCTCAAACAATTCATCGAAGGTTTCGGCTTTAAAGCGACCAATCTCCAGCAGTACCCGATCGGCACAACGGAGCCATAGGTTTGAGCGGGGAATCGCTTCCAATGGACCGGCATAACGGATTTTTCCGTTCTCAACTTCCGTTACTTCGTATCCCAGTTTTTTTATTTCGTCCTTTACCACACTTTCGATTCCAAAAGCGACCGTGGCAATTAAATTTACTATTTTCGGCATTCATTTTTCCTTTATCGTTATTTTTTGACCCATTTTAACTATCAATATTACATTATAGCATAAGATTTCAATTTATTCTTAAAAATATTCGCATCACAACAAAAAAATGAAAACAAAACACCGGCATGACCATCGCATACCGGTGTTTAGGGTAATAAAAATTAATCTTCCTGAAATTTCTTTATTTCTTCATCCCGGCCAAAAACCAGAAATCCTTGATATTGTCCGTTATCCCAGGCAGCGATCTGTTTGCCGAATTTTTTCTTCATCGCCACCAGATTCACCAGGTAGCCTTTGCTCCGCCAGAGATCGCCGACGCCAATGACATCCGCGATGTTACTGGTTTGGGGGTCGTAGAACAGAATCACTGCCGGGTCAACCTGCCGGGCGTCTTGCTGTTCTTCCATCAGAATAGTAATAATCCGTTCGAAGCCAATCGAAAAACCAACCGCCGGCACCGAAACCTTGTTGTACTTCCCGATCATGTTGTCGTAACGGCCGCCGCCGGCAATGGAATAACCATAGGGACCATAACTGACTTCAAAGATCAGACCGGTGTAATAACCCATCCCCCGGATCAGCGAAAAATCAAAAACAACATCAAATTGTTCTTTGGCCAGGGTTTTGACGGTATTGATCACTTCGGTCAATTCACCAATGGCAGCGGTATCTTCCACCCACTGATCCAAATTGTCCAGATTGATGCCAGTAACACAGGCCATTAGCTTGTCCACTTTTTCCTGCTGATGTCCCTTTTCCAGCAATTCGCCGGTTACCCCAGCGACTCCGATCTTATCCATTTTATCCAGTGAAATACAAACCGCGCCGACCTGATCCGCCGCGAACCCAGATTTTATAATGACTTCACTTAAGAGCTGGCGATGATTCACTTTTATCGTGAACCCGGCAAATCCCATCGCCAACAGCGCTTTGGCGGTAGTATCCATCAGCTCAATCTCGGCCGAAACGGTGGAGTCGCCGATGATATCGATATCACATTGTTTAAAGGCCCGGAATCGTCCTTTCTGAGGTCGTTCGGCCCGAAAGACGTTGCCGATCTGTATCGCTTTAAACGGAGTTTCCAGCACTTCCTGATTATTTGAATAAAAACGGCTTAGCGGTAAGGTCAGATCGAAGCGCAAACCCATATCGCAAAGCTCCGACACCTTGGCATCCTGATTTAAGCTAAGCTTTTCACCACGCTTCAAAATGGTAAAAAGCATTTTTAAATTCTCGCCCCCATCACTGCCCAGCAGCAACTCCAGATTTTCCATTACCGGGGTTTCAATCCGACTAAACCCATGCGCACGGTAGACTGCCAATATCTGTTGTTCCAACCGATCCCGAATTTTCATTTCCTCGGGTAAAATATCCCGGGTCCCTCTAACAGGTTTTGAACTGATCATCTGTTCACCTTCTATACTAGATTAATTTGTTTGAATACTTTTTTGCCCTTTTTGAGAACAATTTTTCCGTCTTTGAAATCTGCCGAAGTTATCAGCAGCTTAAAATCGGTTACTTTTTCGCCATTGAGCAGAACCCCGCCCTGGTCAATCAAACGACGTCCTTCACTGCGGGTGGGAATCAGTTTGGCCACTTCCAATAAGGCCACGATGTCCATTCCTTCACCCAGATCTGTTTTTGTCAAATCAACGCTGGGTATCTCAGCATCCCCCTGATCTCCGGCAAAAAGTTTGCGGGCAGCATTTTGGGCTTCCTGGGCGGCTTCCGTGCCGTGAATAATCTCGGTCACCGTAAAGGCCAGGATTTCCTTGGCCTGGTTAATTTCAGAGTCTTTGAGAGCCCCCAGTCGACGCACCTCGTCCATCGGAATAAAGGTCAGCAGAGCCAGACATTTTTCCACATCGGCATCGGCAATGTTTCGCCAGTACTGGTAAAATTCATAGGGCGATGTTTTTTCAGGATCCAGCCACAATGCTCCTTTAGCTGTTTTCCCCATTTTGATCCCTTCACTAGTGGTCAGCAGTGAAAAGGTCATGCCAAAGACCTGCTCGGCATCTTTACGACGGACCAGCTCAACCCCGGCAATGATATTGGACCACTGATCATTTCCGCCAAACTGCATCTTGCAGCGTTGTTCTTTATGCAGCACATAAAAATCATAAGCCTGAAGCAGCATATAATTAAATTCCAGAAAAGTCAGTCCTTTTTCCAACCGCGACTTATAACAATCTGCAGTAAGCATTCGATTAACTGAAAAATGGGCCCCGATTTCCCGTAAAAAATCAATATAATTAAGGGGCAACAGCCACTGAGCATTGTTAAGCATCACCGCCTTGTCATCTTCAAAGGTCAGAAATTTTTCAAATACCTTTTTGAATTTTTCACCATTTTCCGCAATCCGCTCCGGTGTCATCACCTGACGCATATCGGACCGCCCGGATGGATCGCCAATCATCGTAGTTCCTCCCCCGATCAGGGCAATGGGACGATGTCCATGCCGTTGCATGTGGGCCATAACCATGATCTGAATGAAATGTCCAATATGAAGGCTGTCTGCCGTTGGATCAAAACCAATATAGAAAGAAACGGATTCTTCCGCCAGTAATTTTTTAATTTCTTCCTCGTGGGTACATTGTTCAATAAACCCCCGCTCCTGCAATACGTCAAATACACTTTCCATTAATCTATGTCCTTTCCTTATTCAAAGGGGTTTTCCCCTGCAATTATGCTATTTTTTACAGATTATTCCAGTGGGTTCTCCAGCAATTCTTTTTTTCGTTCCCAACGTGTTAACGCTTCTTCAAAAAAGACCTTAATCACGGCAAACATCGGAATCGCCACAAACATGCCCAAAACGCCGAAGAGGCTGCCTCCGACAATAACCGAGAACAACACCCAGAAGGGATTGAGTTCCACAATTTTGCCTAGCACATTGGGTGCTAGAACATTGCCATCAAACTGCTGCACTACCAGAATCCATATTCCGACCCAAAGGGCCTTGACCGGCTCATCGATAAAGGTAATGATCACCGCCGGAACCGCTCCGATAATTGGCCCAAAATAGGGAATCACATTGGTAATGGCCACAATCACCCCAAATAAGGGAGCGTATTCCACGCCGATCACCAGCAGTCCCAGATAAAACAGAAATCCAATCAGCATCGATGTTAATATTTTTCCAGTGAAATACTTGTAAAATATTTCATCAATGGTCAGGATCGCCCAGTGGGATCCGTTATACAAGGTCTTATTCAGCACCGCTTTGGCAAACCGATCGACCTGATCACTGATTTTTTCTTTATCCAGCATCAAATAGAGTCCGACAAAAAAGACGATAAAGAAACTGATGACAAAGCCAATGGTTCCTTTTAAAAAGACAAAAGCAAAATTCCCGAGGTTTTTAATGGAATCCGGATTTGTCCCAAAATAAGATGTGATTTGATTGAGTAAATCCATTGCCGTCATATTTTGCAGACTATCAATGGCCACTTTCAGTTCGGTTAAAATATCCTTAGCGGCTCCGCCTTTGGCCAGACTTTCGCCCAGATAATTGTCAATAATCGTTAAATATTGCGGGGTCTGGGCAATCAGACCAGTAAGGCTCTCAATTACTGATGGAATGGTGGCGTAAAAAAACAAGACAATTAAAACAATCGTGATCACATAAACAATCAGGATTGAAATCAGACGAATCGTCCGCTCGCGGTTCTGACTTTTGGGAATTGTCTTAAACATAAACTTTTCAATGCCCCGCATTGGTCTAAACAGAAAATAGGCCAACACCACGCCCACCAGAATGGGCATCAGCACTTCTAGCGTGCCGGTAATTACGCCGCCGATGGTGGCGGTAACCACCGCAAAGTTATCCAATAATTTATATATCAAAAGCAGGATGAAGGCGCCAACTAAAAAGTAACTGTATTTTTTAACAAGTTCTGTGTCAATTTTGAATTTCAAAAGCTCCTCCTGTACCATTTTTAACTCGAGTTATATCTTAACATTTAACTTGAAAAATTTAAAGAAGTTTCAAATAGATTCTTAAATTATAATTAAACTAAAATAAAACAGCCCTGAATTAAAGTTTTCCTTGTATTTTAGAGGAAATTATCATAATATTTTTATAGTTAATTCTTTATATTAGGAGAAATCATGATCTATATCGCTATTATTCTTTTTGTTATTTTCCTTGATCAGTATTCAAAATATCTGGTCATTGCACATATAAAACCACTTGATACACTGCCACTAATCCCAGATGTTTTTCATTTAACCTATGTCGAAAATACCGGTGCCGCATTTAGTTTGTTTACTAATATGCAGATATTTCTGATTATTATGACCCTTGTTTTTATAGGTGTATTAATTTACTTTTTAATTAAAATCCCGGACATCAAAGAAAATCGTGTCATTAACGTCTCCCTGGCCTTTATCATCGGCGGAGCTGCCGGAAATCTATTGGATCGTCTGCGCCTTGATTTTGTGGTGGATTTTCTTGATTTCCGAATGATTAAATTTGCAATTTTTAATTTTGCGGACGTGTTTGTGGTGTGTGGCAGTATTTTTCTTGTCATCGCCTTGTTCAACAATAAGAATTTTTTAGAAAACAATGATTTCGGCACTCTGGAATAAACCCTTAAAATAAAGTTTATCATAAAAAACGCTTCCACGGATACAACATTGATTGTTTTATCCCACGGAAGCGTTTTTTATGATTGATTCACTCTGTTTTTTGCAGCAAACTGAGCATGCTGTCACCGGTGGTGTAAATGTGGTCGCAGGCGGCAAGATTAGCTTTGCGGCACTCACCACTTTCGATTTGTCTGATTATTTCCATATGCTGATTCACCAGCGGGTTTTTATCTTCAATACGATGGACATATTCGGCCCGAAACCGCTGCATTTGTTCTCGCAGACTATTGATCATCGTCTGTAGTTTGACATTTTTTGATGCCGTATAAATCGTCTCATGAATATGCATATCATGTTTGATGATGCCCTCTTCGTCATTATGCAGAGCCGCCTCCCCAAATCGCTCGTTGGCTTCATAAAGCCTGCTGATTTCGTCTTTCGTGGCATTCATAGCCGCCAGCTCAGCTGCCAGACCTTCCAGCGCCCGCCTTATTTCCATCATTTCTTTGAGGTCATTAACCGACATCGGCGTCACATAAACGCCCTTTCTCGGCACCATTTTTACCAGTCCTTCCAATTCAAGCTTTCTGATCGATTCTCGCACTGGGGTTCTGCTGACCCCCATTTGTTCAGCCAGCTGGACCTCCATTAAACGTTGTCCCGGTTGAAGTTCCCCGGTTATAATGGCACAGCGAATGGTTTCAAAAACAATTTCCCGCAATGGCTTGCAGGAACTTATATCAAGGCTTAAACCTTTTTTATCGTCCCACATCGTTTTCTCCTTCACTTTCTTCGGTTTTACTTAAAAAACACATCGTATATTTTTCTTTGAATTGTTGCCAGGACTTTACTGCCAGTTCGTTATTCAGATAATAACCAATGACCGTGGATCCGCTGCCGGTCATGATGGCTGCCAGGGCGCCCTGTTCCAACATTTCTTTTTTAATCGCAGCTATTTCAGGGTAATCCACGAAAGCAATGGCTTCAAAAACATTTCCCAGCTTTACTCTCAACCCATCGTAATCATCATTTTCCAGCAACGCAATAACCGCCGCGATATCCGGATGTTTTGCAATGATTGAGTCGTCCAGTTTTTTGAAGGCCCAAGGAGTGGCGATATCAATGTCCGGCTTCACCACCAGAACAGCCATTTTTTGCAGCTCTTTTAGGGGTGTTATTTTTTCCCCGATTCCTTCCACCAGAGCCGTGCCGCCGACCAGACAATAGGGTACATCCGCCCCAATGGTAACGCCAATTGCCAAAAGCTCCGACTGCGAGAGCCCGAGTTGCCAAAGGGTATTCAGCCCCTTCAAGGTTGCCGCGGCATCACTGCTGCCTCCAGCCAGACCTGCCTGCGCGGGAATCCTCTTCTCCAGATGAATCTTAGCCCCCTGCTTGACGTCGAACTGACTTTGCAGTTTTCGCGCCGCCTTAATCACCAGATTACGTTCGTCCAGAGGGATGGTAGCCTCATTGGACGTCAGCCAAATTCCCTCGTCACATGCTTCAAAGGTCAGCACATCATCCAGATCGATCGAATGATTAATCATTTTCATTTCATGATAGCCATCTTCCCGAATGCCGATGACATCCAGAGATAAATTCACTTTTGCTTTAGCTTTTCGAATAACCCTGTTCATGTTACCTCGCATTGCACTCATAATATTGTATACTTTATCCATTATAGCATAATCGCACTTTCAATGGAATAAAAAATCATGGTTGAAAACCTCGTTTTATAGTGTATAATCAAGGCATTACTTTCCTGAAAGGTTCCACCATGATAAGCAAACATATTCGCGCCATTATTTTCGATTTTGATGGTACCCTCGTTGATTCCATGAATCTCTGGCACCAGATCGATGTCGATTTTCTGGGCCGTCGCGGTCTTGTCTGTCCCGATGATTTGTCCATGGCCATCTCCGGAAAAAGTTTTACCGAAACGGCTGAATATTTTAAAGAGCGGTTTCTACTGCCCGATTCGATCGCCGAAATCAAGGCCGAATGGGACGAGATGTCCCGGAATACGATTCTCAACGAAATTGGATTTAAACCTGGGGCACTGCCCTTTTTATCCTGGGTTTATGCCCACGCCATCCCCATGGCGATAGCCACTTCAAATACCCGGTCAACCCTCGAACTGTTCTTACCGCAATACGGTATTGACCGTTATTTTCATTCGCTTCACTTTACCTGTGAAGTGGGCCGGGGCAAACCCCATCCCGATGTTTTTCTCGATGCTGCAAAAGCTCTTGACGTTTTGCCGGAACACTGTCTGGTCTTTGAAGATACCCTTGAAGGGATCCATGGCGCTCAATCAGCCGGGATGGCAGTAATTTCCGTCGATGACGCCCTCCAAATCCATCGGATCGACCGCATTAAAGAATCCAGTCTTTACCATATTCAAAGTTTCCGGGAACTCATGACCCCGGAATTCAGCAAAAATTTTAGGAGATTAAACCATGCCGATTCATTTTGATAACGATTGGGAACAACCCATTCAACAGGAATTACAAACAGAATACTATCTAAACCTTCGCCACTTTCTGATTAATGAATATCAGAGCCGGGTGGTTTATCCGCCCATGCATGATATTTTCAACGCCTTTCACTTGACGCCATTATCGCAGACAAAAGTTTGTATCATCGGCCAGGATCCCTATCATGGACCAGGACAGGCTCATGGCCTGGCTTTTTCTGTCAAACCCGGGATCGTGATCCCCCCTTCGCTGCTTAATATCTACAAAGAACTGGAAGCCGATTTGGGCTGCCCGATTCCCAGCCACGGCTGTTTAACCGCCTGGGCTGAGCAAGGGGTGCTGTTGCTCAACGCTGTTCTGACCGTCCGGGGCGGCGAAGCCGGTTCCCATCGAAATGCCGGTTGGGAAATTTTCACCAGCCGGATCATTGAGCTATTAAACAGCCGGACCGAACCGGTTATTTTTATTCTCTGGGGCCGGGATGCTCAAAATAAAAAAGCCCTGATCACTAACCCCCGGCATCCCATCATTGAATCTCCTCATCCCAGTCCATTATCGGCCCATCGGGGCTTTTTCGGCAGCCGGCCTTTTTCTAGCGCAAACGCCCTGCTAGAGGCCCGGGGAATTGGGCCCATTGACTGGTGTATTAAGAATTTTGACGGGTCCAACGGAGCAGATTAATGGATCTCGATATCTTAGTGTGGATTAATCAGCATCTTGTCATTCCACAGCTCAACAGTTTTTTTATTTTTATCACCGATTTATGGGGCGATGGCCTTTTAGCAATTCTACTTTCCCTGATTCTGATTATAAAAAAAGAAACCCGATTAACTGGTTTCATCATTGCCGTTTCGCTCATATTGAATATTGTGGTTGTTAATCTCACCCTAAAGCCATTGGTGGCGCGACCCCGGCCTTACACCCTCTACGCGATTGAAATGCTCTTACCAGTTCAGAAAGATTTTTCATTTCCATCCGGTCACAGTGCTTCGGTTTTTGCCTTTGTCTGGGCTTATTTTATCACCCGGAAAGACTGGCTGCGCTGGTTACTGTTGGGTTTTGCCCTGCTCGTTTGTTTTTCCCGGCTTTACCTTTTCGTTCATTACCCCACCGACGTTCTGGCCGGGATCACTATCGGGATCCTCTGCGCCGTTTCGTCCAAGTGGCTGATTTCCAAATTCACAAACAAACCCTGGATAATCAAAATTCTGGAATGATTGATGGCTCTGATAATCATATCAGAGCCATTCTTTTTCGCAGATCGATTATTTCTTCCAGACTGAGCTGCCCAGGGGCTGTTTTCCCGGCCCCCGCCGCAAAGGTCAGGGAACCGCCGCACAGATCAGGTGCTATTCTGGTGATTGACCCCAACGATCCCATCGCAATGGCAATCATCGGTTTCTGAGATTTTTCGTTGTAAGTGAGGGTGGCCTGGATTAGATGACGAACGTCATCCATTGTCTGGGGCATCACCGCCAGTTTAAGAACATCGCCGCCTGCTTCTTCCATGGCCCTGAAAACAGCGCTTATTTCCTCAGCGGCCGGGGTTTTTTCAAAGTTATGATGAGAAACCAGCCACTTGGTTTCACTCGTCTTTAAAGCCTCTATAATTCGCTCCCGAAAAGTCGGCTCACTATTAAGTTCCACATCCACATAGTCGACCCGGTTACTTTTTATTGCGGCAATCACTGCGGCTGCCCGGATCTCATCCGGAGTTTCACAAACGCCGCCTTCCAGATGACTGCGATAGGTATAAATAAGTCCCCGATCGGGCATTCTGGTTTTCATTTCATTCAACAGATCCTGTTCTTCGGCAGCCGTGAGTAGCTCCCCCGGCATGAAATGATCCCGGCGCCACTCCAAATAATCACAGCCATTTGCTACCCCCACTTCAACATCAGCCAATAATTCATTTCGATTGGCACTGATCAATGGAATACACGAGATAAAGGTGTTTTTTCTGATTAATTTAAATGCTGTTTTCATATTCATAAAATTCTTCCTTCCAAATCTATGATTCATCATTGTAAAAGCGTCAACAGAGTGACTATTTATTTGTGATTTAGCAGCCCGATATTCTTGATTTCCACGGAGATGGTACCATCCGGATTGTTTTTAAACTCAATGATATCATTTCGCTTCAATTGATCCATCGGAATACTGATTTCAATGCCCGTATCAGTAATAAACTTTTGTTTGCCAAAGATCTTTTTTTCAATATTCGGGGTAACCGGGATCTTCTTTTCATAGAGTCCTTTTTCTTCCAAAGACGACCTAAACCGATCCTGAATGGTCGAATCCCCGTCAAAAACCGTTTTAGCCAGATTATCCACATCTATTTCGCTTTCGGTTTCATAATCATCAGCCAACACCGTTTTGGCGGCATTCAGCTTTTCATAATCACCGCCATACTCTCTGACAATCACTTCTTTGACTGTTTTATCGATAATGTCAAAGGCCTCTTTTTCTGACATCGCCGGCTCACAAAAAATTAGCTGACTGGAAATATAATAATCCTTCTCATTATTGATTGGGTATTTCTTTTCCTTGATCAACACCTCATCACTGGCCAGATTGATGAGGATAAATTCATCCAGTTTCTGACTTTCCGTTGGCAGTACGCAGGGCTGAACCAGAATATCATTGGTCAGACCGTTATCGGTATTCACATAGTGGATATAACCCTGCTTATAGTTAAACTTGAAAATGCCCAGATAGGTTTCGTGTTCCACATTAAAGTCCACAAAAACCAGATCAGCAGATGGTATTTCAATGTTTTCCAGCATATAATCGAAAAACAATTGGGATATTTCAGCACTGACCCGAATCAGCTCGTGAGGATTATTTTTATAGTCAATGATTCGCTCTTTAAAAGGACTGCCTGATCGAAAGACCGTTCGTTTAATCTCCGGATCCTTCATTGATCTTTCCACATGTTTTTCCACATATTCTTTTACCAACACGGTCATGTTGAGGAGCATATCCGACAATACCGGGATATTTGCGTTGGTATCCAATACATGTAAGATCGCTTTGTTAATACTCATTTCTGACTTCATTTAGTTTTCCTATTCTGATTGTGTCTTAGCATCGTAGCTTATAGCCAGTTTTGCGTAAATAAAAAACAGCCACGAATGACTGTTTAAGCACGTTTATGGTACGCCCAGAGGGGCTCGAACCCCCAACCTACTGGTTCGAAGCCAGGCACTCTATCCAATTGAGCTATGGGCGCACATAAGTAGATTAAAAAAGAATAACCAGAGACAATGCTCAAGTCACTTCAAATTTATTAAATTTTGGAGCGGAAGACGAGATTTGAACTCGCGACCCTCGCCTTGGCAAGGCGATGCTCTACCACTGAGCCACTTCCGCTTATTTTGTGGTGCGGATGAAGGGACTTGAACCCATACATCAATTGATACTAGATCCTAAGTCTAGCGCGTCTGCCAATTCCGCCACATCCGCTAAAGCAATTGTTTTATCTGTAACGTGCCTGATTATAATAACAAAACACATGGGTTTTGTCAACCCGTTTTGAAAGTTTTTTTTGACTTTTTTTTATTTTTTTTTACTTATTCGATACTATCTTTAAAAAGATCCATAATATTGCTCTTGGATCCGTAAATCAAAACCCGGTCTACCTGTTTAATCTCATCAGATGCAATGACATGATCCATAATCGTATTACCCCGCTTAATTAATAGAATATTTAATTTGTAGGTATGGCGAAAATTCATTTCCAGCAAGGTTTTAGCTTTAATTTCCGGAGGAATACAGGTAACAAAAACCTCCGCAATAAGCTTATCGTGAAACATCTCTAAAATACGAACATTGTTGCAAAACGTCCCTTTTGTTTTGTTTTTGGCCAACCGTTCAACCAGCTCATAAAATTTCCTGACAATCCATTTAGATCGGGTTATTACCAGAATTACCACGAGAAAAATAAGCGAATAGAGAATCGTCATCCAGTTGATCTGGTCGCCTGAAGAACGAATAAACAAATTGACTAAAAGCGAAACCCCGGACACCGCAAAAAGATAACCAAATAGCATCATCAATCTCGCCAGATTACGCCTTGCCGCCGAATTAAGAATCAGTTCGCTTTCTCTGGTAGTGAAGCCGCTGTTAGTCATACAGGAGACCGCCTGGAAACGCGCCTTATCCTCCCTTAAACCGGTGAGACGGAAAAGAACGGTGAATATCTCCACCACAATGAAATAAGCGATTATCAGGACAAAAAAACTGACAAGCGATAAATTAAAACTCATACTGCTCCTTTTCACAAGACCATCTATCTAAACCATTTCTCAGTCTGATCTTTTGATTTGCATTATTCAGGATATTACATCTGTACCCTTTTCTAAATATACTAAGAAAGAGATAACAAAAAAGTGTAAAATCGCTGTTTGCAACTTTACACAAATGGTTTCGATGGCTCTATTATCTTAATATGGAGCGGAAGACGAGATTCGAACTCGCGACCCCCGGCTTGGGAAGCCAGTGCTCTACCACTGAGCCACTTCCGCAACGTTAGTATTATAACAATTAATTTATCAGACTGCAAGCATTTTAGTTCTCACAATGCAATTTTTATTATGGTTCAATGTCCATAATCCACGTATTTATAGCTAATCTCCGGCAATAACAAATATTTCTGATGTTGTCATTTTTCTAATCAAAAGCAAGAGCAAAAAAACCGCATTATTTGCGGTTATATTTAAAAAATTGGTGACCCATGGGCGACTCGAACGCCCGACACCCTGATTAAAAGTCAGATGCTCTACCAACTGAGCTAATGGGTCAGATTAAATATTTAGTTATAATTGTTTTCAAACGATTGTGTAATACTCAAGTTTGCCTAACTAAGTGATTCACACCAAATCAAAGATTTGGGTTCTCTACTTATACCAACTGAGCTAATGGGTCATGCTGTATTAAAGGTTCGTATTTTCAATAAAAACTCTTCTCATCCATACTGGATGAGTTTTTATTAAAAATGCGTTTGCTTTATCACTGTCGTTTCGCTACGCTCAACTTCCGACCAATTTCATCCCTGAAATTGGGATAAAGCTTTGGTGGGAGAAGATGGTTTCGAACCATCGTAGACGTCGTCAACGGATTTACAGTCCGCCCCCTTTAGCCACTCGGGCATTCTCCCACTTGATTTTTGACAAAAAAATGGAGCTGATGAACGGACTCGAACCGTTAACCTGCTGATTACAAATCAGCTGCTCTGCCAATTGAGCCACATCAGCTTAAAATAAAGTATTGACACATTGAGTTAGTTGCTCCTGATCCTGCACAGATAACTAAGCGATTCACACCAAATCAAAGATTTGGGTTCTCTGCTTATGCCAATTGAGCCACATCAGCTTAAAAATAATTGTTTGACCTATTGTTTTTTTGGCGACCTGGAAGAGACTCGAACTCTCGACCTCCAGCGTGACAGGCTGGCATTCTAACCAACTGAACTACCAGGCCGCATGGATATTAAATTGGTGACCCCTAGGAGACTCGAACTCCTGTTACCGCCGTGAAAGGGCGGTGTCTTAACCGCTTGACCAAGGGGCCTTGCTTAAAAGAGCGGATATGAAACGGTCTGCTTCACATCCGCTAGATGTCTTAATGGCTCCCCAGGCTGGATTTGAACCAGCAACCTATCGGTTAACAGCCGAGTGCTCCACCGTTGAGCTACTGAGGATTATTTAAAATCCCGCAACGTCCTATCCTCCCAGGCAGTTACCCACCAAGTACTTTCGGCGCTGGAAGACTTTACTTCTGTGTTCGGTATGGGAACAGGTGTGGCCCTTCCGCCATCGTCGCGAGACTAGCTAAAACTATTTAATTATGATTGCATTTTTCAAGTGTTTCGGTGATCTGACGATCACTGGAAACAGCACAGTGTATAAATTGTTGGATCAAGACCTCGGTCGATTAGTACTGGTCAGCTCCATATGTTGCCATACTTCCACATCCAGCCTATCTACCTGATCGTCTATCAGGGACCTTAACCATTTCTGGTGAGATATCTTATCTTGAAGGGGGCTTCGTGCTTAGATGCCTTCAGCACTTATCCTTTCCAAACTTAGCTACCCAGCTATGCTCCTGGCGGAACAACTGGTGCACCAGTGGTTTGTCCGTTCCGGTCCTCTCGTACTAGGAACAGCTCTTCTCAAATATCTAACGCCCACGACGGATAGGGACCGAACTGTCTCACGACGTTCTGAACCCAGCTCGCGTGCCTCTTTAATGGGCGAACAGCCCAACCCTTGGGACCTGCTTCAGCCCCAGGATGAGACGAGCCGACATC
>Ga0074193_1000071_pt1 | contig 185168 bp, 128 predicted proteins | sample EPASupsiteHSE605_FD_64523 | JGI IMG/M metagenome (GOLD analysis project Ga0074193, IMG submission 64523) | Bioremediated contaminated groundwater from EPA Superfund site, New Mexico - Sample HSE6-05 | ecosystem: Environmental > Aquatic > Deep subsurface > Groundwater > Contaminated ... | reverse complement strand
GATCCCATTTTTGCATCATTGAATATGCCTGATCTGGAGTACATTTTTCACCAACCAAATTTGTTAATGATCTGTGATACCAGTATGAATTATACTCTTTAACAAAATTTTGGAGGGTATCATAATCAATAATTGAATTTTCTAATGTTTTCCAGAATCTTTCAATCTTCCCATTTTGTCTAGGAGTATGTACAATAGTCCTCCAATCTTTAATACCATTATCATGAAGAAATTTTTGAAATTGATGACCAACAAATTCTGTACCATTATCTATCACAATTCTTGATGGTCTAGGCCATTTTTCAAGGGCAATTTGTAATTGGTTTGCAGTTGATAAACATGTTTTATTCTCCAGTATTTCAGAATGGAAAATTTTCCTGCTTCTATCATCTATAAAAGCAATTATTTGATAACATTTTTCCTCATTATTGACAATTTTTTTTAGTGAATGTAAATCTGTGTGCCAAATCTGTCCAGCATATCGTGCAACATAATTAACAAAATCAAGAGGATCTTCTGTGAAATCTTTTTCATATTTAAATAACCCATTTAATTCAAATATTTGCCTAACTTTGTGTTCGGTGATGGTTTCACCTCTCAAATATAGAGCAGAAAATGTTCTTTGATAGCCTACATTATACTTGGACCTATAATTTTCAACTAATTGTATCTCCGAACTAGTTATGGGATTGAATGGACGTCCCGGTTTTTTCTCACAAATTTTTGTGATATTGAATCTTCGGAAAATTTCACCCTTAAAACTATTTCTAGAGCAATTTAAAATTCTACATGTCTCTGATATTGTAACATCACCATTTGTAATTTTATGAATACAAAGTATCAAGTGAAAGTCATCATATTGTTGAAGCTTCGTCATTCGTTTATTTTTCAATACCAAATAATCGTTTTATTAAAATTGAAATATTTATTGATCGGGCCGATAAGTGGTCACCTTTACCAATTTTCTCTTACCACAAATTTGGATTGGAATTATTAAAAAGTGCCACACATGGCGAAAAACAAAAAGACGGAGAAACCCGCTCAAACGCCCAAAAATGTTAAAGATTTAAAGTCGATGATGTCTAGAATAACTGAAAAAATCCAAACTCCAAAATTTCAGATATCAATGCTGGTATTTTCGATTATCTGGTTGGTTGTGATGGTTTTTATGACTTTCAGATTGAAAAGGTTAATAGATCAGCATGAAAAGAATAGTTTGATCAATGATCCTTATGCATTTATCAATTCTACATTTGTAATGATTCTTAACAGTATTAATGGACTTGCTCATGAAAACGATAAGCTCATTGGGCTTTTTTCTAGGATTGAAAGAATTGCACAAAATGAAACGCATCATAATGATCTTCTGAATGTATCTCTGCAACAATCTTTTTTGCCAACCCTATTTAAGTATATATCCACCCGGTCACAGTTTTGCGAAGGCGGTAAAGATATTGGTGTGATTCAAGGAGCAATGAATGTGGCTTCAATATTGATCAATATATCTCAGGGCAGCTTTCCGTTTTGCGAGCCAGCAAATATATATAGTGCAGTTATTAACTGTGTCGCTGATGAAAGGATTATGAATTCATCAATCAAATTGATTGAAACATTTGTAGCTAATGGAAAGTATAATTGCTTTGATAATATTGTATCTCAAGCGACTAAAGTGTTGAAATCTGAAAATGCGCGCTTTTTTGGATCCGAAATAATCCAATACATTCATGACTCGGTGAATTTGTCCAACACCAAAGCGTCAAAAACAATTTGCTCATCAATAGATGCTTTTGATATCATTGGGTGGACTAATAATATGATTCTTGCAACGTGTGCTCTCTCCAATAAAATGAATTGTCAGCTTCCTACATGGTGCGAAGATAGTAAAGATTCATTATAGAAATTTGTTTTAGAAAACGAAGCTATCCTTTGGTTTCATTAACTCCATGTCGCCTAGCTGAGCCAGAATTTTGTGATTTGTAATCTTTCCTGTTTCCATAAACCCTCCCTTCTTCTTCTCTTCTGATGTTAGAATAAACTCTATTTCTTCTCTTGATTCTAGATTAGCCACGTGTTCTCCCCATGCATTAATCATATCTGTTCTACGTTTAGAATCTGCAGTGTGCAGTCCGAAAAATGCTTGAGTCCTTAAAGGAGTGAACCCACATAAAGCAGCACTAAAAGTGAGTGAGTACATCAACTCTTCTACAGAAACATGAATCTTGTCCTTACCATAAAATGATTGTTCAAGTCCGCATGTTACGACGACCATTGCTTTCTTACCAACCATAAAACCATTTCTCCCCGTCATATTGGAAGCAAATGCCCAACCTTCTCCAAAAACCTTTTCCCACCATCCCATTAGTGCTGCAGATGGCGAAAGCCAATGAAGAGGAGTAAACAACATCATATGAGTGCACCATTCAACACAAGACTGATGGCGAAGTATTTCTTCTTTATATAGCCCCTTCTTCGCATGCTCATTCAATGATACATTTGGATCCGAATCCACATAATCATCCAATGAAGGCAATTTCGTAAACTCGGATTCATAAAGATCCAGAGTCATTACTTCGTGTTTATTTAATGTTAGTGTTTCTTGAGCCTTAGTATATAATCTATGACAAAAAGATCGCTGGTTTGGTTCTGGATGTGCAATAACTAGGAAAACTCTCATTAACGAGTATATTTACTTATCGTTGTTGATTTATTTAATCGTATTACATGAAAGAGGAGAATAGTGTTCCACAGAAAATCTTTTTCGTTAGCTGGAAACAGCACAAAGTCGAACAATCCTTATCCCATACAAAAGCTATTACGGATGAATTTTTTAATGAAATAATATTTAGGACCATTATAGACTTTAATAGAAACAAATACGGTTTCCCTAGTGCTTTTTCATTGCAAGAAATAGTCGAGAATGAACCTGTAGTGCCAGTATCGCCGCTGAATGTACAAAATTTCATAACGGACCAGCAAGATAGAAGAATGCACAAATGCCCAGTATGTGAAGAACCAGTTGATGCCAGATTATTCACATCTCATCTGGAATCATGTATTAAAAAATGCAAGCCATTGTCGATTGCGTGCAAAATATCGACAATGCACTCTGATTAAAACACCTGTTAAAAACAGATTTATTTTCATAATCAAAATATAGGATTATGAATAGATGCATCATTATATATATAAAACGAAAAATGGGTGTGTTGCTTATGGTTTAGGCATTAGTATAAATTTCGGAATTAATTGACTCAGGAAGAGCAGTAAGCTTCTTTGGAAATCTGCTAGAAATATCTTGTAATACTTGTCTGTCAGAATCACTAGATATGAAAGAAATAGCCAAACCCTTGGTTCCGAATCTTCCGGCACGACCAACACGGTGAAGATAAGTATCCGAAGATTCAGGCATATCATAATTAATGACAATATTAACTCTCTCAATGTCGATACCTCTCGCAGTGAGATCGGTTGATACTAGAATTCTAGCCTTAAAATCCTTAAAATCTCTGAAAGCCTTAATACGCTCTTCTTGTTTCATATCTCCATGAATGGATATTGTTGGATACTCACAATCTTCAAGTAACGAAGTGAGTGCTTTGGCGCGTGAAACCTTGGAAACGAATATGACAAGTTGGTTGAATTTAAAGTTTTCAAGGATTTCGACAAGCTTTCTGTTCTTCTTATCCTCGTCGATTTCAACGGTATGCTGTTGAAGACCATCCAATGAGAGCTTAGCTTGGTCATCGATGAAGACTTCGGCAGCATTCTTGGTATAGTGACGGCACAGTGCCTTTTTTTCTTCAGGCATTGTGGCAGAGAAAAGCATAACTTGCTTATCATTTGGTAACTTCTTGTAGATAGAATCAACATCTTTCTTCATATCTTCCTTTTCTAAAACTTTGTCACATTCATCAATAACGAAGAATCTAACCTTTGATAAATCAATGGCCTTATCTTTGAGCAAATCAAGAAGACGTCCAGGTGTGGAAACGATAATATTTGGCTTTTCCTTCTTAAGTAGATCAATGTGGTTTGACTTTGGAATACCACCGTACAAAACGACAACCTTAACCTTTGGCATATGCTTTGAAAACCTGGTAAACTCAGCAGAAATCTGATAGGCAAGCTCTCTTGTTGGAGCAATGACCAATGAAGAAATTTCTCCTTCAACTGGATCCATTTGTTGTAAAACAGAAATTACAAAAACAGCTGTCTTACCCATACCAGACTTTCCTTGGCTGATGATATCTGTACCAAGAAGAGCTTGTGGAATACACTCTTGTTGAACCTGAGATGGATGCTCGAAACCGCAGTCACCAATAGCATTCATCAATTCAGGCTTCAACAAAAAGTCGCGGAAACTAGTAGAGCTTGTACCTGCATATGAGCCTTTAACAGGAGCACTGGGAGCTGGGGCTTTTTTGGTGTCTGTATTTATTTCTAAAATCGATTCTAATGCAGCGTCATCCATTAAAACAAGTGACCAACGGTTATTGTCAGTTTTTGAAACCAACTAACAGATTTATTTACAAAAACTGACAGAGCCGATTACTGATTAGTTCGTTTAGATTTATGGAGGGCAGATCTCACTCCCCTCAGGATCAGCTATATGGTCCCTTATCTATTCCGAGCTATTGCTGGGGTATCATTGACACTCCCGAGTTTCAGCGACTTAGGTATATTTTGCAGCTTGGATGCGTAGTTTACGTTTTTCCTGGTGCCAACCATACTAGATTTGAGCATTCCCTTGGGTGTGCGCATTTAGCATCACAGATGATTGATAGATTGCAAATTAATCAGCCAGAATTGTGTATTGAAATTGTTCATAAACAAGCATTAGTCATTGGAGCATTATGCCATGATCTTGGGCATGGGCCTTATAGTCATTTATTTGAAAGTGTGGTGCATAATATGTATTGTGATGTGAGTTTCTCCCATGAAAATATGTCATGCCAAATTCTTAAGTATATAGTTAAGAAGTATAATTTGCCTCTTGATAATAATGTTATAGAAGCTGCCTGTGGTGTAATTCGTGGGAAGAGATATGGTGAGTATCCTGAATGGCTCTTCAGCATTGTGGCAAATCATGATAATGACATTGATATTGATAAATTCGACTATCTATCGAGAGATATGAATCGAACATTGAATATTAGTCGATTTGAATATGATAGATTGATTTTTCATTGTAGAATTACTGATGGAAAACTCTCATGGAGACTTTCCGAAATACCCACAATTGAGAGATTGTTCTTCAATAGAAATGATATGCATCATCGTGTTTATAAGCATCGAGTAGTAATATCAATTGGATGCATGGTAGCTGATATACTTCAATCCTTTTTCGAGTCTCTTGATTTTGATATTGAAGAACTTTTATCAGATCCATCACTGTATTGCAAATATGATGATAGAATAATGTATCTTGCTGAAAGGGGAGAATATGGAGCAAAAGCTATGGAACTTGCTAATGATATTAAGAAAAGGAATTTATATAGAAGCATTGGTGAATTAATCGTCAGTCCGGATAGTTGTGATGCTATTCAATATTCTCAGAAAGATCCATCTAGATTAGTCGACGATATAGCTCAATTGGTTAATAACCTTCCACCGAATGTTATAAGGGTGGTCCCACTTAAGTATCGATATGGATTGTCTCAAAGAGCTCATCCATTGTTGCAGCTTCCTTTCTGGAAAGATGGTGTAAAGGGGATCATTCAACTAAGAAAAGAAGACATTTCATGCATTGTTCCTAACTGTTTTGCTGAAACATGGATGAGAGTATTTGTTACAGATCCCAAATATCTTGAAATAGGCAAAGTAGCTTTCATGAAATGGAAGGAAAGCAAATATCAAAATTAAAACTGGTTTTTTGGAATTTACTCTGTTACTTGTGGTCTTACTTTAACCCTTTTAATGGTTTTACCACATGTTGGGCATTGTTTGAGATCATCCTTGTATTTCAAATAGCAAACATCACAAAGTTCGATGTGAGGGCATGGACCAAAAAGCATTGTTGCTTCTTCTGACAAGCAAAACACACAAATCCCTGGTATTAAATCATGATTCCTCTTGTGGTTTTCCATTAGGCATCTAATAATGATCTCGTTCATCCTTGATCTAATTGGTTCGGGAGCCAGATCTCCGGGTTTCTTTCCGTTGTTGTTAAGAAGTTGGTGATCAGCTCCTGATATGATAAGTAACTCTGCTACATTTACTCTCTTCTGCAAAATAGAGTGATGCAATGGAGTATTATAAAAACAAAACCCACCCCTTCAGTATCTTGTGCATTAATCATTGCCCCATTTTTTATTAACAGCTCTACAATATCAACTCTTCCATACATTGATGCTAGATGAAGTGGAGTAATTCCTTTCCAATTCATGCAATTTATATCAGATTTAGCATTCAGCAATAAACCCACAATTTCACAATTCTTTCGCTCGCACGCATCATGAAGGGGTGTCCTATTATCAGCTGTACATGTATTCATATCAGATGAATTCTCTATGAGAAAACGAACACTCTCAACTGATTGTGCATCCACTGCATAAAATATTGGGGTTTTAAAAAAATCAAATGAACATTAAACATAGAAAGAACATATCTTTATCTTTCATGTTAATATCTGCTCCCATTGAGCATAACAGTTTCAACATTTCCGGATCTGAAGCACATAAATGAACAGGGTAAATCTTAAAAACTCATGAAAACCATTCTTAAAACGAAAGATTTAACACCCAAATTTGGATTTGCCCCTTTTTCAACGAGTATCCTAATAAATTCAGTCCTTTTCAGGGAAATTGAATGGAAAAGCAGAACATTCGGTCAAAAAAGAAAATACATCAAAAAATAAATGATATCATTAAAAATAAGAAAAAAACACCATTAATATCTTCGATTTTCTCCAATGTTGTTCTAAAAATATCGATATTGTCATTGGTTATAGCATTTAGTGCAGCTTTCATGAAAATAGTTTTAAAATAACGTTTTTATTCCACTCTCCTTTTTTCAAGCAATTGGTGATATCTCATTCCAAACAATTTCTTTGTTCTTTGCAAGAGACTTTCTCATATATCATAACGTAATTTGCTCATATATCAACATTAAATCAAAACAATCGAACGGATTGTATAGATTTAATTGGCTTCATAAATATCAAATCGATAAAAACTAGTTTCATCTACTTTTGTTGTCAATTTGACATTATGTTAATTAAAATCAAAAACCAAGGTTTCAATTGTATTCTACAAAAATGATAAGAATTTCATCCATTTTTAAAATAATCTTTGATACTAATCTCAAAATCAACTCATTCCCTCAAAATTGTCAAATTAAACTCCAATTCGAGTAAAAAATGTGCCCATAATTATTCATAAATTTCTATTCACCATAAAAAAATGGGATTATTTTAAGTCATCAAATAGTTTCTCTTTAACATGATTAAGGTTTGGAATCACATTAAAAAATGTTATAAAATAGTTAATCGTTCTATTTTGAGTTTACAAATGTATATTTGTCAATGGATTACCCCTCGGTACATAAACTCTCTGGGCTCCAAAATTTGATTGTATCCCCTCTATATGCAATTATTGAATAATTGAAAAAAAATAACATTAGTTTAATATCAAAAAGACTTATTCAAGACATGAAAGAGATGGTCTATTCAGTAAATATTGAAATCTCCTCACAAACATGTTGCCCCGAAAACTCTATTTTTAATGGTTATACTGGTGAAAAATGCTAATTCATTAGATTATTCAAATAAAGTGCTTAGAAAAAATCAACTATAATTCTTTAAAGAGTTGAGAAAGGTGTGTTTTGTAAAAATTTGCTTTCTTGACTTGATTGTTTTTATGAAAAATATTAAAACAAGCTCTAAAAAACTCGCAATTTATTCTTGATAAACAAAACAAATCATGCCTTTTAATCAGAAATCTCCTCTTTATATTCATAACGGATAGAAACCAGTATTGATTATCTATAAATTGCTTTGTTTCAATACACTCCCAAATGCACCTCTAAATGAAAACAAATTTATTTTTTGGAAATCCTGTTACTGATTCAATATCACAATTATTATCAAATCCAAAGAATTCATCAATTAGATTCTCTGTAGTTTTCACTTAATTAATTGGACCATCAAGCAAATTTGAAATTAGAATTTATAATAGGGTCGATGGCAATATCCCTCTATGAATATACCAGTGGGTTATATCCCTCTAACGATAGACAACTTTTTGTTAAGTTTATTGTTAAACAATAAAAAATACAAGTTGATACTAGTTTTTCACCATAATATCTGTCTTCTTTATCATATAATGATTCAGAATCATTAATAATTCACCTAAAAGCTTTGGAAAATCAACTTGGATTCAAATAATCCCAAAAAGGTTCAATTAATAACAATTATATTAGGCTCTATTATTCAAAAAAGATATATCAAAAGGAGAAAAATAATCGAAATTATAAAAATTGCTTTACTGTTTCTTTCCCAATATATTAGTGATGAAATCGAGTATAGAATTACATGGTTTGCTACACTATGGAAGGGAAGCAGCTGGTGGACATATTATTTATTGTCTGATTGACAAAGCAATTCATAGAAGTCTCGGCTTGAAGGCTAAGAAAATAGAAGATAGTAACTTTATAGTCTTTAGAATTGAAAAAGAATTCCATGAGAATAAGTATAATGTTCATGTATGAAATCAGACCAAAATGGCTATCCTTGTTCACATATTATTGCTCTATATAGCAGTATTTGTGATGATTTCCCTGTTTCATTGATGGAAATCATATTGCATTCCCAAATCGTCAGAATGAAAGAGGTTCTTTATTGAGATTCGCCAAAACCATTTAAGGGAATTGTTAAAACAAACATCTTAAAATATAACAAATTGCTCCATATTTAGAAAAGAAATGTCAAGAAGGGCTGCATATTTGAGTGATTACGAAGAGGTTGAAAAAGAGCTGAATGGAATACTAGAAAAATATGGTCTTTCTCTTCCCTATTGTCCTCAAAGCAAGGAAAACATAGGGAAAAAGAGAGGAAGACTAAAATAAGCTAATACCTATTAAAAAATCCAGGCAAATAATCAAGAGAGCGCTTAAAGCAGAAGAGTATATGATGATGAATCATTCTTTGAGTAAAAAAATACTTCGTTTAGGGTTCAGTATCCTGAAAGATGCTGTTCTTTTTGTTTTCCATCAACTGATTTGTAACCTACTGAAAAACTAATCATATAAACTTAACAAAAAGTTGTCTATCGTTAGAGGGATATAACCCTCTGGTATATTCATAGAGGGATATTGGCTTGCACCCATTGAACAATTTTTTAAGCAATTTTTTTAGATTGAACATATATGGGAACAAGTTTCTCTATGGTATTATTCCATGAAAGAGAGAATAAATTTATTATTAGGGTATTTATTATTGATCACATATTCAAAATCCTTGATTTAGTTTGTTTTGAAACAATATAGATATGCATTTCTCAATAAATTAGTTTTTGGTTCTTTTGTAGCAAAAATATTGTCAAGATTGAACCCTCAAAAAAACTCTGTTTCAAAATACAATTAAACTGGCAATCATATAAACAATAAAGATTTTTATAGATCAGAGAAAGCTTCTGATGATGTACTCATCTGAGATTTGCGAGGCAGCCTAGTTCTTTTCTTAGTATAAGTACTTCCGAATGTATTAGATGGTATTGTTTCATCATCAGATATCGTTTTCTGGATAGACCTGTTCTTTTCTTTGGGGAATTGAATGAATTTATCAGTATCAAAGTTTGAGGATCCGAAATCATCATCGATTGAATCGATAGAATCCGTTTGAATAGCTGCTTCCGAAGGAATATTTTTCGCATTTGGAGCCCTTCGAGCCGAAGATGAAAAAGTACCTGTACCTAAAAACTCGTTGAATTGTCCTGTGTGTATTATGCTCTTTCCTGATTGAATGGTTCCATTAGATAAAGATGATACAGTAACTGGCTTTGTATCATTTGTTTTGGATTCAATCTCTTCATTGTCGGAAATATTAATAATATCAGAATGAATATTCAGAACATCTGGATTATCACTGGACATAGGTAAAGGTATATCTGAATTCGGATTGATCTTCCTTCGAGATCTTATTGGTTTTTTGAGATTCTGTTGAGTGGAGTAATCATTCGATTGTGATATTACCCTTGAGCGAGGCTTCATGGAATCTTCATCTTCGGAATCTGTTAAAAAGAGGTACTCCTGAGGGGGCAACTGAGGTACTTTCCTAACTTTTTGTGAAGGTCTGGGGAGGTTTCTTTTTGCTCTAAAATCAAACCCAGATTTGGGCTCATTATTTGAACTATATGAATTCTGTTCATCATTATTTGATGAATCAGACGCATTGAAAGTATGCATTGAAGGAATTTCACGAGATTTGATGCTTGGTTCAGCATTGGGTATTTTTTGTTTTATGGGTTCATCATCAAGAATAATTGAATCCATATTTTCAAAATGATCATCTGGAGCTAGGATTCCAGCAGAAAAATCAAGAGCCTCGATATCAATGTCGAGTCCTATTGGTTTAGGTTGTGATCTTTTTGTAGGTGGCAATGCAATTGATGCTTTTGGTTTTTCTATTTGTTTTGGTTTCCTATCCGATACAGGACCTTGATCACTTTCATCATTTGAATCAAAAAATGTACCTGATTTTGTGTCTTCATCATCAATACTAATGCTTGGAGGAGATTTTTTAACAGGATCAGGTTTTTTATCTTTATCAAAATTACCTCTTCCTAATCCCACTTTTCTCTGTCTTGGTTTCTGTATCTTTTCTCGAGTAACATTTCTATTAACTGGTGCCTCGCTTTCAGAAGATTCAAATATTGGCAAATCAGACTCGGACTCCACATTAGAGTGATGTGTGAAAGTTGGTGGTAATACGAAGGCTGATGGAACATTTGAACTGAGTTCTGATTCGGAAACAATTCCGAAAACACTACTTTCAGAACTTTGACCGATTTTCTTATTTGAATCACTATATATACTTTCGACATCTTCTGATACCGCAGACATGAAACTGGTTTCTGATTCAGAAATTTCCATTTCTACTAAATCAGGAATGAATCTTTGGGGGAGTTTCTCTGATGTAACAGATTGGATTTCTTCATCAAAAACACCTTCATCTTCAGAGTTAATGATAATAATTTCTTCAGGTTCCTCGTCGTCAGGCCTTTCTTGAAGAATAATTGGTGATGATACTTGTTCAATTGCATACTTACTTGGTTTTGCAATTGAAAATGTTGGTCTTGTTACCTTTGGAGGCTTAAATGGTGATGTAAAATAACTTTGCAGAGATTTGTCATAATATTGAGCCAATTCAGTAACCTTTTTCACAAATTCAGATTTTGATAAAAAATACATCGCAAGATCCATAAAATATTTCATATAATCATATGCACAGGCATCAATATGCACTGATACAAATGAAACTTTCTGATAAATGTGCTTAACAAATTGAAACGGCTCTATAGGCAATTTTTTAACTACCCATGAACAAACGAATAAATGTTTGGTTTGCCAGCAAGATAAAGATTCTGATTCACCAGTTGTCATTAAAACAAATCTTGAAACATCTCCTACACTATTTTCCAATTTTTCGGTAACAGATTTTGCTGTCTTAGGATCGATTTGTTCCATATTTGCTAAAAAATTTCGCTTATTATTCTGATTAAAAAATGCTTCATCAACTAGTTGCCCTGATAATGAACCACCCATTATAATAAATCTTTAACGGCAATATTATTGAAAAAATACAAAAAATTATTTCTCTCCACAGGAATCGAACCTGTATTCCGGGATTCAAAGTCCCATGTGCTAACCACTACACTAGGAGAGATTCACATTTCAATGATCAAAAAAGACAATATAAAGTTTAAATGACATAATAACCAATAATTTCTGAAGAGAAACAAAATGCAAAATGATGTCATGCCAAAACCTCCAAGAACTCGAATCCGAATAACTAAAAACATGAATACCTCTTCTAAAACTTTAAGCAGGAAATTTATTACCAGTGAAACTCATGGGCAGAACCTAATTCGACAAAAATCCCAAAATGATTCTTTGGAGATTACTGAAATAAAGAGTTATATAGTTAAACCAAATAACGACAATAATACAAGAGCGATATCTAGTTCAAAAAGAGAGCAAACAAGATCTTCAAAGTCCGTTTTTATTGTTGAATCTTCAGACTCTGATGTTGATGACGAAATAGATATTATTCCTGTTTCAAAACCTCCAAAAACACAACAAATTATAATTCCGTTATCAGATGAATCTGATTCAGATCATGGCATAATGAACAATCCAAAAGTCAAAGAACAACCAAAAATTGAAACAATAGTATCAAATATCCCTATGAAAGAATCTAATAATATTGATATTTTTCAGATTGAAAGCTCATCAGACGAGATAGATGCTCCAAAAATATCACACTGTATTAATGAAACAGAGCCTGACAACATTATAAGGACTACTGAAAAAGGAGTATTTCAAACGGATCCAAAGGAAAATAATAGGTTTTCCAGCAGAATGGAATTTCTCAGCAAAGAATTGAAAAGAGTCTCAGTTTTATACCGAATCCATAGGGATATGTCTTCTTTTTTTCGCAAAAGGTATATTTTCCAGATGTATTTGAAAGATGAAGTCGTATATTGTGCAAAAGGAAAAGGTGTTTCTCCTGATACCTTTTTCATTAAAAAAGGAAGCGATATTCATTTGAGCAAACCTCCTTTTGATGGAGGCTTTACTGTTCATGGGTTTATCCAGAAAGACTGTGAGCTATACAAAGGAGACTTTCCTTCAGTTATGGATAAGATACTGCATGTATCAGTTATTGCTGGAGGATCTTCAATGCCTCGGACTTTTCGATGCAATTATGGGGGACCTAAGGATACTCAACACATGTGCAGTAGGCTACCAAAGTTCAATCCAGAAAAAAATGTTTGGCAATTAGACTTTTTGGGAAAATTTGTTCTTAAATCTGTTAAGAATTGTATTTTGGATTCTGATAACATGGACCGAGCCGTAATTATTCGTAAAACTACCAAAGAAGATTTAGAGATAGAAACATATATGGAAATTGATCCCCTTATAGTATTTGGAATTGGAATGGGATCGTTTTTAACATAAAAATGTTAATCATAGGTTTTTATTTTAATGAAGGCGTAGGACAATGTGTTAATGTTTCATTGATTCTGCATTAAGAATAGCTCTTCTAAATTCCTCAGGAAGATAATCTAAATCTTCTTCCTTCAGTACTCCTTTTGGTAAATATTTCACGGCATCTGGTCCCATTGCTATGATATGATTGACAACCAATTTTCTCCTTTCATCATTCAAAACTCTTTGTCTTTCAGCTTCTCTTTGTTGTTCAATTTGAAGCTTCCTTAATTCTTGTTGTCTTGCTGATTCATACATTTCCCTCTTTTGAATCATTTGTCTTGCAAGTTCCCTCCTGAATTTCTCAATCTTAATTCGATTTTGCTCTTGTTCAATTTCAGCAAGTTCTGCAAGCCTCTTTTGTTGTTCAACAATTTGTTGTTTGATACGTAACTCCTCTTGCTTTGACCTTTCCTTTTCGACTTTCTTTGCTCGTATTGTTGCTTCCATGAAGAATCTGCATTCTTCGATTTGTTTGCGGATTTTTTCGGCCTCGGCTCTTTCACGGTCTTGAAGGCGTTGGAGCTCTTGTTGTTCTGCAAGGTCAAGGCAAAGCTGTTCGTATTCTTCTTGTTCGCTCTTTTTAGCTCGAATGTCTTTTGCAATTTTTTCCGCAATAACTGATCTTTGCTGATCTCTGAGTTTTTGAGCATCTTGGGCACGACGAAGACGATCATCAACATTTGCAGCAAACTCCCTCATCTTCATATCCTCATCCTCTTCTGCTCTCCTTTCAGATTCTTTCATTGCCTTACGCTGAACAAGGAACGATTGCATTTCCTCATAATTTCTCTTCTGTTTCTCCCTATAAGCATACTCTTTCTCTTGATCTTCCTTCATGATTTTCTCGACAATTTGCTTGACTTGCTCTTCATCTCGCTTCCTATCGGCAACTTCTAAAAGTTGGCGTCTGCGTTCTTTATCTCTTAACTGTTCTTGGATAAATGCTCTTGTAGCCAATGATTCTTGATGCTTGGCACTTTCCTCCATTGCCCTGAGCTCTTCATCCTTTCGGAAATTCCTAATCATTTCATTTTCCTCCTCAATTCTCTCCTTTTGAAGCTCAGCTTTCCTTATAGCAGCTTCTTTTCTCTGCTGATCCCTTGTCTGAGTTACAAGCGCTAGCTGCAATTTTGACTGAAGTTCTTTAATTTCAGAATCATTCTCACGTAAAACTCCTCGCATCTTTTTATCCCTAAGCTCATCCTGCTGCTGTTCAGCTAGAGCTTGAGCAATTGCATCCTGCTCTTGGAGAGCCCTTTCTCTTTCCTCTTTCTCTCGTTGTTGCTTATAAAGTTTTTCTGCCATTTCGAATTCTTGGTCAGCAATCCGCTGCCTGGCAGCTTTTCGATGGTTATTAGCTCGTTCATCAGTTTCTTGATGAACTTTATCAATCCTTTCTTCTCGTATCTTGGCCTCATAGATGCTGCGAAGAGCTTGATCCTGGGCTCTTGCTTCATATCGTCGTTCAAACACTTGTCGAGTTACTCGTTGGGTCATTCTGCTGAAAACGTATAATGTCACCTTTTATTTACAAAAAATGTAAAATAGATTACATTTAGTCCCAGTCTTTGGATGGATCGGGCTCCTGGGGTTGGGGATAGTCTGTTGATACTACAGGCTTGGCTTGGCTCGTATCATATGTTTGAATAGCCAATTTATTGTTGGACTTTGTTCTTTGCGAAGAGGAGTCTGTGGAAGCCTCTACCATAGGTGGAGGATAATTATGTGTATCATCTTGGAAGCGGTTAAAGAAGCCTAAGTAGATAGAAATGCAAGTAAAAACGAGAAATGTAATTGGAACTACGTAAAGAGAGTGCTTGGAATAATAAAGAAATTGAGAATTGGTCTTGAAAAACCAATCATGTGGGGCATTTGATAAATTCGTCCTTAAAACAGTACTGGTAAAGATCTGTCCTGTTCGGTTATGAGGATATGGTAATGAAACATTAAGAAAGGTACCCGTATATAAGTACGCAAACCCACTTCCGTATCCTATAAAATTAATTACAGTTAAAACAGAGGAATAATATAACTTAAGTGGAAAATTCATCCCAACATTTGACGGAAATTGGTATTCGCTAATATTATATGTGTTATCATCAATTAGTGTTGGTGAAAACAAAACTATTTGGTTAAATATTTCATTGTTTAAATACTTTCTCGGGAATCTCTTGAAGAAACATAACAAAAACAGAATCATAAATAATATTAAGACGTTAATCCAAAATGTTAGCACATTCATCAATCAATGGGACTTTAATTAAGTATCAAAAGGAGCTAACGAATAAGTATTTGGATATTGTTCAAGAGCTTCGAAGCTTTTGTCGATCTGTATCTCAAGATTGCCAGATAGAAGTGGCAAAGAGGGTTGACGACTTCAAAATGGCGGAAATAAAAATTATTGATTCTCAAAAAGAAATCCTTGGGACTATAAAATCTGGAGCGTTCTCTTATGATGAAATGAAATGTGGGATTACCAAGCTGGGACAAGAACATTCGCAGGAAGCTAAACAGTTAAAAGAAGATTGTGTTCAAATATTTGATCGATTCTTTGCTCTGATTGCTCCTGAAGTTAAAAAAGCTTTTGAAATCACTAAAGACATTGTACCTCAAGTAGATCAAGCATTTGCAAATCGGCTTCCCAATGAAGTTAGAGAACTTAATGAATCGTTTTTACTCTCCAAAAAACAATTGATCGAAACTCTACATTTGATAGAAGTATCCACATATTCGACCACAGAAGAAGCATTGAAAGAACTATCAAGAAGCATTGACGAGTGGAAAAACTGTAGGTTTTTGAAGCTGGTTCATGACACTCGAGTGAAATTGGATCCCTATTATCCAATCGATTATGGTGATTTGTTTGAGAACTTTTATATTGATCAAAAAAAGTTCACTCAGTGTTTTTTAAAGCTACTTCAAACAATGACACTTGTATCCCCTCCAGAGCATTTTAACAATGATGATCTAGAAAAATGGTGGAATGAAGTTGATTCAATATTAATTCTGCATTCCAATTTCCTCACTCAGTTTTTAAACAAAATAACAGATAAAAACTTAGAAAGAAATCAAAACAATACCTCCTTACTCCAAACAACAGAAGAAGAACTTAATTTGTTGAAAGATCCTGACGAAACAAACGCTGCCATTATGGATTTAATACCATTGTATAAGCAATCACAAAAAATGACATCAATGTTTGTCGAAAAGCTTACCAAATTCTGGGAAATGAAGAGATCTTTCCTTCGAAAGAGTTTTGAATCAATAAGAGACTTTCTCACACCCATTGTTGTTTCATATAATAACTTTGTTAATGAAGGATCTCAGATTTCCTTTAAAACAATCCAATCTGTTAAAGATACCAGAGAAGAATCCGAAAAAGTATTATCTCAATTTGAAAGCGAACTATCAAAGAAGTCATCTGAAATTGCCCTGATGGCCAATGAAAAGGATATTACTGTCCGGATTCAGGAATGTAAGAAGCTATTGAATTGTATTGAAGAACAGTACCGAAGTTTTTATGAGAAAACAATTAGTATATATGATCACCAAATGAGTCTGATTGCGGTATTATTCGAATCATATGAATCTGATTTTTTAAGTAAGTTGAAATTGAAAAAAACTGGTGCTGCAACAGATTTCGATGTGTCATTGCATATACCATCTGGTAATCAAGGAATTAATTCCAAAAAGAATTCTTCAAGAGTTGTGCGGAAAGCATCTAAACCAAAAATTGACTCCAAGACTCCACTTAAACCCACATTTTTTATCTCGCTTAATTCTGGAGCCAAGTTTGAAGAAAATGAATCTATTATTTTAATAGAACCACCTGAGGATTATGTTGATGCCTCTCCGAATCCCATAGTGAGTGGCAAAACACGAGGAAAAGTTAAATCCCCAGTTCAGAGACTTAAAAGAAACAGATCTGGCATGAAACCTTTACCACGAGGAAAGAATAGACTTGATGATGTTGAAGAAATTGAAGTTGTGGACTTTTCTTTGATGCAATCAATCCCTAAGTTTGGAGATGATATATCTATTGAAGTATATCTACCTCAGAATTCCCAAGTTGAACAATGGATTAATGATTTTCGTCGTGAAGTTATTTCTTCTGTATATGATGTTTTTAACAGATTTGTGGAAGAATCTTGCTTTTCAGTTGAAAAACAAGCTCTTGCTGAAGAATTGAACGAAAGAATGAGGATTCATGCACCTAGAATAAACCAAATTGAGATCAATATGGCGAAAAATCGTGTTCTACAAATTGGAATGAGGAAAGTTCAACTTGAAAAGCATCTTAGGCATACGGCGACTGTTTTTAATAAGCAAGTAATTGTTTTAGAATCTGAAAGGGAAAACTACAAATCTTCAATGTCTGAAACATGTTATAGTCTTAAATCAATTATTGGAGAACTTTCGGATATAAAATCCACTAGTGGTTTTGGGGGAATTATTCAGAACTTTCATTTAATGCTAAAGCATGCCAATGAAGATTTTGATTCAAAGAGGAACAAAGAAATCGATAGAATTCGACAATATATATCGACTGCTAAAGCAAATAATCAAAGATTTATTGATACAGTAATTATGGCTGATGATTCGTTTTCGCTCGAAGAAAGATCAATTGCCGTTCAATATTTCTCAAAAATGGATCAGCAGATAGATTCCATAAATAATGAGTTAATTGAGTGCGTTTCAAAAGCATCAAAAGATATTGAGACTAGTTTGCGACAAATATCCGATGAATTTGATACCGTTTTGCCTCATCATCAAGCAGATGTTGCATTTTTGGAAAATGTAACAAATATTTTAACACAATCCAAGAATAAATTTGAGACTCTGGTTTTCCGTAACAAGCAACAAGAGAATGAAATCGAAATTGTTTTGAAAGAACTATCGGGGTTCTTTTGCCAACAGTTCAGCCAGAATTTTGTTACATTGTTTTTTGAAAACTTAGACCGCCTTCGTATTGTTGTAATAAAACGAGCTAAGTACCTCTCATTAACAAAGTCTGATATTTCAACAGATCAAATAATAATTAATATTGACCTATTGAATACAAATAATATTATGGATAAGTCAACAGAGATGAATTCTTCAAACGATAAAAAGAAAGGCTCAAAACAAAAAGGAAAACCAATTCGAGAACAAAAACCCAAAGTAGTTTCAGCTTCAAAAAAGATAATTGAGAATTCAGAATTGCCATATACATTCCAAGGCCAGGTTGATTTAATAGGGTCTCAATTTCATACATCATTAACCAAAATTCTTACTGAGTATTATAATTCTGTTAAAACAAGGAAGTATTCTATTACAAGACCACAAGCCATACCTCTTCAACAACAAGAGTTTTTGGAGAATATGAAAAGTGAATGGGGGGCTTACATATCAAAAATCAGTGGAATTGTTGGTGATTCAAATCTACATTTTCGTTCTCAAGTTTCACTTGCAACTAATGTTTCAAAACAATCTCTATTGTTTTTCTTTGATTCTTTATATAAATTTTATCTTGATTATAACCAGACTTCAAGAAACAAATTGCAAAACGATTTTGATTCGTCATTGTTAATTCATACAAGAGCAAGAGAAGATATCAAAAAATACTTAACTCCTGCGTTTGTTGATCCAAACAATAATAGGTTATTTAATCAAATTATGGATAAAGAAGCACATCGTCAGAGTGATGAATTGATTTTGATAATGGGATTCGAATCTTCTGTCATTGAATCTGAAAAGAAATCAATGATGATGTTTGTATCCAATCTTCCTAATATTGTTGGTTCATTGATGGTATTATTTGATAGGTTCATATTAATTGAGGATCTTATTGAAGGTCAATCAATAGGAATTCCAAGGAAAACACTGAAAGAAATGATCGTCGATAATGAAAGAATTATAACAACAAATGATTCTATTGGCAGGCCATTTGTGCAAAAAACATGGCCCACTTTACCAATGTCAATGGAACCATTGCAGTTGCTCAATCAGAATAACCTTACTCAAGAAACAACAAATGGTTCCAACAAAAGCGGCAAGTTAAAAAAGAAAATCAAAAAAGAAAAAAATACTAATTCATCTGAAACTATTCCTGAACTAATGCCCTTGATCACCAGCTATGATACAAATCTACATAGGACAGTTATCATTGAAAGAAATAAGATCTTTGAAAAGTATCAATTATCTCTTAAAGACAGAGTTGAATCGTTCAAATTATATACTTCATCTCTTATAGAGGATTCTAATGCCTTTTGTGATTTTTGGAAGAGGTCTTTGCTGTCACTGAAACCAGGACTTTTACTTTAATATATAAAAATGTTGTATTGGCTTTGTTTATGTTCTATTGACAACAGTAAGAGAAGCACGATTTCTAGTAATACAGTTGTTGAATTATGTTCATTTATCGATATACGAAACGAACTTAGTGGAGGAGTTATGTTTTGTTCCACATCTGTTGATATTGTTGTTAAAAGCAGTGTTTTCCAGAATTGTCATGGTTCTTATGCAGGTGTTATGTATTTTCAAGCAAGAAAAGCCATTATAATGGAGTGCTTGCTCAGTGAATGTTCATCAACTGGCCATATTGGAGGAATATACTGTTGTTTGAGTGATACCAGCAATATTTCATGTGTGTCACTATATAAGTGTTCTTCAGCGTATAGACTTATTTGGTGGGAATGTAATGTCGAGAATTCAGTGAATTATTTAAATCATTCGCAATCCTATACACCTTGCAATGAGATCACCACAGGATCAGGCTCTTCACCAATGAATTATCATTACATTCTGATGGATTCCTGCTCAAATCCATCATGTGGTGGGATACTATACTTTATGAGTGGAAGAATCAGTCTTGAGTATCTCACAGTGATTAATTGCATCTTTGGAACTGGAGAAGGACTTATTCTTCTTGCTGGTGGTAGCCAGACAATAGCTCGATATGCCTTTGTTAAGAACTGCACCAGTAGCTACTATATCAAATATTATACTGGAGGTGGAACAATCACATTCTACAATTCCATCATTTATGAAAACCAATATCTCACTGTATCGAAATACAATATCCTAACAGTAGGAACACCATATTTTGAAATGAAATGCGGCTCCAAAATCGATTTTCATTCTCCAAGCAACATTGCCCGATTCCCGAGATTGATTATGTATTTTATTACGTTCATTACCTCAAATTTATAAAAATGTTGTATTGGCTTTGTTTATGTTCTATTGACAACAGTAAGAGAAGCACGATTTCTAGTAATACAGTTGTTGAATTATGTTCATTTATCGATATACGAAACGAACTTAGTGGAGGAGTTATGTTTTGCTCCACATCTGTTGATATTGTTGTTAAAAGCAGTGTTTTCCAGAACTGTCGCGGATCATCAGGTGGTTCTATGTATTTTGACAGCAAATCTGTTAATATCGAATTTTGTTTGTTGTTTCAATGTTCTTCTTCTGGTGAAGTTGGAGGTTTTCGTAGTGTTACAAGTAAATCGAGCAATGTTACATGTGTTTCACTAAGTAGATGCACATCAGGTTCTTACAGGCTTATTTGGTGGGTATGTGAAGAAGACAACTCTATCAAGTACCATAACCATTCTTACTCGAACACTCCTGGTGATGAGATCACCACAGGATCGTATTCATCACCAATGAATTATCATTTCATCTTGATGGATTCTTGTCTAGACCTATATACTGGTGGACTATTATACTTTATGAGTGGGAGAATCAGTCTTGAGTATCTCACAATGATTAATTGCAGATTTGATCCCACATATGGTTTGATAATTGTAGCAGGAGGTAGTAAGATTTCTACAAAATATGCATTCGTAAAAAATTGCTCAAGCAGTTACTATATCATATACTATAATGCTGGTGGAACAATCACTTTTTATGACTCAATTATTTTCGAAAATCACTTTCTCACTGTTTCAAAATTCAATATCCTTACATCTGGAACCCCTTATTTTCAAATGATTTGTCTTGAAAATCCAAAGCTATTCTCGCCTCTTCGTGCAACCCGGCCTCTTGTCTTTCACCTCTTAACCTATCTACTTATCAAATTTTGAGGAAATATGTTAATTATATTTATTCGAGTTTTCTATCAATTTTTAGTTTATGTTGTTTTCTCTCTTTCTTTGTAGCATCGATAATAGCAATAGATACATCATCGATTCGGATATTTTTATTGATTCATGTTTGTTCTCTAATATTCAAAATGCACAGAATGGAGGAGCCCTTTTTTGTTGGAACAATTTGGTCGTTTTGCGAGTTCATCAGTGTCAGTTTGAAAACTGTCGCGGGTCATCAGGTGGTTCTATGTATTTTAATTGCAAATCTGTTAATATCGAATTTTGTTTGTTGTTTCAATGTTCTTCTTCTGGTGAAGTTGGAGGTTTTCGTAGTGTTACAAGTAAATCGAGCAATGTTACATGTGTTTCACTAAGTAGATGCACATCAGGTTCTTACAGGCTTGTTTGGTGGGTATGTGAAGAAGACAACTCTATCAAGTATCATAACCATTCTTACTCGAACACTCCTGGTAATGAGATCACCACAGGATCGTATTCATCACCAATGAATTATCATTACATTCTGATGGATTCCTGCTTGAATCCATCATGTGGTGGGATACTATACTTTATGAGTGGGAGAATCAGTCTTGAGTATCTCACAATGATTAATTGCATATTTGGAACTGGAGAAGGACTTATTATTCTTGCTGGTGGTAGCCAGACAATAGCTCGATATGCCTTTGTTAAGAACTGCACTAGTAACTACTATATACAATATTGTTGCGGTAGTGGAACAATCACATTCTACAATTCCATCATTTATGAAAACCAATATCTCACTGTATCGAAATTCAATATCCTAACAGTAGGAACACCATATTTTCTACTGAAATGCGAATCCACTCCAAAAACAATCTCGCTTAGATACACCCAACCAGTTCATTCAACAATACTCTATCATCTTCTCCTTTTCCTACTCTAGTCATCAAACAGGTAAATCCAAACGGTTTATTACAATTTTCTTGATCAAAAGTGACATTTTTCATGGATCATTATCAAGACATATCCATATTCCCGCGATTTGATTTTAAGTCATTTTATACAAATCAAGAATTTACAGACTGTGAGATTATAATTGAGGATGAAGATTCTTCTGTTAGCATTGTAAAGGCCCATATTATTGTTCTTGCCAATTCTTCGCAGTTTTTCTTCAACGTTTTTACTGGTGAAATGGACGAAAGTAAAACTCATCAGGTTCATGTCAAATTTAACCCCATGAATCTGCTTCCTAAGGTAATTGAATGGATGTATGATGGAAATTTGTTTTTCGAATCAGATGAACAAGAAAAAGAACAAAAAATCCCCTTGTTAGCAATAGCTAACTTTTATACTATTGATGCATTATCCAAGTATTTATTCGAATCAATTGAAAAAACAAATAGCGAATCAGAAATACTAAAATATATAGATCAATGCTTCCAATTCTCTTTGGTTAATGAATTGAGGGCTTTGGAACCCATTATTGCTAAGAATTTTGAAATGATTAGTATTGACTTGCTTTCTGATTCATTGGATGTTCCCACATTCATAAACGTGTGCAAATTGGTTGGGTTTAAATCAAATGAAGAAAGAATTAAAACAATTTCTTCATTCATTAAAGACTACGACTTTACCGGCCATGAAGATGAAATGGATAATCTTACAAAGCTTCTTGATAGAAAGGATCCTCATCTTTCTCCTCTCATTAAAAGCCTGAATCCAAGGTGGGTTTCCAAAAAGATAATAAACTGATTTGAAATCATTCAGTTATTTTTATGAGCTCCTCAGGAGAGAGTATTTTTTCTCAGGCCGAATCCTGCCAAAACAAGATATTTCGTACTAACTCTAATACTATAAATGCAGCAGAATTGTTTATTCGTTCTGCGCAACTTTTTAAGATCAATCGAAATTTTGCCCGAGCTGGTGAAGCTTATGAAAGAGCATATTTATGTTATAAAGAAGGAAGTAATGATGAGATGGCATTTTCTAATATCAAGAAATCAATAGATATGTACTGCCGACAAGAGTCCACGATTGACAAAGCAATAAATCTCTTTATTATTGCCATAGAAATAGCTAAAGGCAAAGAAGAGCTGTTTCAGGCCGCAGATTTGCTTATGCAATATTCAACTCTTCTTAGCGAAAAAGGGAACAAAAAAGAGAGCGAGGATTGTAAGAAAGAAGCTTCAACTCTATATAGTAAGTGTGGTGCTATGGGTAATTCTGCCCAATCATTGGAGGAAATGGGGGATTCTTTGTCTGAAAGAGGAGATTACCTTGAATCTGGAAAATGCTATAACCAGGTAGCCAAGATCCGCCTGAATTCGAGGCTTACGCAATTGGGATCCGGATCTCATTTCCTTAAGTCTGTACTTTGCTTTTTGGCCGGATCAGACTGTGTTAGGGCTAAGCGTGAATTGGCGGCATATCTCTATTTAAATCCTGGATTTAGTGTTTCCCAAGAATATGAGTTTAGTAATCGACTCATTTTAGCATATGAAAACGCAGATACACAAAGAATAAAGGCGGAGTTTGATAGTTGGAACAGATATCATCATATTGATAAGTGGATGGCAGATATTCAAGCAAAGATCTATGAAGAAGTTGAAAATGAAAACATTGGAATTCTATAATTTTATTAACATTTAATTAGGGAAAGAGTAAAGAAACACTTTTAACTTTTGCCATGTTACAAGATTCTAATAACTTTCGAATGTAATCACCATCAGAAGACATTATTTTGTTTCTCTTTTCAGATTCAATAATGTATTGTTCTTTTGATTCAGTAATCCATTTGTTAAGTCTTACAATATAATGCTTAATGTATGATCTCACATTTGATGTGTTGACATGGTATCCTTGAGCAGAAAGAAAGCACAAAAGACGTGATATAACTCTTGGATCTATATTCTTATTCAGAGATATATCAATTTTTGAAAGAATATGTATTAAAACAACATAACCCTGGGATTGGGTAAGATATTTTCCATATTGAGTTGGGTCATCAATAATTCTTTCTATATTAACATTCGAAGTCTTGCAAGGAACTATCAAATATTTTTGGTATTCATTTGTTATTTGAGAGGGGAAAATTCGTATAAAACCACCACCAGATAATACATTTCTCTCGTCTTCATCGATTATATGTCTTTCCATCATGATTTCTTTTCCATATGGAGCTGTTTCAATTGTCCTGAGTTCCGCTAAGTCCATTGATGGAATTCCTACGATTGATAATGCTTGTGCAATTAGGGGAGCTTTAACATCGAAATCTGTATCTTCATCAGTACCTAAGGATGGCATTGTATTAATTTCCAAAAGCCACATTTTGAAATCTTGATCAATAAGAATATCAAAACCATAGAGTTCAAAAGATGAATTAGGTAAGCCATAACAATCGTTCTTCGACATAGATGGCTGGATAAAAACAAGGGCTTTTGCAACCACATCAATTATATTATTCATTAGCTCAGAGGATGTCTTTTTCCATCTTTTTTCTAATTCACTTAACAATTCAGAAAGTTTCCACTTAAATTCACTGCACCATTTAGAGTGCTTTTTATTCAGGGTAGCATTGGTAAGGGTAGAAAATGCATTAGTTGAGCTTCTCGAATATGACTCTGTGGCAAATCGAGCTAGACCTTCTTTATATATAAAAGCTCTCATTGGACAAAACGATGTTACAAGCACGTATATTCTCATATCAAACTTGAAACCATCAATCAGTAAAGGCTTGGCAATATAATCAGACACCACAGATCCCTGTGGAATTGAATAAAAGTCTTTAAATGATACTATTTTGATGCCACATCCACAACTGCCCATTGGGGGCTTGGAGATAAAACTTGATGCCATTTTCATCTTCATTCTATGAAATAATTCTGCATGGTCGTTAGGAAGAACATATGTTTTGGGTAAAAATTGTTCAACACGATTATAAAGAGGGTGCAATTGGATTATTTTTGCTAGCTCTGCTTTGTTTCCTAATAAATGTTTGGAATTTGGAAAATGATTAACAACTTGTAGCCTTGACTTTCTTGATAAAGAATCCACATCATAAGAAGTACCCCAAAATAAAACAAAATCATCTGAAACAGTGTTCGAGCAACCATTGTGAATCAGAATATCATTTACCAGTTTTCGATTCGCTGATTTAGAAGCAAATTTACACCGGTAATTATCTGCTATTCTGTTACTAAATTCATCATCAAATTTGGGAGACTTAAATATGATGAACTTTTCTTTTGGAATCATTCTAATCTGATGAAACAATTCTTATCTAATATATTAGTTCATTAATGTTATTGTTTGTTTTTGTTCATTATGTTTCCTCAACCAATTGTATTGATGAAAGCGTTGAAATTGGGAGATCAAATTATCCGATGGATTCTTCTATATATATAGACAATTGTTTTTTCCGGAGAAACTCTGTATACTCTAATACTGGTGGAATATTATATATATATTCCTCGCCAATTTCCCTTACCATTTCAAATTCAATGTTTTACTATTGCAAAACTTCTTCTTTTCATGGTGGTGCTATATCAATGGATAGTAGTTTGTCGGAAAAATGCAATATAAGGTACATCTGTGCTAACTTATGCGAATCCGCAAAAAATGGTCAATTTGCATTTGTTAGGCTGTCGCCAGGAAAAACAAATCATGTTGAGTTTTCATCTCTGTCGAAGTGTTCTGATTCCTGCGTTGGTGACTGTCCAATTTGGCTTTACTATGGAAATCAACGATTTTCTGAATCAAACAGCTCCATGAATCATAATACCAGAGATTCTGGAATGGCTATTGATTATGCAACAACATTTGAATCTGGATATTCGACATTTGCAAATAACTACGCATCCATTGAAGTATGTTTGTACCTTTATAATACAACTGGTACAATAAAAACCACAAACATTGTGCATAATAATAGCCCAACAAATCTTGGAGTTGTATATATCGCTAATAATGCAATTTATTCATTAGAAGATTGTATAATATTAGGTAATTCTAATACTCTTTTCCATGTTTCATCAGGATCAATTACTATTCAAAGGTCATTCATTCAACATTCGTCTATAATTTCTTCAGGGAATGTAATAATTACTCAAAATTACACAATGGCAATTCCAAAAACCCATGTTTTGAAACAATTTGGAACATTTTACTGTAATGCTGATTACATTGTTTCATTCACCACGAATAGGAAAGCATCTCCATTAATTGTGGCAGTATTTCATTTAATATACAACTAAAACACTAATCATTTATTTTAGAATGTAAAATCATTCCAAAAATCATCCATTGGGCCATCAATTGTGAATGTTGGAATACTCAGTACTTCAAAAGAATTCTCTTGAGGTCGCTTTTCGACTTCACGGAATTCCTTAACGACTGGCATTACAAACGCAAGGGGCTCAATAGGAAGGCTAGGGGGTGGAGAAATCTGAACCTTCATATGCTTGGCTCTATGTCTAGCAATCATCATCCATCTATTTCGTAAACTATTATCAGATCTTTTTTCGAAGAACTTGGAAATCTTGTTCCAGCTTGGTCCATACTCAGCATATTTGGCTTCAAGTAGAGCATCTTCTTCTGGAGAATACTGGTCACTACGAAGTGATGGATTAATATAATTGTTCCATCTTTCTCTGCATTGCCTGGGATTTCGTGTCTCCATAAGAGATGCAATGTGAATCCAGTCTTTGGCTCCATTTTGTTCGACCAAAAATTTCAATTTTTTATCTTCATCTTCAGTGAATTTGACTTTGTTAAATGAACACTTCTTCATTCGGGACTCCTCAACACAAGGTGATGAGGAAGAAGCACCGATGGAAGCGGTGATTCCATATGTGGCATCTCCGTCAATCATCATGCAAGTGAAGCCATGGGCAGATTTCAATGAATTTCAATTTTTCAAAGATTACATAGAAAAATTGATGGTATCAGATAAAAAATAATGAAGAAAATTTCAATACTGCCGAATAATTCAGTTTTGAAAGAACCATTTAAAAAATTCAGAAGAGTTTCGATTTAGATATCGGCGGATTTTATGAAAACTGCACCCTTTTCCTTCATCTCTTGAATAGCTGCTTCTGAGCCACTTGGATCGACTCCTGCAATCCCATCTTCAATCACATATACTTTGTATCCAAGCGATAGTGCATCAATAACAGAGAATTTGACACAATAATCTGTAGCCACCCCTAAGAAATACAATTCTGTTGCCCCAACAGATTGCAAAAGTTCGTGGGCAATTGTCTTGCTCGATTTAACCACATCGAAGAAGCAGCTGTATGAATCAACATCTTTATTCAAACCCTTTTGAACGATCAAATCAGTTTCTTTGGTTTGAATAGATTCATGCAATTTTGCACCAGGAGTATTTTGAATACAATGAGCAGGGAACAAAACTTGGGTGGTGGGACCAGCTGGAACAACATCATAAATGTTATGGCCGGGATGATTATTAACAAAACTAACGTGATCTCTCGGATGCCAATCAAAAGAGAATAATACACGATAAAACTTGTTTCTCAACGAATTAACAATTGGGACTATCTTCATTGCCCCATTTACAGATAAACTGCCTTCTGGGAGAACAAAATCATTCTGCATGTCAATAACAACTAACACTTTCATAAGTGAACTGTTTGGGCAAAGAAAATTTGAGAAATTTTAATGTAAACTTAAGTTTACATGGCAAACCGATTCTATCGTTAAATCAAAAATCCCAAAAAATGGAAATAGACCAGTTTAGGGATCTTCTATTTGTTTTTTCTTCTGAGGATAATACTTCTCGTGAGGCAGCGGAAGCCCATTATTCATCTATGACTCAAATGAGGCCCGATTTAATTATTCAGCTCCATATCAATAATATTGAAATGCAGCCTTGTCATTCAACTGTTAAAATGTCTATTGTTTTGCTTGGTAGATTGATGGGATCGCTCGGTTTTGATATTATTGACATTGGGGATAGAGATTTTCGAGATGAATTTCAAAAATCTTTGCTAATATTCCTTTCCAGGGAGGATTTTGATTTCCATATGCTTTTACTTCTTTCAGATGATGTTGCCAAAGTGGCTAAATTATATACTCAAGAAGATATGTGGCCCAATTTTTTTACCAGCATTTTTTCTGGCTGTTTTGAAAATAATAGCCAGGTTTCTGCTGCTTTTATAAATTGTTTGTCGCAATGTGTAAATAGCCATACGATTTCACCTGATGAAAACTCAGAGATTATAATGCAAGTTCTTGACGGGGTATTTTCATCTGGATCTATTTCGCCATATCAAATAATTACTGGCCTTCAGCTATTGTATGCGTGCTCTAGTATATCTTCATCGAAGTATTCTTCATATTCTATATATGTGAGCCGAGTTATCTCTAGAATGGATTCCAGTGAGATTACACATGTTATGTCTGACTTATGTTCTTTTGCTGATGAAAATGTAATCTTTTTCCAGAGCTGTCTTGATGATTTTTTTGTTTTTATTGTGGAATTCATCAGGAATGAACAGATGCCGCCTAGTTCAAGGAATATGGCCATATCTATATTATCCAACTTGGTTTACTCATTTAGTGACTTTTTAATTAACTCCTATGAGAGTATTATTAGTGTATTAGTGAGCACTGCTTGTGAATATTCGGAGAATGAGGTTTCTTTGGAGTATGATTTTAATGATATTAATGTGCATGTAGCTGCAGAAGATGCTCTTGAAGATATATCTTCTGTGTTTGGGGGTAATTCTGATTTCTCAATGGCCTGTTTTGCTGCCATTCAAGACATGTGTAATAACTCTGATTCATATGTTAGAAGAGCCGGTTTTATGACTCTATCACGTGTTTTCTCTAATTGCAGCGATTTTCTGTCTTTTGGGCTCTCAGATACAATTATGTCTTTATTTACGACAGGTTTTTCCGATAATGAAGATATTTGTAGATATGCTTCATTTGTTGCTTTTGAAACTGTTCTTGGGGCCCTTATTCCAGAATATACAGATTTCAATGGAAGACCTCTATTGCCATTACTATGTGAGTCAATAATTCAGGAAAAAAACATATATGTTCTCGCTTCTGAGCTCAAAGCTTTAAAGGTGTTTTGCAGTTTTTATAGGGTTTTTGTTCGCTCTTACATAGAGGATTTGACTGCAATATTAAGTTCTTTACTTCAAGAAATGAGTGTTGATATTCAAGTTTTAGTTCTTTCTTGTGTACAAGTATTGGCTCTTGAAGCAAGTGACGCATTCTATCCCTATTCATCAGTAGTATTATCTTATATGCAAGAAGTTCTAATAGGGGGGACAGATGTTTATGATCGAAGACTGTTTTTCACCTGTTTACAAACAGCTACCTTTTTTGAGAATGCCTCAGATTCTCTCGTTTTTGAAGGTATTTTGAATATTATTCTAGATTATATAATTGAAGCACCTATTGAGTTTTTTTCGGGGTACGAGCATGATTCAATTAATATTGCTATACGTCAAATATCCAAAATCTTTCCCAAAAAGATCGAAGATAGATTTGATAAAGTTTTTTCTTTGTTTTCCCGTGTTTTGGATTGTGATTTATCTGTTTATGAAATCCCTTTTACCTCATCCAGAGTTCAAATTTCGGATGTTATCATGAAAAGTAGCCGAAGTGAGAATATTATCAGATGCTATCTTAAACCACAGGTTCATGAAGTAACCCAGTCAATGCTCTCATTAAAATTTCTATTGAAGAGGTTTTCGCATCTATTTTATGATATTATTGACCAGGTATTGCGATATATTCAAAAATGGATTTCAATTGATTTTGACGAAAACCTCTCTGTAATTTCTACTAAATGTCTAATCCTTATCCTTCCATTAATAGATAAAAACAATGAAGATCAACTTGAAAACCTCAAGAGAATATTTTTATCTGTTCTTTCTCTGTTGAAACGTCTAAATACACCAGATGAACTGACCCAGGTTCTGAAATCATGGAAACAAATTGTTGTTTTCTTTGGTCAGTACTTTCCTTATATACATGAAATACCTGCTGCTGCTGTTGGTATGGTCGAGTTGCTAATTATTGAATCAAGAGAAAGACTAATTATTACCAAACAAACATCAGATGCCATTCAAGATGTGAGGGATGACTACATTTGCGAAGATGCATTCGAGATGAAGATAGTTTTATTGATGCGGCAACTGTTTCGTCATTACCCTGACTATGTTGAACAATTCTTTCTTGATAGAATTGCTCCACTTTTCCCTTTATCAACAGACAGTATTGTTGCACGAGGAAGCTTCAAAATTTGGACAGATTACTATTTTTTTGCTCCAAATGTGTCTCCCGATTTTGGGAATATCCTGCTAACTTTTTGTATTCATCATACTTCTAGTAATGATCACGTCATTGCATGTGAAGCTATACAAATGATTTCGAGGCTTCTTAGAACATCTGAGTTTTCGCTAGAGCGAACTATTCCTGCAATCAATGCCATTCTTAAGGCCGTTCCTTCGATATCCCAAGATAAAATATACAATGATCGCCTTTCGATACCTTTACTAATTCTAATAAGACTTTGCTATTCATTGATGGACATCGGTCCACTTGTTTGTCAACTCAACTCTCTCCTACCATTGAATCGACTTGAACCAAGTCAGGTTCCTGCAGTCTCAGATGCGATTTTGATGCTTTTACAAGGTGCTCATCCTGTTATTCTATCCACCAAAAGCATGATCAATTTGTCTCTCACCATAATTCGGGTATTCGAAAACGAGAAAACAACTCAGCAATTTAAATCTCAACTCAGAGACTGCCTATCCATGCTTATTAGGAATGATTCAACCTCTGAAATGATGAAAAGCGTGCTTGAAGAAATGAGGCCGAGAGATGCCGCCAAAATAATTCAAATTTTACAATATGTTTAATAAACTGTTATTTATCAGTAAAACTTTTCATGATCATCGTTTTCCAAAATATCCCCTCAAAAAATAATCTTGGCTTTCAGAAAACATCATTTTGATACCCTTGCCGATGATTTCCGATTCAAATTTGGAAAACAGAACAATTGAAACCGATGACCACTCCAACATGGAAAAATTGAATTGTTTCGAATAATTTTATGAAATGTTAATAGAAATTCTTTGAGATTGAATTAGCAAACAAATCTGCTTCATAAGGACAACCACTTCACTTTTATATAATGGAATCTCCCGCCCATGTGTTGATTACAGGTGCTGCAGGCCAGATCGGCTACTTGCTTACCCACAGGATTGCTTCAGGTGATTTGTATGGAGAACAGAAAGTTGTTCTTCACCTTCTTGATATTCCCCAAGCATCAGAGAGACTTGAAGCTCTCAAAATGGAGTTAATTGATTGTGCTTTTAAAAATGTTTCAGAGATTATTATAACATCAGAGTTGGAACCAGCTTTTAGAGATGTTGATTGTGCTTTTTTAGTTGCTTCCCTCCCATTGAAGCCAGGTGAAGTAAGAGTAAACCTTTTACAAAAGAATGGGCCGATATTCAGGGCTCATGGAGAAGCTCTATCAAAGTTTTCCAAGCCAACTGTTAGAGTTATTGTTGTTGGAAATCCTGTTAATACAAATGCTCTTGTAGCAATGATGTCCGCCAAAAACCTATCAGCAAAGAACTTTAGTGCTCTTTGTTATCTAGATCATAACAGAGCTATATCGGAAATTGCACAAAAATTAGGTGTGACCATTGATAGGGTTAAAAATGTTTTTGTATGGGGTAATCATGCTGATACCATGGTTCCTGATTTAACACATGCATATGTTATCATGGATGATGGTAAAGAAGTTCCTGTGACATCTCTTGTTGAAGAGTCATATTGGAAAACAGAATTTGTGAAAAAGATCGCTAAAAGGGGATGGGAAGTTGCTATGGCCAGAGGAATTACATCTGCTAACTCACCTGCTCATGCTTCAATTGAAATTATGAAAGCTTGGTTATTTGGTACACAACCAGGGCAAGTATTGTCTTTCGGAATCCCTGTTCCAGAAGATGCGCCATATGGAATCAAACCTGGCATTGTCTTTTCTTTCCCTTGCACTGTTGATTCAAATGGAGAAGTTCATGTTGTGGAGGGACTTGAGATTAATGAATGGCTTAGAGGAATGTTAGAGATTACTGAAAAAGATTTAATCAATGAAAGAACCCTCGCTCTTTCAGAATAAAGAGTTATTGAATATTTTAATAAGTAGAGTTACTATTAATTGATTTACTTAAAGTAAGACCTTCTTGATATACCTGGAAGTCATTAAATGAAGCATTGCTTTCCATGAGACCAAAAACCTGACTTCGGATCCAACTTTGATTTCTGGGCATTTTGAAACATCACAAATCATATGATCACTTGAGCCGCCCAAAATTTCAATATTATTGTTTTTTGGAACCAGGGCATCAAAAGGAGTGTCTTGTTTTCCAATTGCTAACACTGCCCTGAGCATTATTCCTTTATCAACAAAGGTTGGAATGTTACCGAAAGCATCATACCCTATTGAACCAATTGGAACAGAAGGTTTTTCAATTACTTCAACAACCTCAGCAACTAATTCAAATGTGTTTTGTAATAATTTTGGAATTGAAACAGAATTTTTTGAAGCATCTGTTCCATTTGATAATGATTCTCCCAACCTAATATGAGTGATAGAATCATGAAGCTTTTCTCTCCTAATCAAGTCAATGCAAACAGTCCCCCCAATTGAGACAATATCAAGTTTCCTTCCTATTGCTTTCTCAACTGATACTGCAAGATCACCAAATTTTGTTGTATTATGAACATCAGGAAGAACTCCTCCAAAACATGCAAAATTCACAGCAATGCCAATGAGGTGTACATTATTCATCATTTCAACCTGTTTGGAAATTTCCACAACATTATTAGGTAGTATTCCTTCTCTCAAATCACCCATATCAACCATCAGGATGACACCATGCTTTTTGTTCATTACTCTTGAGAGCTTATCAACAAGTTTAATAGTTTCTAAGCTTGTTTGGGCACTATAGTCACATGTTAATATGGCTTGGAGCATTTCACTTTGCATCATCACTCTTAAAAGAAACAGTTTGGAAGCTGGAAAACACTTCCTAATCTTGATCAGATTTTCCATTCTTGAATCGGCAAATGTAGATATCCCAGAGTCATAGAGAACTTTGATAATATCTTTATTTGCACAATAGCTCTTTGTTACTCCAATTATTTTTAGCCCCTTTTCTTTCATTTCTTCAACCATTACATCTACATTATTCTTAATAGAAGATGATTTGATTTCAATTCTTGGATTAGCAAGCATCTATGGCCAGTGAGATTTTTTTCACAAAAATTTATCAGAAAAATATAGTTTTTACGACATAACCGGTCTTTTTCAAAAGATTAACAGAATTTTGATAGTATAACGTTTTGGTGTTTTGGAATCAATTTATTTGAATTTTTTTGTTAATTTCAGTATTGAATATCCAGCCATATCAATGACCACGTCCCAACCTTGCCAAACAGGATATATCGTATGGATCTATGATGTTTTTGCTGATTGTATTGTAACCAAGAAAGAAAGGACCAGTTTTTACATAGGTCTACTTTCAAGTGTGATATGGATTATTAGTGCCTTTCCTCAGATCCTTACAACTTACAAAATCAAAAAAGTAGAGGGGATTAGTCCTTTTCTGTTCAGTTGCTTGTTTATAGCAGATATAATGAGTTTGATTGGGAACCTTTTAACAGGAGGAATTGCTTCCCAAATCCTTTTGGCAGCATTATATATTGTTCTGGATGGCACAATGTATTTTCAATTTCTCTACTATAGATCAAAAAATAAAACAACCCACAAACAAGAAGATGATGAAGAAAAACTTGAATCTTCTTCTGGGAATGCTGCAATTATTCTTGCTGCTACAACAGCAGCTTCAATTGATTGGTCCAAACCATATAGCGGTTCAAATCTTGTTGGAACACTTTTCGGTTGGTTGAGTGCAATAATATATATTTCATCAAGAATCCCTCAAGTTAGACTGAATTGTAAGAGAAAACATGTAACTGATTTGAGTCCCTTCTACTTTCTTTGTACAATTTCTGGAAACACAACATATCTCTTATCTTTGTTCATTAGGAGTACAGAGGGAAATTTCTTATGGAAACAGGCCCCATGGATTACAGGTGTAGTTGTTCCCCTAAGCTGTGATATTATTACAGCATTCCAAATGTGCATTTATGGTTTCAGCGTTTCTCCCCTATTTCCAATTGAGAAAAAGGAGATTGAAAAAAATGATCCCATTGATGATGATGATGATGGAAGGCAAATTTCAGAATTTTGAAGAAATTCCATTAATTAGATTAGTAAATTCTAAATCTTTAAGAGGATAATGCTTTATTGTCACTTTCATTAAACCAAGTTATATTTATATCATTATCCACTCATTAGAATCAGATTGTAGTGATATTATATTCTAACAAACACCAAATGATCAACAAATCAAATTGTTTTGAAATTGTTGGTGAAAAATAATTAAAGTAAACCATTTTTCAGTGTTTTTCAATTATTTGGATTTTAATGAAAATAATTAAAATGCATTTTCTAAGAGACTGAGAATTCTTTTAGGGTTCTATTTTCACCAGCGCATGTAGCACAAGAATCTTGACCAAACTATAAGGGAAACAGGTTTCTATCTCATTTCAAAATGAAAAAAATTAAGAAATACTTGTTTTTCAAAAGTCCATCATCCTTATTTCTTCTCTGAGTGATTAGATTCCACGTTTTTTCATGATTTTATGGAATAATATATATGAAAGAATGTTTGAGAATTATTTGCATCTAAAATTTCGTCAAAATCATTAGGAATATGGTTTTTGTGTTGTTTTTTTACCAATAAGGTAAATGCATATAATTGATGGCTATCATGTATAGGAGACGCAACTCTTATTATTATTCATTTATGTTTTGAGTTATTGAATAATTTTATGTTTATGATTTTAATTATAAATTCTCAATCTTGGGATAATGGAATGAAAGATACCATGAGATGAATATGCATGAGATTATCTTATTCCAAAACCAGGTATTGGTAAAACATTAAAAGGAAATAATATTAGTCATGAGATACTTTAGTTAATGAGTAAATATTCGTTTGTTAATCAATTGCTCTTAAGAAAATATTTAGTATTATTTCCATTGTGATGGAGTTTTGAAAAAGAAATGTGTTTTTTCTCTATCTTAAAATCGTCTGATTCCAAAGATATACTGGAATATTCATAAGATTGTTACATAGTTATCAATATTAAAACTTTTTACTCTTTTACTTTAAGATTCATGGACTTTTGAAAAACAAGTATTTCTTAATTTTTTTCATTTTGAAATGAGATAGAAACCTGTTTCCCTTATAGTTTGGTCAAGATTCTTGTGCTACATACGCTGGTGAAAATAGAACCCTAAAAGAATTCTCAGTCTCTTAGAAAATGCATTTTAATTATTTTCAATAAAAAACCAAAAAAACACCAAAAAATTGAAAAACACCGAAAAATGGTTTTCTTTATAAAAAAAACATAATATTTCCATATAATCAATTAATCATGAGAATAGAAATAACAATGTATTTCTAAAATGAGGGGCATCAAATAATCATCATCACAAGTTCCATGAATCAAAAACTCAAATATGATGGACTTTTATAGAATAGAGATGAATTTTTTAATTGATTCATTCATTATCTCCAATCGATGAGTGGGTTTTAATTCAAACCAGGCCTGATAAAATCAAACAATTCATCCGTAAGGATAGTCATCATGAAGAATTTGATCTGCAATAATATAAACAAATATTATATGTGAATATCAACTTTCTTGTGTTGAGGATGATAGAAAAATTGCTTACACTCAATGGTGTAGGTATTGAAGGATTCTTGACTATCAAATAATTTGAAAAAGCCAGAATTATGAATTCATTTCATGAAACAACCCATTCTCTTGAAATCCATTTATTCGTTACAGTGTAAAGTTCATGATAAAAAGTTAAAAACAAAAGATTGATTTTTTTTCGTGCTTTAATCGGAATCAATATCAATTTCTTCAACAATTATTAGTTTATTTGGATGGTAGAACTATATTGTATTTTAAAAAATCGAATATTTATATAATCTAATTTTTACCAATCTCATTAGTATATTTAAAGAACTCGCAGTTTTTATTATAATTCATCTATTCTTCTTAACCAATGTTCATGTTTTAACTTATTTTCAACACCAAGAGTATCAATAAAAATAAATATTTTTTTTTTGAAAGATCAATTCTCTTCTATTTCCTCATCATGCGTTAAACACCCATTCTTGAATCCCTTCTTTCTTGAAGCCCATTGCCAATTTACAAATTTAATAAAGCTCACAATCTATAACTGAAACTAAAATGGGCCAAGCTTCATTCCAGAAGAAAGCCATTACTTTAGTTTTGTTTTTTACATGTGGAGCCTTTTCTGCAGTGTTAGGTAACGTATTGTACAACCAAAAATCTGTTGGATTGCACAATGTAGTTAAAGAATTCCGAAAGCCATGGTTCCAGGGCTGGTCAATGTTTGTTGCTATGAGCCTCTTGGTTTTTGATACACCGTGGTCTGAGAAGTGTAGTTGCCCTAAGTATACTATTGGTGGCACTGTTCGTGGTTGGGGGTTGTTCAGATTAGTATCAATTCCTGCTTTGTGTGATTTGTTAGCTACTCTCTTGCAAAACATAGCTTTATTATACCTCCCTCCAAGTGTTTGGCAAATGACACGTGGTTCAATTTTACTATTTACAGCATTGTTTGCAATTTTCTACCGCAAAAAGAAGTTAAGGGCTGCCGACTGGATTGGCGTTTGTACAACTATTTTGGGTATTTGTATTGTTGGTCTTTCTGCTGTTTTCAATAGCAGTTCTAAAAAAGGTTCAACATCAAGTATGTTAGTTGCAATGATATTAGTTATTATTGCTCAAGGTTTACAAGCCTTCCAGACAATTATTGAAGAAGAGCTTCTTCATGATGTTGATGCAACAGAAAATGAAATTGTTTCATTTGAAGGGATTTGGGGTCTTTTCTTTTCTTCCTTTATAACACTTCCAATTGCCAATATTCTTCCAGAAGATGCTGGTGAAGGAATCTTTGAACATAGTCTCGAGACCTTTGTAATGATCAAGAACAATTCTACAATATTAATCCTCCTAACAGTATATATGGTGGCAATATTGGGTTATAATCTAACTGGAATGATGGTCACATCATTTTCAACAGCTATTCACCGAAACATTTATGAAGCCCTTCGATCAGCTGCTGTGTGGCTTTTGTCTGTTGTAGTCTATCAACTAGCTCCAAAGAGCGGTGCTGGTGAGACACTTTCTTGGATGTCTCTTCTTCAATTAGTTGGATTTTCTGTATCTATCTTTGGATCATTCATATACAATAGAGTTGTCTATCTTCCATGTCTCGATTACACAGAAGAGAAACGTGTTGCTCCTGAAGATCTTATCAAGGCCAGTGAGTAAAACATTAAGTTTTAAGTTGAAATGGAACCACCAAGTCCTCCCAAAGGATACCTATTTTGCTCATTTTTGTCTTATGGAGGGTTTTCTCAAGTTTGGAAAGGAAAAAACGAGGAAAATGGAACAGAGGTAGCGATAAAAGTGATTCATAAGAATTCCATGTGTAATAATGACACTTGTAAACGGATTTCAGAAGAAAAGATAATTCACAGCTCGCTTAAAAACGACTATATAGCTAGTTTTATCGAATTTATCGAAGATATTTCCTTCTCATATTTTATTATTGAGTTTGTTGAGCGAGGAACCCTTTTAAGCAGACTAAAGAAAGATAATTTTCTTACAGAAATCGAAATTTTCCATTATTTTGAGCAAATTTGTCTTGCAGTTTATTATCTTCATGAAGTTGCCCACGTGATTCATCATGATTTAAAGTTACAAAACATCCTAGTTGATGCTAACAATAATGTGAAGGTAATTGATTTTGGTTTTAGCCAGAGATTTTCACTGGATAACAATTCATTTTATAGTACGTGTGGATCACCAAAGTATTGTGCCCCAGAGATGTTTTCTAATACAGCTCACAATCAATCTGTTGATATATGGAGCCTTGGAATTATTCTTTATAGAATGGTAACAGGTGTTTTCCCTTTTGATCACCCTAAAATATCAAAACTCTCGCAGATCATCCAAACATGTGAGCCAGACTACTCATCAATACAAAATTCAACCATAAGCGATCTTGTTCAAAGATTATTGTGCAAAGATCAAACAAAGCGAATTAATATATTAGGGATTTTTAACCACGAATGGTTCAAGATGCATTCCACAAAATCCAGGCATATTATGTCAGGATCTACAAGTTTTTGCATTGATCCAAACCGAACTAGACCAAAATTGATATCAAGAGCAAAGAGCTCATCATCAATCCTAACCCTTCTTGAAAATGGCTCCTTAACAAATCAACTATGCGAATCTGGAAGATTCAAGAAAATATCACAGACTCCACAAAAATCTAGAAATATCGAGAAATCAGTGAAATTCTCCTTTCAAGGTGGTTTCATTGAGAATCATTTTTAATTATTTTGAAATACTTTCAATGGGTAACACTTGAGATATTGTTCATTTATAAATGTATTCTACATCGAGCTTGAATAGCAAGAAAAAAATCTTTAATGTAGTTTTTTAATAGATATATGAAACAGTATTAGTAAGACACTTTTCGTAAATTTTGTAATTTTTCTGTTTTTTTTACCATTTCTATGAAAGCTGCAATTAAGGCAATTCAGGACAACAATATTAAGGTTTTTGAAACAAGTTTAGAGTCAATCGATGATATTAATGCTGTTTTAAATATTTTTTTGGAGTTTCTTTGAATTTTTTAATAAGTCGTTATTATTCTCAGCTGTAGAAAAGCAACTTATGCCTTTTATTCAATTACTTATTTCTAAGGGCGCAAATCCTAATATTAATGTTTTTTTATTTATTTTTCAGTTTCTTTTTAATTTTTAATGTTATATTTACCATTTTGCTGGAGTTTTTTTCAATATTATATGGCACCAATTCACATCGCTGCGTCTAATAATGAAATATTTCTGTTTTTGGCTTCTCATGGTGGTGATTTACAGGCAATGGATAATCATAAAAAGACTCCGATTTTTTATGCCATCAATGCAAGGAATATTGAAACATGCATGTTCATTCTTTCAAAATCGGATTCTGCTGATCATAAGTGTAATGACCAAAGGACTCCCCTTCATGACGCTGCTGAAAGAGGCCTGACTGATGTATGCAGGACACTAATAGAAAAAGGTGCAAATATTAATTCTCAAAACTGGAATTTGTTTATGGTTTTCAAAATGCAACACCTATTCATCTCGCTTCAGCATATGGAAGGTATGACACTGTCGAGTTATTAGTTGATAATGGAGCTGAAATTGATGCAGTTGATGATACAGGTAACACCCCTCTCCATATGGCAGCCAAGAACAACAAATCAGAGATTTGTAAGTATTTAATTAGTATTGGGGCTAATCATATGATATCTAATGTCTAATTTATTTTTACTGGCAGAGAATCTTAAGGCAGCAGATTTAGCACCTAACCAACTTAAAAAGGAGATCAACGATTTCATTATCGAGTCATTGATGACTAAATCAAGGGGACTTGAAATGTCATCTTCCAATCTTGGGATATGTGTTTTTTGTCAAACGAAACAAGCAAATGTCACATTTAAACCATGCGGTCACCTCGCACTTTGTTCAAGATGCTTTTCTCAAAACCAAAGTCAGATAAAATTCTGCCCATGTTGTCGGAAGACAATCAAGTCATATGAAGAAAACTTCTAAAAAGACATTTCTCAAATAGTTGATTGTTTAATCTTAGAAATTTGGTAGAATAATATCACCTAACAATTCTTGTCCAATCTTCTGGAATTCATTTTTAGATGGCAAGAAGGTATTCATTGGCACTTTCGCAAGAGATTTGATGTAAGATTCTTTTTGCTCAGGATGCTTATTTTCGGATTCTGTGGAAGTTGTTGATTCTTGAACTTGAGAGTTAACATTATCTGTGTTAAAAGCACGAATAATGCTTTTTATAATAGACTCTGGTTTTTCTGGTATTCTTATTTCTGAAGGCTCAAAAATAATACTTTGTGAGAGATTAATAGATTCTGCTTGGAATAAGATTCCATTCCACATAGAAAAAGGTTTTGTGATTACTAATTGTACACATTGCTGTATCGTCTTCAAAGATGAGCATGCTATATACTCTATATCAATAATTGACATTGGAGGTATCAGTTCAAATGAGCTGAATGGATCAATATTCTCTGGCGGCTGCCATGATGCAAAGTTAAATGGAATTGGAGACTGGAATTGTGGGAACTGTTTGACCATTGCAGGAGTTATTGCATTACAGACACTCCCCCCATTTCTGCTAAGAATAGACAAAAACAGCGATGCTACAAGACTATTATTGCAATCACTATCAGATACAGCTTTTCCAGCGATTTGTCCAAACTTTTCTATTGATACCAATTGTACTTGGTTGGATATTATTGCAATTGATATGGCCAATATTGGCGCAAGTGATACAAGAGATTTGTTAATAAGGGTCGTGAAATAGTCAATCAATGATGAAAGATCACTTTGGCTATTCACAAATAGCAGCAAACATGAAACAACAGGTGGTATATATGATTCTGGGGTTCCAGATATCTCTCGTAAGGATGATTTAATTTCGTCACTATTGGTAATTGATACCAATGATTGTATGCTTTTAGCCATCCCTGCATCTCTTCTTCTTTCCCAAAGTTGAGGCAATAAAGTAAGAATCATTATCTCAGGAGAGGATGTTGTCAAAACTTCAATATATTCAGGCCGAGACAAAAATAACATTAATTCTATGGACACTTCTAACGAATCTTGAGAATGTTGTGCTTTATATATATGAGGTAATAGAAAACCTTTTGGAATTCTTTGAATGAATTCTCGATCACATTTTGGATTTTGGAATGTGTGCAAAATCAGCTTCAATGATGAAGAATAAACAACATTCTGATTATGTGGATGACACTTCAAAAACTCTAATGCGACAAAAAATGCTTCTAGAGATGGTTTGTCCAATAATTGAGATGATTTATCAAGAATATCAATGTGTTTTGATAGTATTAAATGTGCCAAGTCATAATTTGGATTCTTTTTTTCCATTAAAACCGCAATCCACTGTTTTGATTGAACTCTATATGATGGATCAGTCCTTTCGGTTAACATGCTCGTAATTACAGTTATTGTCCTAATAATTGATGATATTATTGATGGACTGGTATTATACATAGAAAGAGAATAAACAATAAGTGCTCTGTATGATAATTCCATCTCACCACATATAAGCCCCCACATTAAAGCTTCATTAGTAAATGCAAATAAATCTTCAGTGCTAAACTCAAAAACTTTTTTCATTGTTGATGCAATAATGCTCAATTTCGCTTTTAGAATTTGAGATAGTTCAAATATTCCTTTGTTAATATCATCAATGCTAGTACGTAGCTTAACTTTGCATGAAGATACAATCATATTTAGAAAGTTATGTAGTAGCATTGATTGAGTAATTGATGTTGATTCCACTATTGAAGAAAGGAGTGCACTGGGTAATTCATTAAACTTATCAAAATGAACCAAACAAAACACAATTACAGTTGGCATTACATGATCTAAAACATGAGGTGTTTCAAGATACAATGTGTGAAGAGATTTCAATGTGAATAAAACGACAATGTCATACAAAGGAGCTTCATCATCATCATCAATATCATTATATTTAATGTTATGGCTTTCTTTTGATGGTGCTTGAGCATTTTGTTCTTGAATATTCTCCATAAATTTGTCAATATCAAATTCGAGATCAATCCTTGACAATTGTATTTGGTGATAAAACCAAGATTTGAACGTTAAAAATGATACAAGATGATTCACAATAAGAGTCGGGAATTTCGATGCTAAATATGTGACAAAAGCTATACACTTTTCAAACAAAGAAGGAGAGTATTTTTGAATAGAGTATACTGAAAGCATTATAAACTCTACTGTTAACACACTCCCTTTACATTCCTGATCAACAATTGAATCAATAAGCTCAAAGTGATGCTTATTCAGTGGTAAAGAAATTATGTCTGTCAAAATTGTTTTGATAAATGAAAATCCAGTGAACCTGACTCTATTTGGATCTGTGAGTGTTGTCAAACCGGGATTTGGATTATCAAACACAAATCCCTTAATAAAGGGAATGATTACATGCAAAAATGAATAAGAATTTGGCAACTTTTTGAAAATGATAAATGCTTGATATAGTATTTGTTCTGCAATAGATGGAAGAAGATCTTTGATAGATTTGGAAATATTGAACAAGGAACTTTGTGATAAGTCAGGGTGCAGAGACAAAGAATCTTTTTGATATTGAGTCATTAGCTGCATGAAACTACAAATTCTTTCTTTTGATGATAATAAAAAGGCTGATGGAATAACTAATCCGATTAAAACCTGAAATCCATATTCCCTTGTTTCGAGTTTTGGCGAACACAAAAAGAATAATGATAATGCAATTAAAGAGCCACTATAACCAAGTTTGACCGATGCCAAATCCTTTTCTCTTTGATTCATTTCCTTCACACTAATTTGAGACCAATTATGAATATAATTTTCGACAGATTCAACTTCTGGAAACTGTTTCGCAATAGCCCCGAAAAATGCTTCGATATCCAAAGACTCGGCGATATAATTTGGTAAGGATTGTTGGAAGAATGCGGACAATAATGAGCTTAACAAATCGGATGAAATGCTTGCGACAACTCTTCTATTATCTGAGAGAATGTTGTACTCATGATCTGGTACCTTATACATTCTGGAAAATATTGATACAGCCTTTTTTGATAGAGAAACCATTTCAGAAAACCTGTCTTCACTTGGAGCACACGAAACATTAATTAAAAAAGCAAAGGTTCTAGAATAAAGTTCACCTTCAAACATCTTCCCAGTATACATTAGATTTGTCGGATATGGTCCATTAAAACCACTAGAATTCATATTAAATTCAGCTTTGAGTATAACGTTTAGGCAAACCATGACATTACATATGGCTAAGGTTAGATGTTCAACAGTAATAGCATTTTGATTAATTGAAAAGGTAATTCCATTATAACAAACACCCTGATTCATCATACAAACAATGATCTCTTGACATTTGGTAAATATCAATGAATTGAGATCATTAGTGACACTAACAATATAACGAAGTACACATGAAATAATATGATAGTCAAATGGATTTCTAAGTTCCATTCTTTGAATTATAGAATGACTAATTTGGGGACTTAAAGACACAAAAAACGAATAGTGACAGAAAAGATGACCATTTGCCATTTCATTAAGGCAATTGATAGCATCTACAGCATGCTGAGAAACTTCATCAGAATAAGTGGCAATAAAAGCGAAAACATTGGCCTTATACATTGTTTGGGATCCCATTGTATTTGCTGAAGCAATTAGGATACCAAGAGATCTCCTAACATAATCACCAGTAGGAGACTGAGATAAAAATCTACCTAAAACAGCAAGAGCACACATATATAATGATGAGTATCTTGATCGACAGAAATCTTCGAATGAAAGATCTTCAACATCAGAAATATCAAATCCAGACTGAAATAGTCCTGCGTTAATAACCATATCTTGAATTCCAGTTGATATTCTATTATTATTGTTACTAACAAAATCATACATATTAGGTGTTGAGCCCTTGGCGATTTGGCCAATTAATTTTGAGAGTTTGAAAGTAAGCCCACGAAGAATAGCTGAAGGGGAACAAAGTGCAATTAGAATGTTTGTGAATAAAACTTCAAGGGTTGACTGTTCTATCGATGCTCTAAGCAACATTCCAGTTTGAGTTATATCATGAAGTGCTTGAATCTTGAGGAAAAGACATTCAATGCTTTTAGGAACAAGATCACATACAGTTGACAAAACGTAGCAGAAGATGGCTGGATTTCTATGAATGCTTGCTTGAATAACTCTCAGAGAAAAAGATGAGACATGGGGATTTTCAATAATAATAATTGGGATCAGTAGCTTAATATAACGCTCTTCTAGTTGAATCTGCGAAAAAATTGCTAGAGACGAATAATACATATCATAATTGAAAGCAGTGATATTGGCAGACTTGAAGGTATAATCTGGAAACTGCTCAAAAACATATGGGCAGATTAATGACGACATTTTGCATGTCCAGCTCTTTTGTTGTTTTTGAGAAAAAGACTTGGGTTCAGGTTGAACAAAAGGGATCGCTTCACTTGTCATACTCAATTCAGAAATTGCTACTTCAAGAAGAGGATCATTACAATCAAGGTTAGGGATTCTTGGGTTTATGTGGGTTCGATAAAGAGTTTCTACGAATGGTGATGATACATATATTCCTAAGGTATTCTCAAAAGGAATAGTACTAACCACGTTTTGAACTCTTTCCATTATCTGAGTAACAAAAGAGTTGATTTGAGAAGTATTTACAATGTTGGCATAACTTAAGAACCTTTTTGTTGGGGATAATATATCAATTGCAGCTAATAGAACAGAGTGTTCGTTTCCTTTTACAAAGTTAATGTTCAAAATGCGAGAGAGATAAGAATTTACGAAAATCTGAAAATCAACAGAGGCAATTTGTATAAAAATGTCTGCAAGTTCTCTTTGACAATTACTATAGCAACCATTATTTTCCAATACAATATTTAACACAGTATTTGATACATCAGTCTGAGGATTTTCCTTCCAAAAGTTATACTGTTCATGAGTTATATCCAAAATACTATTTGGGAGATAGTGCTTTCCTCTTATTAAAAAATTCATTGCTCTTAGTTGATATCCTGCATTATGAACATTGATACTTTTTGAGAAATAGTCTCTAATATATTCATTAATAGTTTTTGTAAGCTTTTTGTGCTGAGAAAAGAGATAAACAAGAGTTCTAAACTCATATGCAGGACCAACATATGTATTTTTTTTCTGAAATCTTTTAGCACTTTCTGATGCATCATATACAATAGAATGAGATCTCAGATCGGGATTATGATTTAGAATGTTTCCAAACAAGTTACACAAAAAAGAAATAGCCATATTATGTGTAGTTGTTCCTTCGGAGGTGGATTCAGCATAAGATAATAGTCCCTCGATCTGTTTGAGATACTCATTAATTGAAACAACACCATTATAATAAATATCAGAAAACAGAGAAAAGTACATAGTATAATGTGAAACATTATCCTTTTTCTGAGGAATATTCTTAAAAACTTCACTGAACACCAAAGCTGGTTTGGAACCGGAAATAATTCCAACAATTTTTGTCCAGTTGCTCATGTTATTCGATCTAATTGTATCAAAAAGCGGTGATGATTCTGGGTTGCCAAAAAATCTTTTGATTATAAAGTTCAATGACGAGGCCATTGTTGGCTCATCAGATGGATCAATTAGATAAATTAAGTGAAGGAAAAACTTTGATATGAATTGATCAATCAAAAAATTAAAGCCTATCCTATGATACAGGTTAGAATAATCAACATTTGAGAAAAAATGGCAAATGCTTACTGATAGATTAGATCTGGTTGGGTTAACAGGAGGGTCTTTTCCAGCAAAAGAGAGCAATGGCAACAAAGATAAAAACTCAGTCACAGATTCTCTAGGATTATTTGCAGCTGTAATGGCAATGCTATTCATCAAATGTGTCATTCTAGTATTTTCGATCCAGTTTCGAGATAGAAAAACCATAACTTGTTCCTCATATGGTTCTCGGTATTTTGGGTTATCTTTTGTCTTTGAATCAGTAAGTTGCTTAGGAAGTGGGGGAAAATTAGCAAAAATATATGAAGCGATTTCTCCAAATGGACGAGAAATTTGTTCAATTTGTTGGTTTATTATAGAAGGAGTAAAATACTTGGTCTGATAAGGGCTAGTATTATTTGCCATTGATATTTAAAAAATCGGTTATTATGAAAAACCAGGTCAGAACTTTTTGAAGATAAAACATAGATTCTTGTGGACAAAAAACTAAAAAATTTATGCATCATCCGGGAATCGAACCCGGGCCCCAACCTTGGCAAGGTTAAATTCTACCACTAGACCAATGATGCTTAATGAAAAACTATGAAAGGTATTTTTTATAATTGAAAGAGTGAAAATTGGATTCAGATTCAATTTGTCACTAATGAAAGTGATTCTGTTTTTTGTATTCTCTCAATCAATGATATTTGGTTTTGATATAGGCACAAACCAAATTAGGGTATCATATGTGAATAATAATCAACAGATTGTTATTCTTAAAGATAAATCTGGTGAGAGAGATTTTTTTACTGTTTTATCTATCAAATCTAACGAAAATCTAAAATGTGATAATGATGGAATAAGAAATTTTGATAATTTAATATTTTCATTTGGTAAAGATATAGAAGAACAATTTTCTGCTCAGAATATTATTCAACATTGGACAAATTTTTTTGCAAAAAGTTACACGAACGATTTAATGGATATTATTAAAGACAGGAATTTGGATTATCATATCCAAATGAGTAGCTCCGAAAGGATTTTTATGAATTGTATATATCCTGAAGTATTGTATATGATGGCTCTTGATAATATTAATGAAAGTATAATTAACATACTTGAGAATTATAAAATTGATCATGTAGGAATCTCTGTGCCCAAATTTTATCCCCAGCTTGAAAGAGAGACAATTAAGGGGTTATCTAAAGCAAAAGGGTTTAGAGCCAGCATCGTTGATAATACAAAGGCAATTTCAATATACTTTGCTTTAGAGAACTTTGCTTTATTTAGATCAAAGCCAATCAATGTGGCATTTGTTGATATTGGAGCCTCAAATTCTCAGTTTTTTATTGTTAGGTTTGAAAAGCGAAATGGAATATTCATAAAGGAGAAATCCTATTCATTCGATGACTCTGCTGCAGGAAGAGACATCGATATTGTTATTAGGAATATTATTGCTAACCAGACGGACAAATTTATAGATCTCAAAATAGAGAATAAATTGATTTCTGAGGCTCGAAAAATCAAGCACCAAATCCCAATTCGCAATGAATTCAAAGGATATATTGAAGGGCATGGGAATATTTCTGGTTTTTCATATTCTTTAAATGTCTCAACCATAATTAAACTATCAGAACCAATTCTTTCGAAAATTATTCAAATAATAAGAAAAGCTTCTGGGGAAAATCAAATTGACCGGGTTCAATTAATTGGAGGGTCTTGTAGGCTTCCATTTATCCAAGAAGTTATCAAAAAAGAGCTCAAAACAAAAAACTTATTTACATCAATGAATATGGAAGAGGCTAACACAATCGGGGCGTCATACTATTCAGCCACATTGTCAAATGAGATTAAATTACCAAGAATTGAATATGAATCAATCGAGTATTATCATCTTGTATTAAGAACTCACCATGAGCAATTTCCATTCACTGGATCTTTTCCTTGGTACAATGATTTTTTCTGGGTTTTTCAAACCAATAACTCTTTCCCTTCTGGCTCATCACCAATAGCTGTATGGGGGTATGCTGAAAATCAATCCAAAATTAGAATTACTAATGATGGTATTATTAAACTCGTGATACCGGGGAAAAAAATTTTGAAACCATGGAAAAGCTCAATAATTACCCAGTATACAAAAATGAAACAAAGACACAAAGAACTGATGGAAATTGATGTTTTATTCTCTCAACTAGAGCAATTATTGGTGGATACTCGTTTTTTATTAAAAGAAACCGGTTCAAATCTTCTCAAGCCTATTGAGATTGAAAATGTTAATGAAGTCCTTAGATCTATAGAGTTTTGGTTTCATATGCAAAAACAGTATCATCCCCATAGTCTTCAAAATTCAATTGCTGTATTGAAATCTCACACTCATTGTCTATTTGGCAGATATCAGAATAATCAGATGCTTGAATTATCAATACAACAATTTCACCAAGATATTGAAGAAATTTATGAGAGTTTATTCAATATGTCATTTAAATCCAAGAGAAAATTATATAGGTCAGGTATTCGCACAGTTTTGAAGTCAATTTCGGCAGCACAACTGTGGTTTAATGAAAGAATGGTTTTACATAAAGCCACCAAAATGACAGATGATCCACTATTAGTTTACTATCGGGTTAATGAAATTTCAAGCAATCTGAAAAGAGTTTTCCAGGATTATGTTGTATCTCTGAATGATAGAGAACAATCTCAAACAAATTATAATTCTGGGCATTATTTCTACTCAAAAGGGAATGTGAATATAGAAATAGATTAAAATAAATGTTGTTTTTATTATATGTGTCCAAATAACTCAATTGATTCTCAATAATGTAGCATAAGAATACCCTCCCAATGCCCTAAATCGAACAATAGCCGGTAATCACACATTCAGAATTTTGAATTCTGGCGGTTTACAAACCTATAACAATGTCAGCACCTATACAGTGGGGGCCAATTATTCGAGCCGGTATTTTGATGGGTCCAGCAGAGGCCATTGCAGCTTCTTGTACTTCGGCATGCCTTTTGGGAATCAGTTTGAGCAAAGTTTTTAGTCTTGTTTTTTGTGTATTGTTAATTGCATTTGCTGTAGTTTTTGGTTTTATTGCATGGAAATCAGGCGAAGATCGTTTCATGCGGGTTGCTTCGGGAATTGGAGCTGTTTTGATGCCAATTGCGGGGATTGGTTGCATAGTTGTTGACACAGAATTTGTTCATCTCCAGTCATCGCTTGCTAAAACCCCTTTATATGTTGTAATTGCTTCAGCCATTTTGATCAACTTTTCTATCAATATTATTCAAGTAATTAATTGTTGTCCATGGGGGAATTTGAAGGACCGCTTATTATCAAATAACAAACAAGTTTCTTACTTGTTTATTATGAACATTGTTCTTGGAGTGCTTCTTGGGCTTGTTTTTGGGCTTCTCGATGTTGAGGATGCAAGTGCAACTTCATCAAAGATGACAACTGTCTCCATTATCTTCATATTCGTTGGATTGATTTTTGGTATTTTGTTTTCCATTTTTAGTGAGATCAATACTCAAAGAATTCAAAGTATTGGTCTTGATCCTCTGGCCCAAGGTCCCGCATCCACTACGACATACGATCGAATGTAAATGGTGGTAGTAAAGTTTTATTGAATATTTAGACTTTTTGGTTCATCAAGATTAAATTTTCATTTCAAAATTGACAACATGAAACCATAAAGAAGAAGAAAAAAGCCATTTAATCAGGTTTTATGTAAAGCATCATTGGTCTAGTGGTAGAATTTAACCTTGCCAAGGTTGGGGCCCGGGTTCGATTCCCGGATGATGCATAAATTTTTATATCTTTTTGTTCACCAGAATCAAAAAGTTGATACTTAATGGTATTTTCAATGAATGATCTATCAAAAAATTATAATTATTTTGCAGATATTTTTTTCCTTATCATATTAAATCAATATTCAACCAATTTCAATAATACAATTGAATGAGAATGGTATTTGGTGAACAAAAAGAAATAAAAATTTATGCATCATCCGGGAATCGAACCCGGGCCCCAACCTTGGCAAGGTTAAATTCTACCACTAGACCAATGATGCTTTACATAAAACCTGATTAAATGGCTTTTTTCTTCTTCTTTATGGTTTCATGTTGTCAATTTCGAAATGAATGATTAATCTTTATGAACCAAAAAGTCTAATTATTCAATAAAACTTCACACATATTTTTATTTTATGAAAATTATGATAGAATCAAAGCCGAATCTTCTCAAAGGATGAAAATATCAACAATATTTAAATTGTTTCATCTCATGTGATACATTTTGCATATTCATATTTTCAAATGAGTATCCTGATAAAATTGATATTAACCATGATTGAATTAAGAAAATAACAAAATGATTAGTATTTTTAACCTGTGGTTGGATGATCCAACTTGGATCATAGCAGAATATATCAATATTATTAATGCTTTACACTTTAAATTTTTCAACTTCTAGTGATGAGCAAGTAGAGGAGGATGAATATATGGAGTCTTCAATTGATTTAAAGACTCTTCAAATCAAAGATAATTCATCTTCTATGAGTAGCATTTTTGTGATTTCGAGTCGTGAAGATGATTCTCAAAGAGAGCCAGCTTCATTACTCTCATCTATTTTTCAAATGGTTGTAAGACATACTGGAAAAAGGAAATTTACTACAGAATTGGATTCTGGAGTTGTTTTCCAAACACAAATGGCTGATACACCAGATAAAATGTTTATTTACCAAAATTCAGAAAATAATGAACAAGAAATGGGTATTATATTACTATTTGATCATAAGTATCAAATATTTTCTTCCAATCCACATCAATTACTTTCTGAGGTTCAGTTTAAAGATGGTTATTACTTTGTCTATCTCATTAATCAAGGAAATCATTTTCGAATGGTCATTGGAGATCCCGATTCTGCTATCGATGATCCATTTTGTATAGAACAGTGTTTTAATATACAAATTATAGAAGCTAATATGTATCAATCAGAAATTAGATTGAAAATTGATAACTTCTTGTTCTTTTCCATATTGGTATCAGTCATTGATCAATTTCAACCTGATCCCAAATGTTTGAACGGATTAATAGAAATTGAATTTGAAGACGAGATATAATACTATAAACTGCCAACAATTTGTAAGTTACTAATCAAACCAGTTTACTTATTATCCCCAGACATTCTTCCCATTTAATTATCAATATTAAGATCCTCAGGACCAAAACCTATTTGAATCCACGTTGCACTTTCTGTCTTCTTCATACTTTTTTTCATACTGAAAGTATTGATTTTGTTTTAGAAAAGAAATCCAATTTTCGAAATAAGGAGGCTCAAGTCGAAGAAATCATATGAACACATCTGATGCCACATGGTATATATATATTGTTCACATAAGATCCCTTCTCGAAATATAAGTTTCATATTAAAAATCTATAAATTCGTTTTTCATGAAAAAAGGGGAGTATAATAATGACACAGTTTTTGTTGCTACTGTAAGTTCACCATATGTTTTCGAAAGTAAAACCGATCCTATTGAAGAGATGCTAAATAATTATAAAAGGGGGCTCATTCCAAATCCCAATCAACTTCCGGCTCTTAATAACCTTCTTTCAAGAAAAGAAGTTGAAGCTATGGTCGTTGGAGATGTATTATTTGCAAAAGAATGTGAACAATTAAAGAAAAGGATAAGGGATGACTATACAAAATTCTCAATTGAAGCAGAAAAATCGAAAAATATTTCCAAAATCGATACTCTTATAGAGAAAGCAAATAAAAAATATGTTTTCATCCAAAAAGAATGGGAAAAAAATGTTCGCCAATACAACATGTCTGAAGATGAAAGACTGGCTGCTATTTCAGAAAGGCAAAAGAGAGAATTATCAGATTTTGATTACCAATGGGTTGATGTTAATAAAATGCGTGAGTTTTCCAAGCCATCTGTTCAGCTATTAGATATGAGAAAGAGAGAAAGAGCATTACTTCTCGCGAATCAGTATACAGAGGCTCGGAAAGTTCAAAGAGAGGCTGATATTTTAGAGCAAAAAGAGACAGAAAGTGCTCAGGAAAGAGCAGAAGATGAGATTGTAAGGCAAAGGGAGCAATTATTGGATAAACATAAGAGAGAACTTGAGATTGTCAATGAACATAGAAGAATAAAAATAGCCGAAATGAAAATTGAGGGAGAGAATAGCAAAAAAGCAATTGAAAAGAGAATCAGAAAACTCGAAAGGGATCTTCAAAAAGTACAGTCAATCAGACCAAAGACAGTGTCCAGTGCATCCTATCCTTCACCAAGAACTAGTGCCATGATTCGTTCTTTTAGACAAGAGCCAGTACATTCTAGACTGCCCATCAAGTTAGAGCCGAGAAAATCTTCATCATCCTCTCTATCCAAAAGAAGAGACATTGTTTTACCTGAGTTACCCAAGTTTATCGTTAATTGAAAAATTGAATTTGAATCAAGTACGTTAAATTATTAATGGGTTGTGTATCATCTACAGCTACAGTACCTCTGGATGATATAGTTATATCTATATTTGGGATAGACAATGCTGGTAAAACTTGCTTTTTGCGGTCTCTTGCAGGGGATTTCAATTTTGACTCGGTTCCAACGATTGGTCTTGGACAGGAAACATTTATGTACGATGACATTCAGCTGACTGTTTACGATCTTGGTGGAAACTCTAAATTCAGGTCTGTTTGGCAAAGATTTTATGCTGAAATTTGGGGGTACATTTATCTTGTTGATGCATCTGATTCTGATAGATTCCAAGAAAGCATGGCAACTTTGCAGGAAATGCAAAACCATAAAATGCTTAAAGGGAAACCATTCATTGTTGTGGCAAACAAGCAAGATTTACCTGGTGCCAAAACAGCGGCTGATATTAAGCAGATTTTTCAATTGCCAAAAAAGATACAAGTTGTGGATGCAGTTGTCACTAGTGTTGATTTAAACGAAAAGAAATGTAATCCAGGTGTATCAACTGCAGTTTCATCATTGATTGCTGATATAATCAAGAATTTCAAAGATATTTCTAAACAAAGATCAACTGACCTTGCTGAACAACAGAGAATAGAAGAGCAAGAAAAAGCAGAAAAAAAGGCTCGTTTGGAAAGAGCCCGAGCCCAAGCAGGATCACAACAAGAATTATAAATAATAATCTTTACAAATCATTTTTTGGCAATATCATATAAATGGATAGTGATTCTTTGGTGACATACTCATCACATGTTACTTGTTTCTTCTCGCATGGTAACAATAGGAAACTATTATCAGAGAACTTTTTAACATTTTTTGATTCTAGGGTCACAAAGAAAGCAGGTACATCTGACGAGAGACATATCTCCGATCCTGAAGGGTTCTTATGTTCTATTTCACATGTGATTTTTGGTTTAATTAATTTTAAATCTTTAAACTTTTCAATAAAAAAAGGCTCACTTCTGATTCCATTATTAGAAAATGCAAAAAAGAATCCTTTTGCGAGAAAATCACTGGAAACCTCCAGTTCCCATATTTTTGAGGAAGCATTAGGCTTCCCATCAATCTCTAGTATCTTAAACTCTTGGATTTTGAGACCTTTCCAATCAATCCACATTATTTCAATACTTAATTGTTGTGAACTTATTTTATCATTAATGTAAAACAATTGAATATGAGATCCATTGTGGGAAAATGATAGCAATTCTGGAGCAAAAAACCTTGTTGAATGGTACATCAATTGTTTCCATCTCCCTCCATACTCAATACTCGACCATGATGAAACAGGCCAACAGTCATTTAACTGCCAAAAAAGAGTACCCGAGCATATATTCTTATTCCGCCTCCAATGTTGTACTCCAATAGAGATAGCCATTGCTTGTTGAACTTGGCTCAAAAACAATTCTTCTTGGAAAGACAAAGGTGATCCAAAATAATGATGGATCATTTTTTGTATTTTGGAATTACCCGCTTTATTCTTTTGGTGGCATTCAAATGAAGGAGATGATATATTCCATTCATCCTGGGGCGCAAAGCTTTCAACAGTGAAAATTGAAGGCCATGACTGAAACCCGAATTCACTACAAAATCTTGGAAAAGCTTTAAGAAAACCACTAAAATCACTATTTCCATGCCATACTTCCCAAAAATGGAAGTCACCACTATTCTCAGAAACAAACTTATCCATATAATCATTATTACCTGCACTCGGAGAAGCATTCCAAAAAATCCGAGAATTATCCAGATTTTTGATAATTTCAGCAATGTACTTATTTAAAGCCTTATACTCTTTCCTATAAAACTCTTTTTTATCTTTTGTTCCATCGCTCCAATTGATTGTAGTCCAAACTTCATTATCACCACACCATAATGAAATTGATGGATGTGACTGAAGACGAAGGATTTGATACTCTAACTCATCTTTGATTTCTTGGAAAAACCAATCAGTTGTAGGGTATTGAGCACAGGCAAACATCAAATCTTGCCATACTAATATCCCAATTTCATCACATATATCATAAAAATAATCAGGAAGATAATATCCACCACCCCAAACCCTAATCATATTAAAATTTGATCGCTTGGCATCAGACAATAATTCTTTATAGGAAGAATATGACTCTTTGGAAGGAATTATACTGTATGGAATGATATTTGCTCCTTTGCAATAAAGAACTTGACCATTTAATACCATCTCGAAAGATTCACCATATATATCTAATTGTCTATTAAATTCTATGCTCCTAATACCAATCTTTTTAGACATTTTTGATTGACCAACCCTAACAACCATATCATACAAAAATGGAATCCCTCTATCATGAGTATTCCATAAGCACGGGTTTTCAACTTCAAAAATACACTTTACATCATGATTTCCTTTGGTTTGAATGTATGAATAAACATGCTTATGTTCATTATTAAAGAAAAACACAAATGGCTCTGATTCATACGAGATGGATTGATATCCAACAATAAATTCAATTATTGCTTTCTCATTGGTTATTAATGTATTAATTTTGGTATATTGAAGCTCAATATTGCATTTATTCTTTAGATGGATGGTGCTGTATATACCTATTGGACAAATACATGGACCCCAGTCCCAACCAGAATGAAACTGAGGTTTTCGAATTAAATTCATATGTGGAAACTGATTATTACCAACGGACCATGGTACTGGATTTGGTAAACTATCAGCTCGTTTTTTTGCAATAATTGGTGCAGACAAAAACTTGATTTCAATTAAATTTTCTCCTGTATGTAAATACTTTGACACATCAAAAACATATTTCATAAAATGATTTGAGGTTTGTCCAACCTCTTTTCCATTTATATACACTATAGCAAAAGTATCAACAGATTCCATTTCAAGGGTTTCATATATATTTATGCCAACATTAAACTTTCTTGTTATTATCCATTCGGTTAAAGCTACCCACTTTTGGCTTTCTTCATTGCATTGGTTGAAAGGGTCGGGGATTATATTATTTTCCATAAGACAACTATGTATATCTCCAGGAATTGTCATTTTTAGATTAGAAAATTCATTACTCGCAGATGACAAAATCCAAATTCCATCCAAAATCATAAGAAAGTAATTATCCCTGAGGGAAATTAGGCGATTAATTTGTAAAATTGTCATTAATAAAAATGGACTTGAGCAGACTTGAGCTTGCCATTACGAGTCATGGTTTGGCGAATATGCATAATCTCAAAATTGCAATTTATGGCATAGGGCCTATTGGTACTGAAGTTTTAAAGAATTTAGTTTTGTCATGCGCAGGCAGGATTGATGTTTTTGATGAAGAAAAAACTAATATTTATGATGTTGGAAGCAATTTTTATTCCAGAATTACTGATTATAATGAACAAAAATCTCGAATTGAATCAATTATACCGAGAATACATGATATTTGCCTTGGTAATTGTGTAAATGGTTTTGAAAAGTCCATTGATTCTATTAACATTGACGAATATGATGGAATTATTGTTACTAAATTATTGCCAATCAAACAAATGTTAAGAGTTTCAGAAGAATGCCACAAGAAAGGAAAACTGTTTTTACTCACATTCTGCATTGGTCCATTAAGCTTTTCTTTCGAAGACTTTGGAGAGAGCCACACAGTTGTTAATGGGATTGGATTGGAGCCATCAAACCATTCAATAAATAGTATTCAATGTGGGCCGACAACAAAATTAGTATATTTTTCTGATAAGAAACTGAATCATAAATTTGTAAGACTATCCGATGTACAATATTTACCAGAGATCAATGATAAAGATATTAAGGTTATAGCTGATAAGAATGGTATTGTTGAAATTGATTTTGATAGTTCAAAATGTATATGCAATGAGAAATCTAGCCATTTTGGGAGATTCACAGAAAGACCAACAGAAATTAGTATATCCCATAGCAGTTTATCTCAAGTGATCGAAAGCCAAGCTCTGATTAACGATTATGTATTTTTAATCCTAATTGAAATCATGTTTTTTATTGAGGAAAAGGGTTATCATCCAAGATTGCTTAATTCCGATGATAGCAATGAAGTTTCTAAACGTGTATTATCGAAATACCAAAATAATCGTGTTCCCATCACTTTTGAACAAGTTACTCAAATAGTTGAGCTTTTAGGAATAGAGTATCCTCCTGCCGCTGTTTGTGGTGGTTCAATATCTTCTCAAGAGGTAGTTAAATTTGCTACCAAGATGATTAAGCCTTTTCCTAAACAATGGTCAATATGTGACTTAACAAATTTATTTAGAATGAGAAATGGAAAGCCTGTTTTGCTTGGTGATAGGTATGATTCAATTAGATCAGTAATCGGAAATGAATCTATGAACAAAATTCGCACAAGCAAATTCGCAATTATTGGTGTTGGAGCCATAGGATGTGAGTATGCCAGACAAGCATCATTATTTGGTGTAAAAGGTGTTGTTCTTTTTGATCATGATATTATTGAAGCATCAAATTTAACAAGGCAATTTTTGTTTACATCAAAGGAGAATGGAAAAGGGAAAGCAGAAGTAGCTAGGTTTGCAATTTTAAATTGTAATCCCGATATCAAGGAAGAACATGTAATTGCCTACAATGAAAAATTTAATGGTACCAAATTCCACGATTTAGGTATTGACGAGGTATCAGTCATTTTTTCTGGAGTTGATTCTTTTCAATCGCGAAAATATATTTCTTCCATTTGTCACTCTTATGGAAAAGTAATGGTGAATAGTGGAATGGAAGGACTTTGTTCTAATTTTGGATCATATGTACCAAATGTAACTAATACTTACAGTAATTCGAACGAAGATGAATCAAAAGACAATGTCCCAGCATGCACATTAAAAAGCTTTCCAACTACCAGCATGCATGTAATACAATGGGCTAAAAATAAGTTCTGTGAATGGTTTTACAAAATTCCTAATATGATCAATAAACCAGAGGGATATCCTAAAGAAGACAATATTCCTGTTTTGAAGGAAATATCAATTTCTTTTAAAACGATCAAAGACTGCGCCATATGGTCACTTAAAGAGTTTCATAGTATTATGATGAAATCACCAACCAATTTACTTCAAAGACATTCTAAGAATAGTTCTTTTTGGAGTAATAATTGTTTCCCTCCTGAGCCAATAGAATTTGATCCTAAGAATTCCAAACATGTATCATTCATAACAAGCTTGACAATTCTTAAAGCGCAACAATACCACATTGATTATGATAAGGATCAAATTGAAGGATTAGTTGCAGATTTGTCTTTAGAAGACATACCACAATTATCAAAGCCACAATTTGTAAACAACGAAGAGTTTATCCGGTTGATTAATCAATATAAGATTCAGAATCCCAATCCATTGAAATCGATCGAATATAACAAAGACAACCCTGATCATCTCAATGCTTTGCATAGCATGGTTATTAATAGGTCTGAAGTTTACCAAATCGCAACTATTTCGAGGTTGGAAGTATTAAAACTTAGTGGATCTGTAGCGCCGACCTTGCCAACTACAACATCAGCGGTTGGATCGTATGCATTTAATTGTATGATTCCAGGTCTCATTTTAGGAGAAGAATCAAAGACATTCCCAACTTTAGGAAATATCAATCTGGGTATTGCTCGAATTAATTGCTATTATGATACATTCCAAGAACACGAAAACCCTTGGGATTTCATAGAAATAGATGGAGAAATCACCATAAAAGAACTCTATGACAAAATAAGACAAGAACATGAAGTTGATGTTACTGGTTTTCTACTTGGAAAAGAGTATTTAGATGATGAATTCGAGAAAAGAGTTATAGATGTTTTGTGGGAGATTGAACAAGCAAATACTCGGAAGAAGTTTGTTATCAAAGCCGAAATAAAAGATGATAAAAGGCTCAGAAACATTCTAGTGACATACAATAAATGAAGTTTTTAGAATATTGAATGCAATTTGTATAAAATTAGTCATTTTCAAAATTTGCCAAAAATGGTATCAATTAAAGGCAAATAGTATAAGTCGAATAGTTCAATCTATTGATGAAAGCCAAAAGAGGGCAGAAACAAATAAATAAGTTGATATTATACGAGTTTGAGGCTGAACAGGTTAATGGAGAATGGAAGTTTAATTTTGATATGCCGAGAATGAAAAGGAGGGGCCAAATGCAGTTTTGGAAAGATTTCGTTCTTTCAAAAAAAGAATCAATTATTTCTCCAGAAAAAAACGATTTTCCCATTTTTGATGAGGAATTCGAACATGTCTTTGATAATTAATTATTTTTTTCCTTGTCGAAAACTGGAGAAAATGTTAATAAATTTCTAGGTAATAGCGTAAAAATGTCTTATTTAATATCCATATGGTCTATTTGTAGACATTTTTCAAAATTGTAAAATTATTTTTGTTGAATTGCATTTTTTGGGTTTTCAACATATCTCTGCCCATTTATATCCATAATTAAGCTCAAAATTGAAGTTTTCCCATTTCCTAATAATTAACGGCCCAAGTAAACTTCTCAAAAAAGGGATTAATGAATGCTGATCATAATGATGAAGGGATTCAAGTTGGAGAGTGCCCAGAACAGCTTAAGGAACGTATTAAGAACTCATCTAGCATCTATTCTCTGAGAAAGGATGTAATTGGCCTGAAGAGTAAGCTTCAGATAGAAGTTGCTTCTCATTTTGATGAATATTGGAGTAATCTTGCGAGCTTTATTCATGGTCAATGCTCCAAGACTAAATTTGATGAATTAATGAAGGAACTTCTAGTTACGAATGAAGCAAAGCTTCTTCATAATGAATTGATTAGAGCCATCATTTTTAACGCGCATTTTTCTATGATTCCTCCACCAAATGTAGAAATTCCGAGGAAAAAACCCACTATAAGAGAAACAAAGCCTTTGCTACCATCTGCGCCAAATAAGACTTCTAGTTTCATGCATACATATACCGCAGCTGATCTTCATCATATTCCTTCAATTAATCAATTAAGTAGTAGGATAGGAGTCATTTTAAACAATCCTTCTGCAAAGAGTGATAGCAAAGCGATCAGCATTATTCTCACTGAGCTGAAAAAGTATATTTCACATATATTGAAGCAAAGTTTAGCCCTATCATCCAATGAGGGATTAATTGATGGAAGGGCTATTGTTACAGTTGATCATGTAATGCAAGTTTTGAAAATGAATGGAAACCTCTCGGCAATTATTTCTCCCTCTGTTCTTTCAAAGTTTTCTATGACAACAAAATAAATATAACTATACCAAAATTCGTTTTTACTTAAAGGTAATGCAAGTATTTCTTAAGCCTATCAGAAACTTTTTGAGAGGCAAGATGCGTTTTCGACATTTCAGCTAACCTTGTGGCCAACATTAAGCAAGCAGGAATCCTGATAGAGCCACTCCAGTTTGGATATTGAAGGGTCATATAATGAGTTAGTGTTATGATTTGATCATCAGTCCATGTTACAGGTGAGTGGTGTATGACAGTGTACCTTGTTGGTGTCGCACTTCCTTGATTAGCATGATGAGAGATCAAATAAAACTCAGCAACACCATTTGCAGATATACCTTCAGTGATTACTGTTCCGGGTTTAGCATTTTGGAGCGAATTGCTTTCAGCATTCATGATTCTGATCGACCCTCTTTTCTGGGCAATAATAAAGATCAATGAGCCTTGATTGTTTGTGACATTTTGAATTACATCTTCAAGTATTTTGACCTCAATTTCCTTAACTCTGGGCATTTGACCATATGAAACACCTTCTCTGTAAACAACAATACGTTTAGGATATTCATTATTATACTCTTTCCATTGTTCTAATGCTTCTTCAATAAATGGTCGAAGGAAATCTTCTGGTATAATCCTATCAAACCCAGTGAGACTCAAAGAGTCAGAATAGAACATTGTCATCTGCCTATCATATGTTGCAGTTGCAGCACAAACAGGAGCAGAACCTTTTCCACTTGTCATTGAGAGACCAACAAGCATTGTATTCCTGACAGGCAAACAAGAGCTTGAAATTCGATAAGGAACACCACCTGTTTTTGAGGCAATTTGAATAGCAACATTAGTAGCAAAAGAAAGCTTGCCATTTGCGGCTTTTGACGCAACAACACACTGTGAAGGAATTCCAAGCTGAACAGACAAAAGCTGCTTAATTCCATCATACCTCTCTTTTGAAGAATCAGGCAAAATACACACAACATAACATGGAACTTCACCGTTATTAATAAATTCAACAATTTTCCTACAATAGTCATTTGGATGAGTATTGTTTATGACTTCCTCAACCATCTCGGGAATAGCTATACCAAGCCCCTTTGATACAATTTTAATATTATCAATAATTTTCCTATTATCATTTTCGGTTTCTTTGGGTACTATATACAAACATGGTCCTTTGAATTCTGGATTGAAAGCCAGGGCAACATTACGAAGTTTATTTTGGAAACCAAGTGTATCATCAAGGGTAACATCTTCTTGGTTCTTTGTGTTTTTATTCGAGAATGTAAGGCTTGGTTTAGGAATAATTTTCCCATTTATCAATGGACTATCTCCAATAGAAAATCCCCATTGCTCAAAAAAGCTTGAGGCTGCTTCATTTGATAAAAGATCCCTAATGAATGAATCAAGTTTCTTCTTCCTTATATTAGGGTCTATTCTGGTAACTGTCGCAATATCTCTCATAATTCCGCCATTTCTACGTTCAAAATCAGATATTCCAACAGCTTTCAAAACAGACGAAGGATATTTATCAACAGACTCCTTATCCTTTTTATGAGACTTCATTTCTATCAGAATATCATCATTTCGACATACAATATTGTATACTTCCCTATAATAGTCGGCAATTGAGATTTCTTTTTCAGTTCCTGTTTTTGCATCACGACGGACAAACCTTGTTGTACTTGGTCTTTCTTCCCAAAGAACTCGATTGACAGTTATGGTCTTTTGACCTCTTGCTCGATGGGTTGTTTGAATTTGGATTTGCCTTACACTTTCTTCAAGAGATTGTCTTTTGTTAGTATTTTGGATTCCTTCTCTGAGATAGTCATAAAGCGTACCTGGTCTATCAATTCTAGTTGCAAGATCAACAATGTATGATAATCCAGATGACAATAGAGAGATTGCAGGAATAAATCCCTTGGTAATATCAAAATTACCAGCTTTAGTGGTATCTCCTGGGTTCAGCCATTTTCTCTTGTAATTTGTTAACCCAATGGATTTATACGCCTTATGAAAGGCGGTATTGTATATTTGGAGAAGCGAATCTGCATTATCAGGAGATATAGTTTTGGTAAAAACAATTTTGACTTCAACTTTATGATCCTCGTCATCTTTAGATTTTGGTGAAACAACAAATGTTCCAGATATATCTGGAAGCGAAGAGTATAGAATCCTACTCCCATCAAAAATAATCTTTTGCCAACGTTCATTTGATCCCATGGGTCCGCCATCAGGACAAAGGGCTGTGTAAACACAATGCAAAACAATCCTAGGATTGAGAATTTCTGGGGTAATGACAACATCATACTGTTTGATTTCTTGCTTATTACGCATACTAAGCTGGTAAACATTAGTTTGGATTTTGACGTTTTCACCACTTACATATGATATTTGTTTTGGAATAGTCAAATCATTTCCAAGGCTTGTCCTTAGAGCTATGCAGCTTTCGGCCTGGTCCAATTGGCTCCGGTTTTTCCTTCGCAAAGACATTTATGAAATGATCTTGTCAAACCCCCTTTTGTGATTATTATTAACACAAAAAATTGACTAAAAAAGCCCAAGTCTGTTTGATTTAGACCATGAGTGGGACTGAGTCATCCAAGATATACAATCAGGAAGCTGCACAGAATCTTAATTTCTCCTCAGTACATATCTTTTCTGAAATTATGAAATCAAATATTGGTCCTTATGGTGCTTTGAAATTGCTTGAACCAGAAACAGGTGACCTTCATATCACGAAAGATGGAGGTACTTTGCTTAAGAGTTTGACTATTTTGAATCCAACAGCTCTTGTTATTGTTCGTGCAGCTTTGGCGCAAGAAAAAGAGTATCATGATGGTACATCGTCAATTGTTACCCTAATTGACTCTATTATATTGCAATCAGAGTATCAAATGATGGACAATGTTCATCCCAGAAGGATTGTCAAGGGGCTAGAAGAAGCAAGGGGCGAGTGTTTAAAGTATATTAATCAGATTTCTCTACCTTTGGATACATCTAGACAATTTTTACGTGATATAGTATCATCTGCATCAAAAACAAAGATTAATCAAGATATTTCTGATACAATTGTAGATGCAGTAATGTGTATCAAAGAAGAAGGATCTAGTGTTGACCTTGATCGTGCTGAAATCCTTCGAATTAAGCAGTCATCAGCAATTGTTAAATTAGTAAAGGGTGTAGTAATAGATCAAGGCTTTCGGAATGAACAAATGGCCAAGAACATAACTAAGTGTCGTATTCTTGCTATTAACGTTTCTTTAGAACTTGAACATTCTGCAGTATCTACATTTGCCCCTGTTGCTAATGCTGATCAGAAAGAAAAGTTCAAGATCGCCGAAAGGAGATTTGTTGATGATAAAGTCAGGTCAATTATTTCTTTAAAGGATACAGTTGGAGGTGGATTTCTTGTTGTTAATGGAAAAGGAATAGATGGTCCTGCGTTGGAGATTTTGTCTAGGGCTGGAATATCTGCATTAAGAAGAGTGAGTGGCAAAGTCATGAATCGCTTGATCCATGCATGTGGGTGTCGTATTGTTAATTGTGTCGATGATTTGTCATTGGATGTTTTGGGATATGCTGGAGTAGTAAGGGAAGAGACTTACAAGAAAGACAAGTACATCTTTATTGATGATGTGAAGAATCCCAAGGCTGTAACTCTCATTATTGGAGGGACTAACGATCTAGGAATGTCATTAACAGAAGAAGCTGTGAAAGACGGGCTTCGCTCTTTAAAAAATGCATTTGATGATGGAAAGGTTCTTCCTGGTGGAGGGGCTACAGAAATCGCATTAGCTCATAAGTTGCTAGAATATAAAAGAAGAGCAGATCCTCAATATCGAATAGGCATTGAAGTTTTTGCCAATTCTTTATTAGAACTTCCAAGAACCCTATGTAAGAATAGTGGATATGATCATGCAACACTAGTCCCAGAAATGCAAGGGCAGTATGAGGATAACGAAATTGCAGGTTTGGATGTAGAGTCAGGAATTGTTGTAAATACCGGAGAGTTTGGTATTTACGATAATTATTGCGTTAAGAAAGGAATATTCCAAAATGCACCTATTGTTGCCTCACAGCTTCTTCTTGTTGATCAAATAATTGAATCAGCAAAGGAGAAGAAGAAACCAAACAAAGACGATAAATAAATAAATAGATTTTTAATGAGCAACACTAATGATTTAACAAAAAATGTGAAATCTGATAAAGAATCATTTTATTGCTGTTTTAAAAAGGCTTATAGCGAAACAAACGCAATATCTTCAAATTTAATAGATTTTGGTCTAGAGAATAGTAATGGTTTCAGTGCCTTTTTGTCCACAAATATCGAAAATTCAATGGAAATAGTGATGCAAGGGTTCCAATATCTTGATTCTGAATTTGACAAATTGATTTATGCAGATTCCGCAGTTTTGCAGCAAATAAAATCATTTTGCGAATCTATTCATTCTAAATGCCAATCAATCCCATAGGAGATCAATTTTTTATGTAAATGTTTTAACAATGTTTTTTTTATGGAGAAATTGCTCATGCTTATATAATAAATCAGTATATATATGGATCTTTAATGGAAAGAAACTATTTTTGTTTTGAGTTATTCAACAACATTCTCATCTGATTATCAAAAGTACACCAGAATGAATAGGATTATTGAAAACGCAATAAATAGAAACACAAGGGATTCTTCATATTATAAACCAAGTTATATATCAAAAAACGATGAATTTGAGAGGGTGTTTGATTATGATGCCTTTATCGAGGAATTAGAAGAGTTCTATAATGCAACATCGAACAGATCTGGTATAAATACTAATATTTTTCTCCAAAATATGATAGATATTTTATCAGCATCTGATTCAATACCTGACAGCTTAACAGATAAGCTTGTGGAATCAAATTTCTTTGAATATGCATGGATATGTTTAGATCCGAATGAACCAACATTGCTAACAAAGATAATAAGAGTGTTTAGCTTGTTTGCATATTTTTCTTCAGATTTGGTATCATTGATGAGAGAGAATTCCACTCTTCATAGAATTTGTGATTTATTTAATAGATCAACATTCCATTATAATACATATGACTCATTTATGAGACTTTTTTCTAATTTTGGTGAAGATTCTCCAGAATCAAGGGATTTTTTGCTTAAATTCCAAATATTCCAGCACATATGTAATATAATAATGATGAACGACGATCCTTTCATTATTAAATCATCATTAATAGCTCTCAAATCGTTTTTTCCAATTACTATTGATCAGTTATCCAATGAATATGCAGATCAAGTCATTCTTCCTCTGAAGTCAATTATTATTAGATTCTCCAAAGAAGAATCATATGAAAATGAAGAATTATATTACTCTATTCTTCAGTATACATTAGTAATTATTCAAATCTATTGTTCGAACATTCCAAGAATCCAATATTTTATACAATCAGGGACTTGTATTGCATTGCTTAACATAATGTACGAAATAAAAGAGTCACATACCATTATTATATTCGAGATATTATCTATTTTTTCATCCACAATGGATAATGAGATCCTTGAACATATTCTACCATTGTTAGATATTAGATATATGATAACTATTGCGATGAATTCTCAAGATTCTATTCGACCTTTATGCGATTTTTTCCTCAATGTTTTTGAATATGATCCTACCTTTATTCCTACAGCTTTTGATGCTTGTTTGTTTGATGTCATTGAGTATTCCATCAAGAAGGGAACATATGATATCAAGAAATCAGTACTTAATCTTATAACAATTATTTTCAACTCTTCTATAGATGAAAGAATTAAAGGATTATTCTACAGAGAAGACATTATTGAATCGATGATTGAATATTGGGATGTTGAGTATCATAGCTCAAAATCCAGCCCATTATTTGGAGCAATTTCTTCAATGTATAAAGAATATTATGGTTTATCATATATTCCTGAACAATATGGAGTTAATACCAAATAAGGATCTTTATTTTAGTTTATTGCTGGATGTATGAATGAAAATAAAATAACACAATCTTCACAGAAGAGATAATATGACCATTTAGAAGCACCATTGTGAAAAATGTTATTCTCCAATCTCTTCCTTTGGTTGCTAACTTTGACTGAAATAGGGCTAATGAATATAGCATCTGAGATACAGGAAGAGCAAAGAGCGAAAAAACCCTTGCTCCCAAAGGATTCAACAATGTTTTAAGTTTTGGTTTTTCTTTCTCTTTCGATACTGTGAATACAGGAATCAAGTGTCCAATTAATTCAATCTGAATTAGCTTCTTAATTGCAACTAAAGAAACCAACAAATTAGTGAAATTGACAAGAATCAAATAATTGACACACACTTCATTATTGTTAAGGCGGTAAATAAAAAAAAACATTACAACAATGATTGGATCCATATAATGCCATAATAAAAATACAAATGAGGTAAATCGGGTATATAGTTGCCTCAATGTAGAATGAAAGCCATCAAATGACAGTATTTCAATATTTGGATTGGAATATTGATAGTAAGACATTGAAGAATTAATTGGAGTAATAGAAAGGGCATAGCCTTGGAAAAAAGAATACATAACAAGTACATAAAAAAGCCTGATCGGCAAAGAATCTATCATATTATTTGAAAAATATTTCAACATAAGAGGAACCGATGAGCTTTGAAGAGCAATAACTAGGGGTGAGCAGGGAAATCGGTAATTCTTAACTTTAATTAGACGTAAACATGAAGAAAATAGCAAAATCATAGAAAGACCGATTAATGGAATATCTGGAGTAATAAATGTACTGTAGATACAATAATAAAGAACAATGTAAACAATCCATAAACAAGGAAGAGATAATTCAAAGAAAAAATCCTGAACAAAAGGTATATTCACGATTTGATGAGCATTTAGAGTATATGACTCAGCATTATCAATCTTTGCTGTCGAAATATCGCTTGCACTTAATAATGGTTTTCTAAATACTTGAACGTATTTAAGGTGATGGAAAAACAAAACACCAGGACCAACAGTCATCTTCCATCCGAATAAAAGAATTAGCATATGAGGAAGAAATCGAAAAAATGAGAATTCATTTTGTGTTGAATCTTCCATAAAATGAACAATTTTACTCAATCTCATAAAAAAACAGGTAAGGTATTGCATCCACATAAGAACCAAGAACTCCATTTCCAAAAAATGAGTGATATTCTTCATGATTTAGAGGCCTTAGATCCTGGTCATCAGCGAATATCCATCTTCCCAAAGCATTAAAGATACAAATGTAATGCCCACTATCGACAGATGAACCTAAATGGACAGATACCGATTTCAAAACATATGTTTTCTTACATGAAGCATCAGAAATTTCAATAACATGTTGGATTGGCATTCTTTTCTGGGTTTTATACACTTTACCATTATTAAACTCAAAAAGTTGGGTTTGAAAAACCAATATTTGGGGAAGTTTGAATAATGTTTTGACAAACTTTGGGTTTGAATTATCTGGGGGATGTGTCCATGAGGCTAACGCACCGCTAATTGAAGATGGGGAAATTTGGATAGGGATACAAATTGTACTGAGAGCTGTTGACTCGTTGATTTGCATCCCTTGATAAAAATTGGTATGAAAGTATATTCTAAATAGATCTGAAAATTTGTCCAATGCTATGTCTGCAAAAATTTCTTTCACCTGCTGTAATGATCTATCAAAAACTTCATTGATATGCAAAAAAAATTCAAATGAATCAGATTGCTGACCCTTGTTGAATCGATAATTATGATCATAAAACTTATCAACAAATAAATTTGGATAATAATCGATTTCATTTTGGATGGCTTTCTGAGAATCAATATATATCCTTGCAAAAAGCCCAAATATATCATTTTCATAGTAATCAAACAACTCGTTTCTCTCAATAATGCTTTTATACTCATGTAAAAATGTGGAGACACCATTGGTATTAAAAAGTGATTGCAAGACAGAATTAATGAAACAAGTAGAACCCAAATTATAAAGTTTAATGAAATGGAATTCTTTAGGAAAGTCGGGCCCAACTTTCTCATGAATACTTACTTCAGGACCCATAAAAAATGGCAATTTTAATGACCACACATGAATTGAAAAATCCAAAAAATCATTCAAATAATGTCAGCAAGTCTGTATGTGATATGTTTATACAATACAGATTTGAAGATACTCCATTATTTGTTATCCCACCGTATACATAGATGAATTCATCATTAACAGAAATTGCGCCGGAATTCGCCAAGCATTGAGGATAGTTATTATGATTTTTGTAAACAACAGATTTCATTGTAGGACTCAAGAAAAATGGGACGCTACTCCACAGACCTCCAAAAAACCACATGAAACCTTTCAAATAAACAGCACATTGCCCAACTCTTGGAATAGGACGTATGCCATTTGTATTTAATGATTTGGTGACAGGCTCATCAGTATTTGTTACCATATATAATGAGTCATTGAGTTTTTCATCAATTTCACCAAAAACAATATATAAATTTTCTTCAATATAAAATGAGGTATGAAATAGAATTGGAGGGACAGAATTCGAAATCATACTCCATTTGTCATCAAGAATATTATAAACATAAATCAAAAATATATTATTATATGCTCCAGATAGAATAATGGATTCACCATTAGCTTCAATCATTGAAAGTCCGGATCCTTTAAGCAATAAGTGGGTTTTATCATTATGATATAATCCATTTAATCCATCGAACCTCCAAAAATCCGAGTACTCTTCATCATAATATGATCCTCCAAATATCCATATGAAACCATTTGCAGATACCATTGCAGAATTTGTCCTAGGAGGAATATTTTCCGGAGTAAACTCTTTCCATTCTTTGCTTGTTATAGAATAAGATAAAAATCGATTAGTTATCATCCAATTTTCATCATAACCCCCAAAAATCCAAATATTATCATTAAGAACTGCCATTGAGTGACAAAAAAGCTTTTTTGGTCCAACAGATTTTAAATTCCAATCAAGTCCAGGAACCTCATTAGTTTTATTATCCCAATATCGCTCTGAAGCACATTGTATTGTTTCAAGAAAATCAGTGAATAATTGACTTCTTACTAATTGAAACCGAAAATCAAATGATATTAACTTATGAGATAATTGGAAAAACATTTCCATCGAAATTTCGAAAATACTAATGCAAATATCTGAATACTCTAATGGCGAGTTGCAAAATATTAATTGACCACGTTCATTAATTATGAGTATTCCTGTTGCTAAAACTGCTAGATATAAATTATCCGCTTTATATTTTATACCATATATTTTAACAAAACCCATATCTTCTAAATTCATGGCTGCCCTGAAATTATTCAATATTCGCTGGAAATCTGGTATGGATGTAGAATCTAGAACACCATAATTCATGGACAATCTGTTTTTAGAAAAATTCTCCAGAGCAATGATTATGTTGATTCTATCAATGTGACCCTCTGGTGTATATTCAAGAAGTCTTCTAGTAAATTCCCTATACTTTGGTATTTTTTGAAATGGCTGACTAATAATCGAATCAAAAGGCATGCTATTGTGCGAAAGTAGTAACAATTCCTTAGCAAAACTGGGATTTTGAGCAATGCCAGATTTAATGCTTTTATAGAAAACATCATAATTGTCAGAATAGCACTTATATGCTTTAATATCACTAGATATTTGTTTTAAAGTTTCCCCAATTCTTGAAAAAAAGTTAATATTCTGGATCTTAGGACACTTGGATAAATACTCCTTCCCAAGAGTTGATTGAGTATAGAAAAAGCTATTAAAGAGATCATATAAATTCTGATCTAAAACTTGATACTTGTCAATAATAGGCATTAAATAATCTATAACATAATCTATCAAATTACAATATTTAACTTGATTATCAATGAATTCACTAATAACATTGGTTCTTATTTGTATTTTCTTAATCTGCAAATCACTCAAATCAGCGACTAAAAACGCATGGTTCAAAAACATTTTCATATATTGATCTTTTTCAGATATCTCATTCAAAGAAATATCAAGTAATCTCACACTACCTTGGGTAATGTCCAAAGAATATCTTAGAAAAGGTATACAATGACTCAGATTAAAAGGATTTGATGTTTCAAATCTTAAAATATTAATGCAATGACCGTTTGTATTAAACAGGTTCAACGAATACGAGCTTGAAGGGGCATCTTTAGAATAATATATGGTAAAGAAGGAGGTAAATTCATCATTTAAAGAGCCAACAAACGGGCATATATCATTTAATATCAATTTTCCATGAATAGAGCAAGAAAATGTTTGGGTAACTAAAAACAGAATTATGTCATGTTGTTCAATATCAAAAAAAGCTTTTAAAAAATCAATAAATTCATCTACAGACATAGAGCAAATGCTTGAATACATTAAAAAAGTCTTTTTACCCAAAAACTCAACCATAATTCTTGCGAAGCTCATCACCTAGGTAGGCAAAAAATTCATAAACAGATAGTGTCATTTATCCAATAATTTTAAAAAATATGATACTCCATAGAGAGAAATGTAGTTCGATTCTATCAGCAATCATACATTGTCCTTCTCTCCATAGTTTTTGTTTGAGTTTGGTTAATGCAAACACATATACATGTCAAACATAGGCTTCATGCAATTTCATCATCAACTCGAGGGTGCTTTTGTTCCATATTGGTCTCAAGACACAATATACCGAATGAATAAAACACAAAAAAAGTGCTTCAAATGGAGCAATGTATAACCGACACTCTGGTGGAAGAAAAAAGACTCCTACAACATCATATAAAAAAAATGGAAAAAGAAGACCAAATTCTACAAAAAGAATTCATAAGAGTATTAAATGATATCAACTCGTTAATGAAAGATAATTATAATCTAGTTAATTGAAGGAACAATACGCAATGCGGCATCAATGGGTACAAATCCATTCAATTTATCAGCCACATCGCTTCGTCCAAGTACTCTAACACAAAATAGTGAAGAAGATGATGATAATGGTAATAATTCTGTTTCATTTTTTGGAATAAACATTATTTGCTTTGAAATTTTTGTAGTTTTGTAAATACTGAAGGTACATCTTGGTGTTCTAACGATTTTTGGCGAATCAGAGTTATAAATATTGGAAAATGAGACACCAATTGCCGTTATTATTTCTTGCATATGACCATCAGTAAACCAATTGCTTTTTGGCTCTGAAAAATCAATGGGGATGAACACGGAAGAATTCAGTTTCAAGAATAAGTGCTTAGACATATTAAAACTAACCAAATAAAACCAAATGGATCATTTACTGTTCTGGAATTGATATTTCGCCTTTAGCAATCTTCTTTTGGATGGCTTTTGCGTCTTCGCCCTCAACATTAGCGCGCATTGATTGTGCTGTTCCGAGAACTTCTAATACTGTTCCTTGAAGAGTCTTGGACATAGACTTGAATCTCATTTGACGAGCTATATCAATAATAGTATCCAAAGAAAGGTTACCTGTGTGCTTAACATTCTTAACTTTTTTACGATCGCGTTTAGGTTCGTTAAGTGCTGCAATCAAAAGTGTTGAAGTGGTGGGAAGAACAGAAACTGTTGCTTCACGGTTAACAATTGAAATCTGAACAGTGCATCGGAAACCCTTATACTTTTCAGTGGCAGATGCAACTTGTTGACCAACTTTACCAGAGTTAACACCAAGTGGACCAAGACGTGGAGCCAATTTAGCAGTAACACCAGACTCGCCACCCCATACACGAGCACGAATAATTACTTCTTGGTTATCACCAGAATCCTTTGGAGGCATCTAAAAAAGGACGGGCCATAACCGTCAATGTAAATATACTTTATTTAAAATTTACAAAAAATTACATTATTTCACGATTAATGTTAAATTGCTCCTATTATTAGTTTTTGAAGCAGATTTTATCCCAATCGAAGAAGATGTCTTGTTTGAATGATGAACTGAAGGTAGTAAAAAGAAATGCTGGGCATTTTTTTCAGCAAAGGCTGTCAAATGTTTGAGATGTGTTTGAACGAAACACGAAATATCAGATTCTGTGTTTTCATTCTTCATTAAGTTTGGAATAATATATAAAAAACGCAATATTATAATAGCGGGGGTATTTTGAAGAGGATTCAAACGAATTGCATCCAAAAATCTTGACTCTTTATCATATAACAGGCAATTAATAACTGAATTTGAGAACATGGAAGAAATAGAAGCAGTAAAAGCTTTGATAACACCTGATTGGATAACATTATCGGGATCATACATAGAGAGTTCAAATTTCATCAAAAAATTTGCGACCGATAGAGTTGATGGCTGTGGTGGGAAAGAATGTGATGCATTCGACTCAAATATAAGATCATGTTCTTGGCATAATATTTTTGTTAATGATTCCGGCATCGAAATCCATTTATTTACTTCAAGTACTACTTGACTGGATTTCTGATTAGGCCCCCTAAAAAAAAATATCTTTTCTGGAACCACCAAAGGTGTTTTTCGATACAGTTTTAGTATTATGGAATCTGTGTCCGATTTAAAGCCCTTTGATCTACTTCTAGAAAACTTACCATTCACACTCTCAGACATTTTGCCAAACGCACTTTTCTTATCAATCGAGTTTACCCTCAACAAGGGGAAATAACCAACAGGCTATTTGAGAAACAAATTATCGTATGGAATAATTGGACGATAGATCAATAAAGAGACATCAGAGCTCCAAGCTCTGAGGATATATTATGTAAAACAAGTGTTTGAAATATTAAGTAAAATTGAATGATAATAGACTTTTTCATAAGGGTTATTAAAAATTGTGAAAAGAATTTATTTAAATTTCCATCATGCAATTTGTTGAATTTTAAGGGTTGTTCTTTAATTAAATTAAATCTGTTTGAATGGGGGAGATTCATACTTTTAAACCAATTGAACCTTGTTTGGTTTGAAACAGAATTAGGAATATTGTTCAAAACATGGTTTTATCCTAATAAATAGAAATTTTGAGTGTATGAAATGTATGTTCACTCTTTGATAAACCCAAAGAAAAAATCCCAAAAGGTTCAAGAGTAAAAAATCTTTCCCCTTGAGAAAGCTGTTTCAATTCATGAGAAAGAGGGGTTATTTTCAAAAAGACGTAAAAAAGTCTATGGAATAAGATATACCATTTACCATATTTTCCCTCTGCAATTTGGGACTTGCAGGACATTTCGTATTTGAATATTCAAACCAATCAATCGTTTTGTTTTGGCGGTGTTGATATTCTTTGTTTTGGATTGTATGAATAATCAGTTTCGAGTTTGGTGATTTGATTAGGAGGTATAAAAGGTTGGAAATCAAAAGCCGTATCGGGTGTCAATGGTGGATTTTTATTTGGAACACTAGAAAAATTCTGAGATAGCTCACTAGATACATCTCTTAAATAATATCTACCATCGGCCCCTCTAAGGAATTTCTGATTTAATGCCAATAACCTTGAATTCCTAGCTGGAACAAGGTTTGGAGATGCTGTCATTGGCTTTTGAGATTTAGAAAGAACAGTTGATGCTTTTATATCTTCATCTTGATTAGTTTTGTCCTTGTTTCCTCTAGGAGATGATTTCAATGGAGGCAATGATGAATTCTTTAAGATAGCAATGGCTTTTTTAACACTTGAGTTATTAGGAAAAATAGTGCCAATAAATGAGAAAAACTCATCTCTCGTTAAGCGTAAGTCAAACTCTTGTTCTGCTTTTGTAAGATCCATTTTCATTTTCATTAAAACTTTTAACTTTCCTATATCCTCTTTGAGAGTCTGAAGAACAGTTAGTTCTTGAACAATTGCTTTTGCATCTTTTCGATCAAGATTAATCCCTGGACCCTTCATACTAAAGAAATCCACAAGCATACCTTCAACCTTAGATAGTATGTGAGTCGTGATATTAGATGCCAATTTGCCTTCATCGATTAATGGGCTGGCATTTCGTAATTTTACGGGCCCCAATTCTGCTCTAGCTCTCTCTTTTTTAAGATCATCAATTATGTTAGGAATTCTACCACTCCTTATTTCGTTTTCTGGTTTACAATTGAGACCTACATTCCTTTTGGAAAATGATAAATAACGCCTTGTTACACTAGCTTCATTATCTGTAATGTTTCCTTGTATATCAATTCCAATATTCTTTACAACTCTCTCTTCACTATTCTGATTTTGAGACTCGTTGCTTTCAATAATGAAATCATCACAGATTATATCATTATTCACATCTTCCTCCTCTTGAACCCTGCTAAGTAAGGTATTATAACCGAGAGCAATTTTTTCTTTGTGTAAACGGTACATTTGATCAAGTCTATCCTGTTGAAGTTGAAGCAATGAAAATGCGTTTTCTATGCTTATTGATGCATCATGAGATACATCAGGATCAAGGTCCAATAAAAACGTCGAATTACTCATTATTTTGGAAATTGCGGAATCCACGTATTTCTTAGTTACATACTCATCATTCGCATCTTCAACTAAAAGAGAAACGTTTCTACTACTGGAATAAGAATCAAGTTTAAACTGAACCATACTCAATATTCGATCACTAATTAAATTCATTTCTTGCTTTTGATTGTTGATATCTTTTTGCAAAAGTTGTATTCCTGATGACATATCTGATAAAACGACTGGCTGCTTGATTTCACTTCGAAGGTTTTCAAAATCTTCATTATCGACTTTGGTCTTCAACTCAGTATCAATTCTTTCAATTAGTTCTATCTGTGACTGTGTTCTATCTCCAATCATGGAGACTTTATTTTGAACCATTTCAAGGGCATCATCTAGAGGAATTCCATCTCTTGTGTATATTGTTGGCCGCATTTCTTGTATTTTAACAAAAATTTTATCTTCAAATTCTTCTAGAGTACCGCATACATTAGAAAGTTGCGTTTGAACAGATCTCAATTGAGCACGTAGCTCATCAATTGCTATTTGTTGATTTATGGAAGCTTGAAGAATCTGAGAAACGCTCTTCCCAAACATATCAAACACATAATTCATTGTAGAAACTTCAATACCATCTCCAATTTGAAGCATATTGATTATCCGTTATATGTTATTTAATCGGCAATAATTTAAATACTATTTTTTTTGGGAAAAAATGAAGTCTATCCTACTATATAATTCTTTATTTGAAAGATGGCTTTGACGATCAATCAAATTTTCCCAAGCCTAATTAGAAAGATGGTTGGATGATTGAAACAATTTAATTCCAGAATTGTATTTTTTATAGTAGAGAATGAAATATGTTTTAATGTTGAATGCATTACTCATGAAATCATAGGATTGTGCACAACTGTAAGATTCTTTCGGAACCAATAATAGGATTAACTTAGATCACTTCCATTCATAATGGCACTCATAAGATTTTTTTGGTCCTGGACTCTAAGTATAAAGAGCTTCAAGCTTGATTCCACAAGACAGATTATCGTCGAGATTAACCCGAAATAGATAAAAAGGAAAATGTCCGACTTTATCTTATTTTTTCTCTCAAGCTAATTAATAGTTATCTCCATAAATGTATGGGAAGACTTTAGTAGGATTTAATACAATTAAACTATTTGTTTAATACAAAAAATTCATCCATATTGAATAAAAGGAGATCAAAAGATTCTAATTCTTATACAATCTGATTAGATACCCCAATAAATAATAAAACCCCAAAGTTTGACGAAAGTGGAAAAATTGTTTTCTGAAATATTCCACTTAAATTTTTTCAGTAATATTATGAAAGGACCAAGCACATATGACCCCCCAGGTTATGGAGAATATGAGAGACTTTACACGATAATATATAAAAACGACAAAGCGCAATTTCGCGGGGATGCCGCGACTATAAAAATATATATTAAGGATAAAATTATCTTATTCAGCGATTATTCTATTGAGATGAAATCTCCAAGGAAGATAGTATTATCTGATTTCCCTTCCGTGAATGATTATATAATAAAACCTATAACGGAAAATTTTATCAATTATTATCTCAGACATCTTTCGATTTGCCACATACAGACATCTGGAGAAGTAGATCTTTGTCATATTCTTTCGCATGATAACATGATTTTTTTGGAAGAACATCCTGAAGTTATACAAGCGATCAAGGACTATCCAATTGAAATAGTAATGAATAATATAGAACATTCATTCGAAAATTATTGGAGTGATGAAGTTAAAATATTTATGAATTGCGCTGCTCGAATATTCAAGACGTATATTTGTGATGAGATTTATTATAACACTCCCAGACGTGAAAAAAGGATAGTTTATGAATGCCAGAGTGATTTATCACCCGATCGCGACTTTTTCAAAAAACACTACCGTGATATTATTTACTGCTGTTATCATTTATTATGTGTGTATTTCTTATTAATCAGACCTCATTTTCGCTGATGACAAATATTTAACAATTACAACAACAGCAATTATATGTTTTGATACAGCAATTTGTACATTCTTCACAACCTGTAGTAAAACCTATTTTTTCCATGAATATGTTCGGTAATCCCAACAAACCAACCAATAATAATAATAAAGACGGTAACACAAATATGAATCTAATTAATTTTATTACTGCGCATTGCATAAATATAATGGATGCAATTATTACGGATAAATAAAATAATAATCCATGAAACGATGTTGGTTCTGATTTAATGTCAAACGAAGCAAATGCGGAAATTAATACACATGATATCGTCACTTCTAAAACTTCTATAGTCTCTGAAGTATAGTTATTCCAGCATAAACATATTACCGAAAGTATAGTTACGCCCATTAATGTGCAAGTTGCATAATTTATACTCAACATTTTTGGAAATATTTTGGCTGATTGTGGAATTTTTTGAATGAAAGTGATATTTAATAGTCAGTCAGTCAGTGAGTGGGATGGTGGTGGGTTAATTGTTTAGAATTAATTCGTTTCACACTCTCATCAGGTCATCTATTGCTACCTACCCTCATTGTTCTCCGCCCCTCAAATGACTCGGATAGGCTGTGGATACAGGCACATACATGCTGTGGGTGAACAACCCGCTCACACCCTGTATTTTTTCGAATGGATACTCACATGTTGCAAGCTCCCAAAAAACGATTACATTAGAATCAATATCAGCGTACTCTCTTCATATCTTTCTGGACTTTGTCAATTTTGAGATCCATTAACATCATTTGAAACATCATATAATTGCTTGATTTCGAGTTTTCACCTGTGAAAGACCAAAATCTGCAATTTTGATAATTTTTATCAAGAACAATATTCATGCTGCTCAAATCTCGATGTAAAATCCCTTTAGAATGAATTAGCATTAATCCTCTAGCAATATCGATTGCTATTTGATACCTTTCTACATTCTTATATTTTCCAATTATTTTCAGAGAGACTCATTTGTTGCATATTCTATGACAATAGGAACACCTTCATTACTATCTGCTTTTCCAGAAAATCTAATAATACATGGAGAATTCATTTGAGAAAGTATTTGATTCTCATGCAGAATATCAATAATCTCTGAGTCATCCTCATTTATTGAGTTTTTTTAGACTGCAACTAACCCTAATGTTCTTGATTCAGCTAAATAAACTTCGCCACAGCTTCATTTCTCCAATGTTCTCATAAAACCAAGGCCTCTAATGGAATAGCCATAAATATGAAATGATTGGAATTCTTGATAATTTTTGTTTTCGTTATCAAGAGAAAGATGGAATTGTTGTTTTTAATGGAGAATGAAGTGAATATTAGATGTTTATTATTTCACTGTGGAGTTTTTCGCGAATTATCCAAGAATAGTTGTGGAATTGTTTTTAACTTTGATTTTTTTTATTTCATAGAGAGTCATTTGAAGTGTTTCTAGATCTGATTCACAATATAATCATTTATCCAAGAGTTGAAAAGGAGGTGATGTCTATGATATTTGCAATTCTCTTGTTCAACTACTTAATTATGATTCATCTGAGAGAGTTCTCTCCCTCCTATAACAAAACCAAGACCATAATAAAAACATATATTTCTCCAAATATGAGAGATCAATTACTCAAAACATTGAAAATATTTGGAGAATCCAAGCTTCTGTTTGGTTTCTCTTCCATCATTATATCGCATTTTTGCTGATTCGAATCAGATATTTATCATTATCTTCTTTAGAACCTTTATAATTGGATGTAAGAAACATCATGGAACTGGAGCTCAGTGTATTCTAAACAAGATCAAATTTCAAAAGCCTTCAGATCTCTCTGAATTGAATCGATTTCTTAAGATCATGTTTATTAATGACTCAAATGATATATATATGATAACTCAAATCATTCTTTATCATCCTTCCAAAGAGAGTTTGAACCATTAAGAAATGAAAACAGGCAATTATCTGAGAATATTCAACAAATTGTTTCTGAGAAGTAGTGTCGGAAAGAAAATCCAGATTTTACTATACAAGAATTGAAATCAGAGAACATCTCAGCTAAAGCTAGTATAAGAGAACATAATAGAAAACTCAGAGAAAAAGAATCTATGTTAGAGGAGAATAACAGGTGGATACAAGCCCAATATGACTAATTACTTCAAATTAAGAAAGCCAACTAAAGAATCGAATATACTTTGCAGTTAGATCTGTTTTTGGGAATATTTGATAGTTTAACTAAGAAACTTGGTAGGAATTTGGCTGATTCTGGGGATATTGATATAACAGTATCTATTAATAGTTCATATAGTCCTAAAAATGTTTTGAAGAATGATAGTAGTATCTGGCATAGTCGAAATCTCCCGAATTAATGTATTCAGTTTGATTTCAAACATAGATTATTGTTTCTCAAAAATAGCTTTCCCTTATGATATCCCATATTTTCTCCATTAATATACCCTTCAGAACCAGTGCTTGATCACATATTCAAAAAAATCTAATGAGTGTTTTTAATCCTCTACTTCAAATCTTTCTTCCTTCAAGTTGTCTTCTTCTTGATTCTTTTCATTTGTATCAGCTTTTTGATTAACTAGATATTCAATAACACTAAGATGACCCCTTTGAGCAGCAAAATGAAGAGGAGTCAGATTATCTTTATCTTTTGCATTTATATCAGCTTTTTGATTAACCAGATATTCAACAACACTAAGATGACCATAATCAGCAGCATAATGAAGAGGAGTCCAATCATACTTACCTTTTGCATTTATATCAGCTTTTTGATTAACTAAACATTCAACAACACTAAGATGACCTTGTTGAGCAGCTAAATGAAGAGGAGTATCATTTAATAGGTTTTTTGCATTTATATCAGCTTTTTGATTAACTAGATATTCAACAACACTAAGATGACCATGTTCAGCAGCATAATGAAGAGGAGTAGAATCTTTCTCAGTTTTTGCATTTATATCAGTTTTTTGATTAACTAGATATTCAACAACACTAAGATGACCTTGTTGAGCAGCAGAATGAAGAGGAGTCCAATTATTTTTACCTTTTGCATTTATATCAGCTTTTTGAATAACCAGATATTCAACAACACTAAGATGACCTTGTTGAGCAGCATAATGAAGAGGAGTCAAATCCTCATTGTTTCTTGCATTTATATCAGCTCTTTGATTAACTAGATATTCAACAACACTAAGATGACCACTATAAGCAGCTGAATGAATAGGAGTCTGATTATTATTATCTTTTGCATTTATATCTGCTTTTTGATTGACTAGATATTCAACAACACTAAGATTACCACTATAAGCAACAGCATAATGAAGAGGAGTCTGATTATTATTATCTTTTGCATTTATATCTGCTTTTTGATTGACTAGATATTCAACAACACTAAGATGGCCACTTTGAGCAGCACAATGAAGAGGAGTCCAAATGAATATGAAAATTCAACTCTATAATCATTTGAATTTATATCAGCTTCTTGATTAACTAGATATTCAACAACACTAAGATGACCTTCTTGAGCAGCTAAATGAAGAGGAGTCATATTAAATATTAAAACTCACCCCGATAGGTTGTTGCTTTTATATCAGCTTCTTGATTGACTAGATATTCAACAACACTAAGATGACCATTAGCAGCAGCATAATGAAGAGGAGTCTTTTCGCCTTTACCCTTAGCATTTATAAATGCTCCATTTTCAATCATGAAAACTAACAATGGTTGGCGGAAAAACTCAGATGCTTTACAAACATAATCTGGGGTTATAGATTGCTGGTCTTGACATAAATGGAAGAGATCAAAACAACCACTACAGACAACCATCAATAAAACATTATCATTGATCTCAAATCCATTCATTAACAAATGCTTAAAACACTTGATTGAGCCAAAAAATCCAGAAAAAGATAGAAGATCAAGATACTCTGGCTTATTACTCCACTCAAAAGGACTCCATTTAGCTTTTTGATTAAAATCCATATTTAATAAATCATCAATAACATCATACTTAAGACAATACTCAATACTGGAAGGAAGAAAACCATATTCAATTAAATAATCAATATTATTTTCATTCTCAAAGAATGATTCATCAAAATCATCATACATTTCCTTACTTTTAATAAAACTATCAAAATCATTGATCTCTTTCCGAAAATAATAGCTTAACAAGAAAGTGTATCTGTCATGCAAAAATGGATCAATTTCTCCAAACACTAAAACACCTCTCTTGAATAATTGATATATCAAACTTGGGCATTCATTAGATTTTTCTAAAAGTTTTCGCCTGAAATCGGCTAAATTGCAATACTCAGTTGATATTATCACTGCTTTTTCATGTTGATGTGGCCGAATCTTTGGTAACATAACAACCCGATCGACACAAAACTCAATATCATCAATAGCATTTTCATTTCCTTCTCCAAAAAGAAATCTCTCAAAAGAAATCTTCTCTTTCATCTTGTTGTATCAAGAATGAAATTTTAATCACAATATTTCTTTACTAATTCTAACAAAAGTGCTGGAATTGTATACCAATCTAACCAAATGTGTTCCGATACAACTAAACACAAATTTTTTTTTTGAGCATTTCTGATGATCCTCAATCTTGATTCTTTTTGTATTAATATTTCTGAAGCCCTCAATTACTGACAAATAAACATGTCATCATCGATGTAATGTCACAGATATCCGGTCGAATTAATTACATAAAAATAATCGAAGACCTCAAAGATCATTTTTATTCATTAGTCGCATCCTCACACATTTCGAATTAGTTATAGAAAAGCCTTATAAATATTGGAAAAAGTAACAATATAATTAAATGTTGATGAAAATCGTGTATTTCATATGTTTTTTTTTAATTGACACCTTATGATCTGATCGAATGAATATTGTTATCTATTTGACCTGAAACTTGTCGACGTTTTGTCGCATCAACACCATTTTTAGTGAGATCTTGCGTTTTCCTTGATGTTCTCACTGGTTTTTCGATCTAATTCAAATGATTGGAAGTTTAATATTGCAATTTGCCATTTTTAAAAGTAATTCAACTATCTTTATGTCCTGTTTTCTTTGTGATTGGCGAGTCTCGATTTTCGGTTGCATTGTCGAATTCGATGTCTATCCAACGTTTCATATTGATGGAATCGTCAAATTTCCTGCTTTTGTTGAGATATTCAGTATAACCACATAAAAAAGCTTTTGAATTAGGCGCTGATTGAAGTTCTAATCAAAAATGTATGAAGGAAAAACCAGAATAATGAACAGAATATGATTTTTTGGAGCCTTAAAGTGAGAAATCGAGGGAACCAAAACTGATAAAGGCCGAAACCAGAGACATTTTCACTAAACACTCGTTTTTGAGGAATATTGTTTGGTTTTTCGAATAGAGTCGCCAGTGTTTTCGAAGCAGTATCCTAGTAGCTTCTTGGAATCAAGTTTGGTCTCAAGTTTTTTCTCCTTGGAAGGGACTAATTCACATTCTTATCATATAACTCCTTGTCTTAGATAATAGCTGAAAACCTGTTCACAACTTTCATTAGGATCCCCTGCTACTGCGAAGTAGGCACTATCAGTGTCGCCTTCATAAAAGTGAAATCCCTCAATGTCTAAACACTTGAAGAGAAATTCATGGATGAAATGTAGGTACCAAACCTCAGCGACATCAAAAGGAGAAGAACCAGATTTGAAGAGGAGTATCACATCTGTAGACTCTTTTGTCCAATCTTATCTGATACGTCTCTTCACAGATCTTTGTCTCTCCAACAAAAATTGCTTTGCGATGCTTCTCTGGTTATAGTTTGCGATCACAATGCTTCAATTCCACAAAGTTCATCTCGTTCACATGTGTTTATCTTGCAAAGATGTTGACATCAGCAACTATCTTAGCCTGTTCCCATAACTTCACAATGAGTTTGTCTATGAAGTACTCCACCCTGAATTCCAAGTAGAATGATTCTGTGATATCAAGGTTTTATAATTCTCATTTCTAATAAGGACTTCGGTATGTTTATTAATCATGTTCATAATAGTATATAGGTCTATTGTAAACAAAGTGTATTTAATCCTCATTGATGGATTAAGAGTGTCTTCATTCCAATTGTGATATGTTATAAAACCATAAATTCTCAAATAATGATGATCAGAAGGTCGACTTTCAGATGTGGAGTCTCTCTTGAACACTTAACATTGGGCAATTATCTTCACTTTCTCTAAAAAGAAATCAATTTGGATCTATATTATCAAATTGAATGATTGAGAAGAGAATTCATATGAGAAAATCATTATTTCATTGATCTTTTCATTTGATGTGATTCTTCATGGAGCCCTATTACAAAAACGGATGTATTAGTTTTCACTAAATAGTCGTGAGATATATTTCGAAGATCAATTGCTAATTCTTTGGATGATTTTGCTTTATGAGCCATTGAACCAAGCCTTGAAGGAGGAATGAAGTTAAAAACTTTTTCAGATGCAATAATCATAAAACGATCCTCTTCTTTGATTAATAACGATTCTGTTCTGAATGGTTCGACAACACCAAATACAATCCTTCTTCCATATGATTTGAGATGACTGAGGGGATTCCTTGGAACAAATGGAACTCTTTCTTCAGCTTGTCGTTTAGAATTAGCTGTAGTAAACTGAACGTCTCCATTTTCTGATACTATTGCTACACGATAAAAGCCATTTTGGGAAACTGATAAAATGCTGTTCCTAATCACAGCAATTGTTATGTTGGATTCTTTGTGAGTTTTTGTATTATCAACTATCATTGAAAGAGAAGACGATATACCATATAAAACATCTCCATCAAAGTCTGCCATGTGATGTTCAACCTCTTTCAGTAGATGCCTGATTGTTTTACAGCCTGTATAAAAACTATCATGGGCTTGGATTAAGGAAAAAATGCTGGTTTGAAACTCAGGATATATTTGAGCAAAAGGTATATCTTCACACATAGAATCTTTCCCTTTAATTGATAGATATGTACTATTTGATCCACAATCAAGCAATGTAGTATTCTCATTGTTAGAGGAATCTTTAGAAGTAATGAAATGAATTAACCTTCGAATATTCCCAACGATACTAATCTTGGTTTGAGAGATATTTAATATTTTGAGCTTCGGAAAAGTACTTAAATCAATTTGACCCTCAAGACTCAAGTTACCACATATGTTAAGACTTATTATTGATGCTGTTTTTGTTTCAATCGGAAAGCTCAATAGTTTATTATAGCTCAGATTAAGCTCATTAATTGATGGTGATATAGGATAAAATTCTGAGATATAATTGAATGATGCATCGAGAAATTGAACCGTTGATGGTAATTCTGGTATTTCACGAAATTTGTTGTTAGAAATATTAAGATAACAACAATTTTGAATAGCTGGAAGAGTTTCAATATTGTTTCCTGAACAAGAAAAAACATAGAGATCAGATAATGATGAGATTGTTGAAGGGATCTCTCGAAAATTACATGAAGATATATAGAGGTTCTCAATAGATACTGGCAATTCTGGTAAATCGCATAGAGGATTCTCAGACAAATACAAATTAATTATGTTTGATTCAATGATTTTGGAAGGAATGGAGCGTATGCAATTGCGAGACAAATTTAAGGTGATAAGTTCAGGTAAAGAGAAAAGCTCATCTGGAATCTCTTCGATTTGATTATTATAGAGCTCAATAACAGTTATCTCAGGATTCAGCACTGATAGATTCATTTTTTTAATCATATTTGAATTAATATTAATCTCTTTGAGCAAATTTGAGGAGAATATTGGGAGACTCTCCATTTGGTTATTTGATATTCTCATCTCAATTAAATCAGGAGTTTCAGAGTGAATAACATTTGTAATTCTATTGGATGAAAAATCAATTGTTTGAATTGACATTGGCAATAAAGGGATAGACTCAATCATATTTTGGGAAAAATCAAGAATGACAAGATATGGCAATTGAGAAAAATCTGAAGACAATTTTTTTATACTATTATCAGCCATGAGCAATACAGAGAGAGATCTGGGAAGATCTGGGATTTTTTCAATGTTGTTATGTGATAAATCTAACCTTCTCAGTTTTGGGGTTATCTTTCGGAAATCTGGTAAACAACTTATCATATTATAGGATAAATCCAAAGACCTTAAGTTTTTATACAATGAATCACCAGAAATATACTCAATTATGTTATGACTCATATTCAAACTAATAAGCATAGGAAGATTTCCGCTGACTACCGTAATTTTGTTTGCTTCAATTGATAAATTTACAATATTTTGCCCAAAAATAGGCATTTTGGAGAAATTGTTAAGACAAAAATCAACATTCTCCAAAGATGAGCTAATACAATCAGCTTTTAACATTTTGTTTGAATACATATTCAATGTTTTTAGGGATTTAAGCTTTAATATTCTACTATCCAATTCATAAAGGTAATTCTGAGATAAATCCAAATACTCTAATGATCCATATGACAAAAGTGATTCAATCATTTCTTCAGGGAATGTGCTCAGCTCATTATTCGACAATATTAATTTTGTGAGCCGATTGAGCCTCAATGGAAGTGATCTTATCAAATTTCCAGATAAATTCACATGAACCAGTTTTGCTCCAGGCTGAATCTTATATGGGATTATTTTCATTTTCTTGTTAATAACATGAATATTCCTTTGATTAGGATCTAGTTTAGGAATTGATCCATCAGGCCCCATATCTTAGTATTCTTACTTTAGTTTGAGATTAACCGAAATCCAGATTTATTTTATCGAATATTTTATTTTGCGAAATTATACAGGTTTAGCTTGAACCTTTCTATTTCGTCATCAGATAATTGTTTTGAAAGTTCATTTTTAACCCTTAGAATAGTCACAGAATTGGATCCATCTCCAATTGCAAGAATAACACCATTTATTGATTCTGATGTGGAAATGCATCTAGACGCAGACCCAACTTTGTGAGAATAAACAGGTTTTCTGAGATCAATAGACATATCAAATATGAAAACCCTCATAGAAGCATTGGCAGCAACAAAAAACACAGTAGCTCTAGTTGGAGACCAACAAATATCAAGATCACTGGTTGATAAATCTATACTAAATTCGATTAATGGGTCTTGTTCATCCACACTAAACAATGATACTCTTCCATTATCACTTCCAGCGAGAAAAATTGATGGTATAATTGGCGAAAACACAATTGTTCGGAATGATGATGATCCATTATAAGTCGGTGGAGAGTTATGAGTACCAAACCTTGAACAATTCCATATCCTTCCACCACACCCAACAAGAAAACTATCAACCGAATTATTAGGTACTGCCAAAGAAAAGGCTGGAAAATAGTTTGCGGATAAGTTAACAGTTTCTGCTTTTTTGAGAAATACTTTATCATTATCAAATCTAATATACCAAAATGAGGCAATAGATGAGGAATCAAGAGCACACACGACATTCATTCCTCTTCGACCAAAAGAAGATATTCCTATGATCTGAGATTGATGATTTTTGGAAATTAGATTTTCTGTACTAAATTCATGGCATATTGTTCCCGATTTCTCTGTTTCTTTACCCAATTTCTGGATATTCCAAATGACTATTGAACCTGATGATGATCCACCAATAATAATATTTCCTTCATTAAAAAGACAAAATTTAGTGATTAAAGATGAAGTTTGAAGGAAGTAAGTGGGATCAGGTAATTTACCATTCCAAATCATAATCTGTCCTTCGAGAATCGGCGTTTCAATCAGAGCATACGTTTTCTTGGAGGTAATTTCAACCTGTATAGGAGTATTCTTGGTAATAAAGCTATTAATTTTGGCTAAAGCCTGATTTGGTCCAATAGGAATAGAAAACTCAGATTTTTCCACCAAAGAACTAATTGTTTGAGATGCAGCTTTTAAAAAATGAATCATTGTAGGAAATCTATTGCCTTGAATTTCCGAATCAGGGATTTGACATCCACAACTGTTGTGAAATAATGTTTCAGTTTGAATCTCGGTTGAAAACCCATTAATTTGATACTGAGTTGATCTATTAACTATTCCTGTTTTAATATTACTTGAATCAAGGGTAAATACGATTGATGAATTAGTAAGAGTTAAATTGGAAATATACTTTAACCTTGATCTTGCATATTCAATATATTCTTTCGATTTTTTCGTCATAGATCCTTTAGGATAAGTTATATTATGCTCTTTTGTTGGTGATAGGTCAGAAAATTCGGAATCCAAATCACTCATGCAAAAAATATTCGGTTATTTGAAGTTTATTTTCATAAACTGATGTTGCATTGCATCTGCTACTGATGATCGATTATTTGGATCAATTTCAAGAAGAGATTTGAGAAAAGATATGAAAATTTCCCGATTTTCACGCTCTTTTTCCATTTCTTCTTCAGTGAGACTGGGATCGAAGGAATAACTCATTATGATAGAACTGAGAGTTTTTTGTACAAAGTATGGTTTCCATTCCATTAAAACCATTTTCAAATCTTCACAAAGAATTGAATTACCATTTTTGTCTATATAATCCAATCCATAAATAGATTTTTCATACATTCCCTTGGGAAAGACACCCATCATATCATTTACAAGATAGATCAAATGCACTTCATTTAGGGCAGGAAAAAGAGGAAGCCCAAGCATTAATTCGGCTGCTACACAACCTAATGACCAAGCATCTGCTTTTGTGCCAAATGGGAGCTTTAGGAAAACTTCAGGAGAGCGGTAATATCGGGATTGCACATAATTAGGATAACACTCACCAGAGAAAAAACATGTTCCAAAATCGATCAGCTTCACATCTTGGTTTTCATTCATGCCATTCAATATATTTTCTGGTTTAACATCACAATGAATAATATTTAGTGATGCAAGACCAGAAAGTGCCCTCATTAATCCTTTTAATAATCGTTGAATCTCAGGTAAAGGAAACCCTGCAAATCCCCTTTGTTCGAGGAGATTAAGCATTGATGGTCCACAAAGATCTAAGACAATAAAAAAATGATTTTCAAAGAAAAATGATTCGTGTATATTCGTAATATATTTTTTTTGTTCAGTGTCCAAATTTTGGTCAATCTGAGTGTTAGTTAATATAAATCCATGGATGAACCATGGAAAAACATACATAAGCTAATGCATCAGCTTCATATTTTAAAGAAATAACGGATTCATGTATAGATTTGGAAACTTTTATTGCAAATCTGCAATTTTCTCCATAAGGTTTTTTCTGAACTTCATATACTTGCCCATATTGTCCCGATCCTAAACGACGAACAGTTTGATACTCTTCACCAATAGATTTTATTAGAGTTCCTTCGAATAGTATTAAATCATTGTTTTCGTTATCTAAAGAATCTGGACTTTGTGGAACAGATGGATTAATGAGCGCCTTTGCATCCGTTGGATGAATAATACATTGGGCGCTCATTTTTAGGAACTAAAAAGTGGTTAATAATTGAAAACGAATCATATTTACATTATTTCATTGAGAGACAGCTCCCGAATTAGCTTAGGGAGCTTTCTAAAGTATTCATGATTGATTGCATCAATAGCAGTGATTCTCTTCTTTGGATCAAAACAAAGCATTTTTGATACTAAATCAACAAGGAAAAGGTCATCTGTTTTGAGTATAGAGCTGAGATCTTGTGGTTCATAATGTGGAATAGTAATATTTTGAGGGGGCTTAATCAAACTCGGATCTGATGGTGTCCCAAGTATACTAAGAATCTTATGAAGAAGGTCGATTTCAGAATCTGCCTTAAATAGGGGTTCTCCTCTGGACATTTCAGCAATGATGCAACCAGCACTCCATATATCGATTGATATTTCATAATTTCTCGTTCCAGAAAGCAACTCTGGTGCCCTATACCATAAAGAAACAATCTCAGTTGTGTATTTTCTTAATGGGACAGAAAAATACCTTGCTAAGCCAAAATCACAAATTTTAAGGTGTCCCTTCTCATTAATTAAAATATTTTCTGGTTTGATATCTCGATGCATAATTCTATTTGAATGAAGAACATAAATTGCTGCAAGCATTTGAAATGCATAAGATCTCACAAGACCTTCATCAAGATGGCGTCTCTGTGACCTTAGGTACTTCCGCAAATCTAACTGGAAAAACTCGAAATACAAAGTAATTCTCTTATCAACAATTTCAATATCGTACAATGTCACGATATTATTATGCTTGATGGTTTTCAAAATGGATATTTCTCTGAGAGTCACTGGAGATAACCCTTCATCATCTTGGTTGGGTTTCATCACCTTTACTGCCACAAAACGGTTTTCCTTCGTATCAAAAGCTTTATACACTTCGCCATAGGTTCCTTCCCCAAGTTTTTCCCTGTTTTGATATCTGGTTGAATCCTCCATTAATAAAAGTGTCATAAAAAATTCTAGTTTATTTTGGTACATATTAAAGAAAAACCTTGATATTGGTACCAGAGCAAATTATCAGGAACATTGATAATAAAATTGTCCCAGTATTCATGTGTCATGTACTTCGCAATTTGATGGAAATATACTGTCTTTTTTACAGGGAAAAAGCTCTCTCCACAATTTGTATAATTCGGAATTACTGGACACTCCACAAAATAATTTGAGCCTCTAAGAACTAAAAGCAACTGATGATGTAGAAACCCGTGTCCCATGAATCTCGGAGAGTCCAAATTTTTGATTTCAGGAATGATCTTCATAAATTGATATGTTTCTATCCAATCTTCGTAATAATTCACTGTTCTAATCAAATCTGTGTAAGTTTTATATACGACAAAAGCAGCTTCTCTTGAGAGAAGAAATCCTGATCCACCTTGAATAATCTCAAAATTTTTCAAACAATTCCCAATAATTAGAATTCCTCGATCATTCTTGTTTCTAAGCATATCTACTTCTTCAAAAAATTCCAAAAGAACAGGAAAATTGATATATACATCATCAGTCATCCTAATCATATATTTATTATCTGTTTTGTATAAAAAATGTTCTAGAGCTGATAAAAATTTAATAATAAGAACAATATTAAATTTTAAAAAATTTAACTCAGGATATGTACGAAACTCATCATAAATATGAGAAGACTGAATAACAAATGATGCATTTGGTAAGTGATCAATATCTTCAACATCATTGGGTAAAAATACTGGCTCTTTATCAATGGGAGATTCTCTTCTCCATCTATTTAAAAAACTTAGAGAACGATCTTTTGTGTCCGTTGAACAAATCACATAAGTTGAATATGAGGATGAATTAACAAATACTGGTAGAATATTTTTTTTTCTAGATAAAAACATAGCAATTGTGATAACTAAAGAAATAAAATAGGATAATATTAGATTTTTCACTCTCATTAAATTAAAAGTGTCAGAAAAGGTTTACTTTTGTTCCTCGAAAATGTCCCCAAACACCTCTATTCCAGCAAGACACATCTGTTTGGTATTATAATAGTTTTCCTCAGTCATTCTAATGCGTATATATCTTGATGGAATACACTCTTCGGACTGCGAAACTGAGAAATTTTCGATTTTAGCTTTTGAATTGAGTATAGGAGAGTTTTGAACAGAGTGAATGATCTTCCATTCGGATCCATTACATGAGATTTCAACAACCCATGATTTCATATGGTAGTTTCCAGCTGGGTAATTTAGAGTTTTCAATGTATAGCTTTTTAGAAGCACCTTTCTTTTCTTAAAATCAATTGTGAAATTAGGCGTGTCATTAGTAAATGGGGTATCATCGGAGAGCCAATACTCTTTGTTATGGGGATCAATAATTTTATGGGCTTCTAAATGAACTTTACTTGATGGAGTAATTACTATCATTTGAGAATCATGAGGATTCTTTCTGCATCTCTTGCGAAAATCATTTATAATCCCTTCGAGGGGTACTTTGGAGTCAAAATTTACTGATTTTGTGGGAACCATTGAAGGTTTTGAAATAGGTACCCTTGTTTGTTTTGAATTAAGTATTTGAAACATTAATTCCCAAATTGGAACTGTTATCTCTGAAGGATTCAAAACGTTGAGAATAATCGAAAGAATAACATCGTCAATTGTTTGGGGATTCAATAACTCAACGAGACATTGTGCTTTATTGCCTTGTGTCTTAAGAGTTTGAGCAATAATCACATTTTTGCTTTCTTCTGGGAATTGAGGATGATTCAATATATCTCTAATAATATAGGGATCGATTTCAAAAAGTTTATTAAGCTTGATATTACTAATCTCCCCAATTAAAAAACTAATCTCATTCTCAATAGGCAATCCACACTTCTTATTGTTAACAATAAGATCAATTACATTACTTATATTAATTACATTTTTAGATAAAAAGGTTTTGCATAAATCCATAACCTCATTATTACCTAATTGTTGTGCAATGCTAAAAAGTTGATAGCTTAAAGCTGTATTAAGGGCAATTTCTTCCCCACGAACTAGACATAAAAATTTTTCAAAAGAATTATCTTGATCACTAATACAAAAAGAATTCATGAGTCCATCAGATTGTAATGAAAGAAGAACTCTTGGTGCACAAAATACTGCAAAAACTTTTGAACATTCATATACTTTTTCCGAACAAATAAATGAAAAATCTTTTTCAGTTAGATAACTCTCAATGTTTCTAATCCCTTTTGATGAAAGCCTAACACCCATTAATAAATTAATCAAATAATCGTTTAGCCGATATTTTTGTTCACAATTTATTATTACTGTCATTTTCAACTATATCAAGGTATTGAATGAGAGAAATGTACACCTCATAGTTATCAACCTGTATTTGTTTGCTCCTTGCATAATTTGCGATGACTTCAAGATCAAGTTTGAGCTGTTTTCTAGCAAGATCAACACTGAATAGGGATTGATTTGGATCAGACTGTTTATTTCTCCTAAATAGTTGAAGGCTTTTTAACTGATTCTTAAGCTTCTCAACCAAATCTCGGCTTTGTTTTGCGAATATATTAAGTACACTTGTTACAACTGTGGTCAAATTAGTATTATTTGCTAAAAGACTTCCTTCACCGATTGCCCATTTGTTATATGGAGCCATGACTTCAGAAGCCATTTGAGATGGAACTCTCTGAGAGGTATTTGTTGATGAAAACAGCTGAGAGGACATTGAATGAATATAATCTAACTTATCAACACATAACTTGGTAACTCTAGAAATCTGAATCCCTTCTAAAACATCAATTGTGTTCAGTACTGATGATATGGCTAGTTTAATAGGTGGTTGTATATGAGGAGGACAAATCTCTATTATTATTCTGAGCATTGATCTCGCATCCACAATAAACCTTGGGAGAAATTGTTCTTGAATCTTCACAAATCCTTCAAAGCTTGCCAACAATTTCATTGCTAATACTGCAAAATCTTGACTTTGTTCCTTGATAAAAACATCATCTGCAAAAAATTTTTGGAAAAGATTAATAAATGGTTGGGTAAGAGAAAGTTGAAACTGTTCTCCATTAGGAAGAGGCTTAATCGGATCCTTCAGCAGAGATTCAGCTTGATCACATATTTCAACTACAATAAGCTGAGCATAAATATCTAACCTTAGCTTGCGAATCAATGATTTCATTTTGGATGATCTTCGAATCTCAAGAATGCAGTGGTGAGATTTGCATAATGATTCAATATTAGAAATAAAATTAAAAAACAGACTATAACTACAATGAATTTCATTAGCATTACTTATTGGAAATATGATTTTTGCTTCAAGCCAATAAGATACACAGGGCCATAAGGAGAATTGAATAAAATCAAACCCATTAGGACTAACTTCAACCAAAAACCTGATTATACCATTTGGATTACTCACAAATTCTAAAATGGAAGTAATTATCCTATCATACTTCTTAAAAACCTCTAAGGATTTCAGAAAAGGCTTCACTTGATCATCAGAAAGCGTAGAATATAATTGATCTTCCAAACCAACAATAATTGCAGAGTTAAGAATTATGAATAGGTTCTCTTTGAGCCTATTTTTAATGGAATTAATAAAAGATGATGATAAACTAATAGCGAAAAGGCCCATCAATTTATTATACTCATTTTGAATTGGTTTGACCAATGCTGGTTGATCAATTCTTTTCATTTTGGCTAGAATCATAGAAAAAACAATAGCAATATCATATAAAAAAAAAACATCTTGGGAATTATTGATCATTTTTTCAATCCATTGAAGTGATTCAATACATTCCATTCCTATTAAACATGTCAATGATTCATGTTTGACCGCTAGTAGTTTATCATATTGAGCTCGATAGGGTAGAATAGATACAGAAAGATTATTTATGGTTTGATTTATCATTGAATCAGAAACCTTTAAAATTTTCAACAAAATATTCATATTTTCTCCCAATTGAAGTAATTGTTTAGATATGGATACAAAATCTGTATAATCATCGTTAATTATTGAAGTTAATTGGGATTTCAGAGTATCAGTAAAAGTTTCAAGAGAATTATAAAAATCTTTTAAATCATTAAAACTATCTCGATGTTTAACTAAAAAATCATCAGCATTCGTCCATGAAGGCTCTAAAAACTCGCTCATTTTCCATTTCTCCATTTTTTATGATTTACTTCGTGTAAAGTTCAGTTTATTGAAGACAAAAATGCGAAATAGTCGAAACCATGTACTGATGTCCATCTTCTTATGATTGTCATGGTTTCTTGAGGTATTAATCTTAATTGATTACTGATCTTCTTAATGGCGTCTTCTTTTGGTATATATCCAGCAAGTTCGGGATCAAGTCCTTCAAACTCTCTCCTCATTGTATCTATGGGAAGACCTTTCTTGTTTATTGAGTCAATGATTCTGAATAAATCAGAATATGGAAAAGAATCAGCATCAGCTTCCATCAAACAATAAGCAAGCTCATCTGCATCAATAATAACAAATATATAGCCATTGATATGAACCTCAGCACCAACATATAAATCTGTTGGTTCAATAGATTTTCCTGTTTGAGAATTTCTGATTTTGCTCTTTTGAATAAACTTCCCTTCTTTAAATCCGGAATTCCTTCTTGGTTGCTCAAAAACAGCTAATGTGTCATCAGCAAGATAATAAGCAATCACAAATTGTCTTCCTTCATCAGTAGGAGATGGGTTTTTAAATATTGATAAAAAGCGAAGGACTCTTCCATCATTTTTCATCATTTTGATTAAATTCTTCTTTGGAGGATTTGGATGTAGAGAAAATACATAACCAAGAGAATCTAATTCATCACCCCACCCATTATATGGGGGAATTTGTGCTTGTGTTACACTATAGTGTCCATCTTCATCCTGTTCGATTGGTTTCCAATTGTGAGGACCATAATTTTCGTCGACCCATTTTTTAGTAAATTCATCTGCATCATAAATAAGGAAAGGACGGCCATGAGCATTAATAACTTGACCAATGTACAAGTCCTCAGAAGAGTATGTTTCTGATGAATTTGGTTTCTTTAAATATGTTTTTGACAAAAACTGAGAATAATTGTCTCTTCCAGAATTTGGAACAACAACTTGTCTAATCTCAATTTTTCCATCAACAAGGAAGTATATTATTATAAATTTCCTCTTTTCTCCGAATATCTTGCCACGATCATCCCAAACAGCATAAAACCTTAATACTTTCCCATCATAATCAATAAAATTCTTCAGATTCTTTTTGTCGTTATTTGTACGAGAAACTCTGATAGGTCTCTCAGTAAGTTGTCGTTTTACAGTGTATAAATCATCAGGTGGGGTTTCGGCTTGTGGAACATCAATTTGATTTTCAGTAAGGAAGGATCTTGTGAAAATGTTACAATCATAAATGTGATATACTATTCCACACAAATCTATGTCAATTCCAACATTGAAATCATTGGATGAATAGTATGTTCCGCTTTTTTTTGCTCTCGGATTCTCAATTCTCATTCTTCTCAAAATAACTCCTTGTTCCATTCCAGAATTCCTAAACCTCTTTTCTTCAATCATTAATGTATCATCCTCAACATAAACAAATATTTTCACATAGCGAACACGAAATGTTTCTTGCATGGCTTCTGTAAGACTTTGCTTAAAATATGCATAAAAGAGTAGAACAGGGCTATCTTGAGCAGATGGAACATCACTTTCATATTTAAAGTTATTTTCTGGAGTATTTTCTAGTTCTTCCTCATAACACATTAAAAGATTCCTTGTTTGCTCAATCTGTTTGTCTAAAACCTTAGGATCAGGTGTTTTAGTGACCATTAAACCTTTTTCAACTCGTAATTGTTGACCTTTAGGTTTCATTTGTTTACCAGGTCCATCCTTGAATGTGTAACCAGGGAAGAAAGGAGTTGACATTAAAATAACGGATTAACCTCCGATGATTAAAATATTCACAATTTACTTTCCTTCAAAATTGTTCCCAAATTATTACCATTTAATGACAGCATTACTTCTTGAGGGTCTTTTTTGAATGCTTCAACAGGAAATTCTAGAATGATAAACTCTTCTTTTTTGCTTTCGAATTGAGAGAATTTTTTAACGATATTAAGCTGAATGCCTTTAGTCTTTGTTTTCTTATTCCTTAAAGAAACAGACTCTGATACCTCTTGTGTTTGTTTTGGCATACTTACATGATTGTCTTTATGAGATATTTGTACATTAAACCTAGATCTTGGAATATATTTCATTCCTGATACTCTATCTCTTCTGTACCCTTCGCATCTATCAGCATTCTCCATTTTGCTCATAAGATGAACAATAATTTGATGGGACAATCCAAAGTATTCTGGACCTGAAACCGTAAGTGCTCTATTAGCCGAAATTCCCATTTTATTTCTTTTGTTTTCAACAGCTTTGATTGCTTGAATCCAAGCACCAGATGGAGCATTGGATTCAAATCTATATTTCTTAGAGTTTTTTTGCTCAACTACAAAAATTGGACCATGTCCACCTTGATCAATAATTGATGATTTCCACCATACTTTTTGGTTTGGATCATCTAATGATGGAAAAACTTTTTCAGATATATACCCAGGATTGTAAAGGTACCGTTCATTATGGAAATTAGGCCTGTCAAATACAACTTTTCCTAATGAAACAACTCTGAGTGTTGTTCCTAGCTCAATTGGAAATTTGATGTTCATTTGATTCAATTCTTCAATTTTTAAATCATCTTGTTCCATTATCTTTCCTTCTTTTCTTATTGGGGTTCTCTTCAATTCTTGAATAACATTATTTGGAGACATGTTTTTAAATGGCTTTTTAAATTTTAGCATTATATTACCTCGAATTAGACCTTCAATATATAATACTAATTGAGTTTTTGATTCAACATCTGGATACAATACCAAAACTATTCTCTCTTTCAAAGATTCCAATAGCCCCTTAGTTAGAATAACCGTAAAAAGAGTCGTCAGAAACTGATTTTCTGATTTAAGGGTTTGTAAATGAGACTGAACAGAATCAAAAAAAGTAACAATTGATCTGACTTCTCTCATGCATTTCTTGCTAATAGGTAAAACAATATCCCCATAAGAATAGTCAGATTGTATTTGGCAAACATGAATCAAAAGATGAACAAAATAATCCACAATTTCAATTGAATGTGTTGTTATTTTGGAATTTTGATAAAAAGAAAGAGGGTCTTTGTAGCCATAAACAAGCAATGTATTTAAAACATTATTCTGTTCTTTTGGGCAAAGATTAAAAGAAATGACGGGGATTATGGAAGAATTGGAACACAAAATCATTTGCAGCTTCCTTGATAAGAAAATCAAACGAGCTAAAATTTGTTTCTGTGAAAATATTGTTCCTGACTTTGATTGAATACTTAGATCTTGAATCCCGAATCCAAAAGCCATTAATTGATTTAGAAGTTCATTGTCACTCTCATAATCCCATCCAAGAGGGATGCTTTCTCTGAATATGGGTAATTTCGAGTTTTCCCTTGAAAATTCAAAAAAAGTTGTAAGCATATCATATCTTGGAAGGTTGTATTTGCAAAACTCAACAACTTGGGAATATAAAATCTTTTGAAACTGTTCCTGATAATCTATCATATAAATATTGTTGTTATACCGATCAATGGCTCTCTTCAAAGCAGGATATATACATTGAGTTTTCTTGATCATCCACTTGGTGAATAATATTGATTTTATTTCTGGATTTGTAATCCCTTTGATTCTATCAAAACTTGACAATCCAAAATGTAACATATGAATAATTAATCGATGTGCTTCATTATGGAGCTCCTGTTCTTGTGTTGATAAAACTTCATTTTGGTTTTGAAAACAGTTTAAAGATTCTTCTTCATATGAATCTTGTGCAGATTCTTCATTTGTTGATAATGCATCTTGCTTTTCTTGTTTTGATTCCGAATTACATTCAAAGCTAGTGGATTTCTTTGCTTTATTGTTCATTGGTAATGATGGAGATGAAACATTTGGTTTATTTAACCCTATTGATCGATTTGGTTCTGCAATAATGTTTGGCCGATGTTTCTCATTCGATGATAAATTGCTAATCTCCTTCATATCAATTCTATTACGAATCAATTCAAGAGATTTATCATTGATTGGATGATTAAGATTAATATTATATGCCTTTTCATCCAATGTTGGGTGCAAGCAACAAAAATCGCCATATTTATATGAGTGACATAATGAAAAAGATAGAATAGATTCAAAATTAAGGCTAAGAAAACGATTATAATTAAAATTTGTATTCATTTTGAAACATAAGAATCCAAAATGAAGCTTAATCATTTTTTCCATTTGAGAATCTTTACAAATGTGTGTACCATATAATTCCTCAAGAGAGTTTTCATATGTTAATCGGAAAATTGACGCCTTCTTTTTGATATATAATTGAAAGAAAGACAAATCTCTATTATAATCACCTGATTGATCAAAAATAATTACTGAATCAATAAATTCGGTTTCTTTTGCCCTAACTTTGTAATCAGTTACCAAAAAAATATGTGTATTCTCATTTGAAATATAAGTTTCATAATTCTCAAAATTAGAAAAAGACATATTCTTTTGTTTCAATATTGTACCTAAAAGTGTTGAAATTTCATTATAAATGGTGAAAACAATTATTTTTTGTTTATAAGGAGGAAAAGAGTCAATAAGCTTTTCAAAAAAAGCTAATTTGGCTGAAGAATTTGGAATATTGGAAAACAAATCCGGATATAATAGAACTGGATGAGAATCAAGTTTCTGTAAAAAAAGCTGCTCAAACAATAAATTATCCTTTCGATTTTTGAATGGAAAACTAAAATCATAAAACGCTGATAATACACAATTCTGGACTGAGGTAAAAGGGATAGAAATATTATACTCAAGAATATCATCATCTTTTATCAAAGGAATGCATGTCCTGGATACGAGAATACTAGAAATATAAAACGATCCTTTTTCAATAGGGAAATGATTTGGATTATTATTGTAGTATTCGAAAAAAACTGGATATAGAAATTTTGATATTACCTCAACATTTTCGATATTAATACCAGAATATAGAACTATATAAAAACTATCCATTGATTTTAAAAACAATAATGCTTTTTCAGATACAGATTCGGAAACAATAATATGTTTCCATTTCATTCGACTAATGTGATTATTGGTCCTATCTAAAGTATTTTCTGATAATAAAAGAACATCAAAACTAGTATTTCTAGAATTATTCACATAAAATGCATTCTCCAATAAAAAGTTTATATTATCATTATCATTTTCCATCCCTAAAACTCTTAATGTAGAATAAGTAACAAAATATTGTGTTAATAATGTTATTAATGATGAATCAACAACAAATAAAACTTTTTCTTCATCTCTTAATATGGTAATATTCAGAAAAACTACTAAAGAATATAGGGAGGAATCACCAGTTGAACAAATGAAATACTTCTTGTCCATTAAACAATGAAACATGTGTTTAATCATATATTGCTCAGAATTAGAATAATTATGAGCCTTTTTGGAATATTGGTTAAGGTTTGAAACCAATTGATTCCATGTCTTATTTCGAATTGATTTGCCAAATTTCGAAGAAAAATCTCTGATTAAAATAGTGTCAATATTATTGTATGGTTCCCAAGAACATGAATTCCATCCGAAACCACTCCAATAAACTAAATAATCAACTTGAAGTGCAACTCGTCGCTTTGTCACTAAAAAAAAAGGTTTTTTGGTTGCTTCATCCTTGTTTTCTATAACTTTGGCACTTGAAATCATTTTTTTTATCCGATCATCAAAAGAACCCTCATCGGCTCGAACCCAAGAACCTTCATTTATGGATTTCCCAAAATAATGCACATATATCATATAATTTCCTGATTCAATTGGTGTTTTATATAGAACATTTTGTATTCTGTTGATGATCTCTTCCATTTTTTACCCTGTTTTCCCCAATGTCTAATGCTGAAAGACAGTTTCGATCAGTTGACAGGAATCCTCGATTTAATCAATCTAATGACAGATTAAACGATGGGAGATCAATGAAAAAAGAATCATTTCCATATAGGAGTATATCTCAGCAGGCAGATAAATATAATGGGGTTACTTCTTTTCCAAGAAAGATAACCGGTCTTTTACCAATGAACAAATTCGATTTTTCCAAATCTGAAGCAGAATTATTACTTAAATTCCTGCCATATAACGAAGAAAATGAAACCGAGGACATATATAGTCAATTATCTCAAAAAAATCATCAAATTACCGAAAATCTGTTAAAAACCATCGAATTTGATTGTGAAACAATCACAAAAGGAATTGAGTCGATTATTGAGTGTCCATATCTATCAAGACCCTATAAGAGTGCCCAAGCAACTAGGGCTGATCTTGATGTTAGAGTTAAGTTTTTGAATTCGATTGAAAGCAATACTCCAAATTTCTTAAATGTTTAAATTTTTGATCTTTTTAATCCATCACCATAAGATCTCTCATTGCGCTATAAAGAGTCGTATTCTTGGTTTGGAAATCATTGGTGAACTTTTGAAGACTAATCTCATTATCTCCTATTGGATATGAATATTTGCTTTGTTGTTGGTAAATAGATACCATTGCAGAGACGGCTGTTTCTCGGACAAGAGATGGAAGTGATTTCTTATTCACAATGATTGAATGTCTTAAAGGACCAAACCAATCCATATCATCTCTCCAATGAACATCAACACGGAAGAGAGCTGTTTGTAGCGGGTATATGACAATATGAGCCTGGTTAAACTGAGAAGTAATAGTGTTTGTGTTATAATCTCTCGTGTTTTCACACCAAATTATATGAACATGATCATTACCGATATGTCTCTTTTTATAAACCTGTTGTTCATCGTTTGGATTTGTTGGTAAAAGAGGTGCTATATGAAACATCACCTCATACATGAAATCGGAATAAAAAACAGAAGATTTTGTTGTTTTGATATCAAGGCCACCCAAATAACCAAAATGCGTTGATAAGTCAACAGGCCACCCTAGTCCAGTTATGAACTCTCTAAAATGAGAGGAGGTATCATTGATATTTGTTTTCATTATTTTATTCTGATCATCATCACCTGGTCCGACATAAACAACGCCAATCTTGAATCCTTGTCTTGTACTGTTTGTTTGGATCTTTGTCAAATGATCAACAACGGTTTCGCTATTCTCAATGAGTTGAATGGCTTCGGTTTTAGCCATATGAGCTCTGCCACATGCACAAAATGTGAATGCTCCCATATTGTGGGGATGTGGAGATGGTTTTGGACAAACAGAGTGAATTGAAGATGACTCGGATGATAATTTAATGTAGTCATTGAATAGCGAGTCAATAGATGACATGAGCTCATTAAAAGAACTATTCTCAAAATTAATAGAATCAAATGGCAAGTCTTCTTCAAAAGAGTTCTCATATCCATTCACAATCAAATCGATTACACTAGAGAATTCTCTTTCAGAATCATGTTCTTGTGATGGTGCTAAATTAAAAGAAGCTCCCTTTTCAGCAGGTATTGATACACTATTGATTGTTTGTGTTTGATAGAATCCTTGATGAACTGTTTCGAAATCCCAAACATACTGTCCAGATGGAAACTGGGAAGATACTCTAATTTTTTGGTCTTTTACAGATGCATGAATAATGGATTTTCCAGACATAAAAATGTGAGGAGGATCTTTTGTGGTATGTGAGGCATTAATATTGGTTACAAATGATGGGGATTCTGGAAATGGAAATCTCCTATAATGTTTTGCAAGCATATCAATAGTATTTTCCATTAGTTTAATAACTTCAGGCTCAAAAAGATGCTTTGATTTCCTCCTCGAGTTTTGGTATAAGAAATTAATAAATTTGGTATAAATATCACTTGTTTTCATCACTGAACCATAATTCACAAATAAATTCCCCATAAGTTTCAAAATGGAAAAACTCCATGTCGATTGATCCTCTGATGATAGACTCAAAACACAATCAGTTAAATTGGAAATCAATGTACTAACAATATCTGGCATCAATGTCATTAGTGCTTCTGAATACATTAATGTAGCCCTAATGGCCATTATTGCTTCAATTGACTTAAATCTAACACCATCAATCATCATGAAGAAAAACTTATTCAATAAATTTACATCTGGATTATTCAATGTCAATTCATCAGATATCAGAGCTGAATATGATGGTAACAAAATATCCCATTTAGGAAGCTCTCTTAGTCCGTTTTTAGGCTCTTTCCCAATTAGTCTCTTATGGTTGAGCTCAATAATATTTATTGACCTCTGTCTTAAATCATTAGCATTAGTATCAAGGATATTCTTGGATCCAGATAAATATGATTGAGGAGACTGATCAATTAAAGATTTTAATGAGTCGCTAAATGACTTATCAATAGATATTGAACTGTAAAAAATGGGGAAAGAAGCTAGAAAAGATATCTCTGGAGATTCAATTGAAACCTGCTCTTCTTCCAAAAGCTTCATCATTATTGGGATTAATAATACTGATCCTGTAAGGGAGTGATTTAAAACAACCCCTGATTGTTTAAAACCAAGCTTTCTAAGCTTTTCATTTGAGGCAAGCATCATTAATATCAGTGATGAATACAACTGAGAAAGAAGAGAATTGTTCAAATATGGTTTCATTTCACTAATACTCACAATTTTTGATAGTGTTTGAAAAGCAGCTGTTCTGATATTAACATCAAACTGATTAAGTGTTGCCGTAAAGAGGAAATTTCCGCATAAACGGAAAGGTGCTGTTGCATCGAATTGTATCCCAGTGGGCATTAACAAGAATTTTTCCATTAGATTTGCAAATGAATATATTGGAGAAAAGGCAGCTTCTCTGAATCCAAGAGTATTCATTTTGGGGTAAAATGAAAATTGAGAAAGAAAGAAAACTATGGAATCAACAAGTTGCTCATTGGATAAACTCTTTAAAGGTTGGATTCTAACTTGCTTAACAAGCTTATCGTGGATAGCAAAATCTGTCCAAGATGCATTCACTTTGGTCCGTACAAATTCAAAAGGATTCTCTAGGATCAACCGTAGATTCTCGGCAATAAAGTCATATACAGATGATTGCTTGTTTCTTTCTCTCCTTTTCAGAAATCTTTCACAAATTGCCAAAGAAACTTCCTGGTCAATTTTAAAAACAAAAGGGAAGCATAATGTAGCCAAATAATGAGAAAAATGAGAAACTGAAGCTGCTAATAAGGGCTTTTGTGAGACAATTTTGGTTAATTGCTGCCATACTTCAGGTCTTCTATCATTATCTTGTAAAAGATATCTAAACCCTGATGTGAATACAAAAGCCAAAGCAAAAGAATCCTCCTCATGGGCAGAATAAAGGTTCTTAATAATGTCAAGACCCTCATTTAATTGAATTTCACGAAGTATTGCTTTGAAAAAGGAGTTGGAACAAAGTTGAGCAACAGAAAGTAATCCTGGGTCCATAGATTCGGTATCTTTAGTATGACTAGTAATCACACAACATAAAATATCTCCAATATCTCCTATATGTTTTATTGATACCTTTTTTAAACATGCAAAATAATTAGGAGTGCTTAATACTTGCGTTAGAAGCCTGATTATGGTTACATAATCCTCAACCCTGGGATGAGGAGGAACAATACGCAATATTTCTATCAAAAACCTCAAATGAGACACTTCAGACAATACAGGAATTAGAGATACTTCATTATCGACAATTTCCCGGAAAAAGTTCATAATTATATAATGTAAATCTTCTGGTGGATCCTGAAATCCATAATTAGGATATGAAAGTTTACACTGTTTGGCAGCAGACCTGTATAACACGAAAAAGACATTGGTAAATAAAATTTCAATGCATAATTTGTTTCTATTAACCCAATATTTCGATACAAAACTAATTACTGTTTGAAAACTTACAATTCCATCAGTGGAATCAGAGGGCGGTGATCTTGGGTCGATTATTGGAGGAAAATGATCAGTAAAAGTTTTTTTATATATCTCAAACTCTGGTCCAATGGAAAACAGCTGGAATGGTACTAAAAGGGAAAGGGATTGTTTGAATAGTTCAATAGCGGTATCAGGAAGAATCTGAATAATGTTTAAATATACATCAACAGCTTTGGATCTAACCTCTTTGGGAGATGAAGGATGCAAAAAGGAACAAAAAATTGTATTAATAATGGGATATTGTTCAGTCCTAAAATGACACTCTTGAGCAAATGCTATTACTTTTTGGAGTGCATCCAAAATACTTTTACAATCAGCGTATTTAGCTCTCTTGAAAAAACCTGATTCTTGGGTTCGATTATACTCATTCAAATAATCGGTAATTATTGTCCAGAATTGATTCAAACCTTTAACAAGGAAAGTATTTACATCAAAAGTTTTATCATTTAGAATATTTTTAAAAACTTCTTCGCAAATATGTGGAGCCATTTAGTTTCAAATATAGAATGTCAAAACGGTTTTCTTCGATTATTTTAACCTGAAAAGGGTAATTTAACATTGTAAAATTCATTTACATTTTATTTCTAATAACTATTAAGTTTTTTGGGTTCAAGCCAATATCCATCAAAGAATATAACAGAGGGTAATATTTGGGATTAATTCAAGAAAGATCTGATTATCTTCTCTACAAATGCCTCCAAAAACCCTTTGTTCATTAAGCATCCTCCATCTGTGATAATCGATTAATAGGTTCATTGGAGTGTCCATTTGAATTGATTTCTTAAATACAATAAAACAATTTTAATTGGTCTCATTTGTTGGTTCATTATTTGATGGGTCAGTCAATTGGAGATTTGAGATTGTACTTGATCTCAAAATAAAAAATGTAATATTCTGTCAGATGGAAGAGAAGATTTCATTTGAGAGATTTCTTTTTGGAGATGGAAATGAAATTAGAATAAATGATATGGAGTTTTGTGTCGATAGAATTGTTGTATTGCCAAAGATTCGGCCTCATCAACTTGAAAAAGCTGTATATTTGTCAATTGAGTATTGCAAAATAGCTGATTTTCGTCAAAAACTATTGGATAAATCTAATGAATGCCCAGTTTTGATATATCATTTGCATAAGAGAAATATTTTGGTATTTGAAGAAATCGAACCATTTTTGAGAAATGGCAACACTTTCTTGTTAAGCTATTATTTTCGGAAAGAGATCAAAGACTTTGATAGTTTTATTAAAAAAAAATACAAACCAAAAGGAATTGATATATCTTTCTTTAAGAAAGAAAATGATATTGATCAACTGATCAAATATGGTTATCTACAAACAAGTATTGAGTATTGTCTCAAGTATGATGTTATTGATGATTTACTAAATATGGATTTTAATCAAAAAGCTAAATGGAGTCCTTTTGAGTGGAGTAATAAGCCAGAGTATCTTGATCTTCTATCTTTTTCTGGATTTTTTGGCTCAATCAGGTGTTTTAAACATTTGTTAATGAATGGATTTGAGATCAATGTTAATGTTTTATTGATGGTTGTCTGCAGTGGTTGTTTTGATCTCTTCCATTTATGTCAAGACCAGCAATCTATAACCCCAGATTATGTTTGTAAAGCATCCGAGTTTTTCCGCCAACCATTGTTAGTTTTCATGATTGAAAATGGAGCACTTATAAATGCTAAGGGTAAAGGCGAAAAGACTCCTCTTCATTATGCTGCTGCTAATGGTCATCTTAGTGTTGTTGAATATCTAGTCAATCAAGAAGCTGATATAAATGCAAAAGATAATTACGATTGGACTCCTCTTCATTTAGCTGCTCAAGAAGGTCATCTTAGTGTTGTTGAATATCTAGTTAATCAAAAAGCTGATATAAATGCAGAAGATAAAAATTATTGGACTCCTCTTCATTTAGCTGCTGATAATGGTCATCTTAATGTTGCTGAATATCTAGTTAATCAAAAAGCTGATATAAATGCAAATATTTATTGGGTTGAGTTTTATTTGAGTTTTCTCCTCTTCATCGGGCTGCTCGAAAGGGCTATCTTAGTGTTGTTGAATGTTTAGTTAAACTATCAGCTGATATAAATGCAAAAAATAGTCGTGCTGAGTTTTTGTACTTAATGAGACTCCTCTTCATTTTGCTGCTGATAATGGTCATCTTAGTGTTGTTGAATATCTAGTTAATCAAAAAGCTGATATAAATGCAAAAGATAATGATGTTGAGTTTTTGTATTTGATATTACTCCTCTTCATTTAGCTGCTCGAAAGGGCTATCTTAGTGTTGTTGAATATCTAGTTAATCAAAAAGCTGATATAAATGCAAATACTATAAGTGTTGTGTAATTATATTTAATAATTCTCCTCTTCATTTTGCTACTGAGAATGGTCATCTTAATGTAGTTGAATATCTAGTTAATCAAAAAGCTGATATACATGCAAAAAATTCTTGTAATGAGTATTTATATTTAACCAGACTCCTCTTCATAAAGCTGCTTCTTATGGTCATCTTAGTGTTGTTAAATATCTAGAAATGAGGATGATTTAAAACAGAAGCAAGGAAAGATTAGAAAATATGTATTTTTGGAGAGAAAATGGGAATAATATTATTCAATAGGCTAGGGGAGAGATAAAAAAACCTTGTTTGGTGTTGGTGAATCCTTTGGATAAACGGGAGAAGAAGATAAATCATGAAAAAAAAGTAATTGGATGAATTGGTGAATCTCATGGAGAGAAATACGCTTTGTGGAGAGAAAAGGAGGAGATTGATGAAAAGAAAGAATAATCATTTTTGAAGAATCGATGATTTTTTGGGTAGAAAATGGTAAGAAACAAATTTTTAAACCAAAAATTTAAATTTCAATATTTGAATGAATATTTATAATGTTTCTTTGATTTCCCACTTATCTGGTTCTATTTCGTTGTAATCTAGCTCAGTATCATTAATCTTTATAGTGAAAGCGTTACCAAATACTTTCCATGATATAATACTATTGTCAAGATCGTTTGGAGAGTTTAAAACTGTCTCTGAATAGGCAGAAGATTTGGAATAAATAATGGTAATTGTTTTGTTTTTTGTTGTGTAGCAGCATCTATCTGCAATTGAGTTAGCAGAAAAACTGAGAATTGGGCCAGCTTTTGGTTTTGACTCAAAGATGGGGATTGTCTCAAGGATTCTATATAATAACAATGATTCTTTTGTTGCCAACCAGATAGATGGATTCTTCCCAAAATCGAAATCCAGACAGTTTCTTTTTTGTATGTTTCTGATTGGAAACACTTCAAAATTGGGAAAACTCTGAAACCCGAAAAGACTAAACATGTTTTCAGACATTAAACCCACATAAACATCAGATGAATAATGAAATAATTTGATTGTTTTTAGCTTTGGTGGTATGTCTTTAAACCCGATTTCAATTTCAGAATGATCTCCATTTTTTTGGTAAAACATACGTATAGAATTATCATCATATAAAACTAAAAAACTTCCTTCCAAAAATATCGGGAAACAAGCTACATCAATGATTTTCTTTTTTGTGAAAATGGTATTTCCTTTCTTCATATCATATATCGACTCATCATCTTGATTATAATCTTTTTCTAGATGAAAAATACTTAAATTGTTATTATTTTCAACCGTAACAAACCAGGTTCTGGATGAATCGGAACGAATCATTTACTGGGGCCGGAAGGGAAAATTTTTACGCTTTCATGAGACATGTGAGATAAATTTAATGAATAATGATCGACCAGTTTTAGGGAAAAAGTTTTCTACAGGATCTCGCCAATCTACACTGTGGATCTCTTTTCTAATAGGGGTGTTTATTATTGTTGGATCATATAACACAATGTTTTTACTTAGAGTCCCTGTTCCAAAAGCAATTACAGAAACCACCAGTACAAAGCAGCCAGAAGTGATTATTCAAACCCAAGAACCTGTTACAAAACCTTTTGTTGATAAGTTTTTATCGAAAAAATATCTTTATCCAAAAAAGTTTCCAGAACTTAAGGCCGACGAATCAAAGAGGAAAGAAATTGTTGAAGCTTTTCTTAATGCTTGGAATACATATAAAAAACATGCTTGGGGAACAGATTTTCTAAATCCTATATCACAAAGAGGCGAATATGTATTTAGTGGAGGGTTAACAATAACTGATTCATTAGATACTATGTATTTAATGGGGCTTTATGATGAGTTTAACAAATCAAAGGAATGGGTTAAAAAGAATTTTAAGATGCAAGGAAAGTATTCTGTTTTTGAGATTGTCATCCGACATCTTGGATCATTCTTGTCAACATATCAATTAACTGGAGACAGATTATTTTTGGAGAAGGCGCAACATGTTGCAGATGCAATAATTCCTTTGTTTAAAGAGAATACCGGCTTTTTCAGAACATATGCTAATTTTAATACTGATGCTAATGGAAAAGTCACTGCGACACCTCATGGAAATGAAGAAGCTCTAATATCGGACTTAGGCTCGATACAATTGGAGTTTTTCACTCTTTCTTATTTGACTGGTGATGATAAATATGCGAAAGCAGGTAGCAAAATTTATTCATTTTTATTTAAGCATTACAAGAATAATGATCTATATCCTGAAAGAATATCAACAATTAATGGAAATTCTTTTTCTAATGTCCAATCAATTGATTCCATGTCTGACTCTTTTTATGAGTATTTGATTAAAGTATGGATAATGACAAATGATACTCAGCCAGTTATTTTTGACAGATATATGAGAACAGCCAAAGCAATAAAGAATCAACTTTTAGTTCAAGTCGATGGATGGACATATATTACCAGGCTAACCAATGGATTAAAAGATTATATGATGACTCATTTAGCTACATTTGCAGCAGGAATGTTGGCAGTAGGAGCAGTTAAAAAGAATCCAGATTATTTAAACCACTTGGAACTAGCTGATAAACTTGTCACCACATATTTAAAGTTATATAATAGCCAATCAACTGGTTTAATGCCAGAATGTGTTAGATTTGATAGAAGTTCGAGTAGGTTTTCTACATGTGATGATGCTTACAGATTAAGACCAGAAACAATAGAATCAATTTATGTTCTATATAGGTTTACTGGTTTGCAGAAATATCGAGATTACGCGTGGACAATTTACCAAAACATAATGAAATATTGTAAAATTGCTTCTGGTGGATTCGCATCGGTGGAAAATACTAATAGAACTCCACCAAGACATATCGACCTAATGGATTCATATTTTTTAGCAGAAACACTCAAATATTTATTCTTGATTTTTTCTGATTCAAATGTACTACCAACAGATGAGTGGGTTTTTAATACAGAAGCTCACCCTCTTCGTATATGGTCTAATGAAGAAGCCCTGAACATGAAAACAATGATTAACATACAAGAATAAAGCAATGAACTGGAAATTTGAATTAAGCGACGATTATTTTTCTGGACAAACCTCAAAATGGAAATAGTAAATAACACGAACGAACAGCTTATAGATGATTCGATCAGATTTGTTCAAAAAATGTCCCAATTGTTCAAATATGTTGAATACAAAGTAGTATCTTTTTGCATGATGTACTTTATTGATTATATTAATTCTAATCATATAGAAAGCGAACAAATATTACCTACTTTATTAGCATGCTTTCATTTATCCTCGAAAGTCAATGAAATTAGGTATTCTATCACAAATATATGCAATTCTATTAAAGAATTTGGGAACCCTGAAGTTATTACTCAGCTCCCGAAATCAGTGATATATAACGAAACTTTTAAGGAGGAATCTTTATCTGAATTGCAGAAAAAAATTGTTTCATCTGAAATGAATGTGATTGTTTTCTTAAACTTCTCATTTGAAAAGCCATTGCCTCATAGATTAGCGGATAGTATAATTAATAGGATTATTACATGGCACATAAACAAAGCAAATCAACTTTTTCATTCAATCATGAAAGACCTTCAAATGCAAAACCGAAAGATTATGAATAGAATAGTGTTTTGTCCACACTATTACACTGTTCCACATAGAGTGCTTGCACTTGTGATTGTTAAATTAGTTTTTGATTTATATTCCATCGATCTGAATTCAGAATCGCACCGAGCGTGGATCGAGTTTTTTGATACGACAATGAATTCTATAGATTTTGAATATTCATATATACCATTTAGGATGTTTTTGGATGACTCAATCCAAATTGAAGATCTAACAGAAGGATCTTTGAAAGCACAGAAAGCAAACTATGTTTTTGTGAAAAGGATTAAATATCCAATCTATCCAAGTATAGACTCTTTTGAACCTAAATGCGAACCGCCAGAATTATCTACCCTCGAAAAAATTAGTGGATGCAAGAATATTTATAGTAATCTTCATCATTATCATGTTCCCATTTTACCTCCTCCTCCATTTGAGACAGAGAATACGGATATTCCCCAAATGTGTCTTGAGCCACTTGATGTTAAATGCAGCCGAGAAAAAAGCTTCGACCAAAGAGATAGAAATCCACATAATAATAATGATTACCAAAGGAGAGATAATCAATTTAGACCTCGCATTCCTCACCATAAATCAGAGGAGAGTTTGTATATGAAACAATTTGATAAAAATCCAAGGTACTCTCATGACCATGCACATAAATATAAGAATGATGATAGAGAACCATTCAACAAACCTAGGTTCCCTTCTCATTCACCTTCCAGAACACCCAACAGAGATTACCACTATAGTAGAAACTAAATATTTAAATTTACAATGTAAAGTATGACGATATGTAAAAGGCCAAATTTTCCCTAAACTAATGAAGGGATCAAGGAAAATGCGATTTGATGATAGCGACAATTCTGGAGATGATGTCGAGCTTTTTACTGATGAAGATGTTCCTAAGACTAAATTTATTGGGTGCCGTAGGTCTGCTACACTAGGAGATTTTTTTGCTCCTGGTCTACTTTCCAAAGACGATCCTGATGATGCAATAGTATCGAATGACGAAGAAGAAGAATTTTTTGAGGAAGAAGAGGTTTTTGAGGATTCCATTGATGATAATGAGATAATTACCGAATGCTTGACCAAGATTCAAGAAAAATGGGAGTATAACAAAAACAAGGAAGATGATATAATTCATTCTCTAAGGCAACTTGATTACGACATTGAAAGCTTTCTGAGACTGGCTAAAAAAGGACATTTCGGGACTTTTAAAGCTAAGGTTAAGAGATCATTGACCAGCCCTAGTAATATACAGCCCAAAACTCCTCCCCCTAGATCTTTTTCTGTAAGAAATCTTAAAGACATTGGCTCAATGAACCACAAAACTAATAAGGTTTCAATTGAAGAAGTTCTCAGTCATGTAGCATCTCAAAAGAAACATCTCAATCTTGTAATTGTTGGGCATGTTGATGCTGGAAAAAGTACATTAATTGGACACATATTGCTTAAATCAGGTAATGTTTCCAGATCTGAAATGTATCAGATTGAAAAAGAATCCCAAAATATTGGTCGATCTCAAGATCAATTATCATGGATTATGTCTGAAGATGCCACTGAAAGAAGTAGAGGTGTGACTATTGATGTTGCTATGACTGATTTTGAAACAAATAAATTATCTATCACAGTATTGGATGCCCCTGGCCACAGAGATTTTGTGCCAAATATGATTGCAGGTGCCTCTCAAGCTGATTGTGCATTATTAGTAGTTGATGTCATGACCCCAAATATTGAAAAAGGTCAAGCAGGAGAACATTTACTATTGTGTCGGTCTTTAGGAGTACAGAGCCTTATTGTTGCGATCAATAAGATGGATTCTGTATCATATGATGAAGCAGCATATAAAGATGTCAAAGATACCCTTGGAAAATTCCTTCAGACTCTTGGATGGAATTCTCAGCATTATATTCCAACTTCTGCCACTGTTGAAGATGATTTGCTGACTCCTTCAATTAATATGCCATGGTACAATGGCCCATCTATTTTAGAGGCGATAGATTCAATTTCTCCTCCGAAATATGATATTGAGTCACAATTATTGATATGCGTTTCTGAAAGTGTAGAAACTGGGAATAAAGAGATCACTGCCATTGGACACATCGATTCCGGTTATATATGTGTTGGAGATGATGTTAAGGTACTTCCAGCTAATAGTGTATGCAAAGTTAATTCAATACTTCTTGGTAATAAATCAGTTCCTTATGCATATGCTGGGCATATTGCTGAAATAGCCTTTTACACCTCCATTCCTATTGAATCATTTATGGTTGGTAGTGCAATATGTGATGTAACAAGAGATATTCCAATCTCGAATCAGTTTTTAGCCAGAGTTATAACTTTTCAAACCACAGTTCCTTTACTAAAAGGAGCATCTCTTGTTTTTCATCGTCATGCAGTTGATATCCCTCTTGATATTGAATACCTGAAATCACTTATTAATAAGAAGACCAAAGAAATAACCAAGATTAGACCTCAGTATGTTCCAATGAATAGCCTAGCCGATATCGTTTTTCGTTTGGATCAGCCATTGGCAATTGAACTTCACTCACTGAGCAAAACATTTGGTAGATTTATTATTAGGGCAAGGGGAGAGACACTAGGTTTTGGATCCATAACTTCGGTGTTTGTATATGTAGTTGATGAGTCTCTAAAGATTAGGAAATTAACCACAAACACATGCGTTGAAATCCCAGAGTTTAATGTTATTAAGAGCAAAATCAATGCCGATCCAAGTGCCTCTGAACCCAAATTCCCAAGAGATTATGTGGGTTATATAATTGACTCTCAATTCAGACTCATTAGACCGAAAACATTCAATTTCGCATCAAAGAATGAAGTTTCATCACTTATTCAAAAAATTGGATACTAATAAAGATCTCTAGATTTAAGTTTTATTATTCAAATAATCTCCAGGTGTTTTGCCATCAAAATCTTTAATTGTAGAGCAAATTTTTGGATGCCGTAATAACATTTCAAAAATTTCTAACTCATTGTTTTCTGCAGAGTAATGAAGGGCTGTTTTCCCCTTATTATCCTGAGAATTCACATCAATCACATTGTTTTTTAGGAGTTCACTAATAATTTTCTTCCTCCCAAAATTGGATGCATAATGGAGAGCAGTCAAACCATTTTTATTCTTTTGGTTGATGTTAACTATTGGAATACTCATAAACAGTTTAACAATCCCAATTTCTCCATCTCTGCATGCTTGTTGCAAAATTGTATACCCGCCTTCAAGAATTCTATCAAGTTTCCCACCAAAGAATAATTCAACAATTTCATAATACTCTTGAGAAAGAGCATAATGAAGAGGAGGTTTGTCAAAACTATCCCTTATATTAATATCGATTCCTTTTTGTTTTAACAAAATCCCAACAACATCATGATGCCCATTTCCGCAAGCTAAATGAAGGCATGTCCTTCCTTCATAATCTTGTTGATTAATATCATATGCTTCTTTTCTTAATAGTAAATCAACAACATCAAAAGCTCCTGAATATGATGATAAATGGAGATAATTGGATCTTGTGAAATCGTAATCATGAATTGGAATCAGTTCACTAATAAAAAGCCTCATAAAAAGATCATTTTTTCCTGTTCTTAACAAATAGTTTCCGATTCCGTTTGGATTTGCCCCATTATTCAACAAAACCTCCATAATTTCATAGCAATTACTATCAGCTGCAAAAATCAAAGAGGATTTGCCAATGCTATCGATATGATTAACATTTGCTCCATCAGAAACCAACTTTTTAACACAATTAATAGATTTGAAGAAACAAGCTATTGAAAGGACTGAAGCACCATACTGCAATTCTGGATAACTATCTAAATCATCGACGAAATCAATATTATTATTAATATCCTGACATACATCCTGAATCAAAGATTCCAACATCGAAAATTTTGTCCAGGTAAAATTTGATCCTTGGCCATAAAAGAGTTATTATGAAAGAAAGCGATTTAATTTAACTTCTCCATCCAGGTTTTTCGATTTGGAAAAATTATTTTCTCAATATGGCTGAATAGTGGCAGAGATTAATTTTTTGAGACAGGAAACCTGGACAAACTGTAAATGAAGGGGAGAGGCAATAATTTTAGTGAAAATGCGATACTTTTGTATATAGAATTGCAAAAAAATCTTAATATATTGTTATTAAATAAACAAACAACAGAATCCCCTTTAAATCATTTGTGATGAAGAGGATGAATAACAACATTATTATTATGGAAAACTCATTAGATATTGTTTGATGATAATGTATTCATTCAGGTTATGGTGATAAAATTCTTTCCATGTATTTATAATAATGGTTTTTCATCGAACAATGAACCAGCCGATTACAACATGAATCAAATCACCATCTTATACCTATCTTAATCTTCTCACTTCTATCACTAACATTATATCATAATCAATGAATACAAAAATAAGCATTTATCCAATTCATATCGTTTGTTAAATTGGTTAGCTCTTCTAATTATTCATAGAACTTAAATGACCCAATAAAAGGCTTTGAGTTGAATACAACAATATCAGAAGAAATATTGTCTATTATTGGGTAGTCATCGTGATGAAAATTTTGAAGAATATACAAATGATATTCAGATGATGACTTAGATGTTTGTTTATGATATAATATCTTTTCAAGCAAACTTGAGATAGGCACAAAAAGATTGAACAAAAATGATGATATGAATCCCTTTTGAATACACTCAGCATGATTCCATATTGACGATGAGGCTTCGCATATGAGTCCATAATAATTGAAAGTTCGAAAATCAATAATGGTGCATTTTTGTGGAATCTCTTTGATGTTTGTAGATAATACAATCGAATGGGAAACCCCTGTTTCATATAAACCGGTTATGTAGCAAGAATTCTCCTGAGAATAATTAGGAATGAAAAATGACAATAGAAATGCTAAGTGCTTCAGTTTCTCGGGATTAGGAGTAACAATAATTAATTTATATCCTGATATAAGAGTAAATATCGAGTGAATAATGATATCACTATCTACTATAGATTTTTCTAAGTCGAAATCAGGAAATTGATAATTGCTTAATGGATTAGGTCCAATAATGGAAGGCACTCGGCACTGAGTTTGAATACATTTCAAAAAAACATCCTCAAAAGAACCCTCAAACAGAGAAAAATTAGAAATATCAGTAAACGATCGCAAATTATTATTGATACAGCATATGGAATCAGGGGTTGAGGATGCAATGGGTTCATATTTGCCTATATCAATGGGGTATTTTGAAAAAAAGGCCTTCATTTCATTTAGTTTCCCCTCGAAAATGAATTTTTGAGGAGAATCAACCCGTGCAAATGATTGCAAAGTTGCAGCATATGGCCCAATGTTTTCCAAAAAACCATTGAATGCATGAGTTTGAAGCTTTTCAACACATGATATCATATCCTTTGAATATTCATGAGATATTAAATCGTGTGATATAAAAAAAATTCCAATTCTGCTAAATCCTCTGGCATCAATATCAAGAATTAAAAAATAAATCGCAATAAATGAAGTATTTTCATATTTTGTTTCGATTGTATTCACTGAAAATGGGGTTTCAAAGCTTAAATTATTAGCAGAAAACGATCCTACATAGGAAATCAAATCTGGGTTGATTGAATCAGCATTAATAGACCAAACAACCTTCATTTGGGATCCTTGATGAAACTCTAAAAGCCCTGCAAAGGAATTCCTATTATGATAAAGAGCAATTTCTTTATATAAACAGCGCTGATTTACTTGTCTATTCATCTATGATAGTTTATGTAGAATCTCGGCTCCTGATTCTCTTAGACACTTGCTTCATATGAATCTTCAATACGGTTCTAAAATGCTCATCTCCTTCAAACGAGTTATAGATCCTCTGCAACTCTTCTTTCGCCTTCTCTAGAGAATTATCATCGATTCCATCTATTGCTTCTTCAGGTGGTACGGATAAAAAGGCCGCACGGAGCTGGTCTCTGATAATCTTTCGTTTTCTCCACTTAATAAATGTGTTTGTTCTCTGGAGTTCATCAAAAAAGGATTTTGTTAGTGGAATCGATGTCGAAGTTGCTGTAATTTGTGTGATGGGTTTTTCAAGGATATCATAATATGGATCTGTCATTAAACAATGATTCATTGTACCCATAATTACACTGAATAGTCGAACTGTTTTTTGTTGAAACTGTTCTTGAAGTTCAGGGCATGGGGCAAAATATTGATCGGGAATTCGAGCAACCAATTCAAATTGTGTCTTAATAAATGGGAGTTCTGTTTCAGTCGTTCCAACAATTTTGTAGTTTGTTGAACCAGAGAGAATCTCATCAAATCTTGGATCACCTCTTTTGGTATAGATCAATATGGGATCCAGATATCTTAATGGTTCAATAAGTGAAAGTGAAGCCAAAACAGCATTAGAAGCAATTTCAGCTGTATCACCTATAATCAGAATACCACTGCCTGAAACAATACTCTTCCACACGTGTTCAATGAATGTACTCATTGGAGACACATCGAATGACTGAGTCCAGTTTTCGACTTCATTCAGATTAATAGAAAATGATTGAATTGGATAGTTAGCAATTAAATTGCTATCATCATCAAGAGTCCAAGACTGAAGCAAAGAACAAACAAAACCATATCTACAAAGTTGATCACTATCATTATCTTCTTGAAACGATTTTCTCACAGCATCTAAAAAATTGGTATACAAGCAAGGACGAAAAGCAGACGTAATAATAACAATCGAATATTCTTTTTCATTAAAATAAAAAGCCCAAGAATGGCAATAATAGTTTTCGGTGTTAAAAACATGAATGGTTGATAAAGACTCTTTCATTTTCCCTGGAAATGACAACGTTTTAATAATTTCTATATCAGCACCCAAATCAAACTCTTTAGGAAATTGGTCGATAATTGCCCCACAATCCTGGGACTGTTTTTCGAATAACGCAACACTTTCAAACATTGAAATATTTGATTTCATCGTTTTATCAAATTTCAAATATTTACATGGAGAAATAATGTACGTTTAAATTAGGGTTCAAAAATTATGGGTTTAATAGAATGTATGCTGAACTTCGCTATAATAAGTTCCATGTAGCTCTTTAAGATGTGAATAACATTCTGTCGATGTGGTATATCCTTTTCCACAAACATAGCACCAATGACACCCACATATGCAGGAGATATGATTGCATCCAGATTCTTTGATGGTTGGTGCATAGCAGTTGGGGCACTTTGGTCCTTTCCATATCCTTTCTTTGCAATCTTTAGCACCAGGAATATGCCAAGTTCGACATTCATGGCAATAAATATTTGCACATCCAAGAACTGGGCATTTGAGGTCTTTATCTCTTGGTGGGAGTTTAAAGAATTTATTGGGATGTGTTGGGCAACATGTGAAATAATTCTTTGTCAAACATAATGTCTGTATCTTGACAGCATTTATCCAGTATTTGATGAGTTTATGACATTTCTTCTCCTTAATCAAAATCCACAACAGTTGAACAAATGGAAACTGTGGGAAGAATACATCATTGAAGGGAATTGGATCAAGTACAATAATTGTAGGGAGTCTTGGGATAGATTTATAAAGTTTGTCAAGAATAATGGAATCATTATCCATAATCTCAATTAGTGAATATTCCAAAGTTGAAGCCATACAATCAAGGCATACCTTCATGTTATCAGTACTTTTATCCTGATTCAATAAAACAATATGGCTTGAAGATACAATTGGTTCATCACAACAATTAACACATCCAAATAATTGACTGGTTTGAATTGGATCCACTGATAAAATGTCTTGAACTTCTTCGAGATATCTTTTTTTCACAACCACAGCCCTATTAAAGAAATCAAAATACGCCGATTCTTGACCTTTCTCCTTGATAAACTTTTGTATGAGTCTATTGTATTGATTAATTGGCTTTTTTCCTAAATTAATAACCTCATATTTGCATTCAAATTTGAAATTATTGGCAAAAATAATTCCCTGAATTTGATCTTTATCTTCTAGGCTAACATACAATTTGCTATGATATATTCTCACTCTATAATCACTTAAAAATCGTTTCTTAAAAAGATCAGAAGTAACCTTGAATGAAAGCAATGATGGGTGTATTATTTCTTTTGGAATGATGATTTCAAACTCGACATAACTTGAGAAAACTTTCGATAGATCTGAAGCAAAGTTTATTGAAAAATCACAATATATCATCTCAATATCCACATATTTGAATTGACTATCTGGTAATGATTCATTATAGTTTGTTATCAATTGTTGATACTGGTTGGCTATATTCTTAATAATTTGAAGAAATCTCTTATTATCAAATTTATATCGAGGATAGTTAGTAATTTTAAAGGTAATTAAAGATATTTTTTCCACATATTCAATTTTGGAATTGGATTCGGAAAATGATGAAAAAATTGATTTCTCTATTCTTTGATCACGATTCATGAAAAATTTATCATTAACTATACATCCAATATTTCCATTGAGAAAACTGATTGAGACTTTTTGAGATTCCAATTCGATTTTCAGTCGTTTTTCAACATTCTCTTTTAATGAACAATCAATTGAAACCTTTAATGGATCCCAAACTTTTAGCTGAGTTTGAACAATGGTTTTGCTCTGTTTTGCTTTATTATCCAATTCATTAATGAATGTAGATCCATTAACCAAAGTTTGGGAGAATAACGCAACATATGCGTCCCTAATGTTTGCAATAAATGGTTTTTGGGGTATTTTATCAATTATTGATATTGGGGGTTCTTTAATGTTTAATGGCTCATATTCCCATTTCAAAAGCTTCCCAGACGGGATTTGTGGAATATCTAAATCACACAAAAGTACTAAATGTGATGGAGATTGATCAAAAACTCGAATAAAACTTGGATCAGTACATATTTCATAAATTGAATTCTCTGACAAACCCGAATTCAAAGAAAAAACAGTACCTGTCAAGGCGAATCTGATTTCCATTTTGGCATTAAGTAATTTTTCATAGTTCTGGTATGCAAAATCGATGGAGGATGAATTCACTCGATAAGCCTTTGGAGTTTTGTCATTAAAATGAATCTTTGTCTCGTAAGATGAACTTCCATTATTGAACATTTCGATAAAACATTCAGGATCTTCATTTATCATTAGTAACGACCTTGGAACAAAGGGCATTATGCGTTCAATTAATGGCAACCCAATTTCAATACTATTTAAAATTGGCTGGTTTCTTGGACAAAATACTAAATAATATTCTGAAGATTTTGAATAGATTGAGAATTTCTCGTGTTTTCTCATTCTTTTATCTTGATATAGTATATCAATCATATTCTGATTTGAATTATCATACCCAATATATCCTTTTAGCATAGGTACTAAATAATCATTATTTAATGTTAGGGAAATTTTTTTGGAAATAACTCCATATATTTCTTTTGTGTAATCTTTATGGACGAGAAAACCAGAATACTGATTTGAATTAGGTTGCTTTAAAATCGAAAAGATTTGAATTTTTCCTGGAATCATTAAGCCTTTCCAACCAGGTCTTTGTCGAATAATAATTTCAGTTTTGAATCCATTTTCAGGAATATCAGAACCTTTCTGATAAAACACTTCAACCATTTGTTGATTGATCTCCACATGTGAGAACTCAACATTCCTCAATTTAATCCATTGGGGTTTCTTTAATTGAATAATGCTAATCACAGTGTTAACGCATTGGAGGATATCTTGTGATTCAACAAAAGCCAAATACTCTTTAAATGATGAGAAACTATCAGAGCCACCCCCATCATCGCTCTCATCATTTGATTCATCATCACTATTAATCCCCCTTTCAATGTTAAAAATCTCGAAGAAACTATGGAGATTGCTAAGGAAATTCTCAAAAAGAGATTTATTAAATCCAAAGCTTTGAATTCTCTCTTCAAATTCCAATTTTGTCAATTTTAATGCAGAGTTTATTGATCTAAAAACAGTAATAATATCAGAATCCATATTAAAATTCTCTTGTAAAACAGGACTATTAATGTTATAAAAGAATTTCTCATCTAAAAGCATTATGAGTAATATTTCTGCTGCCATTATTCCATAAAAAGCACTTTGATTCATCTTATTGTAAAATTCAAACATTGAAACTGATAAAAATGGAGGAAGACATTCAATAATACAGATTTTGTCACCCAAATTCGTTAATGAATTATCATTTTTCAATAAATTATTGTCTCTTAATTCTTGGATAATAAAATCAAGTTTTTCCTGGTTAATTGGCTGAGGTAAATGTTTCATTTGTTCAAAAACTATGCCTTTCTTTCTATAATTAAGTATGAGAGTGGTCAAATCAATTGAATCAATTTCTGGTAAGATTTTGTCACTATATTCAGATCCACTAATGCGAATTGACAGATATTTACCATGGGGGTAATTTTTGAGTCTATTCTTTCTTTGTTCAGCGATTTGTTGACTAATTGGGGACTCAATTTGGACTGGTATACCATTTATATGATCATATACTATGTGCGTATAAATGCCAGTATCAACAACACAGAATAAATCATCAATTTTAATTATTTGTTCTGTTGATGGAGTAACAAAAACAAGTTTGATTATAGAATAATTTGTATTCAATACTTCATACTGCTTTTCATCAAAAGATTGTGAATAATCAAGTGGCAAAACAAATAAACAATTATTATTGTTCGTAACCTTCTTTTTTATCAGATTCCTAAAACTTTTTACATCTAATTCAAAACAATTTATATCTGTAATATACCTAATTCTGGTTCTTTTCTTGCGATTTTTGTTAATAAGACTATGAATAATTCTGTTATACTGTTTTCTATCTGATAAACAACATAAAATACTTCCATTAGTCCTTCTCTCTGTTGACATAGTATTTAACTCTTTGAAAATTTGGCTGGAAATCGTTTCTTCAAGTAACCTTGAGTTCTCAATCACAATTTTTTGTTTTATAACTTTGAAAATGTGCATATTGAACTTGTTATCAATAATACTACATTTCTTGAATGCCTTGATTACATACTGATCTGGTGAAGAAGATAATAGGACAATTTGTGCTTTTTTAACTTCTCTATCTTTGCAAATATCAATAAGGGATGCTACCATTAAATCTGTATCTACACTCCTTTGATTAATATCATCAAGAATGAATCTGGTCTCTGTAAAGTGTTTCTCGTCTTCTTTTGCATACTGCAAATACTTAATCACTTCCATGGGAGAGAATACTCCTATCGCATAATGTTCTGTGTCAACCTTTAATTTTTTAAAATTGCTGGCTTTCCTTTTTATCATTGCCATATCTCCCAATATTGATCTAATTTCCTTAACCCTTACCGGAATCAAAGATACATTTGGTTGAACCAATATAATTTTTGGTAGGTTTTTGCCTTCATACAAAGATCTCAAAATAAAAATTAAAATGGAACACAATGTCTTACCAGATCCTGGAGGTCCTTCGAAATATATATACCTTTTCATCTCTGTCATTAAAACATCAGAATAACAGAAAGTTGTGAGAATATTGGCTTTGTATGTGTTATCCAATCTGCTCTGATCAACTTTAAAAGACATCATAAAAAGAATATCAAGCATCTTCTTGGCTCCCCTTTTATTCCGAATTTTTTCAAGCAAATCAAAATAGACTATTACTGAATGAAAAGAAATCTCAACATTTCTTAAAAGCAATTCATATTCTTTTGATTTCCTATCTTTTGCATATAGTTGATTATTAGTAAATACCTTTAAACAACCATGAATGTATGAGAACATATCCAAATGAGGATTACTTCTTTGTTTCTCCTGATGTGAAGCACTTGAAATTCGGCCAATAATATCATATAAAGGATGAAGCTCTCTTATTGACGATAATCTCTCGCAAAGTTTCCTCAAACTGTGTTTCATAAAAATGATAGTCAGGAAAGAACAAATTTTCCTCCATGGGTAAAATTGAAAAAAAATTAGGCAGATTTATTTTGTGAGAAGGGAAATTAGTAAATCTGTTACCCTTTTCATTTCAGGTCCAATTGAAACCCTAATGATACCAGGATTTTTAGCACTTATGTCCCTTACATAAATAGTATTTTCTTCAAGAGACTTAATCACTTCTTTCACACGAGATTCTGGTTTAATATGGATACACACAAAGTTACCTCCTCCTCCATTAAGAGTTTGAATTCCTTTCTCGTTTAGAGCTTGTATAAAAGCTAACCTTGCTGAGTTAGTAGCCTCGATGTATGGTAAATAATAATTCTTATACTCTTTTAAAGCAGCAGTACAAGCAACTTGAGCCACTTGATTCACACTTTTTGGGTTATAAAGCACTCTAAGTGATTCGATGGTATTAGGGTGAGTGACAATGTATCCACATCTAAGTGATGCCAAGCAAAATGCCTTAGAAAATGTTCGGGTAACAATAACATTTTGGAGTTCAACAGCCACAGGAATACAGGTGGAGTTGCTAAATTCATAGTATGCCTCATCAACAATGAAAACTGTGTTTGGATATCTTTTAGCTAAGTTTCTGACAGAATGTTCATTCCATATTGTGCCAAGTGGATTGTTTGGTGACACTAGATAGACAAGTTGGGGATGATTTTGTTCAATTGAAAGTGCAATCTCTTCATCGTTGGTCTCCATTGGATTTTTTGGTTGAAATCGAATTAATTTAGCATGGCTTCCTTCTGCGTTAACACAAAAATGTTCATAAGTTGGCACCGGTGCAATTACAGTTTTTCCTGGACCCAGATAAGTATGACATATTAGGATAAGAGCATCATCTGAGCCATTAGTTATCATTACATTTTCAGGAATAACACCACAATACTGACATATTTCATTTTTCAGCTGATTCCCTCCACCAAGTTGAGGATACCATTTTAAATAATCCCCTTCTGCAGCATTAATGAACATTATTATAGCATCTCTGACGGTTTTTGGAGGAGGAATTACACCTTCATTCCAATCTAACTTTAAAATGCTTCCAGGAATTGGTCCCATCGATGGTATTATATTATTGATCTTCTCTAAAGAGGTGGTAGGAGAATAAGCTTGAAGTTTTGGGCCTTGTGGTTCGGAATTTCCATTTCTGATTGATTCGAAATCAATCAAATCATTCTTCTTGGGGAAAACAATATTCACATGATAAATTGCCATAGCATTCCATAGAAGATGTATGATGTGATCTTCAGATGTGTCTTTTCGGTGAACAGATTCCATATGCCTTTTTAATGAATCAATTCTTTTGCTAATCATAAATCCCTCTCTTAATGGTTGTTCTGGATCCCTATACTTTAAGGCACTTAATTCATTATTAATACCAAGTCGTTCCATTGCGATAGGAGGAAGCATATCGCTTCTAGTAGATGGAGAACATAAGAATTTTCCAACACTTGCAGCATCATCTCTTCCAATGTCGGATGACTTATTATATTCGTTATTAAGGTAATGGTTATAAAAAGCGATTCTTTGAGTTTTCCTTTCTTCAATACTATACTTCCTGAATGGAAAGTCATCTACTTCTGCGGCAGCCATTACCAGCCATGTAGCCATCAAGAAAAAATCTATTGAATCTTGGCTCTTCAGACCAGATACTTCAGATCTGTTAAACAAATAATTTGCAAGATTTGTAAAATACAAATAATCATAACCAGGATGTTTTTCCGATGCTTTTTGAGCAAAAGAAAGGCATGATTGCATTTCTTCGAGATGTGCTGCTATAAATTCGGACATGGCCATCATCCAATAAGTCGATATCAAATGTTGAATTCCTTTACCGAATTTTTGGCCGGGGATCGGATCTTCTTTGATTCCAACCCCATAAATTTTCATTCCCATCACATATTCAGGATCAGGGGTTACAATTTCATTTGCAATCACACCTTTTGTGATTCCTTGGACTCTAGAAGATTTACTAAGGTTTCTTAACCTGATCCAACCCGAATCTCCATCATTTTTCCGGACTCTTGCGTATTCTCCCTGTAAATCAATGATCAAAACACATATATCATTAGGTAACCAAACTCCATTAAAGCATGGGTCATCTTCAGGAAGAGACCTCAACCTCGTTCCATCTTTGTACTTTGGATTGAGTGAATAAACAGAATCACCAACCTGAAACATAAAAATGAAGTGACATATCAAAATAATCAACTCAAATTATTCGTTTACATTTAATTTGAAATAAAAGCTTTTAACGATAATTTAAACATCACAACCATTATTTATAAAGAGTTGAGTTATCTCTGGTCTCTTCGACAGACTAAGTGGAGTCTTATGATAGGAAAATCATCAATAAAGTTATCTTTTGGGCTTAAATCTGCCTTGCATTTAATTAAAAGCTCCACAATTTCGAAAAAACCATTTTCTGAAGCAAAATGTAGAGGTGTCCAATTCTTAATCCTTTTCATTAATTATTGTTTCGTGAGTTAATATCAGCATTATTTTGTATTAAAAAATGAACGATATTAATGTGGCCTCTGTAAGAAGAAACATGAAGTGGAGTGTTAAAACAATTACTAGTTTTCAATTTAAGTCTCTTGAATCTATATCCGCTTTATTTCGAGTTAAAAGCATGACTATTTCTAAATGTCCATTTTGGGATGCTTCGTGAAGAGGGGTGGAATTATTGCTATTCTCTTTGAATACGAGTTTTTTGAATTAATATTTGCACCATTTTTCAATAGACATTCAACAATACCAACATAGCCATTGTGAGAAGCATCATGAAGAGGGGTCCATGTTTTTAAAATAGTTTTTCATTTGGAGTTTTAGCATAAATATCAGCTTTTTGAGAGATTAGGTATTCTACAACAGAAAGATTACCACTGCTTGATGCCTCATGAAGAGGAGTACGGCCATCAATACTCTTGGAATTTATTACAGCACCTTTTTGAACAAGATATATGACAACATTAAGATATCCATTAAGAGAAGCATAGTGTAAAGGAGTTAAATTCTAATATTAAATGAATCAGTGGAATCTTTACAATTAATATTTGCCCCGTTTTCAACCAGGATTTGAACAATATTTTGATAACCCTTTTGTGATGCATAATGAAGTGGAGTACATCCATAATCAATATAAAAATGCTTACATCTGGAGAATTAATGAATATATCTTCGCAAATTAAAACCTTAATAACATTTAGATGACCTTTTTTCACTGCTAGATGGAGTGGAGTCCATGAAGTATTGAATTTTCAACATCTGAATCTTTAATATTGATATCAGCCTTTAGATTTATCAAATACTCAACAATGTGTTTCTGTCCACTAGATGATGCAAAGTGGATAGCTGTCCAACCATTTGAATTCTGCATATTAATATTGATCCCTTTATTAATCAAATTTCCAATTTTTTGCAAATCTCCATCAGACGCAGCTTCATAAAACACCTCGCTTTCCTCAATAATTGAAGAAAAAAGGCTAATAATTTCAGAATTACCATTCTTTTTAGCGCAGTCAAATGGAGTATCATTAAAATTGTGTAATGTTCATGAGAATTTTTAATATAAATGTTTCTAACCTTGCTTAACAAATACTGTACAATATCAAGTGAATCATGGCCGGTTGCTAAGTGAAGAGGAGTGTCTCCATGTAATAATAAAATATTATTGAGTTTTTTTCATCCAAAATGGAACCATTATTGGTTAAATATTGAACAATATTGATATATCCACCTTCTGTGGCAAAATGAAGAGGTGTTTGTCCATCATTGTTCTTTGAATTCACATCAGCTTTCTGGTTCACAAGATATTCAACAATGCTTAAAAAACCTTTGTCTGATGCAAAATGAAGAGGAGTCCATCCAAATATCACTAATTGATATTCGATTCTTTGGCATTAATTTCACTTCCTTTACTAATCAGATACTCAACAATGTTCAAATGCCCATTATTTGCAGCAAAATGAAGAGGGGTCCAATCACCAAATAAAATTGAAGTTTTGATGTTCTAGCATTAATGTCCATCTGATAAAGTGGTAAAATTTCGATAATGGAAAGATGCCCATAGTTTGAAGCCAAATGGAGACAAGACCAATTATGCAAAAAACAAATTCACCAGAATTCATGGCTTTAAAATCTGCTCCATGATTAATCATATTAATAAACATATATAAATCTCCTTTCATAACAACATAATGAAGAGGAGTAGCATAAATAAAATAAATTTTAAGTTTTTGTCTCTAGAATTGATATTGATTTTTAATTCAACCAAATACTCAACAATATTCTCTTGATCTTTTTCAATTGCCAAATGAAGGGGTGTTTGTCCATCATTGTTCTTTGAATTCACATCAGCTTTCTGGTTCACAAGATATTCAACAATGCTTAAAAAACCTTTGTCTGATGCAAAATGAAGAGGAGTCCATCCAAATATCACTAATTGATATTCGATTCTTTGGCATTAATTTCACTTCCTTTACTAATCAGATACTCAACAATGTTCAAATGCCCATTATTTGCAGCAAAATGAAGAGGGGTCCAATTAAAACAAAAATCTCCGTTTTTGAAGTTTTGGAATTAATATGGGCCATATTACTTACAAAAAAGTGAACTACAATAAGATTACCATCTCTTGAAGCATTATGAAGATTTGTGAATTGATTTTCATATTTTGTATTGATATCAACGCTTTTTTCTAATAAAAAGCTTAATATTGACAATCGACATGTTTTTGATGCAATTTGAAATAAATCATCTTTGTTTGATTTGGAGATATAGTCATTAACAAATCCAATTATCCCTCCATTAACGATGCACTGGCATATTGATGCTGATAAACTATATCCCAATAATAATAGTATTTTGAAACAATTTATAGAACCATAAGAAGCCGAAAACGAAGTTAACTCAAGACAATTCGGGATATTTGACCATTCAAATGGATTCCATTCGCACTCAAATTTGTCTGGAAAATCATTTAACAACTCCTTCAAATTCTTATAGTCATCATATTTTAGGCAATACTCAATAGAAGATGGGACAAATCCATATTCAATTAACAAATCCAAATCACTTCGATAGTGGTATTTTGAATATTCATCTTCATCTTCTTCCTCATTGTACAAAATCGATGAATAGTCAAAATGTCCTATTGAGCTTTTAAAAAACAAAAAGAGATAATACTTTTTGCAATTCATAATTTCTTCCATAATATCTGTAATTGAATAAACCCCTTTAACATGCAACCGCTGTATCAACGTAGGACATGTGAAAAGACCCTTAATTAGTAATTTTTTCATCAATTCAGGTTTAGCAGTATAATTCATACAATAATTAACAATTTGGTTAAGGTACAATGGCCTCATTTTCGGATAATTAATAAAAATATTCACCAAAAAATCTCCATTCAACAACTCAACATACTGGAAATCAGGGATATCTGCATAAATCATTTTTTCGATTACCAATTGTTCCTTCATTACAACAAAAAGATATTTAATACTTGATGATGAATAAAAATAGATAATATCTTTTAGTTCGAGAAAACAAAAATTTAATGAGTTTTCTCATTAGTTTTTTGTTTTTGTATTGTCCATATATCAATGATTCTCCTATGTTTTTGCGCTGTATGATTGGAAAAACTCCTGTTTCCTTGTTTGGAGCAAGTATTTCATCTCTTTATTTACATACTCAATCAGCAGGTCAGCTAATTGTTCAGGATTTGGATGATATTGGCTCTAATTACCCAAATATTATTAAATCAAGTTTCAATAGCTACATTAGAAAAAGATTAAACCTTACATGTTCGAATGAAGACTGCTTAGTAACGATCTGGCACCATGATCACGATTCAAAATCTCAATACCATATTAATGATGCATCAGGAATGGTTTTTTCTATTCAATCAAAGGTTATTTCGGAAGACTTTGATATTTATTTTGATTTTGGATCTCAAACGAAGGTTCACATTGAAAAGTCCAGTCACCCAAAAAAAGGTCCATCAATTTACTATTTTTATCAGAGCAATTCCTCGGATTCAATTATTAAGAATGCTTTTGATGGTAATACTTCATCAATCAAACGATTTTCTTCTCCTGGAATGATAAAGATAATCAAATCTCCTTATAAAAATGCTACTATTAGGATTGTTGCTGGGTCAATCATCAGAATGCATGACAGTTTCCCAAACATCCCCAGCTATGGGGCTGCCAAAGTGTATAATTCCCCCAACAGTACTTATATCATCAGCGATCCATTAGTTTTAAGCTCAATATTTCCTGCCAAACAAATAAGTATATGGTTTTCATTGAGTACATGGATGGATGTTATAACAGGCTTAATTGTATTCATTACGATTGTTCAATTGTTACTCATTGTAATCAAACATTTCCACTTTAAACAAGTAGAGACAGATAGCGAAGATCTACCTCTCTAATTAAGTGTTTAAATTATAAAAATATCCTAACTCAAATTTTATTCGAAACAAAGCAATATACACTTAATGATGAGAAGGTTTAAAATCATATTCTCCTATTAGGATTTCAAATTTTTATTCCAACATGATTCGATAAAAAGTACATAAATCTTATCTCATTTTCCAAATAAAACATTTTTTCTTATTTCTTTAGGGCAAAAATTATCAAAAAGTCCATATACTCCTCATGATTCCATAATATTTGTATTGTTAAAAATCTGGGCACAAAAAAATGGCAACATTTTTTAAAACACTATAATAAAGAGCAAAAGCAAAAAATGAAGCTTATGAGATGCTTTCTAAGTAAAGTAAAATAATGTGTTAATCTGGTGTTCGTATTAAAAATATATGTTTCTTTTAAGTTTTTTAAAAATGGTCACTTTTCTCCAGATTAAAATCTAAACAGTGATGAAACTCAACAGAATCTCATCTTTTAATCATAAAACGAAGATAGTTCGCAGTGTAACATATTTTTCTATATTTGTATTGTTTTTGTTTGCGATTGCACAACCATGGATAAATACTCGGAAGTCATCCAAAGGAACAATCCGTTACTTGACATCAAGATTGATTGTTGCAAGATCAAAATCTCTTTCTTCGATTATTGAACAATATGTCAAGATGCTCTTCAGTTCATCAAGTTTTTTATCAAAAGTCACACTTGACCCGCCCATTATTCGATGTGATTCACTAGGGATTGCACAATTTATTAAGCATGCAAAAAACACAAAAAATCTACTCAATCCACAACTTTCCATGATGTTTATATATATTCAAGGAAATGAATTCTGTCAAATCATTTGGGAGAGTGATGATTTCCTTAATTATACATTGCAAAATGTAATCAAGATAAATGGAACATACTATTTGAAAGAATTTCAATCTGAAGAAGTTGAAATAGATTATGATCCAATGAATAAAGGTTTGATAATCAATATTGTGGATTTTGATCAAATACTTACTGGATTCATGAGTTATTCTTCGACTCATCATACAAATATTCGAATACCATTCCTGAATTCATCAAACAATGTTTACAGCATCTTGTCTGATTACTCATTTAAGAGCCAAAAATCTTTTGGTGGGATTGGGTTTTCTTTGGACAATTTATATTTATCAATCAAGAACATCGCAATATTTGCTAGGTGCAAATATGTTATTTTAGATGACAAAAACAATGTACTAATTGAAAGCAACGTTGGATCTTCATTAAGGGGATTTGATAGTTTTGGTAATCCCATGTATCCAACATTAAATAGTACTGGAAACCCTCTATGGAATGCTGTTAATGATTGTTTTTTTAATGTATCTTCATCCACATCATCAAATTTCTCATATAATGATAACCTATATTTCATGGTTTGGGTTCCAGTAAGAATAGGAAAGGCTTTATTGTTTAAAGTCCTGATGGTATGTAATGCTGATTTATATGTGGAGACAGCATTCCAAGATGTTACATATGTTTTGGTGAGTTACTTGGTTTTAGTCTGCTGTGTTGTCTTTGTTGGTTCATTGATTAATGTTAAAAATATTAAACGTGTGAAAGACAAAATTAAGAAGAAATCGGAAACTATTTCTAATGTTCCATCTCAATATCATCATGGCAATGGGACTATATCCCGTGTAATAAATAAACTCAGAAACTTAGAAATCACATATCCTCAAGAATTGTACCTTAACAAAGCATTGGATTCTGTTATTGTTCATTTATCTCAACCTAGATATCAATATTTTGTTACAAAAGCTAATATTAACTGTCCATTCTGTCAGCATTTAACATATTATGATCCAGGGATTGGATATGATATATCAAATGGATATTCTTCCTGGTCAAGTATTACTTCGTGCTACAGGATAGAAACTAAGAAACTATTATCTCCAAATTTTTTATATGATTTTTTTGCAATGAGTCCAGAATTGTCGTTTTATAGGCTTATTATTACCATTTTGCACAATGAAAAACTATTATTTCCTAATCTTGATCCAGATGAAATAGTAATGTTTTTTATTAAATATATTACCAATTTTTGCACTAATGTTACTGAAACATGCCAAATTGTGCAAACAGCTTTTTTTCTTCATAAGATTGCTTTTCATCAAATTATTTATAAGAAATTTGAAATTTTTATTATTCTTTTAACTTCTTCTTTATGTTATACAGATATTAGCAAGCTTGAAGCTGATGTTAATATCAGAAGAGGAGATGATGAAGCCATTTTAAGATATGAAAGAGAGAAAAAATCAATGATCGATCCTTTTAGTATAACAGAAAGGATAATATCTTTAATTGTGGAGCATGTTCAACAATCATTTGTTGGTTTAGAACAAAAAGACAGCTTTTCCGTTCCATTTTTATCGGAATTTAAATCAATTTTGAGGAAGACTTCAGATTATAATATCTTAGACACTATAGGTGAAGCAGGCCTTCGGATTGAATCTCCTGATTTTTCTGTCACGGATGGATCTTATGATAGAATGATGCTTATTTGCTCAATAATAATAATTAGCAAATTCTCTCCTTATCTTTCATCAACAGAAATTATGTTAAAAACTATTACTCCAATTACAAATAAGTTCCTTTCTCCTGAAGAAATACTCGATCCCATGAACATTGCACACTTGCATAAGAATCACATACTCAATATTGTGATTCCTGTCGTTGAAACATTTACTAATGTAATTGAGATTAATCATTTCATGAACAACTTAAAGAATAATCTAAACTACTGGAATAAGCAGCTAATATAGATTTATTTCATTACAGAATTGGATGAATACTAATTAGAACATTACAGGAAGCGATCGTTTTCGACAAGTGATTGATAATCAATCAGCTAAATATTGTTTTTAATCGGGAATCGATAGAAAGATTCTATTGTACAAACAATACAACCATTTTTGCTTCTGGACAAGCAGAAGAGAGAGCATTGAAGCAAAAGAAATAGATATTTTTACTGTTCTTATAATACATTGAAAAGTATTTTCTATTAAATTTCAGTTTTAAATAGTGTCCCTGACTTTTGGGTTTTTGTTTTAATAAGATTGTTAACTTATCGAGAATTCTCAATATTTTCCTGTTGAAACATCACTTAACTGAGTGTTTTTATTCACTAATCATACTCTACATGCCTCTTCTGCTTTTTGGTCAGCAGTTTTTGTTTCTGGTTTTTCATCACTATGTTTATCAGAATTATTATCTGAGAACCACATATATTTTAGGCTAAAAAAGATACCAACAACAATTAAAACGATTACAATGGAAATAATGAGTATTGTTATAAAAATTCCTTGGTTATCATTGTCTGTCTCAGCATTATTGTTAGTAGGATTTAAAGTTTGGATAGGAGTTTCAAAAGGTGACTCGAGTGGAGTTATTAATGGTATATCAGCATTACAATGATAAGAATTGAAGTGTTGCATTTGATACGTATTTGCTGCTATTGATTGATTGATCATAGATACTGCTACTCCTCCTGATAATGATCCCGATGGATGATCAATGAATGAGTGAGACACTTCAAGTGAACTACCAGAATTTACATAGAATAGTTTGTTTTGATTATTCATGAATATGCAATGCATCATCTTTTTTGATCCTGCTCCATTGGCAAATATAACTCCACCCCCACTTGGACTGTTGTTATGAACAATGTTAGCACATGACATTGATATTGTTCCTGAGCTAGAATAGAAGTATATGCAAGTGAAAGAAGATACTTTGCTATTTGAGAAAGTGCAGTGTGAGCTTGTGAATGAGGATGGAGAATAGATACCAATACCAGAAACATACTCAGCATTGTTCATTGAACTGTTTGTGTTGTCAACTCTCTGATCACCCAATAATGATTTTTGAGAGCAAAAACAAATTGAAATATTTACTGATCGTCTTCAAATTGTCACTTTGCACCATTACCATAAACAATAATGTCATCACCTATTCATGAATATGTTTTAACAAACTTAGATATTAATACAACTGAAGCTGAAATCGAGTATTTTTTCAAAGATTTTGATATATTATCTTCAAGGTTCTATTTCGAGGTTTTTAATAATAAAAAGATTCGCCTTCCTTATGCAATTATTAGATCGAAATCTTCTAATCTTGTTTCATTATGTGAAAAAAACATTATTCAAATTAGGGGACGATTTATTATGATTTATGATTTGGATTTTTATTGCCAAACTCGTGCTTTGCTATTTGTTAATAGTGTTTTGATAACATGCAAAGATATTGAAAAAGCCTTTCGTCTGTATAACATGCTTGAATCAGACAATCTGTTGGCAAACTATGATAGTGTTTTCGTTATCACGTTTTTGAATCAGGATTTGAGAAATTCTGCAATTAAGTCGAAATTTTGTACAAAAATAAAGAACAGTTTATGTTATTTGCGCCCATTTTCTCAGCAAACAATTGGTACAATCTCTGTTTCTCCACTTAGATACACTTCATTAGATATTATTAATGCGAGCGAATCGATTTTATTTCATTTCAATCAGAATTTTCATGAGATTCCTAAATTTTCTGCTATTGCTTTATCAAAGTATATTAGGAAATTTTTAGCTGAGAATCAAAAAGAAAACATAATCTTTTTTGAAGAGATTCCTGGAAAAATTGAGCTTATTATCGATATCTTCAATCTAAAAGATGTCTTTATTGAAGACAATGATGTAGTATTTGTTTTTCAAACATCAATGATATTAGAAATAGAATCCATTATTGATCAACTTGAGGATAGATACTACTTGAATCTTAATGCAGAAAAATTCATTAGGGGCTTGGAATTAGCAATAAATTATAGAACTGCACTGGATATTCACATTAGGTATGCAAAGTATCATCATGAGCAATTGAAACACAATCAGCAGTATATGAAACTTTACCCGAATATTGAAAAACTCTTCTCTCTTGATCCTTTATCCATATCCAATACAAACGAGGACCTTAATCAAAAAAGAGAATCTTTACTAAAAATGATACAAAATGGGAAGAGAACCATGAAATGATATCCTATTTGTGGAAAAATTTGGTTATGAGTGAATGGAGAACAATCAAATAAGGCAGCATAAGATCATCACTTTTGGTTATCTTATATATTTGATTATCAATTCGTGAGAGAATAGCTTGGAGACAATCAACAGCTTCTGGAGAAAGGTATCTCTCAGATAAAACCAAAATCCCAAACAGCCAGAATAAATCAGAAAATGATAATGGACTTTCCTTTTTTGAGAAAAATTGCAGTAAACAAGAAACTGTATTGGGATTATTGAGGTTAGATAATGTTGGATATTCGCCACTTTCTACCGATCTAATAGCGATAATAGGATCTGATTGTTCACATTCAGAGCACATTAAAGTAACATTTGGCCGAAGATGGCCAAACCAGTTCTTAAGGTTATCATTCCATTTTTCATCTGCAAAAAAATGCGTAGGAATTGATGGAGATGTTTCTGGAGGGGATATATAATTAAAATCAATTTTTGGAGCTTCTTCTACAGTTTTTTTCGCTGTTTTCTTCATTAAATCAGCAACTTTGGTCTTCATTTATATCAAAAATTTTCATTTTATTATGAGCACAAAATCTCTATGTATCTCCTTTAGTGCTTTGAGGTACCTTGATAGTGGCCTTGGTTTAGACTGTGTTTTAGTTGCAGATAATGAAAGAATGCGATGTCATCGGATAATATTAGCAAAGCTTAGTGAATGGTTCTATTCCTACTTTAAAAACCAAAATACGGGGTGTATTGATGAGATTAAAATCCCATATAATCCACTAGGCTTATTTATTTCTTTTATTCAAATGATTTACGGAAACAAAATCGAGATCACTGAGGTTAATGCTGTGCCATTTTTATCTATATCAAAATACTATGGATTTAAAGAGTTTGATCGAATAATTCGCCCTAAAATTGATAAAATTCTTGATGAATTGTCTCCCCTAAACATTATCACCAACATGATCAGTTATGACTTGTCAAACGAAGCTGCTATGTATATTCCACGGCTTATACCTTCATTATCTAAAATGTCGGGAAGTTCTAGAAAATCATTCATGGAAAAAGTTGATATTAACTTTTTTGTTGTTCTAATGAGCACTCTCACAAGATCAATTGATAAGGAACAACAAATGGAATCGATAAATATATTTTGGGAAACACACACAAATTTATCTGAAGATGATAGAAGGTCCCTTCATAAGTTGATTGATTGGGAAGATCCCTTCTTTCAAGCTTATGCAAAAAGACATATTTGCGAATGGTTGCCAAATGATCAAGCTAGAGCATTCATATCCCAGGTCATTGATCATAGAAGGTGCGTGTTAAATACTTTAGATCAATTCGATAATTGCAATGAAATTATTTCTAGATGGTATCCATTTTCTATTATAGATAAATTACTTGAAAATGAACATAATGAGAAAGGATTGCTTGGGCAGTTATTCAATGAGAATTCTTTTTCCAGTTCGATTAATGTGCATGATTATGGGATTATACTGATGTCAGCTACCCCAGAGTACCATATATCGCGTGGCCTAAGGTCTCTTTTTATAAGAGATGGTTACTACATGGGAAAATCTGAAAAAGTTGATGAGTTATATATTTCTTTTGATTTTGGGCGAGACTCTATAATCAAAGCAGAATCGCTTCTAATCAATTCTCAAGTTCTCCGAGGTAGAGAACAAATAGAACAGTTTTACTTTACATCATATAATATAATGATAGAACACTCCATCACTAATATTAGATCAGAAAAGGTATTTGCCGTTGATTCACCAGTTTGTAGGATTGATATACATGGATTTCCTCCTTTTCATAAAATTACTATCAGGCCAATTTCATCATCTCCGTATAGAAACTATTTTAGGCTGAAAAATATTGATATATTTGGCGAAATCCTCCTCAAAGATATTCAACATGAATAAAGCACTTTTTCTGTTTGAGTTTATAAACGATAAATAAATGACATACTTTATTTTATCGTAATTATGAATGAGGGTGTTGTTTATTCAATACTAAGTAATATGTCGAACCTTTCGAAGCTTTATTATTGCGTTCATATGCTAAAGAGAGATTTATATCCGAATAATCCAGCGGCATTATATAATTACATATTAAAAATTACTTCAGAACTGGAAAATTCTAATACAAAGCTATTTATCTCAGAAAATGATGATCAGTATTTAAATTTATCATACTTATTTTCTTTTGTGCCTACAAAACTAATTGAAAATCATAGTCACTTCTTTAAAAATTGTCTGCTTACAAATTTTGTTCAAAACCCATTAAATGGGTTCATCATTGATCAAAAAATGATTGGAATCGCGGAATATCCCTTTTATCAATGCGCTGCATTGATATTTTTAGGAGAAATTGAAACAGCATATTCAATTGCATCATTCTTGAAATCTTCAGAACTTATGCTTTTTACATCTTCAATAGTTGGAAATTTTGATGAAGCTTTTACTCATGTTATTTCTATTTGGAATGAAGAGTTTATTGATCAAATCGTTAACACTCTCTCTTCTTTCTATGATTTTACTAGAATATCTTGTTTAATATATTTATCAAATGCTTTTCCATCAAATGAGTCAACAGTTTTTTGCAAGATATATGATATATTGAGAACTTATGAATCGGGCAGTCTATCAGTATTATTGGAAATGATATCTCAAAGAAATTTTGAAAATGCTTTCCAAGTAATACCCAATCTTTATCAAGAGATGTTATTATGCCCTTATCTATTTATTAAGTGTGATCAACTATGTTATAGAATCCAATCAATGTTATTATATAATATGTTGAGAACATATGCAGAAATTTCTTTTGGATTAATACATTCGCTCACACAACAACCAACTAACAAAATTATTTCAATGTTGAAGACCGGAATACAAGAGCTGAAATTAAATGGCAAGCTTGACTTAGTTAATAATAAGTTTATTGGAACCGAATCAGATGCCGAACAGCATATTATTAAGAAGCTTAACGAGAAAATACAAATAATTGAGACTTTTAACATGAGAATTGTATGAGCATGAAAAGGAAGATAAAAGAAGATCAGTAAAAGTATATAGCAACCTTTTTTTATGAAAAAAGAAGTGGAAGTTTGGTGGAGTCAATACTTCCCAACAGATTCCGAAGTGATTTCTCTTCCTGATGTCAATGACATGGTCTATATTATGCATCTGATTTCTCCTATTGTTTCATCGCATATTGGATTTAATTCAAATGAATTCGAATATTGGGATTCTGTTAAAAAATGTATTGAAAAGATATCTGGGCATAAAATTTCTGATCCAATGATTGATTTTTATGGCTTTTTAAGCTGTATTTTTTCGGTATCAGATATAATTAACCCTCATACTGTTCAATCGAGTTTAAATTATGTTAATAAGTTTTGTTTAGATGGAAATATTGATTTTTTTCTTGGAGAATTCTTACATGGAGTTTTAGATTCAACAATTGTTATTCAGACTTTTATCCAGATGCATATTCAGAGACATCCAACATGGATAAAATTCATTACATCTCACGGGGGAGCTGAGCGGTTGTTTGATTTGTATTTTTCTTTTTTGCCATCAGTTCCTGATATGATCATTTGCATTGATGATACATTTACCATGTACTTATGTAACTTTTTTACTCTTATTTTTACTGATCCAATAATCAATTTGATATTATGTCAGGAAACTATTAGTGCCTTTTTCTCCAGACTTCTAAAGCTAATAAAATATTCTCCAGTTGAGTTTTCCATATCATACTTGAGATGTATCATTTCTCTTAATAACTTTTGGTGCCCAAAATCTTCTTTGGAAACATCTGTAACTCGGATTTGCACACTCATCATGTCAACAACGAGTTTAAACTATATAAGACCAATTGTTTTAAAATACTGCTCAACAATTGCTGGAAAGTACATATCATTTAAAAAGTTAATATCAGCAATAATCAAGAATAGCCATTTTCAAATATTTGATTATGAGTTTTTTTACGAATTAGCTAACTTTACTGATATTGATGGACTTTTTCTAATAGTTAGGTTTTTTTCTCAAACAATAACCCAAAACAAGCTTTATATGAGACTTGCATCCAAAATTCTTTCACATTTAATGAAAGATATTCAGCCTGAATCAACAATTGGTCAATGGTTTCAAAAATTCATTACTGGATTATTTTGTTTTATTTCTTTTGGATCATATAAAGGGAAATATTTAATAAGGATAGCCATGATTTGTGATACTATTTCGACGAGCGAAATCAATAATATTGATTGGATACATGATTCTATTATTTGTAATGCATCCACAGCTTTATATTTAGGAAAAAAGTCCGAGATTGTGAAACAATATTTTCTATGTGATAAGAATATGTCAATAAAATATGAGAAGAGCTTTGTTCAATTTGGAAAATCGAGAGGGAAGATCAAATATTTCCCTTTTAAATCAAAAAGTACTGAGTTACTTGAAGAACACTCAATAAAAAGTCGGATAAAATTATCAAGAGATATGATTGATAATGTTTATGATGAGGCAGTTTTATCTCTCGGATTACTACCCCTATCTAATAGATATGTGTATTTTGACTATGAGCTTGGATTAATTGAACAACAAAAAAGCATATTTCAACTTGAAGATTTTATCGAAGAAGAACAAAGGAAAGTAATTGAATTGAAACAAAATAGAGAAGAAAAAGTTTACCTAAATCCAAAAGACTATCATCAATCAGGATATATGCTTTTGTATTCAACCAAATCAATACTTGTTGATATAGAATCTCAGATTTATGACTATCAGATCAACGCTCTAAATGAGTGTCTTGCAGTTGCTTTTGATATATCAAAAGCTCTTAGTAACAATTCCCATCTTTTTTTAAATTTTAAAATCTTTTCAAGAGATATGAGTGTTGGTTGCTCTTCATCTATTAAGTATCAGCATTTAAAAAAACAAAGAGTAATCCTAAAGGCATTTTTATTAAGAAACTCTAAATTGTACCGTCCTTTATCTTCTCAATCCAATGATCTAAGAGTTGATCTCACTGATTCCACTCGGGATTTAGTCACAGGAATTGCATATTCTCCTAAATCTACTATTGATGAAATAATGTGGTACTATTTGAAAAAACATGAATTAATGCTTAATGAAATCAATAGAGCATCCAATGCAATTCAAGAGAATAATGGAGAGGATGTGGTGTCAATATTTTGTCTTGAGTCATTTAAATTATGCCAAAAGCTAAAGCTACCTCATGAAACTGCTGGCAATATTGTATTTTGTACATTAGTGAGGATTTCCTTTGAAAATGCGTACAATGATGATTCTTTATTAGTGAAATTTAATGATTTTAATATTCAATTTTTAAAACTTTCATCTGAATTCTTAGAAGGCACAATTTCTGATCTGAATTTACGCCCTGAAATTGAAAAGAAAGTTATTAAAAGAAAATCAATTAAAGAATTGGTCAAATCAACAACCAAAACACTCAAATTCTTGGAATTTATGACGAATCCTTTAGATATGATATACCATATTCACCTAGTTATTAATTCATTACACCCAATTGTCGGGGCATCGAAACTCACTGAAGATGAATCAAAATATATTCTTTTGGCTGTAATAGCTTTGGCTCCTCCTTGTAATACTGTTTCAATAGCTATTTTCCTTGATAAGTGGGGAAATGCTAATCTCTCATTGCAAATGACAAAGAGTTTGATGATATTCTTATCTTCGATTAAAATATTGATAAACTATGATTCTATGGTTGGTATTGACATCAAATAAAAATGTTTTTAGTAATATTTGTATATTCTTTTTTCCCCATCAAGCATATGTGGAAATGATAATATTTAATAAGACTTATCTTGGCAATTTCATGAACAATAACCGTGAAAAATGATGGCAAAAGAAATATTTCAATTTTTAACCCTAATTCAAATTTGATTGTTTTTGTAAAAAAGATGAAGAAGCTTAGAAATTCGTTGATATTCGACTTAATAGATATAAGAAATATTCGAATTGTTAATTTGGTGAATTCTTTTTATAATTGGCATCTATTTTTAATTAGGTCATTCATTTGTATATGTGAATATCTAGCAAATAATAGTTTTATATGTTACTTATCAATACGAAATTCCTTTTTTTGTTTAAAAATACCAAAATTGCATCTTCAATCTTCCAAAAAGAAATATTATTACATCATCATTTTTTGTATGTTTTTTTTAATAAGTATAATTTGTCCCAATAGCAAAATCAAGACGAAATCAATTAGGAATTCTAATGATAATATTCATTCTGTTGATAAAACTTGTATAAAAACTGGTATCGGGTGTGCTAATGAAGACATTAGTCTTGGAAGGTCTTATTCTAATTGTTTTGTTGATATTTTAAATTGTTTTTTCTCAAGAACTTCTGTTTATAATGGATATGGAGGAGTGATTTATATAAACAATATTAATTTTACAATGAAAATACAAGAATCAATGTTCTTTAACTGCTCTTGTGAAAACCATGGGGGAGCCATTTATTATTCATCTTCAAATTCGGTTATAAAAATGGTATGCGCCTATAGATGTGAGAGCAAAAACACCCATCATTTTGCTTTGCTTCAGGCATCAAATGCAAATCAAGTTGAATTTTTATCGGTGTCATGTTGCAGCTATAACATAATGGGATATTATAGCACTCGAATAGATTCCGGTGAGCAGAATGTTGACTCAACAAATTATTCCTCAAATAATGCAATTCAAGTATCAGCACTTGATTTCCGAAAATCATCTTCTTTTAACTCTTCATTCTGTACATTTATTAATAACAAAGTTTCAATTAGCATCAGTTTGTATTTCAATACATTGATTGGTACAATAACCACAGCAATCATTCTACATAATGATAGCCCTTCTTCGCATGGAATCTGCTCTTTGTACGATGCAACACTTAAAATGAAATATTGCATTTATGACATGAACCAAAATACTCTATTTAGTGTATGGTCAGGATCTCTTGAGGTGTCTCATTCTTTCATTTCTCATTCAACAAAGTTTTCTATATCAAAAGCAGTGGTAACATCTGATAACAATTCCATATTAACACAAACTCCCTACTATTTATGGAGAACTTATCAAATCCAATACTACAATTCATATTATTGTAATGCTGATGATCCAATAACACCCCCTAATCAATACATAACTACGAATGAAGAATTAATTACCACATTTAAAGAAACCCCTAATGAGTCTCTTGATATAAGCCCTTATAATACACTGAAACCAACGGTTGAGTTCACATATGGAGGGACAAATTATCCCACTTTAACAGAAACCATTCCTCGTACATACGAAAAATGCATTTGTTCAAATAATTCGGAACAATGGAAAGAAATAAGGGTAATATTTTCATTTTTTTATATGAATCTCCAATATATCATAGTGAATTGATTAAAAAATTCTTGGATTTTGATATACGTTTAGAATTTATGGAGCAAGAGACATCTGTGAATGATAGAGTTAAAGTTTTGAAGCAAACAATTGCCAATATTCGTAAAATTATCAATGATCAGTCTATACAAGCTGATAATGAGAAAAGAAAGCTTGAAGAAAAGAAAATAATTATTAATGAAAAAGAAAAGAATCTATTTTCTCGGAAAAATATCTTGAGCAGCAATTTTAATTCTTACAATACTTTGGTTTTATCATTTAATAGTGCAAACCAACTGAAACTGCAATTACAGTCTTCAAATAATATTATAAAACAGAGTCTCGAACAACTGCAATCAGAAATAAGCAATAAAACAATGGAAATGTCCTCTTTGGTTTTAGATAAAAGTCAGATTCATTCTATTGAAAACTCAATTAGTGAGTTAACCAACACATTGTTATCAAAAAAGGCCAGGATCAGCGAAGCAAGCTCAAAAAGCATTTTTTCATCCCAAAATAGTAATGTTATCGATGAAAATACTATTGTTGCAACAACAAAAGAACTAGAAAAAAAATATGATGCACTTGATGAAAGAATAAGCCAATTGCAACGAATTTTATCCAATCCTATTGATGACTTTTTTTATGAGTCATCAATAGTAAAAGAACTCGAAAAAGATGTTGATGTTATTGAAAAAAGGGCATCAAAGATTGTGATTGATGATGCTTCAACCTATTATCAAAAGCTTTTAAAAGAAGAAACTGATTTTGAAGAGGCCTTGATTAAAAGAAGAGCCATTCTGGAAAACAAATCCGAAAGAATCAAAAAAGATATCTCTAAATATGATGAGAGTAGTTTTGATATTGAACTATTGAATCCAAGTGGAATTGACATAACAAATCCTTCATTGGTTGTATCAGAAGATGTTAATGATACCATAGAGTCATTATCTCAAAAAATTCAGGACAAACAAATTAAAGTGGCCCAGTTTGAAGCAGAAAATGATGAATTGGAAGCAAAATATTCATTATTGCGGAATAATTATGAAAATGAATGGAAACAAAAAACAACTCATTTAAGTATTCTTTTGGAAACTCTAAGAGAATCAGAGTCTCATGTTTTACAGATATCCGAACTTTCAAGTTCAATAGACTCTAAAAAAGACATCCTATTTGATCTTGAAACGAGGTCGGCCCAGATTAAAAGATCAAATCAGAATGCAATAAGAGATCAATCACAAGCAAAAACATTTGGAAAAGAGCTTGAAATGCTTAAGAATTCACTTAGCATTAAAGAACAAACAAATTCCGAATTTATAGAAAGGCTTAATACTTCCAAATCCCTCCTTGCCAGTCTCGAGAAAGAGATATCCAAACTTGAATCATTAATTAGCGAACAAGAGAATAAGAACCGATTAACCGAATCAACAACCAACTCGGTTTCTCAAAAGATCAATAGTGTAATGACACTTATCAAAGATGAAGAAAGGAAAATATCTGAGCTCAGTAAGAGAAATTCTTCTGAAAAAAGGGGCGATGATCTCACAAGTAGATTATTTGATATTGTAAGTAAATAAACGAGATTCTTTACTGATATTTCTTAACACGCCAAAGTGGGCCATTTACCCCATTAAGAGTAATAATGTTACGATTTCGAGCAATTTCCTTGACAATTAAATCCCAGTATTTGTACAGTGGATGTGTTTCCTGAACCTTGTAGTCTGCTTCGCCAAAACCATATGTTATTGGCTTTCTAGAATGAAGCATTGAATTTATGATGGTGTTGGAATATTCTTTAACTTGTCTATTAATAAGCATTTTTCTATAAAATGAAAACAAAAACACAATAATTAGGATAATCAATACTAATGTGAGAATGTATGCAACCTTATTTGAACTATATGAGATATACATATTACAGAATGTGGTAGTTATTGGCTTTTTAGCCACATATTGATTGTCATCATATTTCATAATTTCATATTCAGTTCCTATTAATTCATCAATAATGCTATGAAAGTGCTTATTTTGACCAAAAACAGCTGCAATGTCATTTAAATGCACGATCTCACTTGTTAAACACGAATCACTAATATTGCTCGCAATCCACTTCGCAATTGTATTTAATAGCTTTGTTTTCTCATTAATTTCGCTTACATTCACCTCACACCGATTTCTTATTGGAATTAGTGGTGGAATGCACATAAAACTTCCTGATTTGCAAATAGAATTCACAGGACATGGTTTACAATTTCTAAAATATATATCTTCACTGCAAAATACATTATTATCATATCCTTCATGAAAATAAAATGATACCAAAAATGAACTGCATATTAAGAATAAAACAACATAAAAAATAAATTCCCAATCATATTTTGAAGGTATTTTCACCATATTTTTTGCTGGAATCTCGACATTCCTATTATTGGAAGAAAATTGCATTAATGCGAGAAAAAAAATGGCTATTCAAATACAAAATCATTTATTGCCATTTATCTTTTTTTCAATTTCGTTCATTCGATTATTTAAAAGCTTTAATCTACTAGAAATCTCACCAACACGATTCTTAAGATTTCCAAGCTTTTTAAGACCAATTTGGAAATTAGGCGCGTTTTTCATATCTTTAAATGGTTTTAGAGTAACTTCAAGTTTAACCATCTTCTCTCTCAGCATTTTTTGGCTATCGCAAGCTTCTTTTAATGAATAAATACATGTATTTAACAGTTCAGCAATGCCCCTTCTCACAGAATTCGAGCGAATCTCTATTTCATCCTCTGTCAACCTTGTCTCCTCCATTTTACAATATTTACAAACTTTACGTTGTAAATTTTGTAAAATAGAGGTTTGGTCAGATCAAAATGAATTTTGAGGAACGAGAGGATCAAAATGGAATTAGATTTAGCTTTAATGTCTGGCCTAATAATCGATTGGATGCTGTTTCTTCTAGTGTGCCGATTGGATGTCTTTATACGCCGATTAAGCAAATTGCTGGTCGTGAACCTTTAAATTATGAACCCGTTAGGTGCCGAAATTGCGGCGCTGTTTTAAATAGTTATGCTCAGGTTGATTATAACACAAAAGTATGGACTTGTCCATTATGCTCGTCTCGTAACCCATTGCCACAGTTATATCATGGAATTACTCCAGATTGTTTGCCAATGGAACTCCATAGTGAATATACTACTGTTGAATATTCAATGGCTATGACCAACAAAGTACCATCTGTTTTCCTTTTTGTTGTTGACACATGTTCATCTGAGAAAGAGCATCAAGCACTCAAAGATTTGCTTTTGCAATCAGTTGCATCCCTGCCTCCAGATTCTTTTGTAGGTTTTATTACTTTCGGATCCATTATCTCCATTCATGAACTCAAGTTTTCTGAATTCCCAAGAAGTTATGTATTTAGTGGCAATAAGACATATACAAGTGCTGATTTGACCAAATTACTCTCTATTACAAGGCCATTATCAGGAACCGAAATCCCAAATCCATTTATTCTTCCTGTATCAGAAGCTGAAGCAATGTTAAACTCAGTAATCGATAAAATGGATGTTGATAACTACCCCGTTCCAAAAGGAGAGAGACCTCAAAGATGTACAGGCGCTGCCCTTCATATTGGTGTTTCATTGATTGAATCATTATTCCCAACAACAGGGGGTCAGATAATGCTTTTTACATCAGGTCCAATCACAAAAGGACCTGGTGCTATGGCTACCCTTATCAGAACAGAGCTGATTAGACAACACAACGATATCGAAAAAGGAAAAGCTACATTATCAACATCAGCTTTATCCTTCTTTAATGATCTCGGGAAAACTGCAAATGAAAGGAATATTGTTATTAACTACCTTTCGGCATCTTTTGAAGAAAGTGGTTTTTATGAAGTACAACCTGCTGTTTTGAAAACAGGAGGATGGGTTATTGCAAATGAATCATGGGGAGAAGAAAGCTACTCATCATCGATTATCAAGTTCTTTGATTCTGTTTTATCTGTGTCTGGAAATGAAAGTACTATTAGTATAAACACAACATCAAACTTCAAAGTGTCTGGTTGCATTGGAATTGGTGTTTCATTGAATCGAACTAATGAGAAAGTAAGTGAAAAAGCTATCGGAAATGGTGGAACAAATGAATGGAAATTGGGTGGTATACTACCATCAACAACACTATCATTCTTTTTTGATGTAGCTGCTTCAAAAGCTGATCCAATTCCAGCAGGTACATATGCTGTGATCCAATTCTGTACAAAATATCGCCATATTGCATCTGGATCATATCGTTTACGTGTTACAACAGTAGCTCTTCAATTTGCAGATATGTCGATGAGTAAGCATCAAATCAGTCAAAGCTTTGACCAAGAAGCAGCAACTGTTCTTCTTTCTAGATTAGCAATATGGAAAACAAGAGAAGAAGATTTAATTGATGTGATTCATTTTGTTGATAGAACATTAATCAGGTTTTGTCGTTGTTTTGGCACTTTTAACAAAGGTGATGCTTCATCATATTCACTGGGCCCATCATTCAGTACCTTCCCACAGTTTTTATATCACTTCCGTAGGTCTCCTTTCATGTCAACATTCAATTCATCTCCAGATTTAACTTCATCTCTTCGTCATTCTTTATTAACCCAAGATGTTGTTAGCTCTTTGTTCATGATTCAACCCACTCTTACACAATTTAACATTGATCAAGACCCCATTCCTGTAATGCTTGATACATCAAGCCTTCAAAAGAATTGTGTTCTTCTGCTTGATACTTTCTTCAGAGTACTCGTTTGGCATGGGAACGATATTGCATCATGGAGAAATGCTGGATATCATAATCAACCAGAATATGCAAACTTGAAAGCAGTTCTAGAACAACCGGTCGAAGAGGCTCAAGCTCTACTTCAAGAAAGGTTCCCTACTCCGATATTTGTATCATGTGACCAGGATTCTTCTCTTTCTAGATATTTACTCACAAGATGCAACCCTTCAACTCAGGGATATGATGGACTTGGAGCCCGCGGTGCTGACAATCTTGGGACAGATGAACCTTCATTTGCTAAGTTTTCTCAAAAACTCAAAGAGGTTGCTGTCAATGATTAAAAGCCATTTTAATCAGCTTTTAGGTTTAAGAATATTTTATTTACCATCATTTTTGCACCAATTAGGCCAAAAGCCCCACAAGATAAGCCCAACCCCAATGAGATAACAATGGAAATGGAAAAAAACATGAATTTCTGAAAAACTCCATGCATATTTGTTTGTCTCTGATAGAACCTAATGGAAAAAACTATAAAATACACAATTGAAGATGAGCCAGAAAGAAAAGAAGGCCAATACCAATGAGAATTTTCATACTGAAAAAGCAAGAATACAACCTGAATTGAGCACATTGATGAGACTATTATCATTAAAAATAATCCAAATATCATATTTTCCCAACATATTTGATTTTTGTCTGTCCAAATATATGTATATAAATAATGAAGGTTAACAAAAAAGGTACTTGAAATAATCAAACCATAGAATACCATTAACAAAGGTAAAGGAATCCACCATGGTAAATTTCCAACTTTCCTGGCAATAATACCGGTTTCGCCATTTATTCTATCAAATATCTTAATCTTTCGAAAAATCCACCCTCCAATTCCCCATAATGGTATTACAATCGTAACAATTAGGAAAACAATTATTGATAATGCATATAAGGGTATTCTGTGAGAAAAACCAAAAAATAATGACAAGTTACTCTTGATGATAAGAAAGCATAAGATAAATGAAGGGTATCCCAATCCTAGTAACAAAACATCTCTGAGCCATTTTTTATGTCCAAGAGTTTTTGAAATAAAAGCCATTAAGAATCCAGAAATTGGAGATGATGCAAATAAAGAAATTATAAATAAAAGAGCTTTTGATGATAATACTGGTAATATACTAAACTTGGACAAAAAGGAGTAGATTAAAAAAGAAAAAAAGAAATGAACACCAAATCCAAACATGAATGATAGGAAGTGGGAGTGCAGTGGTTCTCTAAAAACATCACCATGAAGAGCTTTCCAGCCTCTTTCGATAATAAAGTCATAATCAATGCTATCAAAAGGAGCTTTAAGATTATTTCGTGTTGGATCACTATGATATACCTTATAGTAATGAATAATTACAACAATAATTAGTACTAATGCGATTATAGCAGAATTTACGGTAGAAAACTTCATATAATAATTTTTTGCACCTAATTCAACAATTTCATTTGAATGTAATGATTTTAAGCCTGATTCAAACCATCTGACTCTGTAATCCATTGATATAGTACCATTCATTTCTATAATTTTGGGATAATCACATGTGAGATTTGCCTCTACAATTCGATTTTCCTTATATCCAATCCAAAAGGTATAATTAGTGAAAACGTTATAAACTCCATTAGAAATCGAACCAACAGGGCCATAAACATATAATTTGTCGATAATATAGTTAGACCAGAAGTTATAGCGAATTATCTTAACTATTTTATCATAGTTTCTCTTATTTATTTTAAATGAATTGAAACCAATCCAGTTTTGATCTTTTTTAAAATAAGATGTTAGTCCCATATCTGTAATATCATTCCCAAGCAATTTATCAATAAAACTACTCTTGCTTTTCACATATTGGGAATTATTGAAAATTGGCGACAAATGTATTGATATAGTTTCACTTGGGTTGTCACCACATGCCATATTATTAGCCAAAATTACTATTCTTTTATCTTGATTAATGATTTCTGAATTGATAATGATGATCATTGTGAACAACATCATCCAAAATGCTGCAAAAATGAATAAAACCAGCTAAAATTATATAATAATTAGCGAATATTTTTTAAAAAAGCTTCTAAACGTCCTCTTCTTCAAGATACTTGTTCAATTCATTATCACTAATTGAGCTACCAGCACTCGAATCACCTTCAACACTTTGGAATCGAACTGTGTGAAGTAAAGGTGGATCAGTTTGGGCATATTCGTATCCCTTATTATCTAAGTTATGTTTTGAACCAATATCACCAACAGTAGAAGCAACGTTCTTTGGGAATGAAGCGTAGTCTGCTCCGGATTCTAATGTACTACTACAGCAAATTCCCATTTCGAATTCTGACACTTTTTAAATAATGTTCCATTCATCATGCTATTCTTCGCTAATAGGTTAATAGGGAGAAATTTAGAGATTCTAGCAGAAAACAAAAAAAAAGTTTAAACGGTCATTAGATGAAAAATCGTTCATCCAAAGGTTTGAGCGAGCAAGCACTTCAACGACTTGAAGAAACCGGGTATCTCAAGAGCCTTAGAGCCGAAATGAAAGCAGAAGTCATGAATACTCTTGTAAAAATGGAAGAAAACGATGAGCTTCCATCTCATCTTCGAATTAAGAGATATACACCACCAAGCGATGAGTACGTAAATTGTTTAGCATATATTGCCGAATTTATGAAGTTTCATGGTCTGAAACATTCACTTGAGTGCCTAAAGGCTGAAGTAAATGGAGAAATTCCTGTGATAAGGGGCAACGATTCGCAAAGCGAGTTAGCATCATGCATTGCACAATATAACTCAAGCGGGAAAGGACCAAATCCAATTCTCGAGTGATTTAAACAGAGTTTTATTTTTGAATTTTGTCATGGGGCTGGCCCTAAATTTATACATGTCGGCAAGCATTTTGGAACACTTTCTAGTCTATAACAGACATGATTTCAAAGGAGATTTTTTAAGTGGTGAACTTGAGGATAAAATGAAAATATTATTAAACAAAATAAATGCTAAGACTTCAAAATCTAAAAAACCTGCAGATGAACAAAAAGTGAAAGAAATAGTTAATATTGAGCCAATAGAAGACAAAGAAGATGAAACACCTAATGTCCCAACATCACCAAAAGGAGATAAGGCAAAGAAAGTTAAAAAGACTGCAGTCAAAAAAGAGAAAGAAATTGTTAATATTGAGCCAATAGAAGACAAAAAAGATGAAACACCTAACGTTCCACCATCACCAAAAGGAGATAAGGCAAAGAAAGCTAAAAAGACTGCAGTCAAAAAAGAGAAAGAAATAGTTAATATTGAGCCAATAGAAGACAAAAAAAATGAAACACCTAACGTTCCACCATCACCAAAAGGAGATAAGGCAAAGAAAGCTAAAAAGCCTACAGCCAAAAAAGATGAAACACCTAACGTTCCAACATCACCAAAAGGGGGTACAATAGAGAAAGAAAAAACAGATGTTAAGCCTCAAAAGAAGACTGAAAAAAAATAAAATTGATTCTCATGTTTAGTTAGGCGATGAAATAGTCACTTTGACTTGTGGAAAGATTAATATCACCTGTTTTTTGGAGAAGCGGCCTCGCAATACCTGTAGTGATAAATGTAAACACAAAATAGACACCACATAGAACCCAGAACACATAAGCTGCAATTTTCCCCAAATCATCATTACCCCAAATAAAGAAACCAAGTATTAAATATGTACATGCCTTTCCCCATGATTTGAGAAGGAAACCAAAGTAACGGAATATAGGAATAATGTATACTTCAACCGAAAGCAAGAGAACTGAGAAGAATAAAACAAACAAAGTCATTACAAAGTTCTCAAAACCACTGGTTTTTCCAAATCTCATCAATGAAATAACAATACCAAAAGATGCTGCAATTATTGACACAACCTGAATCACAAGAGTAATATTGATGGTCGCCATTAACGAAATAATCGTTGTCAGATAGTTTTTCAATGAATTTCTTCAAGAAGGCTCCAAAAGAGGTGCCTTTTTCTCCGTCATCTATCCCTTTTTCTGTTGATCATCCTGAAATGCAAAATCTCGTTTGTTTCTCGCCTGAATCTCTAATAAGAGGAGAATCTTCAGTTGAAATTACTGAAACTTTAAGGAGCTGGTTGATGAATCACCAGGATTTATGGCAATATTTGAATTTTTATTGGTACAAATATCATCAGATTAGCTCATTTGCAATTTTTAAAAGATTTGCAATTAAATCTCAGTTCAAGACAGCTTATGAAGTCATAAAAAATTTTGAAAAAAGCTCTGTTTATAAAAAGAAACAAAAAAATGTAAAATATCAGCATCCTTTTCCACAAATAGTTGAATTAAAAGAGTCCAAGGATCATTGGTATAAAATGTTGGTTAATCTATCCCTTATTGATTCATTAAGGACTAAAATTGAAAAAATGGTTTGCAAATATTTTGCTATGTGTAAAGAGCAATTGATTGAGTGCGCCTCCTTATTATGCTCAACAAGCTTTTCGCCAGCAATGCTTCCTGTTATCAATTTTAATAAGTTTGAACAGAATCAAGAGATTATTGAGCAATCAATCCCTCAATGTGTCTCATATTCAAAGCAAATAATGTTACTTGAAAGGAAGACAAATCAAATCTCTCGACGATTATCTGAAATTGCATTTATGTTTGCAACATTTGACCAATCATTGATTGAGCAGTCATTTATAAGCTGTGCCCAGTCTTTTTCTTGTTTTTATCGAAAAGAATTGTTTTCTATGAATCCTCGTGTTGATGTATCTCCATTTTACGATTTCATAAGAAATCCTTTAAGCTCAAATATTTTTGTTCAGGCCTTTTTCTCACAGCCGTCTCCAGAATCGTTTTTTTCTCTTGTATATGGCTTAGGTCAAGCATTTAATCTTGAAGCTTTTATTGACACGTCGTTTTTTATTGCTTTAATGTCATCGGCCCTTCTTACTGATCTTTGTCCTCCCTTAATATTTAATGGACCAGGATTTGAAAATGATGATAGTTTCTTCGAATCACTTAATTTGATTGTGAATCACGATCCGATTTCTATTTTATCATCACTGATCAATCCACACAAGAATGTGGATGAAACTATTATTCTATTCATCCATTTCTCAAATGACATTGGATCATTATTCAAATTTGTTTTAAATTATACTGAACAATTGGCTTTGCCAAGGCTTCTCGGAGAGGCACGAGATGCAATAAGTGATTTCCTAAACAAAAAAAATGATCAAATGTCTATATGATTCGCATTTATTGGCATCTTCTCCATCACAAAAGAACTATTTCTATTAATACACTACTTTAAAGAGTAATAAATGCCCATGTTTAAATGAAATGTGAATTTTTTTTGCTGAGTCAATTATGAGCGAAGATAATGATTCTGCTAAAGGAGTGATTTCCCATGAAAAAAACCTAGAAAAAAATTATAAATTATTGATTATATCCGTAATTATTTTAATAATATCATTTTTAATGTATTATTTTCTTCCAAATAACAATATTAAAGGTGATTGGCAAATTCCATATATATATCCAAAAGGGTTTAAAGAGGAGTTAATAAATGTGATACAAAGGCGAAAACAAAATAAGATACTCACTATTTTGGGGCCCAAAGGTATCGGAAAAACAAAAGGGATTATTGAGTTTTTTGAAACTCATAAAAAGCCTGATTTAGTACCATTAGTTATAGATTTTAAACAATTAAGCAAATCTGCTTCTCTATTCGATCTTAGGCGTTTACTTCAAAAGCATATTATTAAATCACTCCAAAAAATTGATACATCTGGAATCAAAATAACTAACTTGATTTCAATTATGCCTCAAATTCGTGCACTTACATATGATTCGCCAAATGTTTACCATATTTCTCATTCATTTCGAAATAGTCAACTATATGAGCTTGCTGATGCATTAAATCAAATTTTGGAGAGTTTTGATTCCAATTCATACATGTCAATTAAATGCTTTCTTGAGGCACTAGAATTATTAAGATTGTCTCATCAAGTATCACTTGTGTTCTTGGATTATAGCAATCTAGAAGAATGTGAAAGTGAATTGATTAAAGATTTATTCGCCAGGGTTTGGAAATTGATTGTGTATTACTCGAATCACAAAAACCCACTATCATTTATAATTGAGTTTAGTAATCCTAGGTTTCTTCTTGAAGAAACAACAGAGACCAGCAATTCCAAGTTATTTGTAATTCCAGAGTTTTCAATAAAAGAAGGAAAGCAGCATTTTGTTAACATTCACAAAATATTTTCAAATCATGAATATTTCTCTATATATAATAGCTATGGGGGGATTGGAAGTGTTTTCGATAATATTTTTCACCTGAAACTTCAAGGACATTCATTCAAACAATCAATGGAATTGGTTAAAAATCAACACCAAGATGTATTATTCAGATCTTTATATCAACAACTAGAAGAAAATAAATATGTTTCCCTCTTGAAAAAGGTTTTGTCGAAAGGATACATCAATATAATTAGCGACATTAATATCACAAATCATTTCTTAAGATGGGGAGTGTTATCACTTGATCAGAGAATGAATATTGTGTTTTCCAATAAATTCTTCATGAATCATTGTAAGCAAATAATAAAAAGGAAATAAAAATCAATCTTTTTTAAACTCTTTGGAGAGACTCTTTTGAGTCTCATATCCATACTGGTACCAATTATCATGGAGGGACTCAATAGAAAGTTCATGTGCCTTTATAGTAATATCATTGATTTGGTCCTGAGAAAGTTTAGAGATCAAATCAGCTGATGGGAAAGGAAGCAATTTTCCAATTTCAGCACTTTCTCTCAATTTATTTGGTAGATTGGCCAAATGTCGATTTAATTTTGTCGAAAGATTCATCAACTTCCTAAAATTAGCATCCTTTTCGTTTTTGGGCCTTTCTTTTTGCTTTTTTTCAACCAATGTACGGATATCGCTACACATATAAAAAAAGAAGCTATTCTCGCCATTATATGCAATCGCATTATCAAGAATTAAATAAATATCATCGAAAAATGATTCTACGCTTCGGTAATCATTCTTACTCAATTTATTGGTCATTGTAGTAAAATCCATTGGCTTCTTAACAATATTTCGGTAATCTGGCAAAGAAGTAAAATCAATTGGTTCAATAAAATATTCACAAAGAGGACACTGCTTTATTTCGTCAAGACAATGACTACACCAGCTCTTTTCGAAGCTATTCATATACTAAACCGATTTAATAAAGAGCAAAGTTTATTACAAGCCATGAATCAGGATGATCACGAATAACCTGATTACTGAGTAGATCCCTTGCTGATATTCTTCTTTCGGGCAAATTTTCAAGCATACTTGATAAAAGGGTTGTTAACTTTGCTGACCATTTGGAGTTGTTTTCTGATATCCATGATGAGAAAGTCTGATTCTCATTGAAAATTAATGGAAATCCTGTTAATATTTCGAAAACTGTCACTCCAAGAGAATAAATATCAGATGCTTGGGTTATTATCCCATCTTGTAGTATTTCAGGAGCCATATAAATTTTTGTTCCTTCAGCAATAACTTTTTCGGTCTCTTTTTTTGCAATCCCAAAGTCTCCAAGTTTTATCTCACCGATTCTTGATATAAGTATATTCTGTGGTTTTACATCCATGTGTATATACCCATTGGAGTGTATAATTAACAAAGACTTCGATACTTCTTTAATTATCGATAATGCAATTCTTTCATTCGCGAATTTTTTGAGTCTACATATGTTTCCGTGTGAACAATACTCTTGAACAATGAATTTGTTCTTTTCATTACTAAAATCCTCGTAAAACTCAACAAAATTAGGGCCATTGAATTTTTTCATCAGATCAATCTCGTTTAAACAGTTTCCTTCCACAACTTTTATAGCAACAACCCTTTTATCTCTCCTATCAACAGCTTTATATACTTTTCCATAACTCCCATATCCGATCTCACAGACAAAACTGTATCTATTCATGATTTACAATCATCATTTACAATACAATTATTGTATGTGTTGTCATCATGAATCGAATTTACCGTCCCACTTTTGCGTTTTTTCATAATCTTGCTTTTTATCAAATTAATTTTATTCTTCTCTCAAATTTTGAAAAATACTTTTCAAAACTTCTTTTAAAATTATCAAATTTCGGTATTTTCAAAAAGCTCGACATGTAATTGAATTTCTATGAAAATTATAATGATTATGTTAAATCAAGCTCAAATATTTAACATTACCTTGAATATTTATGAACTTTATCCGTTTCTTCATTCAAAAAGATAATGTAACTCAATGAATTCAGATTTTTGAAATGAATTTTGTGAAAATAATAAAGTATTTGCCTCTGAATCTGTCAACCATCAAATTTTACGACGAATGAGTGAGATCCGCATTGCAGGAAAATCCTGGGACTTCCCAAATCGATCTAATGATTTCATAACGATACATGTCGTAGGTGATCATAATTGTCAACTTTCTGTTCGGAGATTCGATCAAATTCTATCACTCAAAGAATATGGAATCAAAGGCACCCGTTTTGTTATGAATGGTATACTTTTGAACCCATCTCTTTCTTTTGGATTCTATGAAATAGCAGAACAGGCGACAATCCATGTAATCGGAGATCGACTTTTAAGTAAAATGGAGATTAAGGATCAAGATAAAAAATGGAGGGTAAAAGATCGTCTGATTAAAGAAGAAAACCGTCTTTTGCTACTTCAGAAGTACCAGATGAACTCAAACGATTCTTTGTCGGATCCTTTGAGGGAACCAGAGGTTGCCCGGCTTAATGACGTATTCAGAGGGAGATTAGAAGCTAATCCTTCAGTCTTTAGGAAGATATGTACAAGGTTTTCGGCGTTTGCTGACTCTTACGAACAGCCAAATGATGAAAACCCAACTGTGCTTCCAAATAAGGCTCAAAACCCCTCAACAGAAGATCTTCCATTGAACGAAGAAAAAACCCCTTCACACAGTTTAACACAAGACAATTGTTATCAATAAAAGGATTTACTCATATCTTTGGCTTAGCAACAACAAATTGTTGATATTTTGTGGGCTCATTCTTCATTGCAGAATTTGTCCAAAGATTCCAGAAATAATCAAATGTATAAATGATATACCCATCTTGTTGGTGATCATGTGTATCCCATGAATCAGCTAATATGAGAACATGGTCTTGGTATGAGTCGGGTTTACCCATATTATCATAACCTATAATCACACTCCAGTGTCCACCAAGCTTTATCATAATTGGAATACCTGCACTAAGCCATGTTGTCATGTCACGTGTGAAAAATGGTGTATCAGGAAAATAATTGGCTCCTCCAACTGCATCATTGGATGAAATTACAGTGTATCCTCGTTTCTGAAATACATTAACCATCTCTTCAGTATTGGCTCCTCTAGTCAAGTCGTATTCTTTTGATAACAGATCTTCACTGATGTTTGGAAACTTTAAAAAGTTAAGAACCATCAAGGATGCTGAAGCACCGCATGTCCAACCATATGTTTGCTGGTATGTTTGAAATTGTGGCAAAAGAACAATTGTTGTTGTTGGTTTTTGGTTATAAAAATTAAGATGGCGATGATATGGAGATGGTTTATGATTGAATTGTCCTTTATAAGCTGCAGCGGCACCAATTGTATCATTGACTGCTTTGGCAATTGGAAGTATGGATTCTGAAGGGAGAATTTGATCAGGACATGTATCAATCGTTGTGGGCTTCTTTGTCTTAAGAACCATAAAACCAAGAATAATGGTAAGAATGCCAAAAACAACAGCAAGAACGCTTATTATCCCTGCGTTCTTTTGAATGGAACTCATTTCATCAGTCTCTATTTTAGAGAATGCGTGCATGAAAATGAACTGGTAGTGTTTGAGAAAGGGGGTAAATATTTGTGATAAAATTGATTTACAGTAACTTAAGAAACGTTGATTTGTGTTGAGAGATCAACAATTGGCCAAACAAAGAGTAAAATTAGTTGACCTGCCTGTCCTTGTTGGATTTTGCTCAATAATTACATGAACGATTTGAGGGTGATGGTTTTGGCCATTCAAAAAATGATGAATCGCTCTTTGAAATGGTTTGCAAAATCATGAGAATGCGAAATAGTAGTTTGGTAAAAAAGTAATGGCTCAACTGAAAGGAAAGAACATTTTTATTGCTTCATTTGGGCATGGTTAATGATTTCCAAATAGGGATGTTAAAATTACCCCATTTTTCAATTATATAGGTTGGGGTTTTTGGGGTCAAAGAAAGTAAAGAATCCGATTTCATAAAGAAACAGTTTCAACCAATTTCCTAATGTTTAATTGAGGTCAAATTCAGAATAAAAAAATCGTTTTGGGGTCATTTTCTCAAAAGTTCAGAATTGTTGCAAAGGTTAAAATTTAAATTTAACAATGTCAACAAATTGTTTATCATCTCGTTACTCTAACACAAATTTAATATCTAATATTGTGGGATGCGTTTTTTTCTTGTTATCTACGTATTCTGGTAGAGGAGGAGTGATTTATTCATGGAACTCCAATAATGCATTAAGTATTAATACCTGTCTGTTTTATAATTGTTCATGTTCTGGGTATGATGGATGGGGAGGTGGAGCCATAATATATCATGAAACAGATTCTAATACATATCTAACAAAAATATGTGGTTATCGATGCTTTTCAACTACCCAAGTTGCTTATCAGTTCGCAGGATTATTTGCTAATACTGGAAGATCACAATCGGCCTCACTTTTGTCGTTTTCTCATTGTTTTCCATATTCAGGAATCAAAGGGTATTATGTGATTCATTTTAATCAGGGAGCTACTTCAGTAGGAAGTACGAATTCTAGTTCTAATAATCTTCTATCTGGATTATCGGTAAGTATAACTAACCCAACAGGTTTGTCAATGACATATATCACCACATCAAATAATATTGCCAAAAATGGAGTCTCTTTCAATTTTTGGGCAGGATATAATACCAGAACTGTCTCATATTGTAACTTAATTAACAACTCAATAGAAACGGGAGCACATATATACAATACCTACGATCCAAATTGGCCAATTGGGGTTTACACATTTACCTATCTATGTTCATGTTCAAATAATGGATATCTGTTCTATAATCAGCCCAACTGCTTAACAACAGTTAAGAACTCTTATATCTCTCATAATTCCTCATTAATATATACCGGAGCCTCAATCACCACCCAAAACGTCTTCACAAATAATTTCGATTGTTATCACTCATATTTCACTCATTATTATACCGCATTTTGTAACTCTGGGATCCCTTACACAGGAGAGTATCACAAAACATACCTCATATTCGAATTCTTCATAATTCCGCTTCTCTTTCTCTAAAGCCTTTTTGTTATAATGTTGTAATAACTTTCAGAAAGACCTTTTGTAAAACTGATGTCCGTCGATACAAGTGATTCTCAATGGAATTTTATTCAACCTGATGTTAATATTGGATCTTTTGAATCAATTGGTATTGTTCCTGTATTTTATTTGTATGTTTTCATTGCTTGGAGCATTGTTTGGTTTATTGGAATAATTTTTTTTATTATTCGAAGGAAGAATATTCAAATTTCGATCAGATCTCCAACTTTGGTTATAATTAGTGCTATTGGAGCGGAGATTACTCTTTTATGCAACGCAGCTGAAATTTATCTGACCCATAAGAATTACCCATGTTTTCTTGATCTTTGGTATATTTTATCATTTTTTCCTTTATACTTTGTTCCATTTGTTTTAAGGTTTTTGCGGTACTTTATTACAATGATTCAAATCGATTTATGGAAGAAAGGTCGAATTCCGGATCCACAGGCATCAGTATGGATTTTGGAATCTACTTGGGTGGCTATTTTATCAATAATTATCTCATTTACAATGGGTTTTGCTTCATATTCGCAACATTACAAAATTAGCGAAGTTATTTCTGCATATGGCTGCAATTTGAGTCAGATCACGTTCATTATTCTTATAGTTTTGTTCTCTGTTTGTATAATTCTAGTTTCTTTTGGTCTTTGGTTTATGAGGAAAATTGATGATCCATATCATATGAAACAAGAAATTGTCATATGTTTTATTTTATGGATGATAACATTGCTACCTTTTATTGCGCTATTCAAGTATATAAGTCAAAAAAAGGAGATTTTTGTGGGTTTAATGTTCTTATTTGTTATTGGTGGGTATTTCACATCGGTTTTGTATCCAATAATACTCAGTCTCATGCATCCCCCAGAAAACAACTCACCTGACAAAATTCTGGATTCGTTTGAGCAAATTGCTTTGGATAAGGAAGGTTTTGAGATTCTCCAACAGGTAGCAATATACAAATATGTCAAAGAAATACCTCCGTTTATTAGGGAGGTTATTCTCTTTAAATCAATAACAGAGTATTTTGAATTACACTTAAAAGCACAAGAAATATATGAAACATTCATAAAAGATAAAGCTCGACTCCAAATTAACATATCTTCCACGTTTGTACAAAACATTCAAATGCAACTTGATAAACCGACGAGTGATATGTTTAATGAATCATACAGAGAGGTGATGAAACTCCTAAATCAAAACTTTCTCTTCGAAGTTAAGAATAGACCCGAGTATGCCGCCCTTCTTGAAAAAAGGAAAAAGGAAATTGAAACAAAAAGATTAGAAAGATTAATATATGTAGCTCGTCGATGAATCATATTTTGAAAGTAATTGAGATGAAAGCATCCTGATTTTTTCATCGTGTGATCTTGACAAATTGAATAATTTCTCTTTGATAGATAAATAATCAAATTCTTCAAAAAAGTATCTGTTGTTTGTTTCAAACACAGTTACAATATTACATATCAATTCAAGTACTATTATGATTGCCTCACTGTCATCATCAAGCATCATTTCTAAGGAATTTTGTAGAACTTCTTCATTCATTATGTCATAACAAAGAGAGATTTGCTTGGATGAGCCTATCACACTCCTCATCAGGAATAGAATTGACTTCTTACTAATATATGTTACAGACTCAAAATTTAAAAGGATTTCTCTCCAAATTTTTGGACGGCTAATGGTTATCAGAGATTCCATATCAGAGTTATCTATTAGGAAGGTAAGAATTTTCAGCGAAAGAGATGAAACATCATAATTGGCTTGAAGTATAATAGTAACATATTTTTCCAAAGGAATTGATTTAGCTCGGGTAATAGCAATTTTTACTGGTGCTATTATCATTGTCTTATACATATAAAGTAAAAACACATAAATAAAATCATTATCAATGTATACTCCAATATCTTCAAGGGTTTCCACAATACCACCTTCAATTTGGGAATTAGATAACAAATTCAAGTGATTCGGGTTCTTATCTATTATCAATATACACATTTTTATAATGTGAATAACTGTATCAATCCTGTTGGCTCCATTTCTTAGTGTCTCTGAAATGTCAATAAGTCTCTCAAGAACACAATCATACGATTGATATTGAACAATATTGAACAATATTTTGCTACTAATTTCTTCTGATCTAATAGTTTTTGACCATTTATAATCAATATAATCAATAATAAAATCCAAATCTTCTAACTCTCCTATTGATTTAATAGTAAGTAATTGATAAAAGAATTCAAGAGTAGAATCAATGTCATATTCATTATCAATTCTCACTTGCATGGCATTAAATATTTCCTTTATAGATGCTTTTTCGACAAAATCTTTTCCATGTTTGATAAAGAAGGTAAAAAACTTGATGATTTGTTGATCATATTCGGTATTATAAAGAAATATATTAATTAAAACACCATCAATATTCATATCAATAAGAGCATGAATGAATGATAAAGATGGATTGACTAGAAGCTCAAATAGTCTCGAAAAATATCCGGAAAATCCTATTATCACTTCATTTTCTGATGATAAAATGGATTTAATATCGGAAATGGACTCAATTTCTTCACTATTCATTTCCAAAGCATCATTTATTGAGTTTTTTTTCAGAACAAAGCTTTTCATTTGAAGGTACGTTTAGAATTTAAAAAAATGAAATCCCAAGACCCTGCAATTCTTTTAGAGAAGATTGGGAAGAAAATACTAGACAATTGGGGAAATGACTATATATTAGATGATGAAGAGAATGCAATTTCCAAACTGCAAGAGTTATTGAAAACGCATCCAAACGAAATGGACAATAAGTGGGACAATGAAATGGAAAACATAATTAAGAGACTTTCGCCGTTTGATTTTGCTATATATGGAAAAGACATCTCGGTATGTTTAATGAGAAAACAAAGCCAATCAAACAAATTTTCACAATGTGTTTTCAATAATCCAAAAAGGACCAAAAACGAGCCATATTTCCCGAAATGGTTGCCGACAATATTCTAAAATCTAGATTTTAGGAAACAACCAGACTCTGTCAATCTTAGATCAAGGCTCAACAGAATCATGGAAGAGAATTTTGATTCTGTAATCATTGCCAGAAAACTGGCTCGATTTTGCCCGACATCATTATCTGTTGATGATTTGCAACAGCCTGATGAAACATTTAAACGGAATAAGAAACCAATTATGCAGCATTCATTTATACCACCAACTCCTCATATTTCAGTTGAAAAATCTGAAAAAACGGAAAGTAAAGCAGAGAACAACAATTCTAGGTTTGCTAGTATTTTTAAACAAACACCAAAGACACCTCAACAAACAACTCCTGCCAAGCTAATTTATGAACTGCCTAATGTTACCAAAGTCCAAGGGCAACTTAAAACAGGCAGACCATTAATTGTTGTATCATTGTCTTCAAATAACCTGGCATCGCTTGCAAAAACTCCTGTAAAAGAAACCAAACAAGTTGAATCTGTTTCCTCATCAAACAGTGAGAGCGAATATATGTCAGAAAATGAATAAAGAATCATAGAGTAGAGTTTAAGAAATATTTGATCATTACTAAATAGAGATTCCTATTCAAAGGTCTTGATAATGTCATAGCCACTATTGATTTTAGAAAAACTCATCAAAACAATTACTAGCCGGTTTCATTCGAGAATATTTATCAATTATTATTATTTCATGAATTAGATTAGTTTACTGTGTTTTTTCTTACCATATTTCATGCAAACTCCTATTCCTAAACTCTTTGATTGATATTGTCAACAAAATCATTAATAATCATTAATCCTCATAAAAAAACAAAAAATTGGTACATTCTTTATTAAAACCAGTATATCTATCATTGTATTATCACTTAAGAAATCACCTTATAATCCATATTATTCATATCACGTGACCAAGGATCCACAAATATCCTATCGATTTTTTTCAATGACCTATTTACTTTTTCTGAATAATGTATCAAATTTAAATGATTTACATTCAAAGTTTGATATAAATGACATTTTGGTTTTAATGAGGGTCATAGAGCTGTCCTGATAATACAATGAATGTTTATAATTGTTTTGGAAGCATTTTTATGGATTCATGGATACATGGGTATAAAAATTGAACGGATATGAAATATATTTGTAATATATGATTTATTAAAACACTTTTCTGTTTAGTAAAGATGGATATTTTTAGAAAATAGTTCATGTAGGACTAAAACAATCAATTATAACCTATTTAACTATGGTTTGGTTCGTTGATGACATTTCTTCCTAATTGCAAACTTGATATGGGGATCATGATGAGTGCTACCATTGAGTATCTTGACATATGCATTTTCCTCTTCCTATGATTCATGAAAAAGTTGTTGATTGTTTTCAAAGCCAAATTATATTTTTCCGATAACCTTTGTTTCTTTTCAGGAGATGGATATGGATAGTTCTGGTGTTTAAACAACCATTTTTCCAATTTCTGTTTAACAAAATGTGGGATTCTTTTTCGCTTTTTCTTGTTGTTTTCGGTTTCATCATCTGATTGAATAGAATTAATTATGGTTTTTCCTTGGCTAATTTCATTATAGTAATCACTATCAAGTGTTGGTTCATAACAGTCAAATGTTTCTTCTGAATCTTGTAATAATGCAACATTCCATTTGGATATTTCAATGTGTGCATTGGTGCAATCGCCTTCAATATTATCAGTTTCAAAACGCAGATCCATGGGGAACAGGCAAAAATATGAAAAGAATGTGAGAATTGGTTTAAAAGAAATTATTATTTTTGTCATTGAAATTTGAAAAAAAGTGTTTTTTTTAATTGAAAAAGTTAATAATTTTGATACATTTACAATATATTTGTTAAAAAATAATTTTAAACGACATTTAATGTCAGAAGATTGTCATGATATTGAAAATAAATACTTGGTATTTGAATACATAATATTTAGACAGTCCCTTTATTGTACCAAAAAATTACCAAGAATACTCTTCAAATGACCGTATGTTTTTTTATTAGTTTTGGTCTCTTCAGGCGGGTTATGGAAAAATTATTTTTCATTTTCTCTTGGGCACTTTAAATGTTTCAAAGGGGCGAAGAGGAAATTATAGAGAATTCAAGTTATCCATGAATAACTCATTAAAAACGAATCGAAAAAGATATCTCCCTCCTATTTTTTTGATATTGAATCAAATAATTGATTTCATGAGAATACTTCAATATATCAGCCCTTGGGATTGGAGATAGATTACTAAACACCTATTCAAAACAGAGAACAAAATAGAGCTTTCTTAATCAAATTTTTAATTCATTTCTCATCCTTCCTTTTTCTTCCATATATGATTTGATTTGTTTTGGACAATTCATAATATTATCTCAAAGAAAAATATTTATCTTCGTCGAAAGGATTAATAACAGGAAATTATATGAGAATATTCAACAAATTGTTTCTTAGATGAATAGTTGAAAAGAAAATCGAGATATTACTATACAAGAATTGAAATCAAAGATCATCTCAGCTAAAGTTAGAATTGGAGAACATAAAAATAAACTCAGAGAAAAAGAATCTATGTTAGAGGAGAAAAACATGTTGATATAAGCCAAATCTGACCAATTACTTCACATTAAGAAAGCCAACGAAAGAAAAGAATATACTTTTCAGTCAAATCTGTTTTTGGGAATCTTTGATGGTTTAACTAAGATACTTGGAAGGATTTGGCTGCTTCTGGGGATATTGATGTAACAGAATCTAGTAATAGTTCAAATAGTCCGAAAAATGTTTTGAAAAATGATAATAGTATCTGGCACAGTTAAAATCTCCAGAATTTATGTATTCAGTTTGATTTCAAACATAATTTGGAATTTTTTACATCCAACTCTATGAATGTTAAAAATAGAGTCAAGTCATGGAAAGTTGAATGATCAACATTCGAAATCATTGAAAACAAAGAAGATACTACTGATTTCCAGAATGGGAACTTTCATTACAAAAATCTTATGATATTCAAAGATGCCCAAGTCTTCCTCTCATGTCCAAGATACTTTGAAAAACCAATTTATAAATAGTTTTACTTTCTCTCCAAAATGAGTTTTACACAAGACTTCAAATACTCATTAATTTTGCCCAATAATTCATTTCATGCTCTTCCTAGCTTATCCTCTGACATATTCATAAAACATAGATTATCGTTTCTCAAATATTGCTTTCCCTTGATATCAATTATTTTCTCCATCAAAAACAGTGCTTGATAGCATTTACAAACAAATCTAATGAATGTGGTTTTTAATCCTCATCTGACTTATTGTCCTCCTTTACTCTTGAGGAATTCAATAATATTTGATCATGCTACTCTCAAACTTAAAAACAATTTCTTCTTCCATTTAAAAATCCCAAAAAAAGTAGAAAATTCTTGTGTTTTGGTTGATCTCTAGGCTTCTTTCATCACTATTTTCCTATTAAAAAGTAATTCAAATATCTTTATGTCCGGTTTTATTTATTATTGGCTAGTTTTATGGGTTTTTCTATTTTGTACAACTATTTGGGTTTTCTTATTAAAAGCTGATAACATGATTTCACTATTAGGCTTTGAGAACTTCGCACATGGGATTTTCAACAATTAGATAACAGAATCAATTATGAATCAGATCTCAAAGGGATTTCAAATGATTCAATGGAATAAGAAGAATCATAAATAAATGCAAAATATTATTCCTTGTATATTTAAGAATTCAATGTGGGTATGGATGTGTGTAGGCGTACACACATTGTGCATACCATAATTTCTCTTGAATAGTTGCAAAATAAAAATATTATGAAGTTTGAACATATACAATGTGGAAAAATGGAATATCATTGAAATAATAATCACTTCTGCATGTCAATTATCCATCAGAACCATGGCTAGCAATTCATATATTGCTTTTCTGATTTTTGTTTCACTAATACATTAAAGAAACACTTTTTGTCCAACTCTCATTTTAACGATTATTGAACAAACCTGTAAATGAGGAACACAAAGGTTGTCATATGCGGTGATTCTTCAGTTGGAAAAACGTCCATTCTGCAGCGAATATTAAAGAAGGATATGTCAAAACCAACAGAAACCACAATGGGAGCTGGTTTTGCTAATGTAATTTATTCTCTTAATGGAGAACAAATTCCTTTAAATTTGTGGGATACTGCGGGACAAGAAGCATACAGATCGTTAGTTGATATATATTTTCGGGGAACAGATATCGCAGTCATTGTTTTTGACGTCACTTCTCAAAAGTCATTTGATGCTGTTCAATCCTGGATTGATGAACTATATGCAAATGTTGTTAATACGGATCCTTCTCTTGTTTTAATAGGAAATAAAGTTGATAAAGCGGGCTCAAGGGCAATTTTAATTGAGGATGGTTTTGATTTGGCCAAAAAGCTTCATTGCGAGTACTTTGATATTAGTGCAGTTTCTGGCATAGGAATAGATGATTTTATGCAGCATATTGCCACCTTATCTGTAAAAAGGATAAATAAAGAAAAAGGGATTAACATGGATGTTGTTGCCACAGAATTGAGCAAAATAGAACCCAAATCACCCGAACAAAAAGGGATTTGTTGTTAGAACATGAATAATAAAGCAGTATATATATATCTATTCTCTAAATTTACTTATCACGAAATTCTGGAGCTAGTTCAACACTCCCCACTCGTTGACCATCAATACCAATTGGTCTCAGGGTTCCATGAGATCCATTATCCATTAGATACTTCTTTCTTCTCTTTTCAATTACTCTTTGTTTCTTTTCTTCTTTTCTTTGTTCTCTTAAACCTTCGGGATTAAGGAGCTTCTCTGCTGCAATGGCTTCTCTCCTTTGTTCTTTAATTGATTCTTCTTCTTCAGTAATTAATGCAATTTCATTAGAAAACATTGCGGAGTCATATTTCTGTCGTAAAACTTCAATTGCTTTTTCAGAAGCTTTTTTGACTTCTCTATATTCAGATTTCTTCAAAGAGGTTATGAATCTCAATGTATGCTTCAAAAATGAACCTGATTCTTCAGATCTCTCCAGCAAAGTTGCTACAAAAACTCTCATTAGGGATAAATTAACACCAGAAGATTCAATATTCTTTAATTTTGGTAATATTGACGTTAATAATGCATCACCTTGATCATATGATACCTTAACAAGTATGTGATATAGAGAATCTGCTGCCTCAGGGAAGGATGCATTCCAAGTTATTATCACATCCAGAATAGTTGAGGTTAGCAATTCAAAATCAGAAGGTGCTGGTTCAAATAGTGGATTATTGGATAAATACCAAAAAAGAATCTCACAAGCAATTTTGCATGTTTCTTTTTGATTAAGTAATTCACAAATCTGTTTTGGTGTCAATAATAATATACTCTGATTTCCTGGATAAGCAGAAATCATTTGTTTATGAAGTTCGATCGAAGCAACCTTAATCTTGATATTTGTTGTTTCGAATCTCTCATGAAAAATTTCTTGTAGAGTTGGAACAGTATTCTCAAGTGCTGCTGAACTGTATTTGATTGCTATAGATATCATCAATAATCCAGATCTGACCTGGTTTCCTCCGGATTTAGCCCATATTGACATAAGTTCCCACATTGCCAAGAATCTCGAGTTCGATACAATTCTTAGAAGCTTCCCAACAGTTTTGCTTAATTTTTCATTTACTGCATCATCACTTTCATTAGCGACTTGAACAGATAAATATAGGAAAACTAATTCAGCAAAAGGATCAATTTGATCTTCAGGAGCATTCTTGAAAAATAGATTTAGAAATGATAAAATAGAGTATCTGGCTTGAGATTTGGAAGACTGAAGGTTACCAAGAATATATTTAATATGTTTTTGAAATTCAGCTGGTTTCATTTTGTATGTAGTTAAAAATCTACAACAGAACCTTGCTGCGTTTTTTCGAATCTCTTTGGAATGAGCTCTAACTATTAATTCGAATGCTTTATCTGCGGCATCATAAACTTCTGGAATATCCCTCCTCCTATCAATAACAATCAATAATACACCAAATACAGAATCAACACTCTCATGAACATCAAATTGTCCCATACAAAATAGGACCAATGCCCTAGTAAATGGAGTTGGGAGATCAATGTTAGTATAAGTTGTTAGTATTGAAGACAAAAATGAAAACACCCTTTGCCCAAATGCATCTGCTGCTGTGGACATTTTTGGTAATTCATTAGTTAAAAATGAAATAACTCCAGGAAGAATGGTATTAAATGATGGAAATACACCTGCAGATGAATACTTTTGTAAAACAGATAACGAAACAACTAAAGTATCTTTGTCAACAGCTTTCCTTGTAAACTCCCATAAATCAGGTAACAATCCATCTAGAAGAGATTTTTGATCATCATCATCAATATCAAAAAGATCTTTCTCAAAAAAGACAGATAAGAGCTGAACACCTAGAAGAGAAACCAAAAAATGGGTTCCTAACCTCTGAACAATACTGTCTGCATTTTCCGTTGTACTTCGAACAGGTTTCTCAATCAAAAATTCATCTTCAAACATTCTCCCATACTTTAGTACCGGTTGATCATCTGAACCATCATTTTTCTTGTTTCTATTTTGTTTTTGCCTATCAATAAGTATTTTAATATTCCTGACAAGAATACTAGCACTCACAGTTTCATTATCGGAAATCCCTTGTGATATAGAGTTAATCATCTTTTTTGCTCCTTTTGCTTGTTCTAAACTCTTTAATTCATTTAATTTGTTGACAATCGACATTAAATACTGTTGAGAACTGGTGCAAAAATCTATATTCTTTGATAGACATTCAAATGTTCTAAATGTTACACATTTTTTGGCTTCTGGCAAGTGGACAGACATTTGTTGCCTAAGTTGAGCATTATGCCCAAATAAATCATCGAGAAGACATTGTACTAACACATCAATAAATGAATCGAATGCTCCATGAATTCCAGCATTTTCAACAAGATTCTTAAGAGTAACATACATTAATGGAATAGTATACCCTTCTTTAAAACTTGATCTCATAATTTGGAAAAACTCATAATATGATTCTATACTCATAACTTGTGCAAGTTGAATAACTACTTCTTGGCCAACTTCTCTGATTTCTGGCTTTTTAGAAAACATTTTTGCAATAATATAACTAATAAGCCTGGAAACAACTCTTGGAGACGAATTAATAGAAAGTAATCCAGAAATGAGTTGCAATTGGATTTTTGTTGTGACTTTTTTGTCTCCTATTGATTGAAGGAAAGGTTCTGTAATTTGATCAGCAGTGAATGCGCCAGCTTTACATAGCGAAACCAATAAATTAATATTCTGTAAAGATGTTATATCATTTAGTAATCTCCTTAACATCTTATTAACAGAAAACTTAGAGCTAAGTTTGCACACAATTCCTAAAGCTAGCTCGATATTTGGGGTACCAATTAATTGACATAAAATTGGAAGTAGAAAACGACCCATCGTCTCGGCCTCCCAATCGTCGTCCTCAGATAAGGCGTTATATAATTGCTGTAACCCATATCCCCGTACACCTTCATCACTAGATCCGATTTCAAAAATAAACGAGAAAGCAAAGAGCTTTGTAAGAGATCTAAACAAATCTGGCTGAGAAGTAGTTATATTTTTCAAAATAATTAATAATTCAGATAAAGGTATTGTTGATTGCCTCTTTTTGAGATGAAAATCAATACTCGGAAGTATAAAAGACTTGATTAATGACGGCTGTTGGGAAACAATTCTGGAAAGAAATCCTGTTGCTGCTGATTGAAGAGAAAACATTGTGATCTGTAAATCAGCAAATGCTTGCATTGCGAAAACATAACAAAAATCACCTGATGGTTCTAAATCTTTGTACATAATTATTTTTTCTGAGAAATTTGAACCATTAATTACAATAAAAGGTTGACCATATTGGCCCATTTGTGATGCCATGATTGGTACTAACTTTGTTCTGAAATTAGGCTGAAGGGGTCTGGATATTATAGAACAAAACTTGGAAAAGTTATCTTTGTTAAGATTTATACCATTTATCACATCTAATCCTTCCTCTTCTTCAGAATTCATAATAAATTCAATGAGAATTTCATGAAATATATTGTTGGATTCGTCGAAAGATTTGACAGATTGAAACAATTTAATCAAAGAATCTACTACCGAAGGCTTATAGATAATTTTTTTCATTGATAATAATATTTTAACATTTTCAAATAACATTGAAAGCAATTGTCTGCAAAAGGGAATAGAGGCAGCGGCAATTTGGATCAATTCAGAATGATTATGTGTATCATCAGAGGAAATTCGCTTTATAATCCTTTCCATTAGGGTTTCTCTCTCACTAATTACAGCAGGATATGTTCTTGATATCGTTAATAATAAACTGATAATCTGGTGTATATTATGCTCAGATATTATTTCTGCAATTTCAATGATTCTTGAGGAAAAATTAAACAAATCAGGAACTGATTCAACAAACAGGACAGATGCTTTGATGGCAGATGTAAGATATTTGCTGTTTGTTTTAGAAGAAGATAATATTGATGAGATAAGAATATCAGATATCCTATTTATAAATGGAGATATGTGTTTTGATAATCGAGAGAGAATGGGCTCTAGGAAAAGAGATACTTGCCTTAACTGTTTGGTCGAAGGATTGTTCGGGAAAACTGCATTTATTAAAGGATACATTTCATCAGTTGTAAAAATCGACAAAGCCTGCAAAACTGTTTTGGAAACTTGAGAATACCGATGCTTTTGTCGAGATTTTTCAGTTAAATACTCTTTCAGAACACCGACAGATAAGAGAACTGATGTTCTGGAAACAAAAGTCCTCTCGTAGGATATGTCTTCCAAAAAAGCCGGAAGTTGTAAAATAATGTCTGTATTGGACTTTGGATCAATAAAAGCTTCAACATTCTTTTGAATCTTTTGCCTAATTTGTTCATTGATACTCCTGTTATTTTCAATATGAATTCGAAATTGTACGGAAAATGATGCTTTTCTCACATCTATGTTTGATGATTGTAGAAGTAAGGAAGTGGCTTTATCTATCATTTCAATGTTAGTCTCAGATGTGCGAACAGAGGCGAATGAGTTTATTAGTAATGCTATAACTTTGGGAGGGATGGATGTTTCTTTGGTATCAGAATCATCTTCAATTTCCTCCTCTTCAGTGGTGTGTTCTTCCACTCCAGCTAAAGAAGATAGGATGGTTACAACATTTTGATCAACATACATTGCATTAATTAGAGAATTAATTAATGAAGTAACAAACATCGATGAAGATGGATTTCCTAAATTTTCTTTAATCTGTTTGGTAACCAAAGGACCAAATTCTTTGGGCTGGAATTTAATAATCGATCCTATAAGAGATGAAGCACCTGTTCGGAAATTAATATACATTTGTCGGGCAAATCCGAAAGCAAGATTAAGAAGTTTATGAGTATCTTTAATCTTATTAACTTCTGTGTTTAGCCTATTAATGGCAGATTCTCCTTCTTTATAACCGGTCAAACTATGCTCGGCATTAAATACAAGATTAGAACAATAAACTAAAAGTTCATTTTGCTCATATTCATATATTTGCCGATTAGGAGGAAGAAAATGAGATAAAATCTGTATTGAAAGCTTTTGAACAATAAAATCGGATGTGTTATAATCTATTAAATCAAACATTTTGGAAAAGAAGCTTGAAGAAGAAACCAGCCATTCAGGATTTGAAGACTCAGTTACTTCTATTAAATGCAAAACAAGATTTAGCGACTCTGATTGATTCAAAGAACCACTAAGCTGTTCTAACAAAAATGGAGGTTGCTTGATAATTTCTTGAGGCTCATAAAATCCCATAAGAGTATAGAAAGTGCTAAGTTCTTCCAATGATTTATTCTCTAATGAACGAACAATTTCATATGATTTGATATTATGAATGTATTTAAGAATTGGCATAAGTTGTTTTCGATGATCATGAAACATCTCATTAACGATTGTAATTAATTTCTCAGGAATAACTGACGGAGATGGATTAATCCAATCGAGAACAGGTTTAATATTCAATATATATGAAGGATTATCAGTAATAAAATCAAGAACCCCTGGGCAAGATACCATAGCAATTAATCGGCATTCTTGAAGCTTTTCAAAAGATGATTCAGTCTTGATTAGCTTTATAATTGATTCTATAATAGCTTTTGAGGCTTTATTAATACAATTAAATGTGTTGAAATAATATAAGAAGTCTGTCAGAGATTGTGTGCTCGATTCTGCTAAACAACGCTCCAATACTTTGATGAGTTGAGAATGATTATCAATAAATTTCCCTTCATTTTTTGACATCCATATTGACATCACATTAAGACAAAGAGTTGATTCAACATTGGGCATTTTTTCAAAAAGCATTGATAAAAATTCAACATGATGGGGAATCTCAGTATGACTCGAGAGTTTTTCCATACAATAAAGAAAAGACTGACTTCCAATCTCAAATTTCTCGGAAAAAACCCAATCAACAATCTCTGTCGAATAAGACCTTATTGAACCATTTACATTCTTTGTTTCGAAATAAAAAACCATTCCAAGGGATTCTATTATTCTTTGATCGTAGGGCATTAGAATTTGACCCTCTTTGGCGTTTAAAGGCTCATCTTTCTTAGCTTCAAAAGCCATTTGACACAGTTTAATCAGTTTAATATGTGCATCAATTTTTTTGGGAACATGCCGTAGCAAAAATGCCAAAGTTTCTGATCCTAATCTCCTTGAAAAATCTTTCTCATCATAAAAGAAACTATTCACGAACAAATCGAATACGTTGTCCAAATCCTGTACTAGAGATTTCATTAAAAACTTAAGCAAAAATATAATGCACTGAAAAAAAGATTCGACAAAACTAGGCTCATTTGGATTAAACTGTTCAACCAGAGCCAAAAAGATTTTGTTAAAATATGGGTAAAACTCATATTGCAAATCTCTTGCAAGTCTAGAAATCAAAATAAGCACATTTTCAAGACTTCCCTTAATCAAATCAAACGGTTTTCCTAAATATTCCAATATTGCACCGAATATCACATCTTTATTGTATAATATCATTGGAAGAGTATCAGTTTTTCTTAATATTTGACTCACAAATCTCGAATACTCAATATCTAAACAGGTTTTCATTGTGGCCTTCAAATGATCGTTAAAAAAAGAACCATTCTCTCCACTATTCGGCTGATCAATCGTTAAATCAAAATTATTTGTTAAGTCGGGATGAATGTCCCTAATCCTCTGAGTAAAAGACTTAAACTTATGCCTAGTCTTCAAAAGATTTTCGACACTCATTTTTAAAACCAAACGAACCAAGTCAAACAGCTTTGGGCATCACTTTACATAAATAAACCAAAATAAATAGACCAAACACAAAACCGCTTCAGTGTGTGGTCAATTCATATCAAACCCAATAATTGAATGATCAGCCCCAACCGTTCAAGTTTCACTAATAAATTTCCTGAGAACTGGATCACATTCCGCATTCAAAATTGAATGAAAAAAGTTTTGTTAATAATTCAATTTTTTCAATTTGTTTTCTTCACAAAATCCTTTTTAACACTAAAACTAACAAAAAAAATCAACTATACCATTCCCCAAACATCGCCTTCAGACTTCCACAATGATGTATCCTGGGCCACAGAAGCCCCAACAACAAAACCCAACAAGATGGTCGAATTGGAGAACTTTTCAAGAGAGCCACTGTCTTCAATTTTGATAAGACCCTCAATTTTGAGAATCGAAATACTCAATTAAGAAGGACACTTCACTTAACATGCTGTCGAGCGTTGGTTTCAGCTCCCAAGCCACAAACTTTGCTCGGTCCCTTGCTACTGCCTCTCTTGTTGATAATTCCTCGAACTCGATATCCATTGACATGAGCAAGTGTATCAATTGTCAATCCTGTGTCAAGGCTTGTACTGTTGTTGCAGGTCAGAATGTTTTGAAAGCCAAAACAGTAAATGGCAAACCGATTATTGTTACAAAGACTGAAGCTCCCCTCTCCGAGACTAATTGTATTGGATGTGGACAGTGCACTCTTGTGTGCCCAGTTGGCGCAATTGTTGAGCATTCTCACATTAAAGAGGCTAACAAAGTCCTCAAGAACAAAAACGGTAAGGTATGCGTTGCTCAAATCGCCCCTGCTGTCAGGATTAACATTTCTGAATCTTTTGGTTTACCAGCTGGTACAGTAACAACAGGAAAAGTCGTTACTGCTTTAAGAATGCTTGGTTTCGATTTCGTTTTTGACACCAATTTTGGTGCTGATTTGACAATTGTTGAAGAAGCTACAGAATTAGCTCAACAACTTAACGACCCACATCACAAAATGCCAATGTTTTCTTCTTGCTGCCCTGCTTGGATTAACTATGTTCAAAAATCCGCTCCTGAATTGATTCCTCAAATTAGCAGCTGTAGGTCTCCAATGAGCATGCTTTCTAACGTCATAAAGTCCGAATTCGCTCAAATCAAAGGAATTGATCCAACTAATATCGTCAACATTGCTATTATGCCATGTACTGCTAAAAAGGATGAAATCGAAAGACCACAACTTTCGACAAAGGATGGTAAAAAGGCTACAGATATTGTTATTACAACACGCGAGTTAGTTAAGATGATCAAGTCCGCTAAGATTGATTTCAAGGCTCTTGAAGATTCTCCATTCGATGATTTGTATTCAGCATCAACTGGAGGCGCTTCACTGTTTTGTGCTCCTGGTGGTGTGATGGAAGCAGCCGTTAGGTCTGCATTTCAATTCTTAACTGGAACAAGACTCCAGCCAATTGAATTCCTTCCTGTTAGAGGCAAAGAAGGTATCAAAGTTGGTGATCTTGATGCTGGTTCTTCAAAGATCAGAGTTGCTACAGTTCAAGGTATTGCTAATGCAATGAAACTCATTGAGAAAGTTAAGAACAATGATGAAGATGTCAAGGGAGTTAAGTTTGTTGAGGTAATGGCTTGTCCAGGAGGTTGTGTTTGTGGTGGTGGATCTCCAAAGGCCAAGACAAAGAAGGCAACTGATCAAAGACTTGAAGCTACCTACAATCTTGATAAGAATGCTTCATTGAGAGTTAGCCAAGATAATCCAGCTATTCAACAGCTTTACAAGAGATTCCTTGGTAAGTATGGATCTCATTTAGCTCACGATCTTCTTCATACAGAATACAAAGCTACCAAGTAGAATCACACAATAAATATCACTTTTTTTCTATTAAAATGTTTATTCAGTGTGTTAATTTTGGAGTGTTTTTGGTTTAACAATCCAAAACATTAAATGCGAATACAAATTGAATTTGACACAATTAATCTCTTGATGAGATTCAAAAAATAACTAATCTTTCATGATTCCTCAAGAATATCAACTATTCTTCTTAGCCGATCCTCATCAACAAATTCTAGATCCTTCATCATCTTTTTTATCATATAGTGTTTTGACCTTCTATATTCATTAAAAAAGAGGAATACATTATTTTCAATGAATTCATTGCTTGGTATTTGTGTGGAAACATAATCATCTGTAATATGCCATCGATTTGAAACTAAGAAATATGGAAATACTTGTTCTTGGTTAATACCAAAAGCAATTACATGAGAACATGGGATACCACAGTTTCTGGATAAACCACACGAACAAACAAAGTTTTGATCTAGAATATACTTTATATGGGGAGTATGAGGATCAAAAACAGTCCATTGTTCATCTGCAATCGGTTCAATAACAAAGTTTTGAGACTTTTGGATTTGATCATTAATTGATTCCCTTATTTTTAATGGAAGTTTTATTGCATTATCATTATTATACTCAAGATAACCTGGGCTAAGACTCATTTCTTGAGATGTTTTCAAACATATAAGACAATCTGTTATGAATACCCTATATTGTTGAAGGTCACATAGTTTATTTTTCAGAAAAGTATGTAATGATCTAAAAAGATCATCATTTGGGCATAATGTATTTTGACCACAACAAAATACTGACGATAGATATGCCCATGAAAACTGTGGAATGAATGGATCAATATGCTTTTTTAAGTATTTAGCTAATAGAGGCTCAGTTTCACATATTTTGGTTATAGAATACAAAACAATTTTCTTATTATCACTATAACATACCCTTTCAAATAGTTTTTTGAGGCGGGTCCTAGTTTCCACTTTTTTAACATTTATTCCCTTTAGCTTCTCTTTAAAATTACTTTGAATTTCTCTTGCACATAATATGTGCTTAAAAGTTGACTGAGGTTCATTCTGAAGAATATCATTTATTGCACTCACAATCACAGGGTCGTTCCTAGTTATTATTGATTTCAGCTGTGTATCTCTAAACTCATTAATTATAATAATGATGAGCCATTTTATAAGAGTATCTGAGAGAAAAGGTAAAAACATCATCCCACCGGAACAAATATCCCCATTTCCATTCAGCATTGTAATTGATACCATTATCCATTGATCATCACACCCCAAATTATGAATTTCAAGAAAAACACTATCCATATATCTGCGTATATTAGAGCTTTCCTCCATAGTTTGGGTAATAACACCCAACAATAGACTTTGACCATCTCTGTTATTCTCATAAGTAAACACTGTACCTTGTTCAGATCTAACATATTCAATTAAATTATTGGCTTGAGAAGAAAACCTCATCACTGATTCTTCACATGAAATGAGATAAATATCTAAATATGATAAAAACATACTATGTTGCTTAAGTGCAAAACTCTGAATAACATTCATTGAGCATCCCGAGTCAAACAATGTTTTTATGGAAGATATATAATCCCCATTAGATGATCCATTTTCGGAATTGCCTGGGTCAAGATCATGGTTATGTGATAAACAACATTTTGATATCACCAAGCCTTTAGATGTATCTTTAGTATCTTTTGGTCTTAGTCTTATATTAAAACCGCAAGAGCTTTTTTGAGAGTTTTGGTTTCGTTTTCTACCCATCTTGCAGTAGAATTTTGGATAATCAGAGTTTATATTGTATCGAGAACAAATATCAAATCCATATAAATGAGCCTGATGTTTAATAACTTGATAAGCTTCGGTTCCATTCCGAAAAGTGCACCCTTTAAGGAATTCCTCAGTAAAAAAGTTGTCCATAAATTTTGAGTCCATGGCCCGAATCTATTTTATAACCCTCCCTTTCCTTAGTTGACTTCTTGAGGGGCCAGCAATCAAACTGAGCCTGTCCAAACAACTGCTATGGTTTATGGGCATTTTGGTGAGTTCTCTGTTTTTCCTTCTTAAAGTCTTCTCGACATCAAACATTTCCTCGTTTAAAATCTTAAGCTTTTTCAGTTCCTCATAGTTTTTCTCGATTTCCTTTGAGATCTCATTGTAATTTGACACATAATTATTCCCAATCTTAGTTTTCAGTATTTCAATCGTTTCGTATAATAACACGATCTGTATTTGCACGCGAGCCCGTTTCTCAATCATGTCTTTTAACATTACCCTGATCTCGCGCGAATCATTTTCGGGTTCTGTGGACATTTTGACATGTCAAAAAATTTCTTTGATAAGTTTACTGATATGAACTGGCAGCAATTGCCTCCAGGTTCTGAAGTACCATTCTTGCATGTGATGTCTGATCTACTTGGAGAGAGTTTTGGATTCCATTCTCAATGATCGTTCTAAAAGATTCTGGTATTGAAGAAAGCATAACCAAGACTGATAAAGCCTGTTGATATGACTGTTCTTGATTCTTAATAATTTCCGCAATTTTTGGAACAGCAACTAAAATTGAAGGAACAAAGGTTATTCTAATAATTGTATCGATCATTACCAGCATCATGTTTGTTACACTCTCATCATTTATGTTCACAGATACACTGAAGAAATCATGAAATAATCCAAGTTTTTCATAAGACAATACAAGACTGTTATCTAATGATAGCCTTCTAATAATAGAAACAATTGATATTATTATGAAAGAATTTTTTGAAGCAACAAGCATTCTGATAAGCATTATGAATTCCTCCTTCCTTCCTAATGCATATCTTACCGGAGGATACTTCAGAAGAATCAGTGCTAAAGAAAATGTGTCCATTGCGGTTGGCAATGTAGTACATGTCCATGATAAATCATAGAGAAACACATTTGCGGTTTCTAAACTATGATTTGCATAATTCATTAATACTAATGATGCCTTTTTAGATGTTTGAGATGCTTTAATTAGGGCTTTTGACACAACAAGGGATACTGGAAGGGATGGAACTCGAAGAAGTATAGATGATATGATATCTGTCAAATTAGAAAACTGAATGTGATAAAACATTGCTAAAAAATCTAATTGCATGGAATCACTATATGCATGGGAGATAGCTTTATATGCTTCGAATGCAATATCAATTGAAGTGGTCTGAGAGAATGCAACTAATTGAGATCGAATTTGAGGTAGAATATCATTTAATAGCGAGCTATTATTCATTATAATGCTACCCAGTATAGATATAAAGGGAATACATGCAGTATTACGAGCAAATATTGAGCCTCTTGATATAATGAACTCAATTACTTGTTTAGAAACTTGAGCAATACTGTCAATTAGTATTTTATACAAAACAACGATTTCATTTGGATAAATATTTTCCAAAAATGCCAGCATACCAAAAAAGCTTTCATCAACTAATGCGGGACGTTTAGCAAACACTATAGCAAGCATATCTAAACAATATTGAATCGATACAGGACTAGCAAAGGGTGATGTTCGGAAAACTCCAGAGCTAATAGCTATATCAATAAATGTATTATCTCTATGCATTAAAACACATAAAGCTTTGATAATTGGAATCATTGGTTCTGGCAACGATCCCCTTATTAAAAACCCAATAGCAATTGAGGAAAAGACCTCATAGTCTCTTGTGGAAATGGACTGTGAGAGCGTCTCAATATGTGATGAAAAAAGAGGATTAGTTCCATCATTGATGATTTCAAGGACAATGCTGGTATTTTCTACATTGTTTGGCAATTCTGATTTTGATGATATTTCTGGAATTGATGATTTAATAGGGCTAATAAAGTATGGTCTCATTTCTGGTGGAGGTTCTATATTTTGGGTTTCGGATGATGATTGAGGCGAAGGATTAGAGGATATGTATGTTACCTGTTGGTTAACCATGGGGTTTGATGCCACAGATGGTGTTGGTGGAGATGATGTTACTGAAGGGGGAATGAATGGAGCATTAGGCTTTGGAGGTATAAACTGTGGAGAATTGCTACGTGGGATAACTTGGGGAGGATTCTCTTTTTGTGCTTCATATGTAAATGATGAAGCATTCTGACTATTCGATGAAGATAATGGTGAGTGTTTTTGAGGTTGTTTGTCATCTTTACTAGTATTCCCAAACCCTCTTTGAAAATGACTCTGTTTTTGTTTCTTAGTGAGTACAATTGGACCATTGATCAAATTGATTGGAGTACTATTAATAGGATCATCATTTGATTGGTGGTTATTATCAGGGAATTTTTGGAAAAGGGGATTTGGTTTATCACCATACTCTTTGTTGATAATTGGCATATCATCTGAACTTTCATCAGAATCATTGGCTCGTTTAGATTTCACAATAATATCTTTTGCTTTTCCTCTTAAATCAATATCATCGTCTTCATCATCTGATGCTCTTTTAACAGATCTCCTAGGAGGCTCGGATTTTTTAAGCCTAGTAATTAATAAATCTAGGTTAACAAATACTTGTTTGGTTGCTTGTGTGGATTTTCTTTGAGATTCGTTAAGAGTTTGAACAAACTTCTTCATTATCTGAGATTCAGCCCCCTTGAAGATAATCTCACCAGAGGAAAGTTGGTCATAAATAAACTGGAATGTAGGTCGATTTTCTGGATCTTTATCCCAGCATCGAGTAATGAGTTTTTTAAGAGGGGTAGGTGTTTTTGATGTGAGAGTTGGTCTGCCATTTTCATTAGATACAAAACTCATTAAAGCTTCAGCAGATTGAAATCCCGTATATGCTCTTTTTCTTTCAGACATTTCAGCAAGCATGATACCAAATGCATAAACATCAACTTTTTGGGTATATTTTTGTCCTCCTTTCATCAATTCAGGTGCCATATATACAGGTGTACCTGCTCCTTTCGATAGCATCACAGAATCGTCTAGTCTTGCCAAACCAAAATCACATAGTCTTGGCAAGCATTTATTATCTAGAAGCACATTTCCGGGTTTTAAATCGCGATGCATATATTTGAGCGCGTGCAGGTGTGACATACCAGAAGCAACCCCAATTGCAATAGCATTCATTTGATTATCAGTAATATTAACTTTGGGATTCTGAGAAAAGATAGCATCATCAAGTGATCCATTTTCAAGATATTCTAATATAACGGCATATGGAGGTTCAGCTGTAAATCCATTCAAAGGAATGATAAATCTGTTATTGCATACCGCCATTGCATGAATTTCCCTAACATATCTCTTCAAATCCTTTCCTGACAGAAATTCGCTCAGAAGCTGCTTGACAGCGTACTGAACACCCAATTTTGAATCATATGCCAGAAAAACTTCAGCTGTTCCACCTCTTCCAACATTTCGCTCTTTTGAAAAATCGGTTAAATCCCTCACCAAACATGGATGCCTTTGAACAAGCTCAAGCATATTCGAGGGGACGCTGGTTTCATTCTGTGACATTTATAATTTTTTTTTATTTTGTAAATAATTACATTACGGTTTTAATTGTAAGATGCCTCATCCAGCGAGAGTTATGTGCAAACAAATCACAAGCGAAAACAACTTCGACATAAAAGGATTTCTCAATAACAATTACGTTAATTTTTGGAAAAATGTTTTGAACTACTTTGACCAGTATCATTCTCCATTTGAGAGCGGAATATTTAACAGGGTTAGAGATATCAATGTTACGCCAGTAATTGAGGCAATTACCAAACTGATACCATTATCAAATCGTGCACACTATAAACAAGAAGTTATGGTTAACTTAGCTAAGTGTTTTGCTTATATGCTTCATTCAGATACTCCAGAGTCAATTCGTACACCATCATTTCAATTAATTCTTAATATAATGGAAATAGTTGATGGCGATATGCTTATTGAGCTTAGGCCTGCCATCAAGCATATTGTTCCATATATTCGTTTTGCCCGAAATACTACTGAAATGGAATCTATAAGAGAAAAAGTATTTGCATCCACTCATCCCCTCACTCTTCTTAATACACCAATCGGATCTACACACGATGGTTTCCAGAATTTTCAACGTTTTCTGAAATGGCTCAATATGAACTGGGCTTATAAACCCGAACAATACACAAGGATACTGGTTGAAGATGTTCTCTCTATTGTGTACAATCAGGCTGCTATCGAATCAAAGGCACACAATCCAGGATATGGATTCAAATATCCGGTTTTAACTAATTTCCATGAATTAACTCTTGAATTTTTCTTGAATTGCATTGAACTTGATTTAGATTTATCATATTTATTTAATTCTGAGCAAAGATCTGAGTTCATATTCATGATTTTCCGTCAAAGTGCCGGTGAGAAATTTGTTGATTCCACAATATTTCTTCTTATGAAAATGGCCTCAAATAATAATCTAGTTGATAATTTGGTTAGAATCAAACCAAGTTTATTTTTGCAATTTTTGGATAATCTTTATATTCTTGCTTCTCCATTTTTTGATTCAACACAACAAGCTCCTAAAAAGCTTCAAATTACCATTCACAATTTTATTCAAACATATCTCGGAGTGTTTTTGGGTCGTTATGATGTAGGAGAGGCATCCACCATCATTGAAAACCATGTTTCTCGGATTGTTAACAATCTGAAGTATTCAGCCTTTTTCATGACCTCATTACTGCATTATTTGGTTAACAATTTGATTAAAGATGAGCCACTTTGGAAGGCTATATGTTCTCTGGTTGGGAAGAATGACATATGTGCAGCATCAGTTTGCAAATACTCTCACTATTTAGCATCAATTCAACTGCCAATATTATTTGATATCAATATTGATGATACTTTGTCATATTGCAAAGAGCTATATGAAAAAGTATCCAAAGGGAAACTTTCATGTAGAAATTTACTTCTTGTAGAAAATATGGAGTTATTAATTGAAGAGCCTCATCAATTTACGATGACTAAGATGCATCTATACTGGGAGAACTTCCAGAAATATAATGATATCCTAATCAGTGTACCTATTCATCCAATTAATCTTAATGTATCTGATGAAGTGATTGCTGACATTGGAGAAACTTTCTTAAAATCGTTTGATTGCTATCAGGGTATTGATGATTTGAATTATAGGCAAAATTTGGTCTCAGTTATTGTATCATACTATGAAACATTTAAGAGGCTAAATGGGTTCCCACCTGGTGTTATATGTGATCATGCAATGCCATTGGCATTTTCAAGACCAAGACTTATGAAATTGCTTCTTTTCGATAATGATCCAATGATTCAAAGATTATCATTTGCTGTTTATTCTCAATTATTTAATACCAATATCATTAAAAAATATGTTGATCAACAATTGCTCACAGAATGGTATACATCCCTTTGTTTATGCATTCTTAGTACTGATTTAGATTTGAGTTTGGTAGGTATCAAAGAAGGAATTCATTCAATTATGAATGGTTTGCAAGGTGCTTCAATGATTATCCCCTTAATATTGTCTACAATTGAAAATGATATCACTCAAATCAATGAATCATTGATTGGGTTTTTATCATCTTTTCCAATATTTGAATCTGAATACACAATTCCGGTAACCATTAAAAATGAAATCCAAAGGAGAATTGCTAAACAATCAAATTTATATCATCAGAAATCAAAAGAATGGCTTATGGATTCTACATCAAATACCAAATCTAGAGTGATTGAACTAATTAAACGAATTCATTCGTTTTCCATACAATTTGCTTGGCCTGCACAAAAATCAATACAATTGATTTCCAGTTATTTGATTCATGAAATTTTTACTGAGAACCCTGACGGTAAAGGCATAGGAGTTTTCCTCGGTTATTTCAATGATATTTTGCAATCAAAATCCATAGAACCAATTGATATTCTTCGAACAATTGTCCAATATAGCTCACGTTTTTCTGAATTATCTCAAAAGGATTTCATTTCATTTATTGAGAAAGTACTTGATTTATTTATTGGCTCATCTTTACAAGATGACTGGGAATGGTTATTCAATTTGGCATATTCATCATCAATTTTACTTGTAACAAACAGTAGAATCATGTATGGAAATCCATTATCTCAGCAATTTGTTGAAAAGCTCTATTATTTCATTACTTGCCAGAAACCAGATAACTTTCCACCTGCTTTCCTTAACTTTTTCAAGAGAATGGTTGATTGGGTATCACTTAATTTTGGTGCATATCCACCACATCAAACAATTCTGAATCCAACATTTACAGGTTTGTTTATTCTTCCAGAATCCACAAGTAGCTTAGTGCATTCAAACAGTTCAATTATTGATGTTTTGAATTCCAAAGAGCAAACAGTATTATCATCACTTACCTCGGGGGGTCAATTCATTTGGAAATTCACTCCATTTTTGGGTATCGATAAGCAACCAAATATACTTGAGATTGGGCTTCCTACAATCGAAAAGCCCGTATCAATTGAAAAACAACAAGAGTTCTCTAAGAAGTTTTCCCAAATTACTCAACATAGCCAAGAAATTATTGATAACGAATATGCTTTGGATATCATTCTTGAAGATTCTTTATATGAGAATTTGGTTGACGATATTAATACTACTGAAAATCCAGAATGTAATATAAAAGATTTTGTTTACTGCCCTCAACCATCTCCTCTCACCTCTGCAACAGTGTTAACGGCCCTGGGCCATGTTCAGCCATATTCTTCAGATTTTCCAAAGACCATTAAGCATGCTCCTCAAGTTGATAACCAAATACAAAAGATTAGGGATTTCTCAACTAGAATTGGAGAAAAAATTGCCATTGTTTATGTTAATACTGAGAATCTCGACCAAAATAAGATTCTTGAAACCAGCATTGAACAAACATCTCCTGTTTTCCAAGAATTCATTCTCGGGTTAGGATGGAATGTAGATATGCAAACACATTCTAATTATTCTGGAGGTCTTGACACGAAAGCAAATTTAACTGGCAAATCATCAATTTTCTATGCCAATGCATCAGAGGAAATAATGTTTCATGTTGCTCCGCTTATTCCATCTTCCCCAGACGATGAGCAACAAGTTGCCAAAAAGAAACATGTTGGCAACGATCATATTCAAATCATTTGGTGCGAAAGCCTAGTGGAATATGATATGTCAACAATTTCTTCATATATCAGCAAGGCATCCATTGTAATATACCCACTTCAAAATGGACTTTTCAGGGTTATTTCACTATGGAAACATAATTTCAACTGGTTTGGCCCATGCAGAAATGAAATGATTATATCTAAAGAATGTTTGCCTGGATTCGTGAGAGCAACAGCATCTTGTGCCCAAACAAAGATATGGCTAACACAATCACCATTCGTTCACCCATTAGGTTTGATGAGTTCTCATATGAATGAAGTGATCAAATCATGCGATGCCAACAAAGCAACTCATTCACCCTTATCAATCCTATTATCAAAGTAAAAAACTTGAGTTTTATATGTTATGCATTCTTTTGACGAACTCAGAAAACTGATAGAAGTTATCATCACGCATTAGGTCCCAACAAAGCCTTAGATATGTGAATGTCTTAAGGCCTCTATAAGCCCATTGCTTAACTCTTTCATAACTGTCATAATCAAACATTGGTAATGCATTTTCTCCCTCAAAGTTCAAACCTGCCCATTTAGAATCTTCAGCAATTTGATTAACAAGAATTGGTGGATTAGATCCTTCCCATGATTCAGTTTTCTCAAGGCATGTAAAGCATACATCAGCATTATATCTCTTGAATACTGTTAAGAGATCTCTATATCCATCATAATCGAGGAAGTTATTAAAACCAGCAGTTGATTCAGCACAGTGACATCCTGTCATATACCACCAATGAATTCCAGCAATTTTTGCTGAGAGATGCATATTTGGGAATACTTGGCGTGCTGCACGAATTACTCTGTCAGCATGCTGATTAAGTTGTGATGCATACCACTTGATAAACCATCTTCCATATTCAGAATTCCAAGCATTGTAGCTACCATCTTTCCAGAACTCAGATGACCCAGGCCAAACAGAGTAATCTCCAGTATTATCTGGGTTATGACCCCAGTCTTGATGACCTGCAGCTGTGGCATCACTCTTTAATTTCTTAATCATCATTGGATCATATGATTGAAACTCTCCGCATCCAGGATAATGCCAGTGTTCAAGTTGATAAGATGGATACCTGGCTTCGCCTGCAGGACCCAAACCTACCTCAATTTCGATTAAATCACCACTATCCATGAGGCCTTGGAATTGATTCTTAAACGAAATCATCCAATCTTTATACATTTCGATTGCTGTCCTTGAGGTAATCTTCACATCATCATATCCAAGAGAAATGTATTCATTATCAATATTACCATGCATATCTTGATAGAATGGCTTCAATGGAGAATTGTGAATGAAAGGTGGTAATGATACATCACATTTATCACCAACATTTCCATGGCATGTATGAAAAGAAAACACCGGAATGATTTTCATACCTCTTTCTTTAATTAAATTGAACATTTCTACATATCCACTCCATTTATACTGCTTTTCCACCTTCTCTGTTAAGCCCCACCAAACATCAATCATGATCCCATCAACACCAGCTCCTCTCAACCGATCATACCAATTAATGATCCTATCTCTATATGCAAGCCTCTGGTCATCATCAAATAAATCAAGAGGTGCCATTACATAAACTGGGCACCGACTCAAAGCAATTGATACAAATATCACAAACATAATAATGATATTTCTGTTGTATCTTCAGATGAGATTCAATTGAAAACCCGGTAGGATAAATTATAGAAAGATATTGTCGATTTACAGGTTGTCCGGGATATCCTCGTAGAAATCACGGGTTGTCTTTTTCACCTTTCTCCTTCTGTGGTGGGGTCTGTTCTTTATTTTCTCGGTATCGTCTTCACTTGATGAGGATGAACTGGAGTCTTTTTCCGATATTGATTCTGGTTCTGGGTCATCAGATTCTGTGTAATACGATGAATAGTATTCATCAGTTTCTTTTTTGATTTCAGGCTTTAATATTTTTGCCGATTCGATCACTACTGGCTCTGGGATTACTATCGGCTGAACCTTCTTAACACTGTCTTCTTTAAAGTAATCCTCAATTTGTTGAGAGCGGTTCATAACGCAGTTAATATATTTTGTTCCGAGTAGAGTACCGTCTTTTTTCTTTGATACACTCAAAGCCAGCTCATGGGTCTCCATTTCTACATATGCGTGTCCAGTTCGACGATGAGCATAATCCCTAATGATTTTTACCTGGCAAACAGTACCTAGTCCATCAAAATGACGCTTTACATCAGTATCGGAAGCCATCGGACACAAACCTGATACATAAATAATTCTTGTTTGTGGATTAGCCATTTTACTTTATACGATTATTTTCCCCTGAATTGGATATGTAAACTAAGGTTTTAAGGTCTAAACCAATATCGAGGCAAATAAGATGAATACCATTTGAGATCTTTTGTTTGAGATTGTTATTGGTTGGTAAGGGATTTCAGCATTACAAAACGCGGATTGATAATGGATCAATGGGATGGTTTGAGATTTTTGTATGATAATGTTTTGTGTGATGGGTTTAGAATTGATGTAACTAAAGCTATCAATGGTACAATTAATTAGCCCAAAATATATTCTATTAGACCTAATATCAAACAGATTATTAAGATTATTAAGGAAAACTGAGTTGGATATTGTGATATCAACTCCACTGTTAATTAAGATTACAGCACGACTGTCGGGACTATTGTTATTACAAAAATTACATTTGTCCACTTTGCCCTTAATGGAATAAAACATGCATGCTGTCCATCCTGCTGCAAAGTTGTTGGATATTGTGGAATATAAGAATTGGATTGTGTTTCCTTCTGTAAAATCCAAACCAGAATGTGCATATACTTTGTTTTGAGAGGAATTACTATATAAAGATACTTGATTTCCCCCAAAGAATCGAAATGTGATTGACGATGAAGTAAAGGGTGAACACAATGTAATTGACATGAATTGAAAAGCATTTACCTGGTTACTACTCACATAGCCGTATCCAAATTGCCCATATTTTTCATACCCATTAGAACTGTAACAGTAATATGAACATGTTTTGTCAAATACAACGTCGGAATCTTTAACATTATAGAATACAGCTCCATATTGATCTGTTGCAAAACATTTTTCAAATAAAGATAATGTTACAAAAACAGCTCCTGTTGTGGAACTCAGGTATATTGCCCCTCCATTTGATGATGATAGAGATCGAAACGCACAATTTTCTATAAAAATACAGTTACCATTAATTTGATTTATTCTTGAACCACTGTTGATTATTTTAAAGCAAGCTGTCTTCTCGGATAAGTCAATAAAAGTCATGATAAGAAACAACATTTTTAAAATTTTGTTTGGATGGTATATATGATTGAGCTGGATCTGTTGAGCCCTTTTTAGTGATATATTGAGGTCTTCCTGTTCCTGACATGAAATAAACTGGTTTACAAAATGTGGTGTTTATTTTCCTCTTAAGAAATTCACAATTTGTTGGTGATTCTTATCTTGAGCTAATTGAAGTGCTGTTTTTGAGTTAGAGTCTTTGATTTTTGTATCAGCATTACGCTTAATGAGTTCTGTAACCACGATAAGATGACCATTCTCGGCTGCTCTATGAAGAGGGGTCTTATTTCCTTCACCCATTCTGTTGATATATGCTCCTTTTTCTAATAGAAATTGAACAACTGGGAGTTGACCATGCCATGATGAAAAATGAAGTGAAGAATTACCAATAATAAATAATAATAATATTCATTTATACAATCAACCTCAACTCCATTCTTAATAAGATACTCAACTACTTTAAGTTGACCTCCAGGTGCTGCATAATGAATGGAATTCCAACCATGTAATGCTTTGCTATTAATATTGGCACCATTTTGAACTAAATACTCAATTATGTCCAAATGACCTTCTGCGGCTGCTGCGATTATTGGTGTTCTACCATAAAAATACCAGTTAAATAGCATTTCTTCAGTATATGGCTCATAAATATTAGTTCCATTCATAATCAAATATGCTACACTTCCCAAATTGTTATTGTAGGCCGCAATGTGGATATTTGGTTCAAAATTTGGTGGTTTTGGATATGACTTTATGATTCTTTTGATTTCTGATTTAAGATTACTGATATTACTTTTTGATTCTTCAATCGATTTTGTTGTTTGATTGTATTGTTGTTGACTAACATAGCATTTATCAAGATCTTTGATTTTCTTTTCACTTTCTATTTCTGTTTTCATTCGATATTCTCTCACTTTCTTCTTTCAATTTGTTAATATCATTCTTAACTGTTTCAATCTTAGTGCTGATTTCTGTGATTCGTTGTTGATGAAGATTATTGATACTATCAATTGATCGATCAACACCTGTTTTATGATTAGTAAAGTTGTTGATATGACTATGAAGTTCATTTTGAAGATTGTTCAGCTTAGAATCAATATCTACCTTGTTTGATTTCATTTCTTTTCCATTCTTGATGTTTTCTTCTCTCAATTGAGATAGATTACTTGATGTGATTTCAATTCGATTCTTCATATCCTCTTGATGAGTTGAAAAATGAGACAATGATTGATTGATCTGGGATTGATGATCTGAAAAACTATTTGATAGATTTGATA